>Ga0315545_1005536_pt1 | contig 10093 bp, 6 predicted proteins | sample SalMarSW160210MG_FD_203096 | JGI IMG/M metagenome (GOLD analysis project Ga0315545, IMG submission 203096) | Salt marsh sediment microbial communities from the Plum Island Ecosystem LTER, Massachusetts, United States - Salt Marsh Sediment SW1602-10 ...
TTATTGTCTATGAATTTCTGAAAGATATGGTCGCCCAGCGCCTCTCTTACAAGGGCACTTTTTTCGGTCACTGCAATTGCCTCTCCGAGACTGCCGGGAAGAGAACTGATTTTTTTTCTCTTGCGCTCTTCATTGGACATTTCGAATATATCTTCCTCAACGGGGTTGGGAAGTTCGTACTCCTCTTTGATTCCTTTGAGCCCCGCGGCGAGCATCACCGCAAAGGCAAGGTAGGGATTACATGCCGGATCAGGGCATCTGAATTCCGCCCGGGTTGCGTTTGCTTTCCCCGGTTTGTACATGGGAACCCGAACCAGAGCAGAGCGGTTTCGCCGTGCCCAGGACACATACACAGGCGCTTCATACCCAGGAACAAGCCGTTTGTAGGAATTTACCCATTGTGCAACCACAATACTTATCTCACGTGCATGTTTCAGTAGTCCCGCAATATAGGATTTTGCGGTTTTGGAGAGTTGAAAGGGGTCTTTTGGGTCAAAGAACTCATTTTTGTCGTTTTTGAACAGGGACTGGTGTGTATGCATTCCGCTCCCGTTCTCTCCAAAAAGCGGTTTCGGCATGAAAGTGGCGTATACACCGTGCTTGAGGGCGATCTCCTTGACGATAAGCCTGTAGGACATTGCAGCATCCGCCATGGTGAGCGCATCGGTGTACTGCAGGTCAATCTCGTGCTGACTCGGGGCAACCTCGTGATGACTGAACTCTACCTTGATTCCCATTTTTTCGAGCGCGATCACGGTTTCATTTCGCAGAGGGCTTGCGATGTCGCTGGGTGTGAGGTCGAAATACCCTCCTGAATCGAGGACTCCGGGTCTTCCCGAGTCGTCCTTGAAGTAAAAATATTCCAGTTCCGGGCCGACGAAAAATGAGAATCCCATGTCCTGCGCCTTTCTCAGGTTCTCTTTCAGAACCCAGCGCGGGTCACCCGGATAGGAGGTTCCATCGGGTTCCAGAATATCGCAGAACATTCTGGCAATGAGAGGTTCTTTCCCTTCATTGGGGAAGGGGAGAATTGCGAAAGTGGAAGGATCGGGTTTCGCCATCATATCGCTCTCCTCAATGCGTGCATACCCCTCAATTGAGGAGCCGTCAAACCCCATTCCTTCGGTGAGCGCGCCCTCGAGCTCCTCCGGAGTAATTTCAAAGCTCTTGAGAAAGCCGAGAACGTCAGTGAACCATAGCCTGATGAACCGCACCTTCTTTTCCTTCACCGTTCTCAAAACCCATTCCGCGTCTTTTCTGATCATGTTTAAAGCCTCCGTATATTTAAAAATAGATTTCCTTTATCCAATCGCATCATGTCCCATTTCACCGCTTCTAATGCGGATACATTCGGGGAGATCGAGAACAAATATCTTTCCATCACCGATCTGTCCGGATCGTGCACCGCTGATTATTGCATCGATTGTTTTCTGTACGAAGTCCTCGTTTACGGCAATCTCCAGTCGCACCTTTTTCAGTAGATTGACTTCTATGTCGACTCCACGATACGACTCGCGGTATCCCATTTGCTGCCCGCACCCGAGCGTGTTGGTGACTGATATTTTGAATACTTTGTTTCTGTACAGTTCCTGTTTTACGTCATTCAACCTGTGCGGTTGTATATAGGCAATAATGAGTTTCATGTGAGTACATCTCCTCTTCAATCGATGGTATATATGTGTATAATAGAATATATTATCTAAGCAAGTTTTATGCCACTAAATTGGAAAATATTTAATTATATGTTATATATAGAATTATGGATAAATCACGATAAACCTTCGTAACGGATGAGGATAAAAACCTACCTTTATGTAGTATTGTATACCTAAATTCTACAAAAATGTAGGAATATTCTATTCTTCAGAATACCCCCTCGATTTCTCCGGTCTGTTTCCGGCTCTTATTTACTGAGTGGTGAAAATCTGAAATCCGCTGTATGACTCGATGCCGTGTTCGCCGATGTCGAGCCCGCGCAGTTCTTCCTCCGAATCCACGCGTAAACCCACGCTCACTCTTATCAGGCTGAACAATGCAACGCATGTCGCAGAAACCCACGCCCATACGCTCACAATTCCCAGCAACTGTACCCAGAGAAGAGACCATCCCCCTCCAAAGAAGAGCCCGTTTATTAATCCGAAACCTGCAGACTCCGCGTAAGAAGCCTGAGTAAACAGGCCGACGGCAAAGGTTCCGAATGCACCGCAGACTCCGTGTACGGAGACTGCCCCCACCGGATCATCTATGTGAAGAATTTTGTCGAAAAGCTGTATCGACATGACGACCAAAACACCTGCGAAGAAACCGATGATCACAGAACTTAATGGAGACACCACCGCACAGCCGGCGGTGATGGAAACGAGTCCTGCGAGTGCACCGTTGAGAGACATGCTGGGGTCCGGTTTTCCGAAACGGGCCCACGAATAGAACATTGCGCCGACTGCGCCTGTTGCAGCTGCAAGATTGGTTGTAACGGCAATTGTCGCAATACTCAAATTCGTGCCTGCGGTTGTGCTCCCGGCATTGAAGCCGAACCACCCGAACCAGAGAATGAATACACCGAGTGCCGCGATCGGAATGTTATGTCCGGGGATTGCCTTCACACTCCTCTTTCCGTTCAGGTCCACATACTTTCCCTTTCTGGGACCGAGCAGCATCGCCCCAATTAACCCGGCCCACCCACCAACAGAGTGCACAACCGTTGAGCCGGCAAAATCGATCATGCCAAGGTTTCCAAGCCAGCCTTCACCCCATATCCAGTGACCAACTACCGGATAGATCAATGCAGAAATGACTACACTGTATATAAGATAGGCAGAAAACTTTGTTCTTTCAGCCATGGCGCCGGACACGATTGTTGCTGCAGTTGCGGCAAATACAACTTGGAACATCCAGAATGCGAGCTGCCAGAGGCCTTCAAGTGTACGAGGATCTCCACTCACCAGAAAGAATCCTGATCTTCCGACCAATCCAGCCCAATCTGCCCCAAACATGATCGCAAACCCGCATGCCCAGAATGCAATTGAACCGACAGAAAAGTCCATTAAGTTCTTCATGAGGATATTGCTAGCATTCTTGGCACGTGTAAATCCAACTTCAACCATTGCGAATCCCGCCTGCATGAAGAACACGAGGAACGCGGCAATGAGTGTCCACATCGTATTGATCGCAACGGCATTGTGAGCTGCATTTATCTCGTCTGCATGGAGTACGGTGACAACAAAAACTACAGAAACTCCCATAAGAAAAACTTTCCATTTTTTCATACAACTCTCCTCCCATGTTACAGAGCACAGTAGAATTTGAGTGAAGGCAAGCAAAAGATGTGCCAGAACTGAAGTGATGGCTTTAATGAATTGTTATAACAGGAATTATATATTCTTTTGGTATATTCGGTTACGATATAGACGAATATTCCCTACATTTATGTAGGCAAAAGGGCGGGTTTCCAACGTCGGTGTGGGAAAAGTGGAAAAAATATTTTATACGCGAAAACGTCTCTGATTGATCCTGTATTTTTTCACACGAAGACCCATCTGCCGTTCAGTGAGCCCGAGCGCCCTTGCTGCTTTTGCCATGTTCCCTCTCGAAGACTTGAGCGCGTCCTGAATCATCTCCCGTTCGACGGCCTCGAGCGTTGCCTCAAGGGAGTTTTTCTGTGTGGTTCCGCTCGCCTCGGCGGTTTGCAGGGAAGGGGGAAGGTGATGGCCGTGAATCACATCATCATTGCTCATCAGGGCTGCACGTTCGATGCAGTTTTCAAGCTCCCTGACATTTCCCGGCCAGTGATAGGCCATCATCATGTCGATTGCCGGTGTTGAAATACGCCGGATGTCCTTGTGATTCGCCCTGCTGTATTTTTCAACAAAGAAGTCTGCAAGGAGGACAATGTCGGATTTTCTCTCCCTCAGAGGGGGGATATGTATTGGGAACACGTTGAGCCGGTAATAGAGATCCTGCCTGAACTCACCGCGTTCTATGAGTTTCTCCAGGTCCCTGTTTGTCGCAGTGATGATCCGTACGTCCGTTTTGATCGTATGCATGCCGCCGACACGCTCTATTTCCTTTTCCTGCAGGACACGGAGGAGTTTTATCTGGGTAGCAGGGGTCAGGTCCCCGATTTCATCGAGAAAGATGCTCCCATCGTGCGCGCGCTCAAACCGGCCCTTGCGCATAAGGTGCGCGCCGGTGAATGCACCTTTTTCGTGGCCGAAAAGCTCGCTTTCGATCACGTTTTCAGGAAGCGCGGCGCAGTTTACCTTTATGAATGCCTTGTTGGCCCGCGGACTGTTGTAGTGGATCGCGTGGGCGATGAGCTCTTTTCCGGTGCCATTTTCACCCCTTATGATTACCGTGGTATCACTTGCGGAAACCTGGGCTATGAGACTGTATACCTCCTGCATCGCATGGGAATTCCCGATGATGTTTGCAGGGCGAAACCGTGCTTTCAGTTCTTCCTGCAGCCTGATGTTTTCCTCGAGCAATCTCCGGCGCTCCTCCTGCGCTGACTGGCGGAGCCTCACCGCCTGTGCGATCATGGAGCCGATGATGGTGAGCAGGCGCACGCTGTCCCCGATGATTCCCTCAAAGGAAACAGACAGATCGGCACTCAAGGTACCGATGACCTCGTTTCCGAGCTTGATGGGCACGCAGATAAAGGACACATCCTTCCAGTCGATGTCCTTTCGTGCACCAGTCTTGTCAAGAAAGAGAGGTTCGTCGGATATGCGCGGCACGATTGCCGGTTTTCCTGTCTGCACGACTTTGCCGGTTATTCCTTCTCCGAGTTTGTATATTCCCCTTTTTTTCTGCAGATGTGAGATACCGATTGCCGATTCGACGGAGATTTCTCCCGTATTTCGGTTTAACAGTGTGAGTGCGGCCCTGCTCAACCCCGTCTCCTCTGAGATCGCATTCAGGACTGGTCCAGCGACTTCCCGAAGATCAATACTTGATTCCAGGATTTGGCTGATCTTGAACAGCAGAGAGAGTTCCCTGACTTCTTCCGTAATCTTTGCCCCTGTGCCGAAAGTAACCATCTCAGAAACCCATTACACTCTTGAGCGTTTGAATAAAGGTGTGTATATCTTCCATTTCTGTATTGTAGGAGGTCATCAGCCTTATAACGGGAACGGATTCATCCCATATGTAGAAGAAGTGCTCTTTTCGAATGTCATCGACGACATTTTGCGGCAGGGAGACAAAGAGTGCATTCGCCTCCACTTTCTGTGTAATACTGCACCGGGGAACCTTTTCCAGCTCTTCAGCGAAGAGTCGTGCCATTTTGTTTGCATGGCGTGCGTTACGGAGCCACAGATCATTGTTGAGAAACGCAAGGAACTGCGCGGAAATGAACCTCATCTTTGATGCGAGGTGCATCCCCTGTTTTCGTATGTATTTAAAATTTCCCGTCAGGCGCTTGTTGAACAGCACAACCGCTTCGCCGATCATCATTCCGTTTTTCGTACCGCCGAAAGAGAGTATGTCAACCCCTACATCCGCAGTTATTTCCCGCAGACCCACACCCAGGGCTTCCGCTGCGTTTGACAATCGGGCTCCATCCATGTGAAGGTACATGCCGTGTGTGTGTGCAAAATCCGAAAGATTCTGTATCTCCCCGGGAGTATACACGGTACCGAGCTCAGTGGTCTGTGTGATGGAAACAACTCGGGGCTGCGCGTGGTGTTCGTTTCCCACAACATGTAAAAGAGGCTCGATGTTATTGGCGGATATCTTCCCGTCACTTGTGGGTATGAGTTCGAGCTTGCATCCTGTGAAATTTTCAAGTGCCGCGCACTCGTCGACATTGAGGTGCGCGATTTCAGAGCATATAACCGATTCATAGCTCTGCACCGCAGCGCGTATTCCGAGCACGTTTGCCCCCGTTCCGGTGAACACAAAGTACACATCCAGAGGCTCACCGAACACTTCCCTGAATCGTGCGAGTGCAGCTTCGGAGATTGCATCATCTCCGTATGCGATGCAGTGCCCCTGATTTGCATCTTCAATCGCTTTCATGATCTCAGGATGAATACCGGAGTTGTTGTCGCTTGCGAACCCCCTTTTCAGATCCATCATTCGCACCTTTATTTTTTTGTGTTTATAGAATAAACAGATATGAACTGAAAGTGTAGAAAAATATGGGAAAGGAAGCACAGACTTGACGGCGCGCGCTGTCTGTGCTTATTCATCTTCGGATTCTATGAAGAGCCCGCTTCCTGCAAGCTCGCCAAAGTTCAGAAGAAACGCGAAGCTCGCGGCATAGAGAAAGCTCTCGATGATCGCCTCGATGATTTTTTTTTCGTGAAGCCGTTTCATGCCGTCGATGTGCGTGTCGAAGAGAAGCACCCCGTCGGGGTTCTGAAGTATCCGTTTGGTGGTATTATAGTCGCTTATAACCACGGAAAGAGAATTTTCAATCGTTTTCATCACGTCTGCAAGACGTATTCTCGCAGTCTTGCTTGAAACCGAACGTTTTTTCGCGAGCGCTTCCAGCGATATCTGTTTCTGATGTTCGGTCAATCTGAGGTTTTCCTCGGTTTTTTTCCCATCTTTTATGATGTCCATGTAATTTTTCACTTCTTCTCGCGCCTCGCTGAACAGAAGGTACGCGTTGCTCAGGTCCCGCTTTATATCGATCTTCCTCTGTTCCCTGTAGTCGATGTTGAACGCAATTTTACTTGTGGTGAGAATGAATGAGTATTGATCATCGAAGTCCTCGAAAAATACGATGCTCTTGAACATTTTGTCTTTCTGGTCCAGGAGAAAGACAGGGTTGCGCTCGTTTTGTTCGCGCTGCCTTTCGAGTCCATCGAGCACGCTGTTCATAAGTTCGAATCCGCGCTCCACGTGCTTCGGGACCTTGACTTCCTCCTTGCCGGATCCGCGTTCGTAGAACCGCTGCTGCCTGAGGTATTCTTTCTGCTGTTTCAGTTCTTCCAGTCTATTTTTTCTTTCCTTTTCCGTAATGGAGCCGATTCTGTCCTTCTCGGTCATTTCCAGAAAATCATCGAGTTTCTGAGAAAAAAGCGGGTAATACGTCCGGTCGATCTTGCACATAATGATGTGGATTCTCAGAAGAAGATCGGTCAAAATGCTGTTGATGTCTTTCTTGAGCTGCATGCGCATGGGAGGAACTATTGCCTCGTTGAGGAGCTTTTTTTTCACCTGCAGGTCCAGCGATTTGTCCATATAGAGCTTGCAGAGGTCGGAATACTGCCCGATTATGTACATCCGTTTGAAAAATGACTTGAATATATCAATAGATTCCTTTTTCGGAATCGTGCGTACTGAAATTGCATTGAGGATGAGGGTGAACTCCTCCTCATTATAGAGATCACCCATACGTATGAGAAACTCATAGAATGTGCTGTTTTCTGCTGTGGAAAGGCGCAGGATCTCCTTTTTGATTATATTTTCACCGTACAGAAAGGAATCGATGGTTACCTTGAGGTCGAGCAGTGATTCTTTGATTTGTTTATGCACGAAATGAACAAACCCTTCAGTAAACCGTCTTCCCGATGCGGTAAACACTTTGAGCATCAGCCCGCGAATGTAGATACCGATACGGTCTCTGAGCTTTGTTTTTTTTCTTTTCTTTGCTGCGTTCTCTCTTTCCGCAGCGGTTTCTTTGTTCATTCCTGCTGGGACAGCGCTCTGTCTCACGGGTTTTTTTGCCCCAGCCTCCTGAGGGTGCCCGGGAGCTTGTGTGCGTTGCATGCTTCGAAGAATTGTTCCGGTGGGATATTTTTTCTCCTCCTCGACTTTGCCGCCATGCTCGACAAACTCTTCAAAGAGTTTTTTCCTCTCGTCCGACGCGAGCCTGTCGATACCGGTTTTCTCCCTTATTCTGTCGATATCTTTTCCCATTATCTGTAATTATATCCCGCTTTACTCCATCTGTAAACAGAATCGTCATGTTATCATTTTCATCTAAATGAAAGGAAAATTCTGTCGAAAAATAGTCTGTGAGTGTGATAATGAACGGAAGCAGAATATTTTATGAACCCGTGACAAGAAAAAAGCCACATACATACGATCGGAAAAAAGCCCTTATAGAGGGCCAGAAAGTGCATTCGAGAAAACGGGAAAACAAGCAAAACTATCCCCGGGTTGCCTTTTCAAAGCAGCCGGTTAGAGGGAATGGAGGTCTTTCGAACGTTTATGAATTCGTAAAGTCAAACAAGACAAAGATTCTTTTTTTGACGTCCTGTTTCATGATATTTTTTTCGATGGTCCCTCTGCTCCTCCAGTTTCACGCGTACACATGGGAAAAGCATCGAACGCTGTACCGCGAACACGATATACTGTACCATCTTCTCCTCACAGAAGGGGTTTCCGAATCTACAGCGGAAAGGCTAACCGATTCAGACACTGAATATACAATTCCTTTCCTGAAGTTCGGAACATACACGGTCAAGAGGGGGGATTCACTGTTCGGAATATCCCACAAATTCAATGTATCCGTCGATACAATCCTCACTGCAAACAACCTCAAAAATGCGCAGTTTCTCCAGATCGGAACCCAACTGCAGATCCCGAATATGAGCGGAGTCTTCTATACGGTGAAAAAAGGAGACAATCTCTCCCGAATTGCAACATCATACGGGGTGGAGGTGAATGCGATAGCCGACATTAACGATCTCTCATCCGAAGTCATTCACGCTGGGGAGAGGCTTTTCATTCCCGGAGGCTCTCTTTCGGCATGGGACAGGGCAGCCCTTATTGGCACCATATTCAAGGCACCGCTGAAAGGAAGGATCACATCCAGAGTGGGGTTTCGTCCCGACCCGTTTACCGGAATGATGGCATATCATGCAGGAGTTGACATCGCAAACAGCGTTGGAACGCCTGTGCGGGCGGCACAGTACGGCAGAGTTACCTACGCAGGCTACAGGGGACACTATGGCAAAACCGTTATTATTGTCCACCCCCAGGGATATAAAACGGTCTATGCGCACCTCCATAAGATATACGTTAAGACAGGGCAGGCTGTCCAGCAGGGAGAAAAGATCGGTCTTCTTGGGAACACGGGGAGATCCACAGGACCGCACCTTCATTTCGAGGTACATCAGAAGGGCAAACTGCTCGATCCGCTTAAGGTTGTGAAACTGCGCTGATATGGTGAAAAAAAACCTTGCGGAAAGGAAAAGGTTTTTTATAATGAGAACGAACAACACACTCTTCTGATTTTGATCGAGTCATGAAACCTGCGCCCTTGAAAGCACGATATATTTTCATTGCGTTCAGAACACAACTTCTCGTCTATAAGGTACGGTTTAAACTCTGGATTCGAGCGGTGAGGACGAGAAGACTGGTCAATAGAGGCAGATCGAACGCACACAGACTGAACTGGAAGAAGACACTGAGCCAAAAAGGCTTTGGTGCGCTTTCAGTGAATATGAAAATCATTTTTCCTCTGGTGCGAATGGGTTTTTTCTGCCTTGGAATCGTCGCGTTCATCTCCCTGTTCCCCTGTTCCTACACGTTTTATTCTGAGGAAAAACCCTATTTTGGTGATTTTTCATGGAGCCCGACAAATCATGTGAGACTTTCCGCCGGGGATTTTTACGAGAATGGAAGGGGAGGGCTCGAGCACTACATACCGAAACTCAGATTGATTGATTACACGATCAAAAAGGGAGACACGCTCTGGAGCATCGCTCATGTTTTCGATGTAGACCCGGACAGCATTATCAGTAGTAATATCTTCAGCAATGTACACAGGATACATGAAGGAGACAGGCTTCTTGTTCCCAATATCAGGGGAATTTTTATCAACATAGAGGAGGGAGATACTATATTCGAGCTCTCGACACAGTACGAGGTCCCTCCGGATTTCATCATGGAGGTAAATGATCTAAGGTCCAACACTCTGGCTCCGGGTATGAAGATCTTTCTCCCAGGTGTACGATACGACACGATGGAGAGAGCCTACGCGCTCGGTGAGGCATTCGACAAACCTATAAGGGGAAGACTTACCTCACAGTTCGGATATAGAAGGGATCCGTTTACTGGAAAGAGGGCATTTCACACGGGAATCGATATTGCAAACAGGTACGGAACAAAGGTACATGCTGCCCGCGAGGGAAAT
>Ga0315545_1005539_pt1 | contig 10090 bp, 8 predicted proteins | sample SalMarSW160210MG_FD_203096 | JGI IMG/M metagenome (GOLD analysis project Ga0315545, IMG submission 203096) | Salt marsh sediment microbial communities from the Plum Island Ecosystem LTER, Massachusetts, United States - Salt Marsh Sediment SW1602-10 ...
GAACCCCATCTCCTCGAAAAACAGGCCCGGAACAAGGAGACCCTTGATCGTCTCGAGCACACGCTCGCGCCACCGCACCAGCCGCAGGCCGACCGTCGGGATCCGCAGGATCAACCGGTCCAGCGCCCGGCTGAAGCGGTTGTACAGCCGGCTGGCGATGACCCGGTTGAGGTAGCGGGCAATCGCGCCCACGTTCCGCGAGATCGACATCTTGTTGTCGTTCAACACGACGAGGAGATCCTTGATCCCCGAATGGCCTTGATAGAGCGCCTCGAACGCGGTGCCGCCCGTGAGTGCGCCGTCGCCGATGACGGCGATCACCTTCTCGCTCCCGCCGCGCATGTCGCGCGCGACCGCCAGGCCGAGCGCCGCCGAAACCGCCGTGCTCGCGTGGCCGGCGCCGAACGCGTCGTACTCGCACTCGGCCGGCTTCGCGAAGCCGCTCACGCCGCCCCACTGACGCAGCGTCCGGAATCGCTCGCGCCGGCCCGTGATCAGCTTATGCGCGTACGTCTGGTGCCCGACGTCCCAGACGATCTTGTCGTTCGGCGCATCGAACGTCCGATGCAGTGCAAGCGTCAGCTCCACCACGCCGAGGTTCGACGCCAGGTGACCGCCCGTGCGCGACACCGTGCGGATAATCTCCTCCCGGATCTCGTGGGCGAGCGCCTCGAGCTGGCTGAGCTGGAGCTTCGCCAGATCGCGCGGTGAATCGATCATGTCGAGGTAGCGCGACACGACCCTGTCATCCTTCGTCTCGTGAGTACCTTAGGTGGGAGACTCCTCGCCCGGCTCGGTTCCACCCTCGAACGGCGTCGTCCCAACGGTGCCATCCTCGTTTTTCACAAGGAGCTCGATCGCCCGCTCGGCCTCGTGCAGGCGCTTCGAGCACGCCGCAGCGAGCTGGACGCCCTCCTTGAACTTGGCGAGCATCTGGTCGAGGCCCAGCTCGTCCGTCTCCATCTCGGCGACGATCTGCTCGAGCTTCGCCAGCGCCTTCTCGAAATCGACCTTCGCCATACGGCCTACTCGACCTCGCTCCCGGGCGGAGCATCCTCGGCCTCGACCCGTTCAACGTCCGCCGTGAACGCGCCGCGGTGCAGCTGTGTGCGCACCCGCTTGCCGGGCTTCAACACGGCCGCATCGGTCACGATCCGGCCCGTCGCCGCATCGGTCGTGACGCTGTAGCCGCGCGAAAGGACCGCTGTCGGGTTCAGCGCCCCGAGCCGCGCATCGAGCCCGTCGATGCGGTCCGCGAGCCGGGCAACCCGGTGGCGCCCGTGCAGCGCCATGCGGTCGAGGGCGTCATCCACCCTCTGTTGATACTGCCGAACCAGGCTGGCCGGTTCCCGGAAGACGTAGCTCCTCCGGGCCAGCTCGAGCCGGCGCGACAGCTCGGCCACCCGACCCGTCGCAGAAGTGTAGAGCTTCTCGCGCAGGATGCCAACCCTTTCAAGCAGCTCGGCCTTGCGCCCAATCACGAGCTCGGCGGCTGCCGACGGCGTCGGCACGCGCAGATCGGCGACGAAGTCGCTGATCGTCCAGTCGATCTCGTGGCCGACGGCCGAGATGACCGGGATCGCCGACCGGTAGATCGCCCGCGCGACCTGCTCTTCGTTGAACGGCCACAGGTCCTCGAGGCTGCCGCCGCCGCGCGTGACGATGATCACGTCGACGAGCCGCAGCGCGTTCAGATCGTCGAGCGCCGCGGCGATCTCGCCTGCTGCCTCCTCGCCCTGCACCCGCACGGGGCAGATGATCAGCCGCACCTCGGCGAATCGCCGGCCGAGCACGGTGAGCACGTCGCGGATCGCCGCACCCGTCGGCGAAGTCACCACGCCGATCCGCTCGGGCAGCATCGGGATCGGCACCTTGTGCGCCTCGTCGAACAGGCCCTCCTCGAACAGCTTGCGCTTGAGCCGCTCGAACGCGAGCTGAAGCGCACCGACGCCGCGCTCCTCGATCCGCTTGACGATGATCTGGTACGCGCCGCGCGGTTCGTAGACCGACACGTTGCCTTGGACGACGACCTTCATCCCGTCGGCGAACCGAAAGCCGCTTGGCGGGCGCGCCGACTTGAACATCACCGCGCTGATCTGCGCGAACTCATCCTTGAGCGTGAAGTAGCGGTGGCCGGCGGGCGACGTGCGGTAGTTGGACACCTCGCCCTCGAGCCAGATCGAGGGGTACTTGGCCTCAAGCAGGATCTTGACCCCGCGCGTCAGCTCCGAGACGCTGTAGACGTGCTCCGCCTCTCGGTCAGGCGTGCTCACGCCGACCCCCCGGAATCGAGTGACACCTGGAGGCGTTTGATCTCGGTCGCCCGGCCCGTCTGCTCGTCGACGGTGACGACGATGCCCGAGAGCCGCACGTCGCCGGTCGCCACCTCGAAGCGCGCCGGCACGCCCGTCGTGAGCTTCTTGAGCACCGGCTTCACCTCGCGGCCCAGCACCGAGTCGTGCGGCCCGGTCATCCCGATATCCGTGATGTAGGCCGTGCCGCCGGGAAGGATCGTCTCGTCGGCGGTCGCCACGTGCGTGTGCGTGCCGAAGACCACGCTCACCCGCCCGTCGAGGTAGCGGCCCATGGCGACCTTCTCGCTCGTCGCCTCGGCGTGCATATCGACGGCGATGATGCGCGTCTTCGGCGCGAGCTCGGCGATCGCCGCGTCCGCCGCGCGAAACGGGCACTCGCTCGGGTCCATGAAGATGCGCCCGACCAGGTTGATCACCCCGACCCGAAGCCCGCCCTCGAGCTCGACGAGGCACGCGCCCCGCCCCGGCGCGCCCGACGGGTAGTTGGCCGGCCGCACCAGCGTCGAGAACTCGCCGAACGCCTCGAATACGTCGCGCTGCCGCCACGCGTGATCGCCGAGCGTGATCGCATCGACGCCCGCCGCGAGCATGTCGCGCGCGATTCGTTGGGTGATCCCCGAGCCGCCGGCGGCGTTCTCGGCGTTGACCACGACGCACTCGGCCCCGGTCTCCTGACGCAGCATGCCGACGAGCCGCTCGACCGCCTCGCGCCCGGGACGACCCACCACGTCGCCTATGCAGAGCATTCTCATAGCAGACCCGCTCTCGGCGCCCCTACCGCGCGTACTCGATGGCGCGCGTCTCGCGGATGACGGTCACCTTGATCTGCCCGGGATACTCCAGCTCGCCTTCGATCTTCTTCGACAGCTTGCGTGCGAGCACAAGCGCCTCGTCGTCGCCGATCCGGTCCGGCTCCACGAGCACGCGGATCTCGCGCCCCGCCTGCATCGCGTACGCCTTCTCGATCCCCCGGAACGATCTCGCAAGCTCCTCGAGCTTCTCGAGCCGCTTGACGTAGATCGACAACGTCTCGGAACGTGCCCCCGGCCGCGCCGCCGATAGCGAGTCGGCCGCCTGCGAGAGCACGCCGTAGATCGTCTTCGGTTCCTCGTCCATGTGGTGCGCGGCGATGCCGTTGGCCACCGTCGCCGACTCGCGGTAGCGCCGGCAGAACTCGGCGCCGATCAGCGCGTGCGGCCCCTCGACCTCGTGGGTGAGCACCTTGCCCACGTCGTGCAGCAGCCCAATGCGCGTGGCAAGCGGCGAGTCCAGGTCGAGCTCAGACGCCATGATCCCCATGATGTGGGCCACCTCGATCGAATGGCGCAGCACGTTCTGCCCGTAGCTGTAACGGTACTTGAGCCGCCCAATCGCCTTGATGATCTCCGGATGCAGATTGTGCACCCCAACCTCGAATGCAGCCTGTTCGCCCGCTTCCTTGATCGTCTGATCCATCTCCTTGCGCACTTTGGCGACGACCTCCTCGATGCGCGCCGGGTGGATGCGCCCGTCGAGCATCAGCCGCTCGAGCGCGATCCGCGCGATCTCCTTGCGCACCGGGTCGAACCCGCTCAGGATCACCGCCTCGGGCGTGTCGTCGATGATCACGTCGATGCCCGTGGCCGCCTCGAGCGCGCGGATGTTGCGCCCCTCGCGCCCGATGATGCGCCCCTTCATCTCGTCGTTCGGCAGCGACACCGACGAAACCGTCACCTCCGGCACGTAATCGCTCGCAATGCGCTGGAGCGTGTCGGCGATGATCTTCTTCGCCGTCTTTTCCGCGGTCTCGCGGGCCTCGCCCTCGATCCGGCGAATCAGGGTCGCTGCGTCCCGCGTTACATCGTCTTCCATCCGGATCAGCAGTTGCTCGCGCGCCTCGTTGCGGCTCATGCCCGAGATGCGCTGCAGCTGACGGCTCTCCTCGTCGATAAGCTGTGTCAGCTTCCGGTCCTTCTCATCGAGCTGCTTGTCCCGCTGCTCGGCGTCTTTCTCGCGCTTGGTGACCTCGTCTTCCTTCTTGTCGATGAGCGACACCTTGCGATCGAGGTTCTCCTCACGCTGCTGGATGCGCTTCTCGAGCTGGCGCAGCTCCTTGCGCGTATCGCGTGTCTCCTGCTCGAACTCGGCGCGCAGCTTCAGCTGCTCATCCTTCAGGTCGAGCAACCGGCGCTTGCGCTCCTGTTCGGCCTCTCTGACCGCTCGCTCGACGAGCTCGTCGGCCTGGGCCCTCGCCGACCCGATCCGCCGGGTCGTGAGCCGCTTCTGAATCCACACGCCGGCCAGGACTCCCACCACGAGCGCCGCGGCGCCGATGAGAATGGCTGGACCAGCGTCCGGCTTCGGCCCGGTCTGCGCCAGCAACCACGTGTATGCAAAGACGATCATGTCCGACTCCTTTACCCAATCTATCTCAATCTATGATTACCTCGCGTCGTCACATCGAACCGTGGCGCCTTCCGTCACCACCGCGTGCATCGGCACGTCGTGCCCGTCGTGCTCCACGGCGTCGACGAGCTGAAACTCGTAGGCCACTCCCACCCGCACGGCCCGGGCATCGGCCACGGCCAGAAACGCGTCGTAGTAGCCGCGCCCCCACCCGATCCGGTAGCCCCGGCGGTCGAACGCCAGGCCCGGCACGACCACCAGATCGATCTCGGCCGGCGAGACCACCTCGGTCTTCGCCGGGTCCGGCTCGACCAGGCCCATTCGCCCCAGCACAAGCTGCGTCGTCATGTCATCGACGCGACGGGCCACGATCCGGTCGAGCTCGTAGTCCATGCGTGGCAGCACGAGGGCCTTGCCCTCGTTGAGGCAGCGGGTGACGACAGGCGTCGTGTCCACCTCGTTGCGCACCGGCAGGTAGAGCATCACGCTCCCCGCTCGCCGGAACGCCTCGAGCTCGACGAGCTGCGCGACGATCGACCCGCTCCGGCGCTGCACGTCGGTCGTGCTCATCGCCAGGCGGGTCTGCTTCATCTGTTCGCGCAACGCCGCCTTCATCGGTTGCCTCGCGCCTCCTCGTCGCGACGCGCCGCCAGCGCTATACGCCACGCCTCGAGCCGTTCGGCAATCCGCCGCTCGTAGCCTTGATCGCTCGGCACGTAGAAACGCTCGCCTTCACGCAGGTCCCCCTGCGCGTTGGGAACGTACTCCTGCTCGACGATGTGGCCCTCGAAGCTGTGGGCGTACTGATATCCCTCGCCGTGTCCGAGCTGCTTGGCCCCGGCGTAACTCGCGTCGCGCAAGTGCACGGGCACCTCGCGCGTCTTCTCCTCGCGAACCGTCTCGCGCGCCTTGTTGATCGCCACGACCGCCGAGTTGCTCTTCGGCGCCGTCGCCACGTAGATCACCGCCTGCGCGAGCGGGATCTGCGCCTCGGGCATCCCGACGAAATCGACCGCCTGGAACGCGGCCGTCGCCACGCCGAGCGCACGGGGGTCGGCGTTGCCCACGTCCTCGGCGGCGGCAATCACGATCCGGCGCGCGACGAAACGCGGATCCTCGCCCGCCTCGAGCATCTTGGCCAGCCAGTACAGCGCCGCGTCCGGGTCCGAGCCGCGCATGCTCTTGATGAACGCGCTCGCCGTGTCGTAGTGCTGGTCGCCGTCGCGGTCGTAGACGACCGCCTTGCGCTGGATCGACTCCTCAATGGCCTCTCGCTCCACGACGACCGTGCCGTCGGGGCGCGGCGGGGTCGAAAGCGACGCGATCTCGAGCGCGTTGAGCGCCTTGCGCGCATCGCCGTCGCTCACGGCGATAATGTGCTCGAGCGCCTCATCGGTCAGCTCAATGCGCAGGCGCCCCAGGCCGCGCTCCGAGTCGGCGAGCGCGCGGCGCACGATCGTGCGGATCGCCTCGTCGTCAAGCGGGCGGAGCGGCAGGATCTTCGAGCGCGAGACGAGCGCCGCATTGATGTAGAAAAACGGGTTGTACGTCGTCGCGCCGATCAGCGTGAGCACGCCGCGCTCGACGAACGGCAGCAGCACGTCCTGCCTGGCCTTGTTGAACCGGTGAATCTCGTCGAGAAACAGCGTCGTGCGGCGACCCGACTGCCGGACCCGGTTCGCCGCGTCGGCGGCGAGCTGCTTGAGCTCGGCCACGTTCGAGGTCACCGCGCTCATGGCAACGAACCGGCTCTCGGTGACCGTGGCGATCACGTGCGCGAGCGCCGTCTTGCCCGACCCGGGCGGCCCATACAGGATCACCGAGCCAACGCGGTCCGCCTCGATCGCCCGGCGCAGCAGCGTGCCCGGGCCGACCAGGTGCGTCTGCCCCACGAACTCGTCGAGAGACTGCGGGCGCATGCGGGCCGCCAAGGGGGCATACGCTGGGGGCTCATGCTCAGCCCGTTCGTCGCCGAACAGGTCCATCGCCTCTCCTTCTCGACCGCAAGCTCCCCCGCGGGCCTGGCATCTGCAGGCACGCTCGCAGCCGACTCCCAAGGCATCAGCGCGACGGGCATCGCCTAAAGAAATACCCTGCGCAGTGCCGTATGGACGGTTTCTTTGAACGCCTGCTCGTGCAGGTGGGTGCCCTCGGGACCGCCGGCGCCTCGGCCGCGGCCGCCGACGACAGCCGGTGCCGGCCGCCGCACGCGCCGTCCAGCCCTATCCGGGCTCCCTGGCTGAAAGTGTTGGCTCAAAGAAACTGCCGTTCCACTACGGACACAGCAGGGTATTTCGCGTCTGCATCCAAGCCCGTACCGCAGCAGCCTCCCCGGCTACTGGGCGAGCTTCTCCTCGACCATCTTGATCGCCTTCGACACGCGCCCTTCGACGAGACTGATGAACTTCTCCTTCTCGTTGCGTAGCCGCATGTACTCGTCGGCGATATTGAGCGCCGCCAACACGGCCACCCGAGTCGCCGTCGCCGTGTCCGCGCCGCCGCTCACCTCGTTCATCTTCTCATCGACGAACGCGGCCAGCATGCGCACGTACTCCGGGTTCTGATCGCTGGCGATCGGGTACTCCTTGCCGAAGATCCGGACGGTCGTTATGCCTCTATCGTACACTGAACAACCTTGCGCCAAACACTCTCAGGTTATGTCAATAGCCGTTTATCGCTCTGCCTCTCGTATCTCACACTCGAGCGCGTCAATCAATGCTTTCTTGATGCGCCCGTGCGCCTTCTCGACCTCCTTGTCGGTCAGCGTCCCGGTCTCCGACCGGTACTCGAACGCCAGCGCCAAGCTCTTGCGCCCCGGCCCCACCTGCTCGCCCCGGTACAGGTCGAACAGCCTGAAGCCACGCAGAATCGGCACCTTGACCGATTCGACCGCCTGGCGCACCGCCCCGAACGGGGTCGATTCGCCCACGATCAGGGCGACATCCCGCCGCGTCCCAGGGTAGACGGGCAGCGGCTCGTACTCCCCCACGAAGCGCACCAGCGTGGCAAGCGCCTCCACATCAAGCTCCGCCACGTACGCCGGCGCTCCGAGCTCGAACGCTCCCGCTGCCTCGGCGCTCACCCGGCCGCAGAGACCAAGCGCGACCTCTCCGGCCGCGACGCTCGCACACTGACCGGGCATGAAGAGCCGGTTCGCGGCGGGTTCAAACGTAACCGCTTGGACCTCAAGCGATTCGAGATACGCCTCGATCGCACCCTTCAAGTCGTGGAAGTCCACGTCATCCGGATCGAGGTCCCAAGCCGTGCCGTCCCGCTTGCCCGAAAGGCCCAGGGCCAGCATGCCCCGCTCAAGCGGCCTCCCGCCCTTGCCGGGCAGATGGACCCGGCCGATCTCAAACAGCCTCAGGTCGAAGCGCCGCTGACGGTGGTTGCGCGAGATCGTCTCGAGCATCCCACCGAGCAGGGTCGTTCGTAAGTTGCTCAGGTCAGCACTCTTAGCTTGCAGAACCCGAACCGGCCGAACCGGCGGGTCAAAGAACAATTCGCCAGTGGCCGAAGCTGTCCGGTCGCTGACTAAGTTGCAGTTTATTATCTCAAAAAAACCGGTCCCCGTCAACAGGTTCCTCGAAACCGACTCCAGCCGCTCGGCGATGCCCTTCTCGTGCGGCACGATCTTTGCCGTCGACACCGGGGTGGGGATGTTGTCGTACCCGTACAGCCGCGCGATGTCCTCGATGTAGTCGATCTCGCGCTCGAGATCGACCCGGTAGGAGGGGTTCTCAAGCACCGTCTCGCCGTCCCGGGTCTCGATGACCGGGAACCGCATTCGGCCAAGAATCGTCTCGACCTCGCCCTGGCTCAGCTCGGTGCCGAGCAGCAGGTTCACGCGCGCCGTGCGCACCGCGACTCGCTGCGGCGCAATCTCGCGCGCCACGACGTCAAGCGCCCCAGGCATCACGCGCCCACCGGCAAGCTCCGCCATGAGCTGCGCCGCCCGGGCCGCCGCCCGCGCCTGAAGCCCCGGGTCGACGCCCCGCTCGAACCGGTACGACGATTCGCTCGGTAGCCCGAGCCGTTTCGACGTGCGCCGGATGCATCCGGGGTCGAAATGGGCGCTCTCGAGCAGGATCGTCGAGGTGTCGGCCTCGACCTCGCTATCGGCGCCGCCCATCACGCCCGCGAGCGCGATCGGCCCCGAGGGGTCGGTGATCAGAAGCATCTCGGCGTCCAGCACGCGCTCCTGGTCGTCGAGTGTCGTCATCTTCTCGCCCGCCTTCGCGCGCCGGACGATCACGCGGCCGTCCTTGATGCGCCGGTAGTCGAACGCGTGCAGCGGCTGCCCGAGCTCCATCATCACGTAGTTGGTCACGTCGACGATGTTGCTGATCGCACGCACGCCGACCTTCGTCAGCCGCTGCCGCAGCCACAGCGGCGACGGCCCGATCGTCACGCCGTCGATGATCCGCCCCACGTACCGCGAGCACAGGTCTGGATCGAGAATCTCGATCGTCGCCCACTCCTCGACCGGCTTGCCCTTCGACTCGCTCACCGAGCAGTCCGGCTCGCGCATCGGCAGGTCGAACATCGCGGCCACCTCGCGCGCCACACCGACGATGCTCGCCACATCCGGACGATTGGGCATCACGTCGATGTCGAACACCGCGTCGGCGACCCCCATCGCCTCGACGAAGCGCGCGGCGACCGCCGCGTCGTCGGGCAGGATCATGATCCCGGTTGCGTCCTCGCCGAGACCGAGCTCGACCTCCGAGCACATCATCGCCTCGGACTCGACGCCCCGGATCTTCGCCTTCGTGAGCACCGTCTCCTCGCCCGTCTTGAGCGAGACGAAGCGCTGGCCCGGATACGCGAGCGCCACCTTGTCGCCCGCCTTCTGGTTCGTGGCGCCGCAGACGATCTGCAGCTCGCGCTCGCCGTCGAACACGGTACAGAGCTGCAGCTTGTCCGCATTCGGGTGCTTGCCGCACGTCTTGATCTGCCCGACCTTCATGTCGCGCAGCTCGTCGCCGACGCGCACGAGGTCGGTGACCTCGAGGCCCGCCATCGTGAGCCGGTCCGCCAGCGCCTCGGCCGGCACGTCGACCTCCACGAACTCTCTGAGCCAGCTATACGGTACCTTCATCGCGAACCACTGCGGGTTGCCTGGATCCTAGAACTGCTCGAGGAAGCGCATGTCATTCTGAAAAAAGAGCCGGATGTCCTCGATGCCGTACTTCATCATGGTGAGCCGCTCGATGCCGAAGCCCCACGCGTACCCCGTGTACTTCTCGGCATCGTACCCGACGGACCCGAACACGTTCGGATCCACCATGCCCGAGCCCCCGAGCTCGAGCCACCCGGTCTGTTTGCACACACGGCAGCCCGAGCCCCTGCACAGAATGCAGCTCACGTCCACTTCGGCGCTCGGCTCG
>Ga0315545_1005540_pt1 | contig 10088 bp, 3 predicted proteins | sample SalMarSW160210MG_FD_203096 | JGI IMG/M metagenome (GOLD analysis project Ga0315545, IMG submission 203096) | Salt marsh sediment microbial communities from the Plum Island Ecosystem LTER, Massachusetts, United States - Salt Marsh Sediment SW1602-10 ...
TTATTTTTCCATTTTTCATTTTTATTGTTGGTGTTTCCATTGCTCTGGCCTACACAAAGCTTATTCAGAAGGGAGTATCAAAAAGAAGGATGCATGGTAAAATATTGTTCCGGTCGGTCAAGATATTTGCAGTTGGACTTTTACTGAATTACATCCACCACTTTAAGCTCTCAGAATTGCGTTATGCCGGTGTTTTGCAGCGTATTGCCATTGTTTTTCTGGTATGCTCACTTTTTTTCCTGCATTCCCGCTGGATCTGCCAGCTTATTACGGGTGCCGGACTACTTGTTTTGTACTGGTTAGCAATGACACTAATCCCTACACCGGGATATCAATCAGCTATGCTCGAACCGGGGGTGAACCTGGCAGCATGGATCGACAGTCAGCTTCTTCCAGGCAGGCTCTGGCAGGGCACCTGGGATCCGGAAGGAATTCTTAGTACAGTCCCTGCTTTGGGAACCTGCATTATGGGTATGCTTACAGGAAAAATAATTCTCAGTGATATATCACAGGACAGGAAGGTAATCTGGTTGTTTATTCTTGGATTTGCAGCCAGCGCTCTGGGTTATATCTGGAGCTGGGATTTTCCGTTAAACAAGAATTTGTGGACGAGCTCTTATGTATTGATTACAGGAGGCCTGGCCATGGTTACACTGGCAGCAGGCATACACCTTATAGATACGCTGAAGTATTACAAATTTGCCCGCATCGGTATAGTCTATGGAGTCAATGCCATAACAGTTTATGTACTGGCCGATTTATTTGCTTTTTTGTTCTATCAATTACCTATTGCCGGAACCGGATTAAACGAACACTTTGTTTCCCTGGCTGATGATTCATTCTTTTCACATAAGTTTTTAAGTATGGTCTATGCCCTTCTCTTTATAGGAATAAATTATGCGCCGGCCTATTGGCTTTACAGGAAGAAAATATACATTAAGCTTTAGCTCTGCCCACAGAAAATTATTAATCAGGGACGTATAAGCACTACCTTCTCTACAATATCACCAACTTTAACAATAAGAATACTGCTGCTGAAAGAGGAAAGATCGATACTGGCAAAACCATTGGCATCAAGTTTTTCCCTGGCGATTTGTTTTCCGGTTATTGTAAAAATATCAACATTAAAACCAGCATATGCCGGAGCTTTTAGGAATATCATGTTCTCAGCAGGATTGGGATAGACACTTAAATGTGATGTCACATACTTATTTTCGGCATCAGTCACAATATCATTAAAAGGGACAACTGTCCAGTTCACAGGAAAATGGTTATCCAGGTCAGATCCTGTAAGGATTAATACGTCATTTCCATTTACCAGGACAGGCCATGGTTCATCCGGCTGATAACGCACGTAGTCAAGCACTATGCCACTTTTATGTTCAAGCTTTATTACTTCACCCTCATTGGCTAAACTACCGTCAGACCAGTGTGCAAAATTTCTAGGCCAAGTATTGCCTAACGCGATACCGGGATATTTTGATAGCAGGTATGATTCTCCTGCTCCGAGCAATGTGCCTTCAGGAAATGTATAGTCTATTCCCTGCGTTATTTTATATCCAGATAAATCAAGTGTAGCAGAGCCCGGATTATAAAGTGTAAGAAATTCTGTTTTTGTATTATCGTTCTGTTGATTATAGAAAATGCCTGAAATCATCAGTGATGCTTCACCATTATATTTATGGAACATTGTCCCCATATCCGTATCACTACCCTCACTGCTGCCTGCATTTATACAGGGTGAGCCAGGTCTTAACCTGAAATTGAAATCTGTGGGATCTACAAATAGCGGATCACCAAATATATTTGACGAACCCTCAGGAAGTTCATCGTTATCAGACAGGCTGTATGTAATATTAATTGTTGACCGGCTGTCAGCAAAATAAGACGTATCCGAACAATTAGATAAAATGCTGTTTGTTACCACTCCATTTCCACCGGCAGAGCCCGGATTTTTTTCGAAACAGGCAATGGCTGCACTATTGCTATAAAAAGTACAATGGTCAATGCTCACGTGGCATGAATCTTTTAATGCCACTCCCATACTGCAATTTACAAAAGTGGAGCTTTTTATTGTTGCTGTGGATTTCTGGCCGACAGATACTCCCTTGTCCGTTATGTCATATACCAGTAGACTGTCGATTTGAATATTTGTTGCTTTTTCACCAATATCTATGGCATCACTGTTTAAACCAAAAAAATTGTAAATCTTACAATTTCTAATTACTCCATTCTCAACATCATCATAGTCAATAGCATCAGTATCCTCCTTATCATTACCCCTGAACTCACAATTTTCTATTACTGCATTCCCATATTTCACATTTATTAAATCTCCGGTTACTTCTGAATGAAGAATGCTGTTGGAAAGGACAATATCGGAATATCTTGCAGCAACCGGATTATGGTTTATATTCTCAAGAATAATATGATCAAGCTCCAGGTCAGAATTAAATGCTGAAATAGCAGCTACATCTCTTACTGGAACCGGACCTTTTGATGCATCTTCAATTGTTACGTAAGTCATATTTGAAGTTGTACTTGTATTAATAAAACATAACGCACCCCAGCTCCTGCCTGAAAAGGAAGGATTGAGTTTAAAGATGACAGGCTCCCCGGGAGTACCTGTGGCATTAATGTTACCATTAATAAAAATATTGGCATCAGCTGCCAACCAAATCTCTACTCCCTGTTCAATAGTCATTGTCACATCTTCATGAACAGTAATATCACCCTGAACCACATAGGGTGAACAGCTTTTATTCAAAGTTATATTTTCTGTTATATCGGCCGGTAAAATACACTGGCCGGTTGGTTCATACACTGCAACCAGGCTAAGATCCTCAGTCAGGGTAACATTATAATTCTTTTGTGTTGATATAAAACTCCCTGTATTTATCTTGTAAGATACCAGTTCGAGGTCAAATCCAAGGTCACTGCTACTGGGGCTCGCCTGGTGAATTTCCACTGCAAGCACATTATTACCGGTTAATAAATAGTCTGCATCTATATTAAACGAGGTAAACTCTGATTCCAGCGGTGCCCCCATTGAAGAAGAAGCAGTAGTCTGGTAATTTATACTGCCATTATCCATGTTAGTACGTATTATTTCATGGCCGTTGAGATATACAATAGCGCCATCGTCACGAAGAAGATCAATCATAAAGCCGGTAGCTGATTTATCTTCTTCGGCAACCTGAAATGAATGCCTGAAATAGGTGGTTATATATTTGTTGCTGCTGTTCCCTCCATAACTGACAGTTGTTACTTCATCGCCATCTCCGTATCCGAGTTGTGCCTGTCCGCTGTTCCAGTTATTGTCATTAAATCCTGTTTCACGCCATACAGTACCCTGATCAGTTCCGTCATCCAGATACTTCCAGACAGATCCTCTTGGAACAATTACATTTTTTGCTGATGTTGTCCATCCCTGAAAAGCATAACCAGGTTTATTAACGGCAGAAAGTTGCGGCCTGAGATCCTTCGGGTAAGCGCCCGCCCAGGATGGTTCAGGAATAACAAGTCCGTTTATAGTGACATGCCCGGCATCGGCCGGAGAAACTGCGATTCCCAGGTTGACTGTCTCGCTAAACCCAAAATTTGTAAGATTAGCCAGTAAATATCCGGGCCTTGATTCTGCAAATGTTTTTAAATCATTAACCTGCTCATACCAGTATTCAAGCGAAGGCATAGCATTGCCCCAAGATGAAGTAGTGCCAAGCCACCTCTGGATATGTTTAGGCATTTCCTGTTCAATGGCTTGTTTATGCTCATCAATGATTTTTTCCATTCTTTTCGGATGAAATGTTGTATAAAGATGATCTGCCATTCTTCTTCCAAAGTAGGTTCTATACCCGTCATTATCCATTAGTTCATTCAAAGGAACAATATCTTCAGACATAAACGAAGTAATAAGGGTGTTCGCAGGGCTGAAAAATCCCCTGTCCAGGTCCACTAATATCCATCTCCATTTCCCTGATTCCTTTGGTTTCCATGTCATTATATTGTGATCAATGGATGTGTTCCGTACATATATTTCAGTGATTATAAAATCAGTAAAGTTTTCGATATCCATTCTCGCTGCAACTGCATTGTAATTATCCTGAACAGAAAGATCCTGGTTACATAATGCTTTAAATTCATCATATGCATTTAGATCACCTGCTTCAATTACAGTCTCATTTTCTATCAAGTCGAATGTTCCGGGTTCCATGCTGAAATTCTTCTCAATAAAATCATCATCTATTCTGGAACGTATATTATGTATACCCATGTACTGGCCATTTATATAGACAATACAGGGGCGGTATCCCATTATCTCGACATCCATATTTGGTCGTGTACTGTTTTGGGCCAAAGCATCTCTAAACAAAGTATAACTCCAGTCACTGCCTGAAGCCCGTAAAGAAAATGATTTGAAGCTGGTTCTGTCACGATCGAAAAAAAGCGGATATTCCAGGCTATTATCCCCGTATTGTTTACGAAAATAAATACCCAGCATTTTTTGTGGCAGCCGCCATGAGTTAAGTCCGGTTACTTTTGTACCAGCTGGCATGTTAAATGCAGCCCTGTCACTGCCATTGTTTTCAAATAATTCAATGTTAATGGGTACTTCCCACTCAGGTTTAAAATCCTGAACATAAATACCAACTGCAGGATCCCAGAAATTTTCGTGGTTTGAAGCTATGGAGATGACAGGTAATGTTCCCGGCTGAATATCTTCATTAATAAAGTAGGTATGAGTTACTATGCGTCCGGGAATCTGATTGTCTTTATATATTCTTGCCCTGATAATCGTTGTGGAATTTATAGTGATGGGCAAGCTGTATACAGGCGAGCTCTCCTTGGGTTCAGAGCAATCCAGTGTATAACGTATGGTGCCCCCCATATAAGTAGATAATTCTACAGTAACAGGTGAATTATAAAGTCCGCCAAATGTTGAAAATTCGGGAACATTATCTACTACATCGATAAAAGCAGTAGTTGAATTACCGGAGCCAGGAGTAGGTTCTGCGAAATAAACCCACTCAGATGACCCATTGTTTTTTCTGCCGCGTGAAATATCTGTGAACTGCAGTTCATAGGTAACTGAGTCTATTAAAACCCGGCCTGGTGAATAAAGCCCTATTTCCTCCCCTTCCTGCGCCAGCTTATAATTTGCATGTGCTCCTGAATTATTATCGTCGGCCCATATTATTACAAAACCTCCGGGGGCTAAATAAATATCCTGCTGTATTTGCCATTTTACAGGATCTTCCAGATTATCCGTAATATAATATCCGTTAAGATTTATCGTTGCATCTCCTGCATTGTATATTTCAAGCCAGTCAGCAAAGTCACCGTAGTCGGGGTCTTCAATTATTGTCGCATTTGAGGCCAGGAATTCATTAATATATAGCTGGCAGTATAAGGCTGAATGATATAAACCTAGTATTACAGTTACAGATAAGGCAAGAATTACTGATTTGTATTTTTCAGGCAATTCCTTAATCACTGATAATATGTAATTTATACTTTTAATTTTTTTTTTGTATAAAACCGATTTAACTTAATTCAAAAAACCAGGAGATTTGCGATATCGTTCCCGGGTATGTTGATGTTAGTATATCTGGCAAATATAGTTAAACGAGTTTGCAATTTATCTTATTTATATGTTAAATTTTAGTGTCTTAATGTTACGTAAAATCATAGAAAAAGTTGGTAATAAATGTTACTATTGCAAGAGAATCTGATAGTACAATGTATCTCAATAGAAAGGTGCCTGAAGGAAATTCTTTACTTCTTTGAAACCCACAGACATATATAACAGAAATGCACAAAAAATATTTTCTTACCCGAAGAAATAATTTTAAATTTGAAATAATTACAGACTAAATTGATTTTGTTGTTTGATTTGACTAATTAATTTTAATATATCTGTATTAACATGTGAAATGAAAAATCTGAATGTTTGCTTATTCATACTATGTTTTATTCTTTTTGGAATTAATGTTGCAGGGTACTCGCAGGAGTGGAACCCGCGTATAAATAATTATTACTCTGAGCTTTACAACTACATCCAAACAGAATATAAGTCCGATCAGATACTCGTAAACGGATTGTATTATGATAATTATTACAGGAATGCCATTGGTCACCCCTTTTTATCTGAGGACATCTTTTATAAAGGGACATTAGTCTATCAAAATAAACTCTACAAAGGCCTTGATATGAAATACGATGTTTACGAACATAAATTATTAATACGTTATGTGCTCAATGATCGTAACATTAGATTTATACCCCCTAATGAGTTTATTTCTGAATTCAGTTTCAATGAAATGCATTTTAAAAAATATTCTTTCCCTGGTATGGCTCCTGAATTTTACCAGGTAATTGCAGACTATGATGATATAAAATGCCTCTATTACTGTTTTAAGGAGAGGACAGAATCTTCCCATTTCAGGGTCATTACCTCATACCAGTTCTATAAAAGTGAAAAAACGCGTTATCTTGTTCTGGATAATAAGCTGTTAAAGTATAGAAATAGATTCTCTTTTGTCAGACTTTTTCCGGAGGAGAAACGCTATGAAATAAGAAAATATTTAAAATCTGAAAAAATAAAAGTTTTAAAGAGTAACGATGATAGTATAAGAAAACTGATAGAACATTGTCATAAATGTTTAAACCAGAATAATTGAATTCGTTGTACACAGGTAAGGAGTAATTATGAAGATAATATTTTTCATCTGTCTCATTTTTATATCATTTCCAAAGTTATCCGGACAAAAGTCCGATATAACTATATCCCGTAAATTCGATAAAGTTCCCTTTGTTGAATTTGTTGAAGAGATTGAAAAAACAACGGATGCTCATTTTTACTTCCGGCATGATTGGATTAAAGATGTAACTATTTCTTTTTCTGGCACAAATGTATCACTAAGCAAGATATTAACCGACAATTTTAAAAAAACAGGCCTTCATTTCTACAAAGAGGAAGATTATAATTTTTACATTTTCCCGGAGACGCCTCTGTCAACCGACCTCCCTGTTTACAAACACCATTATATTAGCGACCTAAAGCATATTGATAGTAAGGATAGCATTACAGATACTGAAAAAAAATACCTCGAAGGCAGGATGATTGCCTCAATCGAAGTTATTACAGTAGGTGATAAGGAAAAATCAATCAAGGGTAAAACATGCATTATAAATGGTAAGATACGTGAAAAAGAAACTGGGGAGCCCCTTGTCGGAGCTACAATTTTTATTGATGAACTGAAATTTGGTACAGTTACGGATCTGGACGGACAATTCAAACTGGCATTGACCACAGGAAAATACAAAGCTATTTTCAACTATATGTCGATGAAAAAGAAGGAATATTATCTTCAGGTATATTCAAGCGGTACAGTAACAATAGAAATGGAAAAAGAGCTTATAGAAATCCATGAGGTTACAGTCACTGCTAACCGTTTTGATAATGTTAAAGGAATGCAAATGGGATTTGAAAGGGTATCAGCTAAGACTATGAAAGAAATTCCTGTTGTAATGGGTGAGAAAGACATTTTAAAAGTAGTACAAATGTTACCTGGTGTCCAGAATGTGGGTGAAGGTTCATCAGGTTTTAATGTCAGGGGCAGCGCTGCCGATCAGAATATGTTTTATATCAACAGAGTACCTGTCTATAATACTTCTCACCTTTTTGGGTTCTTTACTTCGTTCAGCTCCGATATTGTCAGAGATTTTTCTTTTTATAAAAGCAATATTCCTGCCAGATTCGGAGGCAGATTAGCCTCAATATTTGATATATCAACAAGACAGGGAAATAAGAAAAAATTCTTCACAAAAGGTGGAATTAGTCCGGTTACAGGCCATATTATGATAGAAGGCCCTTTAAAAAAAGACTTTAATTCGGAAGAGGCAAGTAAGACTTCATTTGTTACCAGTTGGAGACGTACATACTCAAACTGGATACTTGAGAGAATAGAAGATTATGATATTCAAAACAGCAGCGCATTCTTTTATGATGCAACTTTAAGCTTAAACACAGAAATTAACGATAAAAACCTTTTTAAAGTATTTGGCTACACTAGCGCTGACCAGTTCACGTTATCTACCAAGAACGACTATAGTTATTCCAATACTGGGGCTTCATTAAGCTGGAAACATTTATTTTCTTTATCATTAACAGGTAACCTTTCCCTGGTTTTTAGCCGCTATCTTTTCAGCAATACAGACAAAAACGAAGTTTCAGAAGAATATAAGCATACATATTTCATTAACCATTACGAAACTAATGCCGATTTTTTATTAGTGACTCCTTCAAATCACAGTATTGAATTTGGCAGTTCCACAATCTTCTATGATCTGAACCGTGGTGATATAGTCCCTTACGGTGAAGAATCGCTTAGGATTACTTCTTTTTTGGGAAAAGAAAAGGGAATAGAATGTGCTGTTTATATTTCGGATGAATATCAGGTTTCCCCCCGTCTTTCATTGTTAGGAGGTGTAAGGTATAGCTTTTTTGGCCAGCTTGGACCCGCTGAAATAAATGAGTATTTTTCCGGTAGCCCTAAAAACAAAAACAATATCAAAGAAACAAATACCTATAATAAAGGGCAATTAATAAAACTTTATTCCGGACCTGAATTAAGAGGTGCATTTAATTATAGGACCGGAAACAACAGCTCGGTAAAGTTATCCTATAACAGATTACGCCAGTATATATTTATGCTGAGCAATACTATTGCAATTTCACCAAATGATCAATGGAAGTTATGTGATTATCATATATCACCGGCTGTTTCGGACCAGGTATCTCTGGGTTTTTATAAGGATTTCCCAAAAAAAGCTGTAATAACATCTGTTGAGGTTTACAGGAAATGGATAGATAATATTGTGGAATATAAAGACGGGGCAGATTTTATCTCTTCTAATCCGGTGGAGATGCAAGTTCTGCAGGGCAAACAAAACACCTGGGGAGTTGAATTTATGCTCAGGAAAAACGCTGGTAAATTAACCGGATGGCTTTCATATACCTATTCACGCTCTTTAATAACTGTAGATTCAGAACATAAAGAAAACCAAATAAATAACGGTATTGAATATCCTTCGAATTATGACAGGCCACATAGCTTAAATTATATTTCAAACTTTAGATTAGGGCGTCGCTTAAGTATTTCTACCAACATTGTGTACAGCACAGGCCGTCCAATAACTTACCCTATAAGTATTTATTATTCAGAAGGTCAGCAATTTATGCATTTCTCTGAAAGAAATAAATACCGTATACCCGATTATTTCAGAATAGACCTATCCATAAACCTGGAAGGAAACCTGAAGTACAAAAAATTAACTCACAGCTACTGGATGCTAAATGTTTATAACCTTTTTGGACGCAAAAATGCCTATTCTGTTTATTATGAAGCGGAAGATGGCATAATTAAGGGATACAGGCTTTCAATTTTTGCAAGGCCTATCGTTACTTTATCCTGGAATTTTAAGTTTGGCAATTACTCAACCGAATAGAATATAAAAAGCATTATGATGCTGAAAAAATTTAATGATCACCGCAAATATAAACTCCAAAAAGTTAAAAGATTACATATCCGGATTTTACTCTTATGGCTGTTAGTTGGTACATCATTGATTTTTGCCCTTTGCATCGATCCCTTCGACCCTGATATCAATGAAGAAACAAATTTAATTACAGTAGACGGGAGTGTGATAAAGGGACGCGTAAAACAGACTATTACTATTACCCGCGCCTCTTCATTAATGGAACCGGAATTTATACCTTTAGAGAATTGCAATGTTAAAATAATTGATGATTACGGAAATGAGTTCATGTTTTATAAAGAATCGGAGGGAACATACGTCGCAGAAATTGATGATGAATTTCTACAATACAACAGACAGTATAAATTAGTTTTCAGCACACAGGAAGGGAACACGTATGAGTCTGCCCTTGAAACTCTTTTGGAAAGTGCCCCTGTTGATAGTTTTTACTTCATTAAAGAAAGTCAATACTCATCTTCATCAGAAGAAATGGAGGAAAGAGTCCAGTTCTATGTTGATTTAAAAGCTCCTGAAGAGGGAACAAGATA
>Ga0315545_1005546_pt1 | contig 10076 bp, 9 predicted proteins | sample SalMarSW160210MG_FD_203096 | JGI IMG/M metagenome (GOLD analysis project Ga0315545, IMG submission 203096) | Salt marsh sediment microbial communities from the Plum Island Ecosystem LTER, Massachusetts, United States - Salt Marsh Sediment SW1602-10 ...
GTCCTGAGCGTAGTCGAATGGATTATTTGTGGAAATCTTCAGGACGCAGAACACAAAAGGCCCTTCCGGGCCGTCGCCAAAGCTAATCTTGGCGCTCTCTGCGGTAGTAATTAATCTGCGTTAATCCGTGTCTAATAATCTCTGGGCCCTCGGTGGTCTTGTCCTCATCCCGACACATCGGGGTTTTAACCGGTTTAGCCCCCGGCACTGTCGGGGGTTTCTTTTGTCTTGCGTCTTAGGTCTGGGGCCTTAAAAACGCTCCCGAAATAAACCCTTTGACACCCGACTGGACAGCCGTTAGAATCTTGGGCTGGTTTGTGTTTATTAGTTCTGAGTGTTTTTTGAGATAAGGAAAGGAAATGAAAAATGGCTGAATATTTTCCAGAAGTGAAAAAGATAAAATATGAGGGACCAGATTCGAAGAATCCTCTTGCATTTAAGCATTATAATCCGGAAGAGGTCGTACTTGGCAAAACTATGGCCGAGCACCTGCGTTTCTCGGTATGCTACTGGCACACCTTCAAAGGTTTGGGAACGGACCAGTTCGGCAGCGCCACTTTTGTTCGCAATTACAACGACTCGTCCGACCCGATGAAGGTCGCGGATATGACCCTCGAAGCGGCCTTCGAGCTGTTCACCAAGTTAGGTGTTAATTTTTGGTGCTTCCACGACAGGGACATTGCACCTGAGGCGGATAATTTAGCAGAGACCAACAAGCGCCTCGACATAATAGTCGAAAAAGCAAAGAAGCTCCAGGCTGATACCGGAATGAAGCTGCTTTGGGGCACAACCAACGCTTTTTCTCATCGCCGGTTCATGGCGGGCGCAGGCACCAACCCGTCACCGGAAGTTTTTGCCTACGCGGCAAGTCAGATTAAGAAAGCCATGGAGATAACAAACGAGCTGGGAGGACAGGGCTACGTCTTCTGGGGCGGGCGTGAAGGTTACGATACACTGCTCAACACCGATATGAAAATGGAGCTGGACCATTTGGCCTTGCTTCTGCAAATGGCGGTCGACCACAAGAAAAAAATCGGCTTCAAAGGCCAGTTTTACATAGAGCCCAAGCCGAAGGAACCGACCAAGCACCAGTATGATTTTGACGCGGGCAACTGTTTCGCGTTTTTGCAGAAATACAATCTGCTCGACCACTTTAAGTTAAATATTGAGTCCAACCACGCCACTCTGGCTAGCCACGATTTTTCTCATGAGCTGGCATTTTGCGCCGCCAACGGCATACTCGGCTCGGTCGACGCCAACCGGGGCGACCTGCTCCTCGGATGGGATACGGACCAGTTCCCAAACGACATTTATGAAACAACAATGGCTATGTACATTATTCTCAAAAGCGGCGGTCTTACTACAGGTGGTCTCAATTTCGATGCGCACGTCAGGCGCCAATCGATAGACGCAATCGACCTGTTTTATGCCCACATAGGCGCGATGGATATCTTCGCAAGAGGACTGAAAAACGCCGCAAAAATCATCCAGGACAAAACGCTCGACAATGCCGTTGCCCAGCGTTACAAAGGCTGGAGCGGCGAGCTCGGTTCTAAAATTGAAAAACGACAGGCCGGTTTCGAAGAGCTTGAAGCTTACATCCTTAAACACGGTGAGCCCAAGCTTCAGAGTGGTCGCCAGGAGTTGCTCGAAAATCTCCTGAACGATTATATCTAAGCGATGTAAGGATATTTACAGTAGTGATGCACAAGTAAGCGGCTGTATCAGATTATCAGCATTGCATCGCCGTAGGAATAAAAGTGGTATCGCTGCTCGATAGCGTGATGATATGCAGCTAAGATATTTTCAAGCCCCGCAAACGCAGCGACGAGGGCCAGCAGGCTGGACTTAGGCAGATGGAAGTTGGTGACCATTGCGTCAACCATCTTGAACTTATAGCCGGGCTTGATAAATAGGTCAGTCCGGCCTTGCTGTGCTTTTACTTTGTCCCCCTCGGCGGCTACCTCTAAAGTACGCACAGAGGTCGTGCCTACCGTGATAATCCTGCCGCCTTGTCCTCGCGCCTCGTTGATTATTCGAACATTATGTTCATCGAGCCTGAAGTACTCGAAGTGCATTTTATGCTCTTCCAGATTTTTCGCTGCTATCGGCCTGAACGTCCCTGCCCCAACATGTAACGTAACGTAGGCAAAGTTGATGCCCTTATCTTTGAGTTGTCCGAGAAGCTCACTCGTAAAGTGCAATCCCGCAGTAGGTGCCGCGACCGCCCCATCCTCCCTGGCATACACCGTTTGATATCGATGCAGGTCCTCCTCGGCCCGGCTTGGGTTTCTATCGCGCTTGATATACGGTGGAAGCGGAGCCAGTCCTATCCGGCCCAGTATATCTCCCGCATCAGCCGGATAATCAATCTTCAGGAGCCATTGCGGCGGCTCAGATTCATCAAAGCCGTCATCGAGAATTTTTCGTTCCAGAACTCTGGCCGGACAGAATTCCTGATTTGCTGCGTCGGTTAGGTAGATAATCTCGCCCGGCCTGACCCGGCGGGCATTCTTCAGCATAACCTGCCATTGGCCGGGGGCATTCTCCGAGAGAAAGAGCCCTTCTATCTCCGCCCCGGTCTTTCGGCGGGCAAAGAACCGGGCGGGAATAACTCGAGTATCGTTCAGGACCAGACAATCACCGGCCTTGAGGTAATCCCCAATCCGGGAGAAGCTGCCGTCGGCATAACCGCCGCTGGAGCGGTTCAGAACCAACAACCTTGAATCTGTTCGGCGCCCGGCGGGCCGCTGGGCAACCAACTCTCGGGGCAAAGAATAATTTAGCTTTTCCGTTTGCATAGAGAAAAATTATCAGACTGCCGGGACAAAGACAAAAAGATTCTGCCCCGCTGGCAAACGAATTTTACTTTTTTCTCTTTTGCCGGGAGGTTTTACAAAAGTGCGATGCAAAAAGAATCGATACTATCCGCGTGCGAAGGACTTAATTGTGCTCCTGTTAAAAAGGTACGAAGATGGGCTCACGACGTTCATTAGAAGAGGTAGCCGTTTCGATAAGTTCCTTGGACAGGGATACGATAAAGCGACGCATCAGGAATTTCAAAGGCCGATTCAAACTGGACTTCACCGACAAATATCTCGACACACTCAGCATAGACCGATTACGGCACATTCTGTTAGCGGCCTTTCTTACGAATGCAAAATCGCAGCGGAACTAAGCAGTGGTTTCCACGCCATTAGCCGGCCTTGAGACGCTCGGAGCAGGGGGCAGGCTCACTTCATAACTCGGGTTGATAAAACAGAGGCAACTTTCAGCTGGAAGCGATACCGAGGAGTATAAGTATAAAAAAAAGGCTGGAGTTCGCCAACTCCAGCCTTGTTGAGACAACTCATTGCTAACATAATATTTCCAGCTTATGAAAAAACGCTGCCTCAACCCAACCAAAACACTTTAAAGAAGAAAGAGCTATATAACATCAAACTTAATTATACCCGTCCGGGTAAGCTTTGCAAGGATTTTTTCGGAATTTTTTCATTTTTTTATGTCAGTTGTGCAATAAACATCTTGCGGAGGTGCCAAATCGGCCTTAATATCCGGTTTTTGGTCTAAAAACAAGGAAAAAGGGATGTTGGCCAGCCTAAATAGCGTCACATTAGAGGGCATCGAGGGGATAATTTGCGAGGTCGAGGTGGACGTTGGCAGGGGCGGTTTTGAAAAATCCCTGATTGTGGGCCTGCCGGACACAGCCGTTAAAGAGAGCATCGAGCGGGTCAGAAGCGCGGTCGTCAATTCCGGATACAAATACCCCAAAACTCGTTCAGTGATAAATTTAGCGCCGGCGGACGTCAAAAAGATTGGCCCGGCCTTTGATTTGCCGATTGCACTCGGGACGCTTCTCGGCTCAAACAGCATTCAGAGCCAGGTCGTAGGCGATTATGTCGTCATCGGCGAATTAGCGTTGGATGGGCGGGTTCGGCCCGTCAATGGCGTGCTCAGTATGGCAATGACGGCGGCGGCAAACGGCTTTAAGGGGATGATTGTGCCCCTCGAGAACGCCAGAGAAGCCGCGGTTGTGGAGGAGATTGAAGTCTTCGGCGTCGGTTCACTAACCCAGGCGGCCGAGTTCCTGGCGGGGCGGCTGCCGCTGGAGACAACCACGGTGAATATCGAGCAGCTTTTCGCGGCTGCGGCAACTTATGACGTTGACTTCGCTGAAGTCAAAGGCCAGCAAAGTGTAAAACGCGCCCTGACCATCGCGGCGGCAGGCGGCCACAACATAATGATGATAGGCCCGCCCGGCGCGGGTAAAACAATGCTGGCCCAGAGACTGGCAACCGTTTTGCCACAACTTACCCTGGCCGAATCACTCGAGACGACCCGCATTTACTCATCGGTGGGATTACTGGCTAAAAACAGGGCACTTTTTGCCACTCGGCCCGTCCGAATGCCGCACCATTCAGCAAGCGGCCCGGCACTGATTGGGGGAGGGACAAATCCCCGCCCCGGCGAGCTGAGTCTGGCGCACTTCGGGATTTTGTTCCTGGACGAGTTTGCGGAGTTTCCCCGGCACGTCCTGGAAATGATTCGCCAGCCGCTGGAGGAAGGCACCGTTACTGTCTCGCGGGCCAAAGGAAGCATCAAGTTCCCATCGCAGTTTATGCTGGTTGCGGCAATGAATCCCTGCCCCTGCGGCTTTTACGGCTCCGGCTCCCGGCGTTGTCGCTGCACTCCCGGCCAGATTGAACGATACCTCTCAAAAATATCCGGCCCACTAATCGACAGAATAGATATCCACATTGACGCCCCTGCTGTTACTTTTGGCAAGCTCCGCTCTAAGGCAAATCAGTTAGACTCGGCCACCATAAGAGCGGACGTCATAAGAGCAAGGGGTATTCAGACCGGGCGCTTCGGTGATGGTAAAATGTTCACCAATGCCCGGATGAGTCACAAACAGGTTCGTAAATTCTGTGAGCTTGACCAGCCTTGTGAGATGCTCTTAAAACAGGCGATGACCGAATTCGGTTTGAGCGCCCGTGCCCACGATAAAATCTGCAAGGTCGCCCGCACTATTGCCGACCTTGCCGGCTCCGGGAATATCCAGCCGGAACATATCGCCGAAGCCATCAGCTACCGGAAATTAGACAGGAAATTATAACGTCAAAGCAACGGCATTATTAAGGTTTGCGCCCCCGAACATCGCGCCCGGTTTTTTTTGCCCTGATAATGGTAACTAAATAAACCGCCACGGAGGCAACAACAAAGGCAACACATATCGCTTTTACTTGGCCCTGGCTCAGCAGCCGCCAGAACGGGTTCTTAGGCCTCGGCCAGAACGGCTGGACGTCGTAGTGATAAATGGCGTCGATAAATACGTGAAACCACGCGCCGAGGATGCCGGAGAAAATCATCTTACGAAGGCTGGTTCCGTAGGGCAGGTGGAACGAGTGCATTACTTTTTCGAAAAAATGCCGCGCCGGATAAATTGCTATCGCACCGGCGGCGCATACGGCCGAACCGACAAGAAACGTATGAAAATGCCAGACTCGATGCACGTCCCAGCCATTGCCGAAGAGAACCTCGAAATCGATTATCACGTTCGCCAGAAGGAACATCGGCAGGTCAATCCACTTGCGGAACACTAATCCGACAAATCCATTCGGCCCAAAATGATACGGCGTAAACGGCATCAGCTATACCAATAACAACTGCTCGTTTCCCGATAAATCGGGACAGGTATTTACCCAGAAGGCACTATCAATACGAGGGTATTCATCCCGGGTTCTATTCTTTTGTATATAATACCCTCCAGTTTATACGATGTCCACACAGCCATAAAATTCGAACCACTCGCATTCTGAGCTTTTTCTTTCATAACGGAAAATTCGTAGTTGCGAAATCTCCCTGGAGCTCTCGTGCCGTCTTGTCGTAGGCCCTGGCCGCCTCGGCCTCGTCATCGAACGACCCGATATGCATACTTTTTTTATTTACTTTAATCATTGCGCGCCACTTTTTACCTCGGTGCAGGTGCACTCCCTTGTATTTTGAGCTGCAATTCTTGAGGTTCCCTCGGCGGTTATAATTGTTCTGCGAGAATGTGGCTTCCCGAAGATTCGCCTTGCGATTATTCAGGCCGTTATGGTTGATATGGTCCACAACAAGGCCGTCGCCAACCTGCAGAACCTCGCGGTGCATCAATATACTTTTTTGTTTCGCGCCCGCCCGGCGAGGCCCGTTTCGCACGGCATAATACGTATTCCACGCCTTTTGCGCGTACCATTTATAGCGTGCCAATCGGTAGTAATCATCATCGTCAACAATGGCATATTTACCCCGGCTAAGTTTGATTCTCCGAAACGCGTAGCCGTACCTCACCCGCCGATATAAAAGAACTAACAAAGCAATCGGCCGTTCGATAAAAGTTGGTATGTGTATTTTCAAGTTGATATTAATATCGTCCGCGATGCTTCCTACTCCCCTCGTCTGCCTGCCACGGCGTAGCCCCTTAGGCGAAGCCGGGTCATTCCGCACTTGCCTGCACCACAGGGGATGCGGAATCCATTTCATTGTCATTCTGAGCGAAGCGAAGAATCTTACTTCATCGTTCGCAGTTCCTTGTTCGTTATTCGATATTCTCCTTTCGCCTTCGTCTCCAATCCCTCACCCCTCGCCCCCCGTCCCTGATTCGCTACTCCCCCAATTCACTCCCCTCTCAACTGGCGAAACTTGCCCGCCGCAGGCGGGTACGCATCACGTTTTATCCTGAGCCAGGTCGAAGGGCTTCACGAGATACGTCTCTCTATAATTGGCTCAACCTGCGCATTTCATTCGAAATTTGTCCCATTTCCTTAGTGTCTGGTTAAGTTAAGTTGTTATGCGGAAGTGAATAAAAAAATCTTATTTTTTCGCCCCTTTGCGCAAAAACCCCCTGCGCAAATTGTTCGATGTGGATAAAACGCGTCCCCTATTTATTTCTCCTGCTCAACTGTTCTAATGTTCAATTTTCTCCGCCTTCGGCGGCTGCCCCCTGCGCTTGCCCCGCACCAAAATTCTGTTCTTTGGTGCGGCGGCGTTTTGTGCTATCTGGACGTGTTCTATCCGCTAAACGCTATACGCTAATTCTATGCGATATACGCTTCACGTTTTATCCTGAGCCAAGTCGAAGGGCTTCACGCGATACGAAACTGTCGCGGCCCACGGCATCGCCGTGGTTTTCTTTATATTGTAGGGTGGCGGCTTGCCCCACCAATCCAAATCGTTTAGCCGTCACCGTTCCGCCTGCCCTGAGTTTACCTGTGGTGAGTCCCGGCGCGCCGGGGTCGAAGGACTGCCGTGGGTTTCTTTGGGAATTGTTTAGCCGTCGCCGTTCCGGCTGCCCTGAGTTTACCTGTGGTGAGTCCCGGCGCGCCGGGGTCGAAGGATTACCGTGGGTTTCTTTGGTTTTGTCATTCCTGCGAAACCTGTCCTGCTTGTCCGCCGAAGTCCCGACGCAGTGTATCGGGACGAAGGCGGAAGCGTAATCGAAGGATAGGCCCCTGCCGTAATTTGGTGCGGTGGCTGCCGTTCTTCCCTATCATTTCTCTTTTATCTCTTCTATCCATCCCTCCACCTTCTTCAGCTTATTCGTCATTCCTATCTTCTTATACAAATCTTGGGCCTTCTGCCAATATTCTCTCGCGTTTTTATAATCTCCTCGCTCCCTATAGACCACTCCCAAGTTAGCATATTGCCGTGCAATCCCTTCTAATCGACCAATCTTCTTTTCTATCTCTAATCCTTTCAAATACCATCTTTCTGCGTTTTTGAGGTCGTCCTGAGCATGACAGACTACTCCAAGAGCAGCGTATCCGCTTGCCATTCCCTCAAGCCGGCCTATTCTTTCATCTATCTCAAGTCCTCTTTTGAGCATATCTTCCGCCTTGTCCAAATCCCCCCGCATTTGATAAATCAATCCCAAATTCCCTAATGCGTTCGCAATGCTATCAGGTCGCCCCAATTGTTTCTCGATATCCAGCACCTTGCCAAACATTTCTACTGCCTTGTTTAGATCTCCCCTTATTTGATAAATCAGACCCAGGTTGCCGTATTGGTTTGCCATTCCTTCAAGCCGGCCTATTCTTTCATTTATCTCAAGCGCCCTTTTATGCATCTCTTCTGCCTTGTCTAAGTTTGCCCTTATTTGATGAATCAATCCCAGGTTGCCGTAATTGCTTGCCATTCCTCCAAGCCAACCAAACTTCTCCGAAATCTCAAGCGACTTGTTATGCATTTCTTCTGCCATTTCCAAATTCCCCCGTGTTTGATAAATCAATCCCAGGTTGTCTAAAACCATCGCCTTTTCGCGTGAATCCTCGTTAGCAATTCCCAATGCCCGTTCCGACAAGCTAATTGCTTCATCCAGCAAACCCAAACTGGTTAATGGCCCTGTGCACTCATTTATAAATGCTTTGATAAATCTCTCTCTTCCTTCTGCTTCTAAAACATGTTCCGGCAATCTCACCACCGCCTGTTCATCCGGCTTCGTCTGTTCTTCTTTAGCCTTTTTTAATTTTCCCCTGTAAACCTCCACTGCCCTTTTATGATATTCCGTATTTTCATCCTTGCTCATTTGTCCAAGTATGTAATCAGCCAAAACAGAATGATAAATCCTTCTGCCACCCCCTTCCTCCCTCAGTAATCCTGAGATAAATTTATTAGCAAGTAAATATTGCATCATATCCCCACTTACCTTACTCACTGCCCCAACAACATCATCAGGCACGGCTGCTTCCAGTATCGCGTGTCCCTTAAATAGCCGAATCGCTTCCTCCCCACTCTCATCGCATATCTTCTTCCACTGCAATTCTGCAAACTTTACTGGCTTCGCCTTTTTCGGTAATTCCTCCAATTTCGTCCCCTGCTCCACCAAATCCAAAACCGCCCCAACTGCATATGGATGTCCTTTGTATCGACTCAGAACCTTTTTCAATTCCGGTATGTCAACCTTTAAATTCACCCTTCTGCAATTCACCAGCTCATCAACGTCCTCTTCGCTTAAGGAATCTAGATTTTTACTCGGTATCCACACAACTTTATCGAGTCCGTCTATTACTTCACTGCCGACCAAAGCATCTTCTGTCCTTTGTGCGAAAATAAACTTTATCTTTTCCGGTAAGCTCTTAACCACAATCGCCCATGTCTGGTCGCTTTCTTTCTGCATGTACTTTTCGGGGTCAATTATGAATATTGCCCTGCCTTCATTCGACATTTTCTTTGAAATAAGATTTAATCTTTCGAGAAATTGTTCTCGTGTATTTCTAGCAGGGTCTCGGCGTAAGCTCATAACCAAATCTCCAAGGTTGAACACATTAAAAAAGCTTCGCCACTGCTCTAATCTTCGCCTTGTCCCATCAAAAGTCCCTTCTGTGATTTGTGCCGCCTCAAGTGCATTATCCATCATAATTGCCATTGTCGAATCAGGACTGTCCGTCGGCGTCACCTCATACCGAACCCACCCGCATTTTAATGTGGGATGTTCACTTGCCAACTTTGCCATTCGATTGACAAGCCACGTCTTACCCATCCCCCTGTTACCAGTGACGATAATCGCCTGTCCTCGTGGGTCCTCAAGGACCTTCTTGAATTCCTTGAGTTCCTCTTTTCTTCCTACGAATATCTCGCTCTTTGCCATTTATCTTGATTCTCGAATCATTCTTTGGGTATTGAAGATTGTTCCCCTTCTTTTTTTGAATCACCTCTCCAATTTTACCCAACAAATCCGACATTGAAAAGCATAAATTAAGAATCCTGAGCAAGTCCCGATTTATCGGGACGCGTCGAAGGGCCCACCCCGGCATAATTCCCTAATCTCTGTCCCCTAATCCCTAATCCCTAAACGCTCCACACTCTATGCTTTTTAATCGAAATCCCCGGCTTTGCCGGACTCAACTGGCGAGACTTGCCCGCCGCAGGCGGGTACGCTTCACACAATACGAAACCATCGTGGCTTATCCTGAGTTTTTTATCCTGAGCCTGTTTGTCCTGAGTCCCGGCGCGCCGGGGTCGAAGGAATTCGTGGTTAATTATCAACAGTGTAAACCCGCCGCGGCGGGTAAATCCGTGTCTTATTCGGTTTTGGC
>Ga0315545_1005548_pt1 | contig 10075 bp, 11 predicted proteins | sample SalMarSW160210MG_FD_203096 | JGI IMG/M metagenome (GOLD analysis project Ga0315545, IMG submission 203096) | Salt marsh sediment microbial communities from the Plum Island Ecosystem LTER, Massachusetts, United States - Salt Marsh Sediment SW1602-10 ...
GGCCGACGGGGCCCGTCGTGGCGTGCGCTCTTTTGCGCGCGCACTGTCTTGCCTGCTGTCTCGGCGCCTCAGGTGCCTGTGCCCGGCATGAGATAGCCAACAAACAAGGAGTTCTTCAACAGGCCCGTGAGCCCGTGGACAACGGTCACGAGAACGCCCCGAGCCCCCGCAGGGGGCGAAATGTGTCGACGGGGGAATCCAGATGTCGCCCCCTGCGGGGGCTTGGCTTGCACACGATGACTCCGGTTTCCACGGGCTGACGCCCGTGGCTACAACAGACCGCCCCCTGCAGGGGCTCCTGCTGCTTTCGAACGTTGGTTGCTCGCTCGTGCGTTGTCGTGCCAAGAAGAAACGGGCCGCAGGCGTGATGCCCGCGGCCCGGCTGTGTGCTTCGCTGATATGCCGGCTGCGTCAGTCCTCGTTGAGCGGTTCGACCTTGACGCCCTTGCTTTTGAGCCACTCGATTGCGCGGTCGAGCTCGTCTTTCTCGCCTTCCATCTCGAGGGCGACGAGGCCGATCTCGTCCGAGACGCTCGCGCCCCGGATGTTGGTCACGACGTTGAGCTCGTGGCCGAGCTGGAAGATGAGCGGTTGCTTGATCAGCTCCTGCGGGAACGTCAGGTACACCTTGCGCATCGACTTGGCCGCGCCCTCGATCACCGGGATGACCGAGACGAAGTCGCCCGGCGAGAGGCGCGCGGACTCGTCGTCGAGCGATTGGAGCGCATGACGGTTGACGAACACGTTCACGTACGAGCGCAGCGCGCCCTCGTCGTCAAGGGCCCACTGCCGGACGCCCGGGAAACGTGCGTCCAACTCGTTGAAGACCTCGTTGACCGTCTTGCCTTCGGCGGTGAGCTCACCCTTGCCCCCGGTGAGGTGGCGTAGGGCTTCCGGAATCCTGACTGTGACAGGCATCTGTGTCTCTCCGCAAACGTCCAATACCAGCCGCGACTACTCCCACGATTGAGCTCGATTTTACTGCCCTGGAGCGGGATGTCAAAGCCAATCGGCGCAGGGGCGCCGGAAGCTAGTCGACCGGAATGCCGAACGCGCTGATGTAGCGCTCGCCGGCGCTCGGGAAGACGACGACGATGAGCTTGCCCGCGTTCTCGGGGCGTTTCGCCACCTCGACCGCCGCCCAGGCCGCCGCGCCCGACGAGATGCCGCACAGGATGCCCTCCATCGCGCTGACCCGGAGCGCGGTCTCGAACGCGATGTCGTCGTCGACGCGGATGATCTCGTCGATGACGTTCGTGTTGAGCACCTCGGGGACGAACCCGGCGCCGATGCCCTGGATCCGGTGCTTGCCGGGCTGGCCGCCCGAGAGCACGGGCGAGCCGGCCGGCTCGAGGGCGATGACCCTGACGCCCGGCTTCCGCTTCTTGAGCGCTTCGCCCACGCCGGTGATCGTGCCGCCGGTCCCGACGCCGGCGATGAAAATGTCCACCGCGCCGTCGGTGTCGCGCCAGATCTCCTCGGCCGTCGTAGTCCGGTGGACGTCCGGGTTGGCGGGGTTCTCGAACTGCTGCGGCATGAATGCGTTCGGCGTCTCGTCGACGTACTCCTGCGCACGCCGCACGGCGCCCGACATACCCTCGGCGCCAGGAGTGAGGACCAGCTCGGCGCCCAGCATCTTCAGCAGCGCCCGGCGCTCGACGCTCATCGTGTCCGGCATGTAGATCCGGCACCTGTAGCCCCTGGCCGCGGCGACGAACGCAAGCCCGATCCCCGTGTTCCCGCTCGTCGGCTCGACGAGCTCCATGCCCGGCGTGAGACTGCCGGCCTTCTCGGCCGCGTCGATCATCGAGACCGCGATCCGGTCCTTGACGCTGCTGGCCGGGTTGAACGATTCGAGCTTGGCCACCACCGTCGCGACGCATCCGGCCTCGGCCGTGATTCGGTTGAGCTTGACCAGCGGGGTGTTGCCGACCGTTTCGGCGATGCTCCCGTAGATCCTGCCCATCTGCGCCCCTCGTTCCCGGCAACCGCCAGCACCTGCCGATTAGGTTGCCTGCTCCGGTGTCTGGCTCGTCCGCTTGAGCAGGTCGTCGATCGTCATCGCCTCGATCACGCCGAGCGCCTGCCGTTCCACGTCCCGCCATAGGGAGAACAGGACCGAATCGCCCTCGGCGGTCTCATCCCTGCTGCCGGTCCTCGGCTCGGGCAGTGCGAGCGTGGGCTCGACGGCGCGGACCACGTCACCGACCGTAATCGTCGACGCGTTTCTGGCGAGCGCATAGCCGCCGCCCACGCCGCGCATGCTGCGCAGGAGCCCGTCCTGCTTGAGCTGCAGGAGGATATGGACCAGGAACTGCTTCGGGATGTTCTGAGCCTTGGCGATCTCGTCGATTCGCGTCGGCTTGCCGTTTCCGGCGCGCCTGGCGAGCTCGAGCGCTGCGAGGCACGCGTATTGTACTCGTGCCGAGATAGTTATCACCTAACCTCATCCTTTCGCTACTCGTATACCCTACCATGATTATAATCCCGCTGCACCACTCGAAGTTCCCCTCGTTTCGCAGGCGGCGTTTTCCCTTTCCGGCCTGGCATGCGCTGTGATACGTAACGGCGTGCATAGCGGGTGTAGCTCAATGGGAGAGCTCCAGCCTTCCAAGCTGGCCATGTGGGTTCGATCCCCATCACCCGCTTTCCCTGTGTGCTGACCCAGTGACGAGGCTCTGAGGACACCGGTGCGATGAGCAACGAGCTGATCTGGATCGTGTTCCTGCTGTTTGAGCTGAGCGCCGCGCTCGTGCTGTTCAAGGCGTTCGGCCGCACGGGGCTGTACGCGCTCGTGGTCGCCAACGTGATCTTGTGCAACATCCAGGTGCAGAAGGAGGTCAGGATGATCGGCCTGACCTTCACGCTCGGCAACGTGCTCTACGGCGTGATCTTCTTCGCCACCGACATGCTCAGCGAGCTCTACGGCAAACGCGAGGCGCGCCGGGCCGTGTGGATCGGCTTCGCCGTGATGGTGGCCGCGCTCATGGCGATGATGTTCGCCAACGCGTTCGTGGCCGCCGGCGAGAAGGGCTCGCCCGAAGCGGCCGGGGCCTCGGACGCGATCGAGAGGCTGTTCGGCACATTCAAGGCGCTGCTCGTGTGGGACCTGAGCGAGACGAACTTCGCGCGGATCACCATCGCGAGCCTCATCGCGTACCTGATCAGCCAGCTCCATGACGTCTGGGCCTTCCACTTCTGGAAGCGGAAGACCGAAGGCCGGCACCTGTGGCTGCGCAATAACGCGAGCACGTGGGTCAGCCAGCTCCTCGACACCAGCGTGTTCTGCACCCTGGCGTTCGTCGGCGCCAAGCCGACGGGCATCTTCTTCGAAATCCTGGTGACGACCTACTTCATCAAGCTTGTCGTCGCGGCGCTCGACACCCCGTTCATCTACCTGGGCCGGCGCCTCGGCCGGCGCTAGGGGGTCGGGGCAAAATGGGGTTGCTTCGTTCACGTCCTCTGCTATAATTGGCGTTCTGGTCCACCAGGGTGAGTTGTACTGTGCCCTGGCGAGAGGGCCTGAACCGGACACAAAGGAGGATTGGCTTGGCGGTAGTCACGATCAAGAGCTTGCTCGAAGCCGGCGTTCACTTCGGCCACCAGACGCGCCGGTGGAACCCGAAGATGAAGCGCTACATCTTCGAGGAGCGCAACGGCATCTACATCATCGACTTGCAGAAGACGCTCGTCCAGCTCAACGAGGCGTGCGAGTTCGTGCGCAACGTCGTGCGGCTCGGCAAACCGGTGCTCTTCGTCGGCACGAAGCGGCAGGCGCGCGACGCGATCGAGGAGGCGGCCGAGCGCTGCAGCATGCACCATGTCACGCAGCGCTGGCTCGGCGGCACGCTCACGAATAACCAGACCATCCGTCGCAGCGTCGGCCGGCTCAAGGAGCTCGATGCGATGTTCGAGGACGGCCGTGCCGCCGTGCTTTCGAAAAAGGAGCTGTCGTCGCTCACCCGAGAGCGCCAGCGCCTGCATCGCAACCTCGACGGCATCCAGGATATGAACAACCTGCCGGGCGCCGTCTTCATCGTCGACACGAAACGCGAGCGTATCGCCACCCACGAGGCGGGCAAGCTCGCTATCCCCACCATCGCCATCGTCGACACGAACGCCGATCCGGACGAGATCGACTACCCGATCCCCGGCAATGACGACGCGGTCAAGTCGATCTCGCTCATCGCGTTCGTTATGGCCTCGGTGATCGCCGAGACCCAGGCGGAGATGGAGAAGCTCGGCATCGTGCCCAGGAAGGCCGATGCGAAGCCGAGTGAAGAGCAACGCAAGCCGCCGGCCAAGGCCCGCGTCAAGAGACGCGTCGTCAAAAAGGTTGTCAGAAAGAAGGCAGCCGACAAGCCCAAGCAGGCGCAGGCGGACGCCGCGCCGGCTCGGCCGGCCGACTCGAGCCAGCCTACGCCGGCGGCGAATGCCGGCGACGAACAGGATTAGATCACCAGCGGTGAGGGACAGCAGACGGATGGCGATTAGCGCATCACTGGTCAAACAGCTCCGCGACAAAACCGGCGTGGGGATGATGGACTGCAAACGAGCGCTCGAGCAGGCCGACGGCGACATCGACGCGGCCGTCGACGTGCTGCGCAAGAGCGGCATCGCCAAGGCCGAGAAGCGCGCCGACCGCGCTGCGGCCGACGGCTTGGTCGCAGCGGCGATCACGCCCGGCGGCGAGAGCGGCTCGCTCGTCGAGGTCAACTGCGAGACCGACTTCGTCGCTCGCAACGAGGAGTTCCGCGCCTTCGTCAAGGACCTGGCGGCTCACGCCGTCGCTGAGAACGCCGGTGAGGTCGAAGCGCTCACGGCGATGCCGTTCGGCGATCACGCCTCGGTGGCCGACGCGCTTGTGGCCCTGATCGCCAAGATCGGCGAGAACATGGTCGTGCGGCGCTGCGCCTGCTACAGCGTCGACGGCAGTGGCGTTGTGGCCGCCTACGTGCACCACGGCGACAAGGTCGGCGTGCTCGTCCAGGTCGGCTGCGGCAACGCCGAGACCGTCGCGAGCGACGGCTTCCGCGAGGCGGTGCGCGACGTCGCGCTCCAGATCGCCGCACACAACCCGAGCTACATCCGCCCCGAGGAGATCCCGGCCGACGTGCTCGATCACGAGCGGTCTATCTACCGCGAGCAGTTCCAGGGCAAGCCCGAGCACGTCATCGACAAGATCGTCGAGGGCAAAGTGCACAAGTACTACACCGAGGTGTGCTTACTGCAGCAGGAGTTCGTCAAGGACCGCGAGCTGAGCGTCGCCAAGTATCTCGACCAACGGGCCAAGGAGCTCGGCGACACGATCGAGATCAAGCGGTTCACCCGTTTCGCAGTCGGCGAGACAGCCGAGTAGGGGGACGCTCGATGGCGAATGCCCCGGCCTTCAAGCGCGTCCTGCTCAAACTGAGCGGCGAGGCGCTCCAGGGCGAGCTCGGATACGGGATCGACCCGTCCACGTGCCGTCACATCGCCACCCAGGTGGCCGAGGTGCACGCGCTCGGCGTCCGGGTCGCCATCGTCGTCGGCGGCGGCAACATCTTCCGCGGCCTCGCGGCGAGCCAGGCCGGGTTCGACCGCACGACGGCCGACTACATGGGCATGCTCGCCACGATCATGAACGGCATGGCGCTCCAGGACGCGCTCGAGCGCCAGGGCTTGTCGACGCGCGTGCTCACGGCGATCGAGATCAAGGAACTCGCCGAGCCGTTCATCCGGCGGCGCGCGATGCGCCACCTCGAACAGGACCGGGTCGTCATCTTCGTCGGCGGCACCGGCAATCCGTTTTTCACAACCGACACGACCGCCGCCCTGCGCGCGAGCGAGATCGGTGCCGACGTTGTGATCAAGGCCACACGGGTCGACGGCGTCTACTCGTCGGATCCCGAGCAGGACCCGGGCGCGACGTTTTACCCGGAGTTGACGTACGTCGACGTGATTCGCGACCGCCTCAAGGTCATGGACAGCACGGCCATCACGCTGTGCATGGACAACGCGATCCCGATCGTCGTGTTCAACCTCACCGTCGAGGGCAACCTCAAGCGCGTGGTGGCAGGGGAGCGAATCGGGACGATTATTCGGGAGGTCACGCATGCCGGTTGACAAGCTGCTCAGAGAGATGAACGCGCGTATGGACAAGACGGGCCACGTGTTTCGAGACGAGCTCGCGGGGATCCGCACCGGCAAAGCCTCGGCCGCGCTCGTCGAGAACATCATGGTCGACTATTACGGCACGCCCACACGCCTGCGCGAGACGGCCAAGATCGCCACACCCGAGCCGCGCCTCATCGTCATCCAGCCGTGGGACCCCAGCGTCGTGCCGAGCATCGTCAAGGCGATCAACCAGTCCTCGCTCGGCATCACGCCCGTGAACGACGGCAAGCTCGTCCGCTTGCCGATCCCTGAACTCGACGAGGAACGGCGCCAAGACCTCGTCAAGAGCGTCCGCAAGATGGCCGAGGACGCGCGCGTCGCCGTCCGCAACATCCGGCGCGAGCAAAACGAAGAGCTCAAGAAGCTCCAGAAAGACGGCGCAATCACCGAGGACGACCTCCACCGCGAGGAGAAAAGCGTTCAGGACGCCACGAACGGACACATCAGGAACATCGACGAACTCCTCGCGCACAAAGAAAAAGAGATCATGGAGGTCTGATCGCCCCGGCCGCCGAGGCGCCCGCCGGCTCCTTCTGAGCGTCGGGCAGGAGCGCCCCCTCGCAGCCGCACCAAGATCAACGAGACCCTGCTGGCGTTCGCGCTGTCGACGCTGCTCCTCGTTGTCGTTAGTCTTCTGACGCGCCCGCCTGCCGAGGCCGACGAGTTTCTTGGCGCGATGGCCCCGGCGGAGGGGGAGCCTCGTACGCCGTAAGCGCACGGGCCGTTTCACCCACGAGGAGAACTTGGCGGCGCGGGCGTCGCGAGACGACGAGAACCCATGGCCAACGACGCGATGACTCTCGACAACGACTACAAGAGAAAACGGCTCGCGCTGGCTCGTATCGCAAGGGACGAAGGCCGTCTGGCTCTCGCGGGTGATCGGAATCTGGCAGGTGCGGCAATTGAGAAGTACCTTGCGGTCTTCCGGGAAGCATTCAACAGCAACGGTGGCTACACCAAGTACTCCGACCATCGCGTAGGATACCCTTGGTGCTGTGCGTTCGTTTACTACTGCTGTCTCCAGGCAGGCTTCACGTTCCCGCCGAAACCCGTCCCGGAGCATCGGTGGACTCTCGGCGCAGTCCCGGCGTGGTACGATTGGGCCGTTCTGCCGCAGAATGACTTCTACTTCGCGGCCGGTGATCCGAGCAGAGCACCAGAACCTGGGGACATCATTCTTTTCGACCGTCTGATCGAGGACAAGGACCTGGACCACATGGGAGTCGTCATCGCTGTCGCTTCGAACAAGGTCACGACCGCGGAAGGAAACTTCCACAACAGGTCAGGCGTTTTCGAGAGGTCATTGGCAGAGCACATCAACGGATACGTCCGATTGACCAAGTTCTAACACCAGATCTGGTTATGCCATACCTGCTTGCTGCGGGGCGACGGGCGAGGTGTTGAACCGCCATGAACCGATGGGCCGCGTCTCGGGCAGCGGCCGCCTCGGCCGTGCTTTCGATCCGGGGACACCGCGACACCGTCCCGTTGCGACGCTTGTGCGACGCGTGACGGCCGTGCGAATGGAGGATGTATGACGCAGGATCAATGGACGGCCGTTGACGGTTACTTCGATGAGTTGCTTTTGCCGTCGGACCCCGCGTTGGAGGCCGCACTTGAGGGGAGTGCCGCAGCCGGCCTGCCGTCGATCAACGTCTCGCCGAGTCAAGGCAAGCTGCTGTTCATGCTGGCCCGGATCCAGGGGGCACGCTCCATTCTGGAGGTCGGCACGTTGGGCGGTTACAGCGCCATCTGGCTCGCGCGCGCCTTGCCGGCCGACGGGCGCCTGGTGACGCTCGAGTCCGACCCGAAGCACGCCGATGTGGCACGCGCCAATATCGCGCGCGCCGGTTTCGCCGATGCCGTTGAGGTGCGCGTTGGTCGAGCGTTGGACACGCTGCCGCAACTGGCCGCCGAGGGGGAGGGTCCATTCGACTTGATCTTCATTGATGCCGATAAGGCGAGCATCCCGGAGTACTTCCAGTGGGCGCTCAAGCTGTCCCGGTGCGGCAGTCTGATCGTGGTTGATAACGTTGTGCGCGGCGGCGCGATTCTCGACGCCACGAGCGATCATCCGGCTGTTCAAGGCGTGCGCCGTTTTCTTGAGCTCGTTGCCGCTGAGCCGCGCGTGAGCGCCACGGCGCTTCAGACCGTTGGCCGCAAAGGGTATGACGGCTTTGCCATTGTGCTCGTCACCGCTGACCCATGACGCCAGGGAACGGTCCCTGTTCCCCCTCGCCTTTGAGCCGGACCAGCTCGTCGTTGAGCTGGCGGATGCGGTACGACATCCGTTGGACGATCCGGAACGCGACCGACGGGTCCTCGTGCACGCGGCGGAGAAACGTCCGCTTGTCGAGCGTCAGGACGCGCGCCTCGCCCAGCGCGCGGACCGTGGCCGAGCGCGTCTCGCGGTCGAACAACGCCATCTCCCCGAACACGTCGCCCTCGCCGAGCACGGCCAGGCGGACGGCCCTGTCGCCGTCCTCGCGGACCACCTCGACCTCGCCCGCCTGAATCACGTACATGCAGTCGCCGACGTCTCCCCGGCGGATGATGATCTCGCCGTCGCCGTACATCTTGCCGAGGTCGCCGCTGCCCATGCTGTTCTCCCTGTTACTGCTTGTTTGCGCTCCAAGGCCAGTTGCCGACCGCCACGTCGCGCACCAGGCGCGTCAGGAACCCCGGATGGAATCCCCGCAGAAAGACGTCCCGATACGACGCGCTTCCCGTGAACGTGTCCCAGAGGATTCGGCTCATGCGGCGTCGAGGCCCGTCCTTGTCCTGCTCATTGCCCACCATGTGCAAGAGGCCGCGGCGCGCCATGCGCACCTTCTGGATCTGGCGCGTGATCGCGAAGACGAGCTCGCCGATCCGGTTGTCGGCCTCGATCGCCTTGCACACGGGCCAGTAATGCTCGCGGAACGCCGTCTCCGAGACGCCCTCGAACACGGCTGTGATAGCCGCCGCCTTTGCCGTGCGATACGCCGCGCCGATGCCGTCCTTGTACAGGCGAGTCGCGCCGCAATCGCCGACAAACACGACGCGGTTGGCGAACGGCCGCGTCGCGCCGCGCACGTTGATCCGGGGCAAACACCGGCACACGCTCTTGGCTGCGCCCGGGTTCGGCGGCAGGCAGGCGCGCACCTCGGGCGCGTCAAGAAACGCCTCGGCCAGCGACGTGTCGATGTCGCGCCCCAGCATGCAGAGCGTGGCGTAATCGCCCTTCGGGATGATGGCTGCGAACTCGAGCCGCGGGATGTTGAGCAGGAACACGTGCATCGAGCTGCCGAGGTACTCCTCGACCGCGTCGCGGCCCCAGTGGAACTCGCAGATGCACGTCTTGCGCGTCAGCGGCGGCCTGTACGCTGGAGCCACCTCCCGAAAAAGCTCCAGCGCGTGCGAGTTCACGCCCACCGCCGCGACGAGCAAGTCGTACGGGCGCGGCCCGTTGTCCCGCGTTCTCACTGCCGGCCGTCCGTTCTCCCAGGATACCCGGTCCACGCGGCCCCGGACCACGTGCGCGCCCTTCTGTTTGGCCAACGTGAGCAGGAAGTCGTCGAAGCTCTCCCACTCCGAGCCCTGGCTGCCGCGCGGTCCGGCGCCCCGGTGCGCGGCCGCGATCCGCATCTCCTGGAGCGGGGTGTCGAACCGGACCGTGCCGACGTCCATGTGCATCACGTACGAGTCGATGGCGCGCCGCACCACCGTCGGCGGCAGGTTGATCCCCTCGGCGGCCAGGTTCTCGACGAGCGACTCCGAGACGATCCCGCCGCACATGTTGCAGCCGCCCGGCCCGGCGCGCGAGAAGTCGCGCCACTCGTGGATCGTCACGTCGAGGTCGAGGCCGACCCGCTGCGCGATGTCGAGCAGGAAGTAGGCCGACAGCGACCCCGCCGGCCCGCCGCCCACGATGCCTACG
>Ga0315545_1005550_pt1 | contig 10074 bp, 6 predicted proteins | sample SalMarSW160210MG_FD_203096 | JGI IMG/M metagenome (GOLD analysis project Ga0315545, IMG submission 203096) | Salt marsh sediment microbial communities from the Plum Island Ecosystem LTER, Massachusetts, United States - Salt Marsh Sediment SW1602-10 ...
GGAGGGGGGAAGGGCCGTTTTCTTGCCCTTTCTCCCTTTCCTTGGGGCGGGCGCGAGCTTCCTGGCGATGCAAGACTTTCATTTCTTTTGGCCATTTCGTGGTCTAGTAAATGGGGTCAACCTCAGAATTCGAGAAATCTCTCTACTCGGCGCTTCGAGGGAGCGAGTTCTGGAACGAATATATCTCTGCGTTGTGCCTGGTATTCCTCGAGTCCCTGTCGAGCTTTTTGCAAGAGGACAGATGGTAGAGTCGTATCTTCCTCGCTAATCACACGGTCAAAAAACTCCTCAGCGCAGCCAGGGTAGTTCCAGGTTATATACGTCAATACTTCAAGGAAGTATTCTTCGAGTCCCTCAATCTCACTGGTGTTTCTCAAGATGCTATGGAGTAGACACAGCCAGTGGGTACCCTCAAAGTGTCCTACGAGTAACTTCTCGGTGACATACTTGATGATGTGCGGTGGCATCGAAGCAATCTCTTGAGGTGCAAAGCCGAGCATCTTCAGTTCCTGAAAGATAGAACGGGCCTCTTCTACCAAACGTCGATCTGGCGAAGCAAACCATCGGGTCAGGGTCACTACCGCCAAGTTGGAATCGCGCTGATACGCATCGTGGATTGTTGAAAGAAACATATCGTGTTTGACAATGGGCCCTTCCCTGCGGTCGTGGGTCAAAATCCACTGCTCCAAATACTTCCATACTTCTCCTGGGTGTGAGTGGGCCACAGGATAGAGCAATTCTCCGATCCTCTTTATAGTCCCCTCGTTTGTTGCGGGAACATCAGCGAGTAGAGAGAGACAAGAAGTGATATAGTCCAGGGTTGCATCGTCCCTGTGAGACAGCGCGCCAGCGATACCGTGAGTCACTTCTCCTCTCGACTCTCTTTCCTTCAGTTGAGTCAACATACCCAGGCATTCTTTTGAACTTTCCTGGAAGCTGGCTCCGAGTGTGGTAACGACGACTGAAAGAGCAAGCCGAATGCCGTCTGTTGACCGTGGAATGAGCGGACCGACGCGCGACAGCAGCCAATCGGACTCCAGCTTGTCACCCAAGATTAGATTTTGAGAACAATAGATTGCCGCTCGGCAGAGCCTCTCATTATCGCAACTCAGCCAACTCTCACAAGCGGCAATGACAGAGCCAAAATGGTCAGCCGAGGAATTGGCTACGCCAGTCATCAGCCTTTCGAGAACTCCGACCGTTTCCCAATCCTCAACAGCGCTCAAAAGGTCAACTAACCCTAGAGCAGTGTCAGGACGAAAAAGGCCAAGGTGTTCGGCAGCCGAGAAGATCTTTCCTCCAGCCATATCGCCCTCAGTGCGTTCAACGACTTGTCTGAATACGCCGGCGAAACTCTCTGCACTCAAGTTAAGTATAGGCAATGCATCGCAGACTGGGTTGTAGAATTGCCAGAATAGGTCTTTCACTGTCTCTTGCGAAACGACGAATTCTAGAACATCGATTCGACCGAACGTGTTTATCAATCGAGCGACGATGAAACCTATCAACTCGCCGCGTTCCTTGAACCTGTCAAGTGATTGATCCTTGGCCGCTCGAAGGAACCCAATAAACTCCTGGAGTAATTCATCAGCAGACCGAGAATGCAGAGCGCGCGAGTCGATTAAGCTGATTGATTGGACGAAAAACAGCATCTGAGGCAGCGCGAAACGCCATTCGCTGCCTTCTTGGCTCAGCACGCTTTTACTCTCCAACTCGGGGAAATGGTCAGCCGGCACTATCTCGTTCAGCGCGCTTTCAGGGGCGTCCCAGATTCGCGAGCCAGCTTCAAGCAATATCGCCTGGTCCTTGGGATCCAGCATTGTCCAGGTATTCTCGCACTCTGGAAACGCATGTACAGGCGTGGGTGTTATTGGCATAATCCTACATCCCTATATGCAAGTCATCGAGTACACTCGCCATGCCAACACAGTGCGCTATCACCGCTGCGGCAAGTTTAGCACGTCTTTGCGGGCGGGACAAGCGCAGGAGAGGGTGTCGCGCTCAATCTGTCGAATCGATATGCACCAGCGCGCCACCCTCATCGACGCGATACCAATACAGCATCTCATCCCCCCACTCCGCCGCTTCCAGCGCCGCCGCCATCCCCGCCCGCGTCGGTGCGCCGTTGGCAGCAATGTCCCGCTCCAGCGCCTCCACCACCTGCCACGTCGCCTCGTAGGCCGGGAGGGCCAGCGGCCCGGGCGGCGGTACGTGCGGCCCCATCGCCCGGTACGCCGCCACGAACTCGGCGCTGTCCAATGCGTCCTGCGGGAATGGCCACGGCGTGACGAACAACACGCCCTCCGCGGCCTCCCCGGCCACGGCAGCGAAATCGGCTGCGGCCAGCTCCGGCCCGCCCAGAAAGACACCCTCCCAGCCGGCTGCCCGCAGCGCCTTCAACGCCTCGCCCGCCGCCACCGGAGCGGCGTCACATATGACCGCCTCCGCGCCGGACGCCAGCACCTGCTCCAGCCAGCCCTCATCGGCCAGCGACACCACCGGCCCAATCCGCACATTGTCCCCCAAGGCCACACCGAGCGGGCCACCCTCCGTCACCAGCGCCGCGCCGTCCAGCCCGCCGTCGTTCACGTATTGCAGCAATTCGCCAGCCAACGCATCGGCGTGTAGCCCGATCAATCCGGGGGAAACCAGGGAGATGCCCGCGTCAGCATAGACGTCAAGCGCAGCGGTGGTCGTCTCCCCGCGGAAGTGGCCGATAGCGGCGACGACTTCGGGATCGACCACCAGCTTGCGCGCCTGCTCCAGCGCCTCAAGCGGATCCGCTCCGTCGTCGTAGGCCACCAGCTCGACGCTGTACCCACCCACCCCGCCAGCGACGTTGGCCTCGCGCACCGCCAGCCGCGCGGCGTAGATCACGTCGTAGCCCACGTAGCGGTAGCGCCCCTCGAATGGCGCGACCAGCCCGATCTTGACCATGGGGCGAATCGCGCCGGGGAAACCACAGGAGGCAAGAAGCAAAAGGCAAGAGACAAGAGGCAAGAGACGAGAAACCACAGTCTGTGCCCTCCCTCTTACCTCCTGCATCTTTGGCCCCACTCTCAGTCAACCGCCAACGGCCAACTGCCAAAAGCTACGGAACGCCACCGCCGCACATCGCGTAATGGTCCAGATGCTCCTGCTCCGTTACGGCAAAGAGGTGGCTGCCGTCGTTCTTGATGCAGTCGGCAAGGAAATAGTAATAGTCGGTATCGGCCGGGTACGCGGATGCCTCGATCGAGGCCAAGCCGGGGCTGCAGATAGGACCTGGCGGAAGGCCCAGGTTGAGGTACGTGTTATAGGGAGACTCAACCTCGGTCATCTCCAGCGTGAACTGAGGCCACCAGTTTTCCGGCGTCCCTATCGCGTATTGAACGGTGGGGCAGGCGCCCAGCAGCCACCCATCGCGCAGCCGGTTGTGGTAGACGCCGGCGATGGAGGGACGCTCCTCATCCAGCACTGCCTCCCGCTCGACGATAGAAGCCAGGGTGACCAAGTCGTAGAGGCTCAACCCACGCCCAGCAGCCGCAGCCCGCATCTCAGGCGTCACCCGCGCGTCGAACTCATCCAGCATACGAGTCAGGAGGTCCATCGCCTTGGCGTTTTCCGGCAGGCGGTAGGTCTCGGGGAAGAGAAATCCCTCAAGTGACGCGTCAGGGGGAACCTCGGCCAGGAAGTCATAGGAGAGCCCGGCGGTGCGCCACCCCGCCGTCGCCAGCGCCAGGAACTCGGCCTCCGAGGTGGTCGTCTGCTCGGCAACCGTGGCGGCGACCTGCTCCAGCCGCAGCCCTTCCTGGATCGTGACGACCTGCTCGGCAATCCGACCCTTCTGCAGCGCCTCGGCGATCTCGGGGATGGTCATCGTCTGCCGAAGCGTAAACTCGCCGGCCTCGATCTTGGCGTCTATCCCGTGATACTGCACGTAGCGGCGGAACAGTTCCGCGTCGGAGACTAGGTCCGCATCCTGCAAGCGGGTGGCGATGTCCGTCGCCGTCTCGCCCAAATAGACGGCGAAGGTGACCGGTGTGTCATCGCTCCCGGCCGGCTGCTGGAGCTTTTCGGTATTGGCATCGAGATAGGCCTTGATGAGCACATCGTTCGCCCCCGGCACTTCTCCGAGGCCGATATCGATGCCACTGCCTGTGGGCATCCCGCGCTGCAGAAACCGGTAAACGAAGAAGCCAGCGAAGGCGAGGACAACCACCGTCGCAAGAAATAAGACAACCCTGCCCATAGATTTCGCGGTTCTGCTGGCGGTTTTCGCGGTTTCCAAGCTTACCAGCCCGGGTCCCTCTCCAAAGCGGTTAGGCCCATCATTACCCTTGAGGAAACCGATTTCGACAAGAGCCCATATTGGCCCAACGACGGGAATCAAGAGAATTAGAATCCACCATCCTGACTTCTCGCGGTCGTGCAAACGCTTGACAACCAAAGCCAGGCCGACCCAAGTCAGCAACAGTGAGCATACAAGTAATACCATCACTGCCCCGAATACTAGGGCTGACCACCCATGTGCATATATGAAGTCATATATGAAGCTGGTGACAAGCCAGACAAAGATGTTGAGAGCGGTTAGTGGCAAGGCGCCCTTGAGCCAAAACATCTTGCGCCCAATACGGCCATTGAACGACAAGTAAAGCTGTGAGAAGGTCATGTAAGTCTCCTTTCCGGCAGAAAAGGTTTCCCGAGGATAGGCGAAGTGTTCTGTTTGTCAGTGACCCAGCGTCAGTGACTCGCTCCAGTGCCCGGGCAGCAGATCTGAACGTGCCTATAAGTGTCGTTCGTCACAGTCTTGAGCAGGTCTGTCACCCGCCGATAGTTCCCCGCTGTCCAAATAACGACCATCCAGATAGCTTTGCAAGATCACGGCAGCCGCTATCGCATCCAGCTCGCCGCTGGAGCGGGCGCGCCTGCGCCTCTTCTGGCCACGACTCTGGCGCATGATCTCCTCCGCTGTCACCGTCGAGAGGCTCTCGTCCCACAAGACGACCTGCACGGGCAACCGCGCCGCCAGCTCCTCCGCGTAGCGAGCGATCTGCCGGGCCTGCGGCCCCTCTGTCCCATCCAGACTGAGAGGTTGACCCATCACGACCACATCGACACTGTGCTCGGCCACGAGAGCCGCAACAGCGGCCACGTCCTCCTCCGGCGAGCCTCGCATCAGCGTCTGCAACGGGCGTGCCAGGGTGCCGGTCGAATCGCTGATGGCAACCCCCACGCGACGATCTCCCACGTCCAAAGCCAAGAAGCGCATCGAGCTCCCCGCGCTACCGAACCTGAGCTGCCGTCAACTGGGTTCGGGACACAACTTGTACGTCGATGCGCAACGGAATCAACGGCATCCGCTCCAGCCACCTGAGTCGCTCCGGCCATTTCGGCCAGAGCGCGATCTGGGGTTCCTCACCCAGCGGCAGCTTTGTCACCAACAGATCGCGCGCATCGTCCGCCTTCTTCCCCCTGACGAGCGAAGCCGCCTCGCGGGGATTGAGCGAGGCATCGGCGTAGCCATACGCGGTGACAAAGAGAGTAAAGCTACCTCCGCCGATATCCTCCTCGGCCAACTCGCCGATCTCGAAACGCACGTCCATCAGCTCGTACCCCGGCGGTATGCGCTGGGCGAGCGCGGCGTATGCCACAGCCCTGGCATCGGCAACGTCCACCGCCCAGCCGCTCACCAGAATGCGCATGTTCAGTCCCACCGTATCGGACTGCTCGGTGACAAAACGGTCATACGCCAGCTTGGGCACCGCCTCGATGCGCATCGACTGGCGCAGCAATATCTCTGTGGATTCCAGGTAATTGTTGCTCAGGTTCCCGTATGCTTGAGCGAACAACTCCTGGGTCAATTGCTCCCGCGCCCGGTCGTAATCGGCCTGCGTCACGACGCGCTCCTCCCGGGGTTCCGCCCCCGTCGTCGCGCTGGGGTTGATCGCTGCCACGGCCGACGCTGCTACCCCTTCCACTTGGTTGATCTGGTAGGCGCCCACATTGCCCACCCCATCCTCCAGTGCCTCGATGGGCGCAGTCGCCTGGCCAGCCGCGGGAACGGCAACAGGCTCGGTGGTGCGGAAGCGAATGGGATAGCTCGTTGAGGAGGTACGCACGACCGTACCGGCCGGCACGACATAGTCTTGAGCCAGCAGATTGGTGAACACCATCTCACCGGTCGCCCGGCCCGCGACGATCCTCATCATACCCGTCGTCTCGACCTGGATATGCCCCTCGGGCTCGTCCCCCACTCGCCGTGCCGGGATGAGGCAGGCTGCGTGATCCACCTCCTCGATCTCCAGATCCACCGAAACCGGCACGATGGTGGAAAACACCGTGGTGGCAGGGACGAGAGTGATCACACCGCTGGGCAGAACGACGTAGGCGCTCACGACGAGAACTGATAGCGACAGGAGAAAAAGCAGGAAGCGAACGCCCAGCTTGGTCCACGTGAACCACGATGGGAGGGTGCGTACCCGGCGCGGCCGTAGGTCAACTTCTTCATCCCACCAAGCGCGAGGAGGAGGCGGCACCGATTCCGGCGAATGAGCCGTCCAATCCCTGGTCCGCTTGGCATCCTCGACACTGGTAAAAGCAGGGAACCCACACTGCCGCGCTAACCCTCGCCGCTCAAAGTCGGTGGAAACAATCGCGATCTCCAGCCGCCACCGTTCTGCCTCGCGGTGTAGGAGCTCAAAGTCCAACTCCCGCGAGAGGAAACGCATGTCCCAGTCCACGACGAGCGCGACGCGCCCTCCCCCCATCCAGCTCAGTCGATGCCGGATTGAGGCCAGGTCATCCTGAGGTTGCAGCTTGACGGTCCTCATAATCAGCACTCGCGCAGGGGGACAAGATGCGATCGGATGCGCAGAATCCGCGTGCGGCCCGCTACTGCAACATCTCCTCCACCATGCGTGGAGCCTGGCCCAGCGCGTCGTCGAGCCGGGCCGGGTCGCGGCCACCGGCCTGGGCCAGGGTAGGTTTGCCACCACCGCCGCCGCCCACGAGGTGCGCCATACCACGCACGAGCTTGGTCGCGTCCACGCCGCGCTCGACTAGATCTGGAGTGACAGCAACGACGAGCGCGGGACGGTCACCCAGTACCGCGCCGAGAGCAACCACGCCGGAACCCAATCGATCGCGGAACCAATCGGTCATTTCCCGCAAGACCTCCATGCTCGGCGCGGATACACGAGCGCTAAGCAACGAAGCACCCCCTACCGACTGCACGCGATCCAATAGCGTCTCGAACTCGCGACGTGCAACCTGCTCCTGCAGGCGTGCGATCTCTTTGCGAGCGGACTGCAGTTCGTCCAGCAGCCCGAGCGCCTTGCGATCCACCTCCTCCGGCGAGCCGCCCAGATAGGCCGCGGCGCGCTTGAGCACGCCCACCTGTCGCTCGAGCAACTCCATTGCCACGCGACCGGTCACCGCCTCGATGCGGCGCACGCCTGACCCCACGCCCGCCTCGGACAGAATATGGAACAGACCGATCTCCCCCGTCTCGTGCACATGCGTACCGCCACACAGCTCCTGACTGAACGGCTCGCCCGGCCACCCGACACGCAGGACACGCACCTCGTCGCCGTACTTTTCGCCAAAGAGAGCAATGACTCCCTCGCCTATCGCCTGCTGGTACGCCTCCTGCGACACCTCCACCGGGTAGTTGACCAGGATCGCATCGTTGACGGACTGGGTCACCAGGTTCAGCTCGTCCTCGGTGAGCATGGCAGGATGGGTAAAATCGAAGCGCAGCCGATCTGGCGCGACCATCGACCCCGCCTGTTGCACGTGCTCCCCCAGGACGTAGCGCAGCTCGCTGTGCAAGAGATGTGTGGCAGTGTGATTGCGCGCGATATCCATCCGCCGTTCATAGTCCACCACCGCCCAGGTCGCATCCCCGACGCGCGGGATTCCATGCCGAACGAAACCACTGTGAACGATCAGGCCAGGAACAGGCCGGCGCACGTCCTGCACCTCAATCTCCCAAACCGGCTCTTCCTCTTCCGACGGGTACGCGGAAATAAAACCTGCGTCCGACACTTGCCCGCCCGACTCGACGTAAAAGCAAGTCAACGGCAGCACCACCTCAACCTGCTCCCCCTCCTTGACCGACTTGACCGGCTTTCCATCGCGCAGGATCGCCACGACCTTCGTCTCCAGCTCGGTGATCGAGTAAGGATCGTGCTCAACACCGCCCTCGCCCAGGAGACTCTGTGCTTGCAGGTCCGATAGAACCTGCCTGTAGCGGGTCAGCGTCTCCTCATCCTGAAACTCGAACACTTCCGCCTGGCGCGCGCGCCGGCGCTGCTGCTCAAGCGCGCTCTGATAACCCACCTCGTCCACACCCAACCCATGCTCCCCGGCCACATCGCGCGTGATCTCTAGAGGCAGGCCAAAGGTATCGTAGAGGCGGAAGGCCACGTCCCCCGGCACAATTCCTTCGCTTTTCTCCTCCAATGCAGCCAGCTCCTCGTCCAGCCGCGCCAGGCCCAGGTCGAGCGTGCGCAGGAAACGCTCCTCCTCCTGCGTGACGGTGGTGAGGACGAACTGGCGGCGGTTAGTGAGCTCGGGAAAGTGAGGCCCCATGCTGCTGATCACGACCTTGGCAACCTCGGCCAGGAAGGGGGCCGTGAAACCGAGCTTGCGCCCGAAACGGGCCGCCCGGCGCAGGATCATGCGCAACACATAGTTGCGCCCGTCATTGCCCGGAAGAACACCGTCTCCGACGAGGAAGGTTATCGCCCGCCCGTGGTCGGCGATGACGCGGTAGGCGACGATGTTCTCCTCCACCTCGGCATCCGTATGCCCCACCATCTCCTGCACGCGCCGGATGATGGGCATGAACAAATCCGTCTCGTAATTGGAGTCCACACCCTGCAAGATGGAGACCAACCGCTCGAACCCCATGCCCGTATCCACGTGCTTGGCCGGCAACGGGTGCAACTGACCGTCAGCATCGCGATTGTATTGGATGAAGACGAGATTCCACAGCTCGAGGAACCTGCCGCAATCCCCCTCGACCCGGCAAGCGTGATCGGGATCGTCCTGGCGGAAACACGCCTCCGGCCCCCTATCGAGAACGATCTCACTGTTTGGGCCACAAGGGCCGGCCTCGGCCATCTCCCAGAAATTGTCCTTGCGACCCAGATAGACGATGTGGTCGGGATCGATGCCCGTCTCCGACCGCCATAGATCGGCGGCCTCCTCGTCTGTCTCCAGCTCGCCCAACCCATCCTTGAACACAGTGGCCCACAGCCGATCCTTTGGAAGGCCATAGACCTTCGTCAAGAGCTCCCAGGCCCAGGCGATGGCCTCTTTCTTGTAGTAGTCGCCGAATGACCAGTTGCCCAGCATCTCGAAGAAGGTGTGATGCGTGCCGTCGCGTCCCACGTCGTCCAGGTCATTGTGCTTGCCGGAGACGCGCATGCACTTTTGCGTATCGGCGGCGCGTGTGTAGGGCCGGTCGCCAAAGTCCAGGAAAACGTCCTTGAACTGATTCATCCCAGCGTTGGTGAACAGCAACGTGGGATCATCCACCGGTACCAGACTTGCACTGGGCACAATGGTATGTCCGTGCGCCTCGAAGAAATCGAGAAAACTCTGGCGCACCTGAGCGCTGGTCATTTTCTTCACGACAACTCTCACTCCTCCAGGGTGGGCGATATTGTAGCCGGAAGACACCGATCTGTCAACCGACGCCCGGCGGGGTGTCCTGGCAACTTATTCCATCCGCCAGGTTCAGCAGAGAAAATCGCGATGGCTTTGAGAGGTGTGCCTTGCAAGTAATCGCACTACCCGTGATCCATCGACGGAAACGCTGTTTGACACACCGAGCAACACAGACATATAATCCAAGATGATGTCGCCCTAATTGGGCCGTCTTAATCGCACCAGGCTCTTGAGAATCGAATATCGTCAGGCTACCCCCAAACGGGTGGCCCGGCGAGCTAGAGTGCACGGAATGTAGGCCGTAATAAACTTATCCCCCCAGTACCTTACCAATCACATACCCCCTGACAATCAGGCAATTCGTCGCCCTTCGCCCCATTGAACATCTTTTCCCCCATAATAAGGGGGAAGGGGGTG
>Ga0315545_1005553_pt1 | contig 10072 bp, 7 predicted proteins | sample SalMarSW160210MG_FD_203096 | JGI IMG/M metagenome (GOLD analysis project Ga0315545, IMG submission 203096) | Salt marsh sediment microbial communities from the Plum Island Ecosystem LTER, Massachusetts, United States - Salt Marsh Sediment SW1602-10 ...
AGAGCTGGTGAGGCAGCGCTCCGTATTCCGGGCCGTCAAAGCCCTCCATGCCGCCGGGATAGTATTTCCCTTCTTTCCCGATGATTTCAAGTATATGGAAACAAGGTCGCTGTTAAGACTTTATCCCCGGAACCATCGGGGATATGTCATCACGACCAATACCCTCAAAAGCCTGGCTACAAATGTGAACCTCACCGGCACCTGGGCTTGGGGGGATACCATCCGCGAGAACAACCATACTGCAATTGTACCTCAAGACCTCTTTACCCAGGCCTACGAGATAGCGACATCCAACAAGCCGAGAGGTAAAGCCGCCCATGCCGAACCCATGGAGTGGGCTGACCTCATCTACTGCTACAACCACGACGTGCCTAAAAAGGTCTCCGCCTACAACGCCCGGAAGAGGTGGGCCTGCAATCAGGATTCTCATTTGGGACTGGGGCCGCGGTGTCTCTATATTGAAGACCACCTGCTGACCCCGCCGCTGACAGCGGAAGTACTACGCTGCCTTGATCTCACGCCTTATGCCGAAGGGGTGCTGGAGAATCTCAAGTCGGAGGTGAGCGAAAGCAGTCGCGAAGAAAACCGGCGCCGACAGCGCGAGTCAGAGATCAGGGCGCACATCGCCAACCTGAAAAGATACCTTGGCTCCGATAACCCGGAGCGGGAGGAGACCTACTGGAGTCTTATCAAGGAAGCCCAGGATGAGCTTCAGATGTTGCAGCAAAGACCACCTACGCCGAAGTCGACTGTAGTCGACCTGGAAAGGGTGAAACAGTTCCTTGATAACCTGGAGGGGAACTGGGCGAGATATCCCAGCCGCCTGCGTAACCACCTGCTCAAGCTGCTGATAGATCGGGTGGAGATGAGGCACGACCGAAGCCATATAGAGTGCATTATCATCTGGAAAATGGGGCTTCGACAGAAAGTCGATATCCAGCGGCCCCAGGCTAATTATGCCTTCGAAAAACGCTGGAGTCCCGAAGAGACCAGGCTTCTCCGGATGCTCTGGCCTTCAGCCTCATGGGAAGCTATCCTGGCAGCTCTGCCGGAGAGAAATAAATCAGCCATATATCTGAGGGCAACCAGGCTCAGGTTAAGCAGGCAGGGGATGAAGAGGCTACCAGAAAAATCGACGCTCTGGACACAAGAAGAAATCGACCAGCTTAAAGACTGTTATTTAACCAGGGGATTGAGTATAATGGAGATCGCAGATAAGCTGGGGCGCACAGAGCAGGCAGTAAAGCACAAGATTTCTTCTATGAAGCTGATAAGGCCGAAAGAGCTTCGCCGGTACAAGCACCAGCCGGTCTGGCAGGCCGGTGACTTCAAGGTCACAGACGCTACGTGTTCTCCCACAGGTGTATCTTTTTAAACTGTAGTTATATACTACATCAGCTTTTCGCAGACGACTATTCAGTTGCTTGTCCCCTAAAATCTCAGACCGGCATCAGTTACTATTGGACTATCATCTGGGCTTGCTCCGGTTGGCGTGAACCAATAGATTTGCCGAAGTTGCTGGTCTGCCCGAATAACGAACGGAGGCATTCATAACCAGTAAAATGATACGGCATGTCACTAGATATCCTGATTTTCCGAGTAAAACCTGATAGGTGCACTAAGGACGCACAGAGCAGTTCTATTACCATCCAACTCAAATTTGAGGTAACGACATGTTAATACATCTCTAATGCTCGTATTTATTTCCCACTGACATTGAGCATTCCGTCAGAAAGTTAGCTATATGTTTGCAGGATATCTACAATCGGTGGCGAATTTGCTATTTGAGATTAAATTAGTTAATATTAAGGTTATTATTTAGAGCATACGATGGAAAATGCACCGCTTCTAGTTGCCTTTAGTGCCGGGTTGTTATCCTTTTTATCTCCCTGCGTGCTGCCTTTAGTTCCAGTATACATTGCCAGCTTATATGGACCTGAAATATTTGACCCTACAGCCAGCAGAAACCGTGTTCCTATATTCCTTCACTCCCTTAGCTTCGTAATCGGATTCGGCATTGTCTTCACCGGGCTGGGTGTCGGCGTTGGGTTGGCCGGGTTTGCTCTCAGCGCTCATTTAGTGGAAATCCGTAAAATAGCGGGAATCTTGCTCATAGTCTTTGGCGTGTTCATGCTGCTTGCCCAGAAAGTCCCGTGGCTAAATTATGAGAAGCGACTAACCCCTTCCCGGAGCATGGCTACTGGTTATCTACGCTCTTTCTTTACTGGAGCTATATTTTCTCTGGCGTGGACGCCCTGTGTTGGTCCCATATTAGGTAGCATCCTGACCCTCGCTGCTGTCTCAGAAACAGCATGGCACGGTGGTTACCTGCTAGCTATCTACTCATTGGGATTGGGACTGCCCTTCCTGATAATAGGAGCCGCCTTTGATTCTGTGAGTCCCTGGTTGAAACGCATCCATCGCTACTCTAGCCTAATCTACATCATTAGTGGTGTCTTGCTTATAGTTGTGGGGGTACTTATCCTGACCAACAGGCTAGGATAGTTTTAGTGAATAATTTGGAGGTAAAATTATAAGGAGTCAGTCGTGAAGAAAAAACTAAGAGTAATACCGTCAATTACACTGGCCTTATTTCTGTTCATAGGATTTGTATTAAGTGGTTGTGCTAATGAGTCTAATCCAAATGGTCCGGCTCTAGGCATTATAACCGGCGCCTCTGTGGATTCTCCTCAAAACATCAAAATAGGTACGACAGCACCTGACTTCCAGTTTCAAAGCCCTGAGGGACAAGCTACTTCACTAAACGACCTTCGGGGCAAACCAGTTTTAATCAACTTTTGGCAAACGCGGTGTCCTCCCTGTGTCCATGAAATGCCCTATTTGCAACAGGTGTATGACGAGTGGTCAGACAAGGGATTAGTAGTTCTAGCCATTAACGTTGGTGAAAGCTCTTCTAAAGTAAAAAGTTTCTTAAAAAGCCAAGGGCTTTCTTTACCTGTGCTACGTGATTCACACGGGGATGTAGCCATAATGTATAATATTCAATATTTCCCCACTACCTTCCTCATTGATAAAGATGGCATAATTCAAGGCGGTAAAATTGGCGCTTTCCAGAGTAAGGAGGAAATAGAGGCAGGTATTATAACATTTATTCCATAGTCAGATTTAGTCCGTCTTCTAAATATGGCTGCATTAGGTTGCTCACTCAAAATTACTGGACATTGTCTGGGATTTCCCCTTCCAACCATTGTGGCTATGTTAAAATTCCTGTTTACTGGCTGTCGATATATCCCACAAGTCTAAAATTAGTCCCCGAACTAGTAGTATGCTCTTCTATATGAGGGCATTCTGTCCCAGAAGCCTCTGGTGGTAAAATAATCCAAGCTAGACGCCGATATTCCGTTATAAAGGAGGCTTGATGAGTAGAGTATTTTTAGGAGGAAATCTCCGCATCTATGCTATTGTCAGTTCGTTATGTCTATTCTTTATCACTATTACAGGATGTTCCACCAGCACAACTCATGGTGGATACGCTAATAACCCGATAGCTGAAAGAGAAACCTTAGTCCAAATATCCACGATAGACGCTCTCCTTGGTGGTGTATATGACGGAGTGGTAACCTTCGGAACATTGAAAGAATATGGAGATTTCGGCATAGGTACCTTTGAAGGTCTTGATGGAGAAATGGTAGGGTTTGATGGTAACTTCTACCAGGTTAAGGCGGACGGTATTGCCTATCCTGTATCTTACTCTATGGAAACACCTTTTGCCTCGGTAACCTTCTTCGATGCTGACTATCAAGAGAAATTACCAGGGGGTATTGACTATCAGCAACTACGAGAGTTCCTGGATGAGATTTTGCCGACGGGTAACATCTTCTATGCAGTTAAGATTGAGGGTACTTTCAGTTACATGAAGACAAGGAGTGTGCCTGGACAACAAAAACCATATCCTCCACTTGTTGAAGTCACAAAAAATCAACCTACTTTTGAATTCACTGATGTGGAGGGAATAATTGTGGGCTTTCGATGCCCTGCTTATGTCGCTGCTGTTAATGTACCGGGGTATCACCTTCACTTCCTGACAAATGATAAGAGTGCTGGTGGACATGTACTTGAGTTTCAGGTTAAGGAAGCAGTCGCCTATGTAGATTATACCTCAGAATTCTTAATGATATTGCCAGGTAGTGACAGCGATTTCTATAAGATAGACCTGACTCAGGAAAAACAAGAGGAACTGGAACAGGTAGAGAAATAATTAATTACCTGAATTGACTTTTTAAAGAGATGACCAGGAGGGAATCCCCACAATATTTTACAAGAGCTCTCCACTTATAGGCTGGTAGACTTTTATAGTCTGTGTTAGATATATTAGGAACTGGTTCTTCTGGGACAAATCGGAGGCGGAGTTCAACACAGCTAGCCTGATTAGGGGGCAAGATAGGAGGACAAGATGTCTGACGTGATAGCCAAGGTAATATCTCAAAGAGGGACTTGCGTTGCTGGGCACAAGGTGGGCGATGAGTTCGTCATCGGACAAAAGACTCCACCCGGCATGTGTTCATGGGCGTTCTACACCCTTTTCCCTTTTGCCGAAGTGCTGCAGTTTGGTGGCTTACTCCCCTGGGAAAAGGACCCAAATAAAACTACCGTTGCCTGTCCTGACCCAGAAAATCCACTGATATTTGAATTAAGGCGTAACTTGCCTTAGATAGAGTGCAGCAAGCTTAGCAATAATTAGCCAAATCGTTCAAGCCGATATGCTAACCTACTTTTCAGACTAAAAGAAAATGCGCTCCCTCTTTCTAAAGAAATAGCCTATCGCTAGACCAAATACCAGACCACCGAGATGAGCCTGCCACGCTACATTTGGGAAAAGTGAAATTATTAAGAAGCCACCAATGACTGCTGCCCAGAGGGGGAGTGGAACCGGTATGGGGAACACAAAGACTCTAAGCTTTGGCCTCATTATTGCCAGTACGCCTCCCAGGGCAAAAATGGCTCCTGAGGCACCGACACATAATAAAGGAGGCGTTAAAATAAACGCATAAAAAACGTTTCCTATAATTCCTCCAAGAAAATAAACGATAAGGAATTTTCTTTCACCAATTAACCTGAGAAGGTAATTCCCGAAAAAGTAGAGGGTAATCATGTTGGCCAGGATGTGCCCTATGCTGCCATGGACGAAGATGCTGGTTATTATGGTCCATGGTCTCTCAAAAAAAATTGCTGGATGAAAGCCGAGAAGGCGGATAAGTTCTGTATTAATAGAGGTGGCAATAAACAGTATGATGTTTATCCCTATTAAGAACCATATAGGTGCCAGATTAGACCATCGATGACTTCTATATGCCATTACTTTGTTTATCCGCCGTCTTATATGAGCAAAGACTTAGCTCTTATCTGCAAAGGCTGTCTGCTCTGCTATTATAATAACCTTCTAACACCGTATATATCAACAACAGGTCTCGAGTCTTAAGGTTACGCAGGTAAGTCACGCATTTAATCGCATTGCTACTTGTGGTTTGAGAAGGACTGCCTGATAGACCTCAAGAAAGAGGAAATGTCAGATGACCACGGGAGAGAAAATCATCAATAATAAGCTTGGGTTAACCAGTTAGTATATATTCAATAGAATCCGTTATTCAATTTCTATAAGCTCAATCTCAAATGTAAGGTCTTTCCCTGCCAGAGGGTGATTAGCATCTACCGTTATCGTCGTTTCAGAAACATCAATAACAATAACTACTATCGTTCCATTATTTGTTTGCTGCATTTGCAATCGCTGTCCAACCTCAGGACTCAGTCCCTCAGGTAATTGGTCTCGCTCTATTACCATTACCAAGTCATCACGATATGGTCCATAGGCTTCCTCTGCCGGAATCGTGACAGTTATCGATTGCCCAACCTGTATACCTTTGACCGCTTCTTCAAAGCCTGGGATTAGTGTACCTTCACCTAAGGTAAATTCCAGCGGTTCACGCTCAACAGAAGTATCAAATACAGTACCATCCTCTAGCGTGCCCGTGTAGTGAACTTTAACGGTATCACCATCCTTTGCCTGTACCGAACCTTCCCCTCCTGTACACCCTAGTACTAACACTGTTCCCAGTAATAGGATTCCCAGCAACACCACGCATGTTTTTTTTATCACACTTATCCTCCATATCTTTAACGAAGTTCTAGCTGGCGATTCAATAATAATTCTATCATCCGAAATCTTCTGTAGCAACTTCAGACCATTTCGTTAGTCGTCAAGTAACACCCCTTTAATGAGCTTGGATGTAAATGTTCGATATGTCCTGCCACAGTAATGGCGGTCACGCCAACTCTTCGATTGTATCACAACAGCTAAATTGTACAGCCAATGAGCTATTTTCTCTCTTAAGCAATAAGTTCCGATAGTCGATCTAGTACCGCCTTCAGAGCGTCTAACTCTTCTCCATAACCAGTCCAATCACCAGCCTTGAGGTATTCCTGAGCTTTATTGTAGTGCTGTTGAGCCTCCTCAATCAGGTTAGCTATGTCAGCGGCTACAGGCTCTTCCGGTTCTGCAGGAGCCGGTGGTTCTGGTTCAATTGGCGGTTCCTCAGCAACAAAGATAGTGTTGATACTTCCCATCAATGTGGTTTCCATAGCTATCTGATCACCGGCAGCCACAATAACTCGCTTCAGCTCTGGAAGCCCACCAGCCTCCGCCTGCAGGAAGACGGGCTCTACATATAGGTTAGACTTACCCACAGGGATCAGCAGTAGATTGCCACGGATAACTCGAGAACCACCACGACCCCACAGAGCAAGCTGCTCAGTGATAACGGTATCCTGCTGGATTCGGTTCTCAATCTGGCTGGGACCATACACTAGCCGCTCCTTCGGAAAATGATAGGCAAGCAGCTTGCCATAGTTTTCTCCATCACAGCGGGCAGCAAGCCAGCCAATGGTATTATTTTTATTTTGCGGGGTGAAAGGCAACATGAGTAGGAATTCCTCCTTCTCTTCATCAGGCAGGCGCATGATGATATAGTAGGGATCCATAATCTGTTCCATGCCGGCATAGACCTCTCTAGGAACAGCCCATAGATCCTCCTTGTTGTAGAATACTCGAGCATCGCGCATGTGGTAAGTTTGATATACTGAAGCCTGGATATCGAACATATCCTCGGGATAACGCAGATGGACTCGCAAGGACTCAGGCATCTGTTCTGCGGAAACAAACAGTTGTGGGAAGATGGACTGGTAGGTCCTTATCAAGGCATCCTCTGAGTCGGTTATATAGAAGGTCACGTTACCATCATACGCATCAATAACCGCTTTCACGCTGTTGCGAATATAATTTAGTCCATCTCCAAATGGCTCAGAATAAGGATAGCGGTCAGTGGTGGTATAGGCGTCCTGTATCCAGAGCAACCTTCCGTCTATCACTACCAGATAGGGGTCACTGTCTAGCTTCAAAAAGGGGGCAAGGTGGTTCACCCTCTCCCTAATGTTTCGATAATATAGCACCCTACTCTCCGGCGTTAACTCGCCGCTAATAACAATATTTAAATCAGCAAATTGCCATGCATAGACCAATCGGCGGATGAAACTACCCATGCCAACTCCGCCTTTCCCCTCGTAGTAACCGTAGACATTCTCGTTACCCATAGGATAGTCGAACTCCTGGGTCTTTGTTTTCACAATTACGTAATTATTCGTCTTTTCGCCAAAGTATATCTGCGGTAGCTCTATATTAAAGCTACCGACGGGTGGTATATTCTTTACCAACAATATAGGCAACCCTTCTGTACTAATCTCATTAACCGGGCTCATGACAATACTGTAGCCGTGGGTATACTGTAATTTACGGTTGACCCAGGTCTGTGCCTCTGCAACCAATTTCTCCGCAGATAATTCTCGTGCTGATAACATGACCTGCCGGTACTCGCCATCGATAGTATAGCGGTCAACATCAACGTCATTGAAATCATAATAGGGGCGAAGGGACTGTGTCTGGTTATAGGTATCCTTTAGCGGACGATGGTCCCAGATTCTGATATTGCTGATTGTAACCTCGTTTTGTGCTACATCCTCATAGCTTGGTGCCTCCTCTGCAGGAAAGGACTGCTCCTCAACCAGCTTCAAGCCGAAGGCCTCTCGGGTGAACTCGATGTTATAGTCAATGTAGGGCTTCTCCCGAGCCAGCTCATTGGGCTGAACCTGAAAGCGCTGTACAACGGCGGGGAAGACAGTGCCAACCAGGATAATAGCTACTATCCATACACCGAGACCGTAAAGCGGCCAGCGTAAGTTACGTCTAAATACCGCAAGCAGAATAATTACTATAAAGATGAGTACTACGGCTAAAAGAATCCACTGTGCTGGAAGCTTGGCATGCATATCGGCATAGCCGGCTCCGAAGACCGTCCCACGACTGGAGAAAACCAGTTCCCAGATGCCAAGCCAGTAACCCCAGGCGAAGAGACCCAGGATGGCTATGACCAGTCCTCCAATATGGGCTAACACTGGCCTGGCAAAATCAAACCTGAACCGTTGCACACCATAACTGAGAAAGTACACCCCGATGATGCCAAGAAGGGTGACTATCAGTGCTCCCAGGAGCCAGCCACGCATTGAGTTAAGGAAAGGCAGCGAGAAGACATAGAAGCTAATCTCCCTATGGAAAACGGGATCGGTAATGCCAAAGGGCTGCCCGTTGAAGAACCGAAGCACAACTTCCCAATTGCTCTGAGCTCTTAGCCCAAAGATTATACTGAGCATTACCGTTCCTGTGATAATACTCCATTTAGATAATCGCTGTAGTCGACCTACTATAAACCAAGGCCAAAGATGTGCCTCCGCCTTAGGCGCCCAACGCGTAGCCAACACCAAGTTACCTAAAAACAACAGGCAAAAGATGATGGCTGCACAGAAGAAGATTAGCACCTTCGTTGTCAAGATAGTGGCATAGACGCTGCCATATTCCAAGCTGTCAAACCAGAGCCACTCAGTATAAAACCCCTTTAATATGTTTAACAGAATAAACAGAGCCATGACCCCAGCAATTATTAGGAATACCTTGGCAGTCGTCCATCTACGCTTAGCTGGTGGCTTAGGTTTCTGGTCTTCATTTTCAGGAAACCAGCGTTGCCATTGCTTATAAAACGAATTTTGTTTCCTCAAATCAACCTTCCTGGACAATGATTGATAAGACTATGCTACCGGAGAGCTTCAGTCGTATTCGGGCAAATCGACCTGTTTGTTCATCTCTTTTCGCCTAGCATCTACCGCTGCTATTTGCTTCATCCGCTCTTTAAGTAATACCTCCGGATTACCTATATGATAGTCCACCGGGCGTAGATAATTCAAGGCAGAATGCAGTCTATCTTGATTTAGGTATTGATTACTGGTAATTTCGTTATGTGCTCTGGGAGGTGAAATCTAAGGTAAAGAGGATAGTGCCACCGGAAGGTAAGGTCTATGTTGGTGATAACTGACTCGCATGGACATAGGGGGACTAATAGAACTATAGCTTGCAGTATAAATGTTTGCAGAACACATACTGAAGCTACCAGGCATAAAAAACTAAACTCCACGCACAGTCCGCCTACAGTTTAGCCAACTGCCACCCTAAAATAGTTAACCATTAAGTAGAGCTTTCGTCTCTACTCTTCGAGAACGCCGCCAGCTCCTGAATGGAAATTCAGGGTGAAGCGGATAGTACCACCGGAAGGTAGGTTCTGTGTCGGTGATGGTGTAATACTGGCTAGTGTAGCTCCCTTGGGTCCACCATGCTGATAGACCAGAGCATAATGTCCTGCAGGGCACCCACTAAAGCTATCGGGGATAGAAGAGCTTGAATCCACGTACGGTCCGTTCACGGCGTAGACAACTGCCCCTTCCCACGGTTGACCATCAAGTAGAGCATTAACCTCTATGGTACCGCTGCTGGCTTCTGAATGGAAATTCAAGGTGAAGCGGATAGTGCCACCTGCCGATAAGGACTGGGTTGGTGACGGTGATATGCTGGCTAATGTAGCTCCAGACGGACCACCAGAACGATAGCTTACAGTGTAACTTCCAGAAGGGCACCCAGTAAAGCTATCGGGTACATAAGAGCTAGAATCCATATATG
>Ga0315545_1005556_pt1 | contig 10070 bp, 7 predicted proteins | sample SalMarSW160210MG_FD_203096 | JGI IMG/M metagenome (GOLD analysis project Ga0315545, IMG submission 203096) | Salt marsh sediment microbial communities from the Plum Island Ecosystem LTER, Massachusetts, United States - Salt Marsh Sediment SW1602-10 ...
TCCCTGTTGGGCCGGATAAACGTCTACAATATCCTCGGTGCAGCGGCCACCGCCTACAGCCTGGAGCTGGAGCTCGAAGCTGTTAAGAGGGGGGTAGAGGAGCTCGCGTATGTTCCCGGCAGGCTTCAGCCGGTAGAAAACCGTAGAGGGCTCTCGGTGTTCGTGGACTATGCCCATAGTCCGGACGCCCTAGAGAAGGCTCTCCAAACGCTCAAGCCCTTTGCACAAGGCAGATTGATAACCGTGTTCGGATGCGGTGGCGACAGGGACAGGGGCAAGAGACCGGAAATGGGGAAGGTCGCCGGCGAGTTAAGCGATTGGGTGATACTCACCTCGGACAACCCGAGGAAAGAGAACCCGGCCCAGATCGCTAACGAGATTGAGCCGGGGGTGAGGGAGGCGGGATTACGGAGAATGGAGCAAAATCCCTCCCGAGGGGAGAGGGGCTACAGGATAGTCCTGGATCGAAGAGAGGCAATCCGGGATGCGATCAATACGGCCACTGACAAGGATATTGTCTTGATCGCGGGTAAGGGGCATGAAAGGTATCAGATCATCGGAAAGAGGCGGGTACGATTTGATGATGGAGAGGAGGTTGAGAGGGCAGCATGTTAGTTACTTGAGTTCATTGGGTTTTTGTGTTCATTGAGTTGGACTCTTAAGATTCAGGTTAAAAGATTTGAGGATTTACAGTGGATTTTAGACTCATTACCTGTCTCCTGAAGGCGAAGAATAAAGAAAAATGGCAAACTAATAAAACCTAACAAACCCAATGAACCCAATGAACTCAATAAACACAACAAACAATAAGAAAATGGCCGTGAGATGGGGGGAGATTACCATCGGGGAGATCGTAGCAGCGATAGGAGGAAGCCAGATCTCCGGCTCGCCGGATAGGGCTGCTGAAGGGCTGTGTACCGATTCCAGGACCATGGTCCCCGGCCACCTGTTCCTCGCCCTCAAGGGCGAGCGGTATGACGGTCACGATTTCCTAGGCGAGGCTGTCAGAGCGGGAGCGGGGGGTCTCATCGTGGAGGCGGGCAAGCCTGTCAGGGAGGCAGGAGCAGGCCGTGACCTGGCGGTGGTCACCGTGTCATCCACCCTCGCGGCCTTGGGCGATCTGGCATTGTGGTGGAGGAAAGGGTGGGGTGGAACGTTGATCGCCATCACTGGGAGCAATGGCAAGAGCACCACGAAGGAGATGGCAGCCGGCATGCTCTCTCTCAAGGCCAAGACCATGAAGAGCCCCGGCAATTTCAATAACCTCATCGGTTTGCCCCTGTCGATCTTAGCCCTGGAGCCCGATCACGAGCTGGCGGTGTTGGAGATGGGCATGAACGCGGTGGGGGAGATAGCAAGGCTTACCCGGATTGCGGAGCCGGATATCGGGGCAATCACCAATGTAGCAAGCGCCCATCTTGAGGGATTAGGTGATCTCGAAGGGGTGGGTGCGGCCAAGGGCGAGCTCCTGCGGGCGATGTCAACCCGGTCCACCGCGATCCTCAATGGGGATAATGATATAACAAAAAGGTTGGCCTCCACCTTCAAGGGGAGGACGGTTGCCTTTGGGTTGGGAAGGACAAATCGCGTGAGGGCCGAGGATATCCGGAGGGTTGGAAGCTACACCCAATCCTTCACTATCAGCATAGGAAGCGAGCGGATCCCTGCTACGATCCGCCTTCCTGGTATCCATAATGTTCTCAATGCGCTTGCCGGTGCTGCGATCGCATGGTGCCTATCAGTGCCGAGCGAGTTGATTGCACGGGGATTAGGGTCATTTCAGCCTCTGAAGGGCCGTTTTCAGATACTGGAGCTTACAGGCGGGATCCGTGTCATTGACGACACCTATAACGCCAATCCATCATCCCTTGGTGCCGCGCTCCAGGCGATCGAGGGCTTGAGAGAGAAAGGGCAGGACTTGGTGGTAGGTTTGGGAGAGATGCTGGAGCTGGGGGTTGAGGCAACAAGGTATCATTTTGAAGCCGGAAAAAGTATCGGGGCTCTGGGAACGAGATTTCTCGCCGTCTTAGGGGAACACGGCCATGAGGTTATCGAGGGAGCCCGGAAAGAGGGCATGGCTCCGGCCCAAACCTTTCACGCGTCTGATCATGGGGAGATGATCGAGGCAATCAAGGCGAACGTGCGACAAGGCGACATTGTGTTTCTGAAGGGATCAAGAAGGGTTGGCCTGGATGTGGTGGTTAATGGGCTCAAGGAGTCCTTTGGCATGAGCGAGGATACGGACAATGCTCTATAAGTTGATTTATATGTTTCATGTCCAATTCTCCGTTCTGAACGTATTTCGATACATCACCTTCAGGACCATCTACGCAACCCTGACCGCCCTTTTGATTTCGCTGGTCCTGGGTTACTGGATTATTCCCCGCCTCCAAAGACTTCAGATCGGGCAGTATGTGAGGGATGACGGCCCTCCGAACCACAAGAATAAGGTGGGAACCCCTACCATGGGGGGATCTTTTTTGCTGTGCTCGATAATCGTCTCGGCGTTCCTGTGGGCGGAGCCGAACAATTTCTATATCTGGCTGGTATTGCTTGTCACCGTTCTTTACGGCCTCATAGGGTTTATGGATGATTATCTCAAACTGGTGAAAAAGAACAGCAAGGGCTTGCGAGGATGGAGCAAGCTCTCCATGCAAACCGCAATCGCCCTATTTGCGGGAATAGTCCTGTACTATCACCCGGGATTTAACACGAAGCTCACCTTCCCCTTTGTGAAGGCCTTCCTGCCGGATATCGGGATGGGCTACATTCTATTGGTCATGCTGGTGGTGGTAGGTGCCAGTAATGCCGTGAACCTCACCGACGGGTTGGACGGCCTTGCCATTGGACCGATCATCATCGCCTTTCTTGCCTACCTCGCGTTCACTTACCTCGCGGGACATGTAAAGATCGCCCAGTACCTTCAGATCCCCTATGTGTATGGTGCAGGGGAGCTCACCGTTATCTGCGGGGCGGTGGTAGGGGCCGGGATGGGATTTCTGTGGTACAACAGCTACCCAGCGCAGGTATTTATGGGTGATGTGGGCTCGCTCTCACTTGGCGCTGCCTTGGGGATGATGGCCATCATCTGCAAGCAGGAGATAACGCTCATCCTGGTTGGCGGCCTGTTCGTTGTGGAGGCCTTGTCGGTGATCTTGCAGATTGGCTATTTCAAGATAAGCGGGGGTAGGCGCGTGTTCATGATGGCACCGCTCCACCATCACTTTGAGCTCAAGGGCTGGCCGGAGACAAAGGTGACGGTTCGGTTCTGGATCATCGCAATTATGCTGGCCCTGCTCTCGATGAGCACATTGAAGTTGAGGTAGTCAATTGTCAATCGCCAATCGTCAATCGAAAATCGGGAAGAGGGCCCTTGTAGTGGGCCTCGGAAAGAGCGGCGCGGCCGCAGCTGATTGGCTTGCGCGGCAAGGAGCGCGGGTAACGGTGAGCGAGGTCCAGGATGAATCAACCTTGGATCGCCGGCTCTTAGAAGAGCTCTCAAGGGGCGGGATCGAACTCGAGTTCGGGGAACACAGGCTGGAGAGCTTCGTGGAGGCGGATTTCATCGTTGTCAGCCCGGGGGTTCCCCTTGATATCAAGCCTCTGGTTGAGGCCTCGAAGAGGGGAGTGCCCGTAGTGGGAGAACTGGAGCTCGCGTGGACACACGTAAGAACACCCAGCATTGCGGTAACCGGTACCAATGGTAAGTCAACGGTGGCGAAGCTCATCGGGGAAATGCTATCTCGAGCCGGAAGGAAGGTATTCGTGGGAGGTAATATTGATCAGCCCCTTACGGAGTATATAGGGGGAGACCAGGATGCCGACTACGTGGTGCTGGAGATGAGTAGCTTCCAGCTCGATACCGTTGTCACATTCTCCCCTCTCGTATCGTTGATTCTTAACATCAGCCCCGATCACCTCGACCGATACGCAGACTACGATGCTTACATACGATCCAAGCAGAGGGTATTCGCGAACCAGGGTCCGGGGCAGACCTTGATCCTCAACGATGATGATCCCGTGCTTGGATCATTAGAGCCAAAAACCGGAGTCCAGGTGTATCGATACGGTATCAAGAGGAAAGAGGGCCGGCAGGTCTTTGTTGAGGATGAAAGGGTCGTGGCGGAGATTCCCGGGCACGGGGGCCTTACGTTTGATCTTGACCGATTTGCCCTGCCAGGCATTCATAATCATGCAAACGCCATGGCCGCTATGCTCGCAGCCCTGGTAATCGAAACCCCTGCCGATGCGATACAGGAGGGGATCAACGGCTTCAGGGGATTGCCCCACAGGATCGAGTTTATCGACACCTACAGGGGCGTGGCCTTCTATAACGACTCAAAGGCAACCAATATCGATGCGGCCATCAAATCCATCACCAGTTTTTCCCAACCGGTGGTGTTGATTGCCGGAGGAAGGCACAAGGGGAGCGATTACCTTCCCCTCGTCAATGCCGCCGAAGGCAGGGTAAAGGGAGCGGTTTTCATGGGGGAGTCCAGTGCCCTTTTAGCCACCGCATTCAACGGAAAGATACCCTGGAGCCAGGTCAGGAGTATGGATGATGCGGTGAACCGCGCATATGATCGGGCCCAGGAGGGGGATGTGGTCCTTCTTGCTCCTGCCTGCTCAAGCTTTGACATGTTCAGAAACTTTCAGCACAGAGGGATGGCCTTTCAGGAGGCCGTGAGAAGGCTCAGGGATGGCGCCTAAGGGGAGAGTTCATTACAACTTCGATCCGGTGATCCTCACCGCGGTGATACTGCTGATAGGCATCGGATTGGTGGCTGTGTATAGCGCCAGCTCGATCCTCGCTGAGCAGAGGTACGGAGATCACTACTTCTACCTGAGAAAACAGCTTATGTTTTGCCTGTTCGGGTTTTTGCTGATGATCGTCGCGAAAAACATCAACTATCTCTTGTACCGCAGGTTCGTGTACCTGTTTCTTCTATTGAGCATGATCCTTTTGGGGCTGCTGCTGGTGCCGAGGCTCGGGATAAAGGCGGGGGGAGCCCAGAGGTGGTTTCGGCTCGGTTTTATCTCGATCCAGCCGTCCGAGATAGCCAAGCTCTCGCTGGCGATGTTTGTGGCCTACAGCATGCAGAAGAACTTTGAGGTCATGGGATCTTTCTCCCGTGGGCTCCTTCCCCACCTTGTGGTCGGATCGATCGTGATCGGGCTGATCCTTGTTCAGCCAGATCTGGGCACTGCCGTGATCATAGGCTTGTGGATAGTGGTCCTTTTATTTATCGGGGGGGTGAACCTCGCTCAGCTCATCCTGCTATTAGGGCTCGCAACACCCATCCTGTATTACCTGATGACGCACACGGCTTACAGGCTGAACCGGCTGTGGGCCTTTTTGAACCCATGGGATGATCCCCAGGGGATTGGTTTTCAGATCATACATTCCTTCCTGGCCTTTGGTTCCGGGGGACTGTTGGGAGCCGGCCTTGGAAACAGCAAGCAAAAGCTCTTGTACCTGCCAGAGCCGCACACGGACTTTATCCTGGCGATTATAGCCGAGGAGGTAGGCTTCATCGGGGTGAGCGCCCTGTTGGTACTGTTCATTATCGTGGTGATAAGGGGCATCAGAATTGCGCTGAGGGCACCGGATCTCTTCGGGACTTATCTTGCCATGGGGATTAGCTGCATGCTGGCGATACAGGTGATGGTGAACATGGGTGTTGTCATGGCACTGCTGCCGACAAAGGGCCTCACGCTCCCCTTCATAAGCTACGGAGGCTCCTCGCTTATCGTTAATCTGATAGGCATCGGGATATTGATGAACATCTCCAGGAAGGCCTTTGAAGGGACAAGGAAATGAGAAACATAGCAGTGAAGATTCGGCTCAAACAGACAAGTAACGACCTGCCCGCCATCAGCTGCGCTTTAGGCGCTGGCAGGCGGGTGCGAGATGCAAGGCGAGGCGGGCGGGGCAGATTAAAACATGACCCAAATCGCTTTAATCATGTGGCTTAGGGTGAAAGGCGCATGGCGCACGGCCTTATCTATTGGGATATCATCCTAAATCAATGATACATGGACAACGGACAACGGACAACGGATATCGAGTGATAATCGCAGGAGGAGGTACGGGTGGTCATCTTTTCCCGGGCATCGCAATCGCCAATGAGCTTACCAGGAGATTCGATGACCTGAAGGTACTCTTTGTGGTGGGAAGAAAGAGGATGGAGGAGGAAATTATATCCAGGGCTGGATATCGGGCACGATCCATCGATGTGGAGGGAATGCTCGGCAGGGGCATTTTTGGAGCTATGAAGGCGCTTTCAAAGATGGTGGTGAGCACTTTTCAGTCCCTGAGGATCTTACGGGATTTTAGGCCGCACCTGGTCGTGGGGGTGGGGGGCTACTCATCGGGTCCCCTGTGTCTTGTCGCGTGGATCCTCGGGATTCCCACGGCTATCCATGAGCAGAACTCCTATCCCGGCCTCACCAACAGGCTCTTGTCCCGCTTTGCCAAGAGGGTATTCATCTCATTTGAGCAGAGTAGCAGATATTTTAACCGTGGGAACATCGTTTTTACCGGAAACCCGGTGAGAGAGAAGTTGATAGCAAGAAAGCAGCCTGCCGGAAGGGACGATGGGAGGTTTGTCATCCTGGTGGTGGGCGGAAGCCAGGGGGCTCGGGCGATCAACAGGGCAGTGGTCGATGCCCTGAAGGAGCTTAAAAGGGAGAGGTTTTTGCCATTTGCGATCCATCAAACAGGGCCCACCGACCTGGAAACGGTGCTCGGCGAGTATCGCGCCCATGGGATTGAGGGGGAGGTAACGCCCTTTATAGAGGATATGGCATCAGCATACGGAATGGCCGATTTGGTGATCTGTCGGGCAGGAGCTACGACTATAGCGGAACTGGCTGCACTGGGAAAACCATCAATCCTCATACCCTTTCCCTATGCAACACATGATCACCAGGTGATGAATGCGAATTCCCTGATGAGTACAGGAGCTGCGGACATGATTCTCGAGAAGGACCTGACCGGGGGCAGCCTGGCTGAGAAGATCAAAGGGTATATGCAACATACCGATGAGCTTGAAAGGATGTCATCGCTCGCGTTCAAGGCGGGTATGCCGCGGGCAGCGGAGCTCATCGTGGATCAATTGATCGAGCTGATGAGTGAGAGGTGATGTCACGGATCATCGGCAAGCGTTATGAATAATCTTTACGAGGGCACCAGGGACAAGGAGGCAGCGATAGACCGGGGTAGAGACAGGGGCGGCAGAACCATGAAGACCTTCGGCAAGGTGAAACACATCCATCTGGTCGGTATCGGCGGGATCGGGATGAGCGGCATCGCCGAGCTCCTTATCAATCTGGGATATACGGTGAGCGGTTCGGATATCAAGGAAACCGAGGTAACAAGGCATCTCGCCGATCTCGGTGGGGCGATGTTTCAGGGGCATAACCCTCACCACATCGAAGGCGCCGATGTGGTGGTTTTTTCCTCGGCGGTAAGAGAGGAAAACCCGGAGCTCGTCGAGGCAAGGAATAGGGCCATCCCTGTGATACCGCGGGCGGAGATGCTGGCTGAGCTCATGAGGCTTAAATACGGTATAGCCGTAGCAGGCGCCCACGGCAAAACCACCACTACCTCCATGGTTGCCTCGGTCTTGACCAAGGGTGGGCTTGACCCAACGGTGGTCATAGGGGGAAGATTAAATATATGGGGCGGCTCGAATGCGAGGTTGGGCAATAGCGATTTTCTGGTAGCCGAGGCCGATGAGAGCGATGGCTCCTTTCTCGCCCTTTCCCCGAGTATAGCCGTGGTCACCAATATAGACCGTGAGCACATAGACTTCTACCACGACATGAACAACCTTAGATCAACATTCGTGAATTTCATCAACAAGGTCCCCTTCTACGGGAGGGCGATACTCTGCCTGGATGACAAGGAGGTTCAGGGGCTGCTTCCGAGCTTACGGAAGAGTTACCTCACCTACGGGTTGAGCCCCCAGTCCGATATACGGGCGAGCGATATATCAAAAGATGGGCTCAACACAAGTTTTGTGGTGAGCTCTCAGGAGGCCGTGATGGGCCGGGTCACCATCGGTATACCGGGTGATCACAATGTGTTGAATGCCTTGGCAGCAATTTCGGTGGGGATGGAGCTCGACATCGATTTTCAACACATCGCAGATGGGCTCAGGGATCTCGGGGGCCTCAAGAGGAGATTTGAGATACGCGGTGAACGCAACGGGGTGCTATTCTTAGACGATTACGGCCACCATCCCACGGAGATCATGAACGTTATCAGTACGGCAAAGGAGAGCTGGCCCGACAGAAGATTGATCGTCGTGTTTCAGCCCCACCGGTACACAAGGACAAAGGACCTGCACGAGAGATTCGTGGTTTCCTTTAATCAGGCTGATGTACTCATCATTGCCCCTCTCTACGAAGCAGGAGAGGAACCCATACCCGGCATACACAGCGATTTGCTCTTCAGGGGGATACGGGATCATGGCCATAGGGCGGTTATCCTGTGCAAAAGCAAGGAGGATGCCGCCTCCATGCTTATCGATGAGATGAGGCCGGGTGACGTGGTATTGACCCTGGGCGCCGGCGACATACACCTCGTGGGAACCGAGGTTTTAAAACGGATAGGGGGCTAAGGGGCATTTGAGTCCCGCTTGCGGGACATTGTATAAAATCGAGAAGCGATTTTATCACGTTAGGCACTTGAGAATGAACGCTCAAACAAGGGAGAGGATACGCGCAATCGCAGGTGAGGGGGTCAGCTATGACATGCCGATGTCCCGCTATACCACCTTCGGGGTTGGGGGCAACGCTGAGGCGGTGTTCAGGGCAATGAGTCTAGAAGGATTGCAGGAGATGGTGGGCTACCTGAAGAGGGAGGGGATCCCCTACCTGGTGGTGGGCCGCGGGAGCAATCTGCTCGTTGGTGATGAAGGGTTCAAGGGGGTTGTGATCCTGTTGAACGGAGACCTCGCCTCCATAGAGGCATATACTGCCGGGGAGCCCTGTGTGAAGGCAGGAGCAGGTATGGCGCTGAATACCTTGGTGAATTTCTGTGCGGAGAGAGGCCTTGCGGGCCTGGAATTCCTCGCGGGAATCCCCGGAACCCTGGGAGGCGGGGTGGCGATGAATGTGGGAGCATGGGGCAAGGAGATAAAGGACGTGATCATGGAGATCACGATTCTCACGGCGGAAGGAGCGGTTCAGAGCATCTCCGGGAGCGGTCTCAGGTTTCAATACCGGGGGCTCGATCTGCCTGAAGGGAGCATAATCCTCAATGGGAGCCTGAGCCTGAGCCTTGATCGGCCCTCTTCGGTGAAAAAGAGGGTGATCTCCTATATGAATGATCGGAAGAAACGCCAGCCTGTCGATATACGGTCCGCAGGATCTGTATTTAAGAACCCGGAGGGCGATTACGCAGGCCGATTGATAGAGGCTGCCGGCTTAAAGGGGAGAAGGATAGGCGGAGCAATACTATCCACGAAGCACGCCAATTTTATCGTCAACACCGGTGGGGCGTCGGCCGCTGATATCATGGCGCTCATGGATTTGGCGAAGGAAACGGTGAGGGAGATGTTCGACGTGGAGTTAATCTCAGAGATAAGGAGAGTGGGTAACCCATGAAGAGGGATTCCGTGTTAGCTCATCAAGTCGTCGAGAGGGACAGAAAAAAGGACCTGCTCGTGTTCAAACGAGCCCTGGGACAGCTGGGGTTCGGCCTGATCAAGATGTTTGTTTTCCTCCTCTGCCTTGGGGCCCTCTCCGTGGGGTTGCTCTCCGGGTACCAGTTTCTCTCTTCAGCCCGGTGGCTCAGGGCGCAGGATATCGTGGTCAGCGGGGTTGGGGACTCCATGAGGGGTGCGGTGATCAATCTCTCGGGAATCACCAATGAAGATAGCCTCTTGTCGATCGATCCAGCTGCCGTTGAAAGAAATATCGAGCAACATCCGTGGATAAAAGCCGTTTCGGTGACAAGGAGTTTCCCCCACACGCTCCGTATCGAGGTGAAGCATGAGGAGCCGATTGCAGTGGCAGTGCTCGGTAGGATGTGGCTCATGAACAGAGAAGGGGTTCTGTTT
>Ga0315545_1005557_pt1 | contig 10065 bp, 12 predicted proteins | sample SalMarSW160210MG_FD_203096 | JGI IMG/M metagenome (GOLD analysis project Ga0315545, IMG submission 203096) | Salt marsh sediment microbial communities from the Plum Island Ecosystem LTER, Massachusetts, United States - Salt Marsh Sediment SW1602-10 ...
GGATAAACAGGTGATAGACGCTCGGGGAAAGTCAATAAGGGGATATGACCTCACCGCGGAAATCGATGAGAAAATTCGCGGCTCGCTCTGAAATCTGAGCCGGAGAACAAAACTCCCCTCCCCGATAGAAAAAGGGAGAGGAGTTTATTTCAATGTCCTTGTATTCAGGGTTTATTTCTTCTCAGCTTTCTTGCCGCCCTCTTCGGTTTTTCTCAGGACCTCGTCGATGAGGCCGTATTCCACGGACTGTTCGGCATTAAGGTAGAAATCGCGGTCCGTATCATGGGTGACCTTCTCCATGGTCTGGCCGGTGTGTTTCACCAGGATACCCCTGATGACATCCTGGACACGCATGATTTCGCGGGCGGCAATCTCGATGTCAGAAGCGTATCCCTGCGCGCCACCGGAAGCCTGATGCATGTGGATGGTGGAGTTGGGCAGAGCGTAACGTTTGCCCTTGGCGCCGGCGCAGAGCAGCACCGTGCCCATGCTTGCTGCCAGTCCAATACAGATGGTAGAAACATCCGGCTGGATGAGCTGCATGGTGTCGTAAATCGCCAGCCCGGCATTGATGACGCCGCCCGGACAGTGAATGTAAAGGCTTATGTCCTTGTCCGGGTCCTCTCTGGATAGATAGAGCAGCTGGGCAATAATGACGTTGGCTACCTGGTCATTGATCGGCATGCCCAGCATGACGATGCGCTCTTTCAGCAAAAGCGAGTAGATGTCGAAGGCCCGCTCTCCCCGGCCACCACTCTCGATAACCATCGGTATGACATTCATTGGGTTGACATTCATTTTTTATCCACCTCCTTTTTCGATTTTGCTTTCTTCCCTTTTCCGCTTTGCGCTGTCTCCACCAGCCGCTCAACCGTTTTGCGTGTCAGCAGGATTTGCCTGATGGAATCGCGGGACGACGGTGCATTAAATGCTTTCCGCAATTCGTCTCTTTTATCGGCCGCGTTCTCCAGCAGGGTCTCAATTTCACCGTCTATCTCTTTATCATTTACCTCTATTTTTTCCGTTTCCGCAACCTTACCCAGGACCAGAGACTGCGTTACCCTTCGAGTCGCCACTGGCTGCAGTTCTTCGTGCAGCTGTTCCCCGGTTTTATCAATGCTCTTTAAATATTCTTCCAGATTTACACCCTGTCTTTCAAATTGCCGGGCCTGCTCGTGCATCATGCGATGTAGCTCATTTTCCACCAGCACCGGTGGAAATTCTACCTGAGATGAAGCGGCCACCGCAGCCATTACCTTTTCCTCAAAATCGGCCCGGGCTTTTGCCTCAGCGCGCAGCTTCAGGTTTCTGGATACCTCTTCCTTCAGGGCGGCCATATCCTTTATCTCGGGCCCTAACTGCTTGGCGAACTCGTCATTAGCCTCGGGCAATATCTCCTGCTTTACCTCCAGCATTTTCACCGCGAAATGGGCTTCTTTTCCGGCGAATTCATTTCGGGGGTAGTCTTCGGGAAGTGTGATATCGAAACTCTTCTCATCTCCCTTACTCATCCCGGCAATCTCTCTGGCAAAACCCGGCGCTGGGGAGCTGGAATCCTCCATAACAAGGTACTGGACTCCCTCTCGGTTGATGAACGGCGAACCATTCACCTGGCTCTCTATATTGAATACAGCCATGTCGCCAGATTTTACGGCCCGGTCCACCGATTCCCAGGTCGCATTCTGGTGGCGGAGCTGCTCAATCACTTCATTTACGTTCGTAGCCGTTACTTTCACCGGCTCGGCCTTCATCCTGATGCTCTTATAGTCACCCAGCTGCACCACCGGTGCCAGAGGAACCCTGGCCTTGAAAATGACCGGGTCGGTCTGGACCAGTTCGATTTCCGGTCGGGCAATGGCCTCTATCTCCTGTTCCTTTATTGCCTTCTCATAGGCCTGTGGCAATAGATGGTTGAGCGCATCCTCAAGAACACTGTCTTTGCTCAGATAGCGTTTCAGTATGGCACGCGGTGCCTTGCCCTTACGGAAGCCGGGGATATTGGCCCGCTTGGCCAGGCGCTGATAGGATTCCGCCATCGACTCCTCAACTTCCTGCGACTCCATCTCAATGGTGAGGAATGCCTGGCTGTTCTCCGTCTTTTCTCTGGTTACCTTCACGATTGCTCTGCCTTTTCACTCAGCGTTTCTTTTATCCTGAAAATATTTTAAAAAACCGGTGACGTTCATGGCCACTATGCCGTCGGCCAGGTACTGGTACAGCGGCTCTGATTCCCGGGCAGGCTCCAGTTCAGAGTAGAGCTGCGCCCTTATTTCTTTGAATGCCGCTTCAAAGCCTCCTTCACTGAAGGTCCGGGATATGAGGGCATGCCAGGCTTTGAGCTTATCCATGGCTATTTTTAGGCTTTCCCTGACCCTGTCGTTGGCGCCAAAGTGGGCGAAATAAATCAGGTTTGCCTTCAAATCCATAAGTTTTTGCAGTGTGCTCAGGTACAGCTCGAGGTCGAAAGAGGGGGGTGGTGTGGCCGGCATAAGCACCTTGCCTTCCGCAACCGAAATGCCAATGGCATCGCCGCTGAACAGGCCATTGTTCCGGCTCTCCAGAATACACAGTTGATGCGGTGCGTGTCCCGACATATGGAGAAGGCGCAGGCTTTGCCTTTCGCCGAGCTTCAAGACTTCGCCGTCGGCTGCCGGTACAACCCTCTCTTTATCTATTGGTGCCACTGGCCCGGTCTTCTGCATCATTCTTTCGCCCATGGTGGAGGCGAAGCTTTTCACCAGCCTCTCCGGATTGATTATATGCCTGGCACCTTTTTCATGGACGATAACCTGAGCCTGGGGCAGGTGTTTTATCAGCTCGCCGGTGCCGCCAACATGGTCCAGATGAATATGGGTTATGATGACGTAGTTGATCTCCCCGGGAGCAACTCCCGCCTTCTCGATGCCATTCAGGACCGCGTTTACCGATGTGGTCGGGCCGGTATCAACCAGGGCTTTTTTCTCCTCATTGAGCAGGTAAACGCTGCCCCACTTGGGTATGCCATAAAGCTCGTTATCGATCAGAGTAATGTTTTCGGCTACTTCTTTTATGTCAACCATCTATTCTTCTTCTCTGCGCAGAAGGATGTGCAGTTCGGCAAGCTGCTCTTCCGTAACCGGTGCCGGGGCGTTGAAGGTCAGGTCAAGGGCGTTCTGGGTCTTGGGGAACGCCATTACCTCGCGGATGGTCTCCCTGCCCGCCAGCAGCATCACGGTACGGTCGATGCCCAGCGCGATGCCGCCGTGAGGCGGCGCTCCGTATTCAAATGCCTCCAGCATGTGCCCAAAGCGCTCTTCAATCTCCTCATCGGTGTAGCCCAGCAGCCGGAAAACTCGGCGCTGGAGTTTCGCCGTGTGAATCCTTAGGCTGCCGCCGCCGATTTCAAAACCGTTGCATATCATATCGTAGTGCTTGCTGCGCACCTTTTCCGGAGCGGTATCCAGAAGCGGTTCGTCTTCATCCCACGGCTTGGTGAACGGGTGGTGCTCCGGTTCCCAGCATCCGGTTTCCGCGTTCTTTCTCAGCAGGGGGAAATTTTTAACATAGGCGAAGGTGAGCGCCTTCGGGTCGGCCAGCTTCAGTCGCTGCCCAATCTCCAGGCGCAGTGCGCCGAGCGAGGTGTTTGCTGTTTCGGCATCGCCGGCAACAATCAAAAGCAGGTCACCGGTGTTGGCTTCCATGCGTCTGGCCATTTCCTTTATCTGTTCCAGCGTCAGGAACTTGGCCGCTACCGAGTGAACCGTATCAGGGGTTAGCTCATCCAGGCTGCCGCCCCCTGACTCGCCGAGAGCTATGGTTATCAGGCCGCCCGCTCCGCAGCTGCGTGCCAGCTGGTTCAGCTCATCGAGCTGCTTCCGGCTGTAGGCAGCACAGCCCGGGGCGCGCACGCCCCTGACCTTGCCCCCGCCGGCGACGGCCGAAGTGAAAATGTCGAAGCTCGACTGCGCCGTGATGTCGGACAGGTCTTTTAGCTCAAGGCCAAAGCGCAGGTCAGGTTTGTCCGTGCCAAAGCGGTCCATGACATCAGCATAGCTGAGGCGGGGGAAAGGTTCCATAACCTTCATATCCGGCTTGATGGTCTTTATCAGGGCAATGAAGAGCCGCTCCAGCAGGTTCAAGATATCCTCGTCTTCAACGAAGCTCATTTCCAGGTCGAGCTGGGTGAATTCAGGCTGACGGTCGGCCCGCGTGTCCTCGTCGCGGAAACAGCGGGCGATCTGGTAGTACTTCTCCATGCCGGCGACCATAAGCAACTGCTTGAGCTGCTGCGGGGACTGGGGCAAAGCGTAGAACTTGCCGGCGTGGACACGGCTGGGCACCAGATAGTCGCGGGCACCTTCCGGGGTGCTCTTGATGAGAATGGGCGTTTCAATCTCAATAAACCCCTCGGCATCCAGAAAATCGCGGATGAACTTCACCACCCGGTGGCGGAGCATCATGTTCTTCTGCATTCCGGCCCGCCGCAGGTCAAGGTAGCGGTACCTCAGACGCAGGTTTTCCTCAACTTCTACATCCTCATTGATGTAAAAAGGCGGTGTCTTCGAGGGATTCAAAATCTCGGCATCATGCGCGATTACTTCCACCTCTCCGGTGGGCAATCTCGGATTCTCCGTTCCCGGCGGGCGTCTGGCCACCTCACCCTTCACGCGCACCACGAACTCGCTGCGCATCCGGTTGGCCACTTTGTGGCATGTCTTGGCTACTTCAGGGTTGAAAGCAACCTGAACAATGCCTTCCCGGTCCCGGAGGTCGATGAATATCAGGCCGCCATGGTCCCGACGCCGGTCCACCCAGCCAGCCAGGCTTACCATCTGACCAATATGCTCTTTTCTCAGTTCACCGCAGCAATGGCTTTTAAGCAAGACAATCCCCCTGAACCTCTGCTCTTATGCTAAACGACGGACTTGAACCCGTTTCTTGCCGGTGATAACCGCAAGGGTGTATCTGGTGATTTCTTTTGAAAGATACCATAATTTACCTTACTCGTCAAAATGGTGCTGGTCTGGCGGTTTGCACAGATACCGATAAACTATTAAGATAAAGCATGATTGGCGGATGCAATTTTGAGATAAGATATATTTGATTAAAAGGCTTGATTGATTGTCACGTAAGGGTAGATTCAGCGCCATTTTCCGTCAATGGGGCGGGGGTACTGCCTCATTCTTTACCTATGCCCATCTCACTCAGGACCTGTGCACCGGATTGCTGACAGCACTGCTGCCACTGGTCAAAGAAGGACTGGGGCTGACCTATCTGCAATCCGGCATACTGCTTTCCGCCTATACCATCACCTCCGGCCTTTCTCAAATCCCCGGGGGCTGGATCGGCGACCGGATAAGGCGAAATATCGTGGTTGCCGTGGGATTGGGTGGGGTTGGCTTTGCCACAGTTGCCGTCGGACTGAGCCCATCGTATTACCCGATGATTGTCATTCTCGTAATCATGGGTATTCTTGCCGGTGGCTACCACCCCTCAGCGGTATCGATGCTCTCCGGCTACTATGAAGAAGCCAAGCGAGGCAAGGTGATTGCACTTCATATGGTGGGCGGCAGCATCGGTTTTTCCATCGGCCCCCTTCTGGGAGGTCTGATTGCGGAACATCTGGGATGGCGCTTTGCCTTCATCATACTGGGCCTTCCCGCCATATTTGCGGTTCCCATAATAATGAAGAGGTTTGCGCTGGTCGAAAAAACTACCGGTATCCTGTCTTCAAGCAAAACCCCGGGAAATGAACTGCCTCAAACCCGGAAAGTTGGCATATTTCAGGTGCTGCGACCTCTTGCCCCCGTTCTGTTCCTGTGCGTATCCATGCAGCTTATTGCCGGAGTCGCGATGGCCTTTGTCCCGTTGTACCTCGTTGACAAACACGGAGTTGCTCCGGCCTTTGCCGCGGTGCTGGTGGGTATTTTAAGGCTTGGAGGCATATTGGGCAGCCTTTTTGGCGGCTGGTTATCTGACGGGTGGGGCCGGAAGCAGGCCATTATCCTGTCACTGGTGGCTACTGGCCCTGTCCTGTACTTGCTTACCATACTCCCGTATAACGCTGGGCTTGTCGTCGTCCTGATTCTCTTCGGCATGTGCCGTTATATGGCGCAGGCAACGGCGCAGCCGTATCTTATGGATACTGTCCCGCCTTATCTCAGGGCGACAGCCTTTGGCATCTATTTTGGACTGGCACTGGAAGGTCAGAGCATAATACAGCCCGTGGCCGGATATTTTATGGACATTTATGGCATCGCCAGTGTCTTTGCGGTTATTGCTATAGCTAGCGGGGCATTGTCTCTGGTGGCACTGCTTTTGGCCAGGAGAGTGTGAAAAGACCTCACGGATGAGTTTTCTTCACATAGACCTTGATTTCTCCGCCTTCCTCCTCCATCCCCAGAAATTCGTGGCCGGTGGTCTGGCACCAGGCCGGCATGTCCTGTTTTATGCCTTTATCATCGGCAATGACTTCCAGGACTTCTCCCGGCTTCAATTCTTTAAACTTCGCCGCTGTTTTAACTATGGGCATCGGGCAGTATAAGCCTACACAATCGAGCGTTTTATCCGCCTTCATTGCTTTATCCTTGCCTAGATGAAAAGCGTCACTTTTGATTCGCGTGCCTCGTTCAGGAAAAAGGCGGCACCGGCCAGGCTGGCGATATGCTCGCGGAAGGTATCTTCTTCAGAAATACCCATCACGTTGCAGGTGGTGCTGCACGGAACCAGCTTGACGCCCATCTCCTGGGCCATGTTTATCATCTCGTCAAGGGACGGGTAATTGACGTCTTTCATCAGCTTTTTCATCATCCAGGTGCCCAGGCCAAACATATTGAAGCGAGAGAGTTTCAGCCTTTTGCTGCCACCCCTGTTCATGAAATTGAGCATCTTCCTCATCAGGCCCTTGCTTCTGATTTTACCCTCGTTTTTCTTGATGATATTCAGCCCCCAGTAGGTGAAGAACATACTCACTTCCATCCCCATGCTGGCAGCCGTGGTTGCCAGGGTAAATCCGGCCAGAGCACGGTCCAGGTCACCGCTGAACATGACTATGGTCAGCTTGTCCTTTTCCCCGGCCATTCCAGTTCATACCTTGGCATCTTCGCCTTTGATTTCAGCGCCGCAGTAAGGACACACTCTCTTCTCGCGGGGAACCGGTTTCCGGCAGCTGGGACAGTAGAATACGGTAATTCCACATACCTCACAGTGCTCGCCGTCTGGCGCCGTTATCTCGGCATCACAGTACGGACAAAAACGTCGCTTCTTTTCTCCCTGCTCTGCCATCACTTCTTCCCCCCTTTTGCCTGCTTTTTCATATAATCTTTAATCGCCTTGTTCAGCGCCTGTGCGCCCAGATTGGAGCAGTGGAATTTATTCTTGGGCAGTCCGTCGAGCTCATCAGCTACCAGCTTCGGGGTTATCTTCCTCGCTTCATCAAGCGTTTTCCCTATCGCCATCTCGCTGACCATGCTGGAGACGGCGATAGCCGCCCCGCAGCCAAAGGTCTTGAACTTCACATCCTCCAGCCGGTTGTCCTTTACCTTTATGTAAAACGTCATCACGTCCCCGCACACCGGATTACCGACCTCTCCAATGCCGTCCGGGTTCTCTATCTCACCGACGTTGCGCGGGTTCATAAAGTGCTCCATAACTTTCTCGCTATATATCGGCATATCATCTGCCTCCTTTGCCCGTTTTGACGAACTTCGCATACAGCGGCGACATCTGCCGCAATCTTTCCACAATCGGCGGCATCACCTCAAGCACATAATCCACGTCTTCTTCAGTGTTATCAATGCCGAAGGTGAAAAGGACGGAGCCCTGGGCCAGCTCGTGGGACAGCCCCATGGCAATGAGCACGTGCGAGGCCTTGAGCGCCTTTGAGGTGCAGGCTGAGCCGCTGGTCACCGCCACCCCCTGACTGTTGAGGAGCATGAGCATGGACTCCCCTTCGATGAATTCCACGCAGAAGCTGGCGTTGCCCGGCAGCCTGTGTTCCGGGTGACCGGTAACCACCGTATGGCCGATTTGTGCCGGCAGTTCGGCGAGCAACCGGTCGCGCAGGCGGCTCAGGTGTTTCACACGGGATCCCATATCGTTTTTCGCCAGCTCCGCCGCCTTTCCCAGCCCTACAATAGCCGGTATGTTCTCGGTGCCGGCGCGCCTCCCTTCTTCCTGAATCCCGCCGTCAAGCAGGGGCATGATGCGCACGCCCTTGCGAATGTAAAGTGCGCCAACGCCTTTGGGCCCGTAGAACTGGTTTCCCGCCAGACTCAGGGCATCAACGCCCAGTTCCTTCACATTGACCGGTATCGTCCCGGCGGCGGCGACGGCGTCGGTGTGGAACGGTATGTCATGCTCCCTGGTTATCCGGGCGATTTCCCGAACAGGCTCGATGGTGCCCACCTCGCCACTGGCGTGCATGACGGAGACGAGCACGGTGTCTTTTCGGATGCGCTTGCGCACATCATCAGGGTCGACCAACCCATGTCGGTCAACCGGGACTTCGGTGAGTTCAAACCCCCATTTCTCCAGCGTTTTCGCGGAATGGAGCACCGAAAAGTGCTCGATTGACGAGACGACGATGTGTTTCCCTTTGTTCTGTTGCGCCAGCGCCAGCCCTTTCACGGCAAAGTTATTGCTCTCCGTGCCGCTTCCGGTGAAAACTATCTCATCGGCGTCAGCACCGATTAGTTGTGCCACCTGTTCCCGTGCCGTGTCCATGGCCTCCCGTGCCGCATCCCCCCAGTCGTGCAGACATGATGGATTGCCGAACAGCTCGTCGAGGTACGGCAGCATCGCCTCTCTGACTTCAGGGAGGAGCGGGGTCGTGGCGGCATGGTCCAGGTACACCTTTCTCATTTCTTCAACCTGCTTTGCAGCTTGTGCAGCAGCTCCTGCTCTATCTCAGCGTGTGCTTCCAGCAACTTGCGCGTATGGCTGATATAGGCGCGCATGTCGTGGGCGCTTGCCTCCCAGCGATGGCGAGCCATGTCGCCGGCGACCAGTTCCTCGGCATGTTTTTTGGAGTGGGCCAGGCGATTTCTCAGGTCGACGTGCTCAAGGAAAATGGATTGCAGCGAGGATTTAAGCTCTTCGTCTCCATGCCGGTCAACCACGGACGGCAGCGATGTCTCCTCAAAGTGAAAATGCCGCTGCAGCCCGTCTTCAATCTCCTTCAGCGTATCCTCAAGCTCTTGCAGGCCTTTTTTCTGATTTAACCTGCCCGGCATGAAGGCTTCTTTGGCCTCTTCAAAACTCATCATTGCTTCCGTATCGTTGACCACGCGTTCCAGATTATTGAAGCCCTGCTTTATCGTTTTATGCTCGGCTATGACTCTTTCAATTGTTGCCAGTGCTTCTTCCATAACAAGACCTCCTCGGGGGCACACCTGAGCGCTTATCATGCTCCGTGGCGCACCATAAGTATAGCATACTGCTCGTTGTCGGACTATGCTCGTTGCCTTGCGTTATTAAGCTTGTCTCAACCGGTACAGGACAATGCCAGCGCTGCCGAGGGCAATGCCCGTGATGACCATGAAGACACCGCTGGCCATGACCGCCTGGGTGAGGCCGAAGGCAACAACCGCCAGGTACAGGTAGTTCTCCAGGTTCAACGCCTGGGCATAGGTCAGGTGCTGGGGATTGGTGGGGTCATAGCGCCCTTCACCCAGCAGGTCTTCGTAAGAGGCGGCAATGCTGCGGCGGTGCTCCCTGATGGTATTGCCGGCTTCCATTGCTTCTGGCAGGGAATCGATAACCTCGCCCGCGAGTTCGGACTCTATCCCGAGGGTCACATTCTCAACGCGCATCGCTTCTTTTAGCTGCATGTCTCTGGATGCGCCCAGCCCGATAAACACCGCGCCCATTACTATTGCTACCAGACCAACGAATACTATCAGGATAGAAAGAATGCGTGTCATTTTCTGCCTCCTTATTTTATTCAATTGTAGGAGACGCATTATCGTCTGTATATGACATATGTCACATACTACTGGTCAGCGATAGGCTATGATAATATAATAATTCTGATGGGGGGTCAAGAGGGTCAGCGATGGCTCGGAAACAGGGTGATAAAAGAATACG
>Ga0315545_1005558_pt1 | contig 10063 bp, 10 predicted proteins | sample SalMarSW160210MG_FD_203096 | JGI IMG/M metagenome (GOLD analysis project Ga0315545, IMG submission 203096) | Salt marsh sediment microbial communities from the Plum Island Ecosystem LTER, Massachusetts, United States - Salt Marsh Sediment SW1602-10 ...
GTGCGAGCTAAGTTTATCTGCATTCGGAAGAATACGATGTTTAAAGCAACTGATACGACCGATAATGCTAAAGCAGAGACTGCGAGGCAGATGACTATAATGTCTAGTGTTTCCATGGGTTATATGTCCGTACTAGTCAGATACTGTTTTTACTCTACTAGTATTTGCTCAAATTGTAAACCCCTTGTGCTATTTATTCAAACAAAAAGCACAACCTTTGCGTTGTGCCTCGTTCTAGCTCATTGCTAGCCCAAGTTGGATTAGACTTCTATTCTGACCAATTCCTCTTCTTCTTTTGGTTCAAAAGGTGTTTCCAGCATCTCTTTAGCACAGACTTTTAGGGATTCCAGCAGTTTCTTTTTGGTTTTCTCCTGAGCATTAACCCCAGGTAAATCAATTAGCCACCCAATCCACCAACCATCACTTTTTTTAATAACCGCTCTGTATTGCATTAACCAATACCCCCCTTTATTTAGGAAAAGGAATATCCAAATCTCTACAGATTTTCTTCGCTAATTCGGACACTATCTCATTGTGACGTGGAATCTCCGTTCTGTATTTCCCTTTTAAATAAATGCTATGCCTCCATCCTTCTCTGACCAGAAAAGCACCTTGGTTAGTCAGATATTTAATAAGCTCCTTTCTTTTCACAGATGATGCTTTTATACTCCTGCACCATCTATTATATACTAGAAGATCATCTTGTGGAATAGTGGGAGATAGCTTGTAATAGCTGTGTTTGTTGAATCGGGTAGTAAGTATAACGGAACTTGGTAGAGTCAGTTGGATTCGAACCGGAACTGGAGTTTAAGAGGGCTACCGCCCTCTTTTATTGCCCTTCACCCTTTCCCTCTCGGAGAGGGGGATACAGGTCTTTCCCATGAAGGACAGGGGGTGAGGGCTAAACTTTAGGCTAAAAATGAGGCTATTCAGAGGATGTCTACTTTGCTTTGGGGTATGAACCCAAGACTTTTACAAAGATTGAAAAATTCTTTAGGTTCTCTAGAGCCTCACGAGGGGCTTCATCTTCCCGGTGACCTTCAAAGTCTAGATAAAAATTATATTCCCAGGGCTTTTGTCTCGTTGGTCTAGACTCAATCTTGGTTAAATTGATATTTCTGTCGGTAAGCTCTTTAAGGAATTCAAACAGTGCTCCGGGTTTATGCCTTACCGAGAAGACAACAGAGGTTTTGTCCTTTCCCGATGGGGGAGAATCTTGCTTGGCTAGAATAAAAAATCTGGTGAAATTATTAGGATTATCCTCTATTTCGGTGGTGATGATTTTCATACCGTAGATTTCGGCGGCTCTGGCGCTGGCAATGGCAGCGCCGTCCGTTATTTCTTTCTCTTTTATCATTTTTACGCTGCCGGCAGTATCGTAAGTTGGGATTATTTCACAATCTAAATGTTTTAAGAAAGTATGGCACTGACCCAGAGCCTGTGGGTGGGAATAGACCTTTTTTATCAAGTCCAGTCTTGCTCTTGGGTTGGCTATCAGACAATGAACAACTCTGAGTTCCATTTCACCACATACTCTAAGACTTGAGTCTAAAAGTAGGTCATATACTCGGCTTATACTTCCCTCAAGTGAATTTTCAATAGGAACAATTCCAAAGTGTACCTCACCCTGTTCCACGAGCTTAAACACTTCGTCCAGGCTCTCACAAGGTTTGGTCTTAATGGAGGAGCCGAAAAAGCGGAAGGCGGCTTCCTCACTATAGGCGCCAATTTCACCTTGAAAAGCAACTCCTCCTTGTATCCTTTTGGATGCAGTCAATATCTGCCTATAGATGCTTTCTATATCTTCTTGACTTATGTTTTCGCCCTGGGCAACACCCCTGACATTTTCTAGCACTTTGTGTTCCCTTTTCCAGTCTTCAATTTGTTTCCGTTGCTTCTTTTTCTCCTTGCCTATTTCTTCGGCAATTCTTATCCTGTCACCAATAAGCTTAACTATCTTGGTATCGGTTTCGTCTATTTTCTTTCTTAAGTCTTCTAAGCTCATTTTATCACCCTCGGTAGCAGTCCAGCCCTCGTGGCGAAGTCACAAAGGGTTACCGCCATCATTGATTCTATAACAGCAACTGCTCTGGGAACGATGCAGACATCGTGTCTTCCCTTGATGGCTAAACTGACGCTTTCCATATTTTTAATGTTAACCGTTTCCTGGCTTTTGGCTATGGAAGATGTTGGCTTAATGACAACCCTGACTACTAAGGGCATACCATTACTTATTCCGCCAAGAATACCCCCAGCATTATTGGTGGCAGTAGCTATTTTACCATTTTTGATAATGAACGGGTCATTATTCTCTGAGCCCCTTTTCCCGGCGACTGAGAAGCCTGAGCCGAATTCAACCCCCTTGACGGCTGGGATGGCAAAAAGGGCTTTGGCTAAATCCCCGTCCAATGTGTCAAAGAGAGGTTCTCCTAAACCAACTGGAATATTGAGAGCGACGCCTTCTATAATCCCACCGATACTATCGCTTTCTTCCTTAACCTTTTCAATTTCTCTAACCATAGATTCAGCGGCTTTCAGGTCGGCACATTTAACCGAGTTTTTTTCGACATTTTCTCTGATTTCATCAAACCCCTTTGGCTCAGCCTTTATGCCTCCTATTTCAACAGTATGAGCCAGAACCTCAATGCCGATTAGATTAAGTAGCTTCTTTGCCACCGCCCCAGCCATGACCAAAGTGGCGGTGATTCTTCCCGAAAATCTACCTCCGCCCCTGAAATCATTAAACCCGCCATACTTCATAAAGGCGGTATAATCGGCATGACCTGGTCTAGGCAGGAATCTCATTTTTTCATACTCACTGGAATCGATATCCTTATTCCATATCATGAAGCAGATGGGCGCGCCGGAAGTGTAACCGTTAAAGATACCGGAAAAAATCTCAACCCTATCCTCCTCTGTTCTCTGGGTGGTTGCCATACTTTGCCCCGGTTTTCTTCTATCTACGTCTATCTGGATATCTGCCTCGGTGATAGCTAAACCGGCAGGGCATCCATCTATGATAACGCCCACGCATCTGCCGTGGCTTTCGCCAAAGCTGGTTATGGTGAACAGTTTGCCAAAACTATTTCCCATCTATCTTCACCTCGCCCCCTATGCTTTTTAGTGTATCCCAGAACTCAGGATATGTCTTGGAGACACATTCGGCATCATCTATTATTGTTTCACCAGCTACTAAACCGAGTATGCTGAAAGCCATGGCAATCCGGTGGTCGCCCTTGGTATCTATGACTGAACCTCTCGGTTTGGCGCCAACGATGGTTAATCTATTTGCTTCCTCTTCAACTTTTATGCCCATCATTCCCAGCCCTTCCCTTAAGGCAGAAACACGGTTTGATTCTTTGAGCCGTGCCCTTTCTATCCCGGTAAACTCACTTACTCCATCTGCCACTGCTGCCAGAACTGCCATAGTTGGCAAGAGGTCTATACAGTCGGATAAATCGGCTTGTATGGCATTTAATCTTGACTTTCTTACCGTGACCGAATTTTTGTTGACTTTGACTGAAGCACCCATATCTGTCAACAAGTTTAATATTATCTTATCGCCTTGCCAACTTTCGGGATTCAGATTTTCCACTTCAACCTGTTCATAGATAGCGCCCAGGGCTAGGAGGTATGAAGCCGATGACCAATCGCCTTCTACTCTGTATTTGGCAGGTTTATATGTTTGCTTCAATATATCAAATTCCCTGAGGTCTGGCGAGGATTCTACCTTTATCCCGAACTCCTCAAGGCATTTTAAGGTCATCAGGACGAAAGGCTTGGACTCTAAGGGTGTGGTCAGCCTGATTATGGTGCCCTTTTCAGCAAAGGGAGATATAAATAGTAAGGCTGATACAAATTGAGAGCTTATATTACCGGGTAATTCGGTTAACCCGCCTTTTAGTTCACCTCCGTTAACAATTACCGGTGCTAACTCACCCTGGCAGGAGCAATTTACCCCCAATTGTCTAAGGGCTTGGACTAGCGGTTTGACCGGTCTCTGGGAGAGAGAAGGACCGGCGACTAATCGACACTTGCCCGGGATTAGTGAGCAAATAGCGGTCATAAATCTTAATGTCGCTGCCGATTCGCCACAGAAAAGGTCTGTATCCGGTTTGTGGAAATCACCTCCTAAGACTTGCCAGGAATTTCTGCCCTTAATGATGCGAATCCCAATATTACTCAATACCTCTATTGAGGCTTCGGTATCGTCGGAGTTCAAGGGATGTATTATTTCACTTTTGCCCTTGGCCAGGGCAGCACAGAGCAGTCCTCGAATAGTATAGCTTTTGGAGGAAGGAGCTCTCACCCTGCCTTTTACTTGGCTTTTATAGATTGAAGCTTTCATCCTCTTTTAACTCGTTTATTATCTGTTCAGCAACGGAATCAATATCCAGTTTTGAAGTATTTATCTTAATATCGGCGGCACGTTCATAAAAGGGCTTTCTGAACTTCAGAAGCTCACGGATTTTTAAAATTCTATTAGGCGTTTTAAGTAGGGGTCTTTCTTCCCCATCATTTAATATCCGCTTTAGGATTATTCTCGGCGATGTAGTGAGATAAACAATTATGGATTCATTTCTCAGTCGGTCGATGTTTATTTTATTAAGGACGACGCCTCCACCACAAGCGATAATCAAATTCTTACCCTTTGCCACCTCTTTGATGACCTCAATCTCAAGCTCCCGGAAAGCTATTTCACCATCCTGCTGAAAAATCCCTGGTATAGATTTCCCAGCCTTGTGCTCAATTAAAGAATCCAGTTCGACAAATTCCTTATTTAGCTTTTTAGCCAGAGCCTGACCAACCGCTGTTTTCCCCGCCCCCATGAAACCTATTAGAGCTATATTAGTTTTCATGCCTTTGTAGTATCTTAATTACCTCTTCTCGCATCAGCTCAATCGGGGCTTTAATTCCAGTCCACTTCTCAAAAGCTAAAGCTCCCTGCCAGACCAGCATATCAATCCCGCTTATAATTTTGGCACCAGCTTCCTCAGCTTCTCTCAGTAATCTTGTTTTAATTGGATTATACACGATATCAAAGACAACCAGACCAGGTTTGAGTAAGTTGAATGGAACCAGAGTTTCATCCATGCTGGGGGTCATGCCCACACTGGTAGCATTAACCAGAATATCAGCTTTCTCTAGCGCCTCTGCCAGGTTTTTCTGATTCAGTTCTAAGGCTTCAACTTCTTTTGCGAAAGTATGAGAAAGCCTACTAGCCAATTCCTCTGCCCAATCTAACTCCAATAACCTATTGAGGATAACTAGATTAGAGCCTGTCTCAGCTAGGATAAAAGAGATTGCCCTAGAGGCGCCACCGGCTCCCAGAATAACTATATTTCCCCCTCTTGGTTCAATACCTCTTTCAAGTAGAGCTTGTAGAAATCCGGTGGCATCGGTATTGTAACCGGTCAAAATCCCTTCGTCATTAACTACCGTGTTAACTGCGCCTATCCTTTTAGCTAAAGGGTCTAATCCATCTAGGAACGGGATGATATCAACCTTGTGGGGTATAGTAACATTCAGTCCTCTTATATTCAGGGCTCTTACACCTTCAATAGCCTTAGCCAACTGTTCTTTCTTGACCCTGAATGGAACATAGAAATAATCTACCCCCATTTTTTCAAAGGCGGCATTGTGCATTACCGGTGACATGGTATGCTCTATAGGGTCACCAATTATCCCGCAAACCCTTGTTCTTCCTGAGATTACCTTGCTTCCCATTTCCCTACCATTTCATAGAGCTTTGTTAAGTCGCTTACCGTTATCTGCCCGGGGGCGGATTCCCTACCCTTCTCGATTGAGGCGTAGATATAAGCTCCGCCAATTAGTGGACAGAGAATTCGGCTGGTAAAGCCCAGAGGACCCATAGCAAACGAGACTATTTTTGTTTTGGGGAATTCAGCGATGAGCTGCAAAGTAGCCAGATTATCTTCAAACCTTCGCGCTGTGGTAACCACTTTGCATATATCCGCACCGGCGTCTAATTCCCGCTGAACTATATCTTTCATCTTGACGAGAGGTGGCGTTTTCTCCAACTCATGAAATGACAGAAGGCATTTTGTTTTATTCTTAATTGCTTGTATAGCCTCCGCTAGGTTTCTTGTGGCTAGTTCAATATCTACTATGCTTGCCCCAAGCTCAACTGCTTTAACAATCTCCTCGATTCTTCTTTCTTCACTCTCCTCCCATTTACCGCCTTCATCAGCAATCCTATTACAGGCTATCCAGGGTTTCTTAAGCTGCTTAGCCAATTCTTGCCATCCATTACCGATAAGGTCTATTCGAACCTCGAATAATTGGACGAATGGTTCGACCCCCTTTATTGCTTCTAGGTCTTTATTTACTATGACGGCACAGATTTTAGGTCTCTCCATACCAATCAACCAATACCTCTTTTATTAAGGAAAGGCTTACTTCGTCGGTAATAAATACACTTCCTATTGACTTAGGTATAACAAATCTTATCTTGCCTCTCAAAACCTTCTTGTCATGTTCTATAGCCTGGATTATCTTTTCTACCTCCAGGTTTGGCATTTGTGTCGGCAGTCCGGCGCTTTGGATAACGCTCTTTAGCCTGATTAGCTCATTTTTGTCAAGTATGCCCAGTTTGTTTGAGATTCTTGCCGCAGCCAGCATCCCGATGGCGACTGCCTCGCCGTGCTGCACCTTGAAATCAGAGGTCGATTCGATGGCATGCCCCACGGTATGACCATAGTTTAAAAGACTTCTTACCCCTAAATCCTTCTCGTCTTTTTCCACTATTTCGGCTTTAATCTTGGCTGATTGGAAGACAACTTCTTCTAACACCTCGTCATCAAGCGATTTTACCTTATTAAGGTTTTTCTCGAGGAAAGTAAAAAATTCTTTGTCTCCAATCACCGCACTTTTTATAACTTCAGCTAATCCATCAATCAGCACTTTAGTGGGGAGGGTTGTCAAAGTACTGATGTCTGAGATTACCAGCATTGGCTGATAGAAGGCTCCGATTTTGTTTTTCAGTTGCCCATGGTTTACCGCCACCTTACCGCCGATGCTGCTATCAACCTGTGCCAGCAGGGTTGTTGGTATTTGTGTGAGTGGCACCCCCCGCAAATAGGTAGCGGCAACAAATCCTGCCAGGTCTCCAATAACTCCACCACCTAAGGCTAGAATAGGCGTCATCCTTTCGGCATATAAGTCGGTCAATTCACCGTATAGTCTGCCGGCAGCCTCTAATGACTTTTGCTCTTCACCGTCAGGGACTTGTAAAATGGTTACTCTGAAGCCCTCGGCGATGAGATTCTGCTTTATAGCATCGCCATGTAACCCTTTGACTATGGGGTTGGTGATAATTATTAACTTGTCATTAAACCCGTTTTCTTTTAACTGGTGTCCCGTCTGCGTAAGTAGTCCCGAACCTATATGTATGTCATAGCTCTTGGTGCCAAGTCTTACCTTAACTTCTCTCATTTCATATTGTCTTAGCTTTTATTTCTCTCAGGTAGAACCAGCTTGTGAATTTTTCGGCAGGCATCAATGACATCTTTAAGTTTATCGGGGGTGATCATCTGTCGACCATCAACCAGCGCTTCCGCAGGGTTATAGTGCACTTCAATTATCAGTCCATCGGCTCCGGAGGCTATAGCGGCACAACTCAAATTGAAGATAAGGTCTCGGCGACCGGCGGCATGACTTGGGTCGACAATTATCGGTAGGTAGGTTTCCTTCTGAATAACCGGTACAGCATTAAGGTCAAGGGTATACCGGCTATACTGTTTGCCTTTGCCTATAGGTACTATTCCTCTTTCGCATAAGACGATATTTTTATTGCCCTCAGCAGCAATGTACTCAGCAAAAGACAAAAATTCTTCAATGCCAGCACCGAAATGCCTTTTAAACAAAACAGGCTTATTCTTCTTTGCCACCTTGGTGAGCAGGTCTTGATTATACATGTTTCTAGCGCCTATTTGGAACATATCAACATACTCTGCCAATAAGTCGACCTGTGCTTCCCCTCTTACCTCGGTTACCACTGGCATGTCGAACTTTTTCCCGGCTTCAGATAGCCATGTTAAAGCTTCTTCCGCTTCTTCCCGGCCTTTAGCTCCCAGCCCTTGGAAGGAGTGCACCGAGCTTCTAGGCTTAAAAACGCCTCCTCTTAGAATATGTGCACCAGCCATCTTTACCCCTTCGGCAATTTTAAATAGCTGTTCTTTACTCTCAATGGCACAAGGTCCGGCTATGAAGGTTGGCTCATCACCACCTATCCCGATGTCTCCGGCTTTGACTACGAATGGTTCGCTTAGCCCTTCAGAGAATTTGCCATATTCCTTACTGAGCAGCTTATAGGCGGTTTCAATCCTTATCGCCTCTTTTACCCCAGGCAGAGTGGAAAAATGAGTAAATGGTATTTTGTTCTCATCCCCGACTAGCCCAATCACGGTCCGGTATGCTCCTTTGGAAACATCAGCTCTTAGCCTGAATTTCTTTATTTCTTTTATTACCTGGTCTATTTGTTCCTGCGTTGCGTTAGATTCCATTATTATCATTTTTCTCCTCCCTGTATTTTATAATTTTACAGCATCTAAGCACCATCTTTTTCGGTGCGATGTCCTTTTATTAACCAAAAAAAATCCCTCCCGCTTGGGAGGGTTTAAGTTTGTTCTATTTTGTTATCTTGATGTACTTATATTTTCATATCAAAGCCTCCCAAGCGCACGCTATGCGCCCCGGAAATGTGAAGTATGCGTAATATAATCCTCGCCAATCAATATAAACTAACATACTCTATACATCCAGCTTTATTTGAGGTTATTGTATCACAGGGAATATGGACTGTCAACAAGGATTTGGCTTTTAATGGCAAGAAGGTAGAATTGTCTTCTTACCTTATCTATCCCCGTTTTTTATAGTCTGGGCACCAGGTGGCATTGGGGCGCTCTGGGTTGTGACAGGCTCCTCGCCAGTCCCATTTGCAACTATCACACAGGAATATATTCATTCCTAGTGCCTTTTTAATTTTAACCTTAATCTTGTTTGTCCAGGGAGGCTTTACTGACTTCATTTTGTAAATTAATAATATCAGATTGGGTGCTATGTGGCAATAATTGTGGTAAAACATGAATACAATGTATATGTTGTTAACAGGTGTTAATGTTGTCAATATAACCTAGGTATAAAATGAGCATATTACACAGGCTTATTAAGCGCAAGAAACAGGATAAACAAATAATTTGGGGCATTCGTGTTCCTGAAAAGGTCAAAATTGGGTGGCTAATACTGGCAGCAATAATGAGAGTGCCATGCAACCGGCTGGTTCTATTTATTCTTCAGGATTGGCTAAGACAAAACGCTGACATGCTGCTTGATGACCAAGTCAGGAATCGGCTGGCTGATAGAATTACTGAATCTTATCTGAACAAAAGCTTTGATAAATAAGCTGTCAGCTATTACCAGCAGTCCCTTCCGAACCTTGTTTACAGCGATAATATGTAATGTTAGAATAGCATCAAAAATCAACGTGGTCGGAGACATCCCCGCTGCCATGAGGCTATTTTTAGCTCAGAACCCTGATAGTCAACAGATGGGGCTGGTTGGAGAATATTATGTAGCGTGCATCCTCTCTCTTAGGATATGATATTGGCATCACAATCGGTAGAGCGAAGATAAGGATTAACGTTGGAGTGATTTCTTGATTCGATGTTCAATCAAATGGCTAGTCAATACGCCTTGCCGAAATTGTTCTATCAAGGAAACATCCATTTCAGATTTTAACCTTAGCTCATCTCGTGCTAGCTTGTCTACCAATTGTTCAACAGTCTTTTCATGTATAGAATTGCAATCTACTATTGAATCACCACTGAAATCAGAGTATCGAGTGGGGTCAATATAAACAAGTGTTTCTTCGGGACATGTTTTTCGGCGTTGCCGAACCTTATCTATCTGAGATGATGCACAAACAAGGAGTACAACTTTATCTTCTAAGGGTTTATTGTTTATAACGATGAAGTAGTGCGGTTCTGTTGATTTAAAGCTTTCTTCCACGAAGTAGTAAACAGAACCAGGTCTTATAGTTGCC
>Ga0315545_1005559_pt1 | contig 10062 bp, 9 predicted proteins | sample SalMarSW160210MG_FD_203096 | JGI IMG/M metagenome (GOLD analysis project Ga0315545, IMG submission 203096) | Salt marsh sediment microbial communities from the Plum Island Ecosystem LTER, Massachusetts, United States - Salt Marsh Sediment SW1602-10 ...
GGATTTCCGTTAAAAAGAAGCATAATATAGATGTAAGTCAGCTGCCCAAGGAAATTTTAGCCAACGAACGATTTGCCAGTCTTTTTTCAGAATTACTTAATAAGGAAAAGCCTATTGAAAAAATGATTTTCTTTGTTCCGGCGTTTGGAGTTACAAACCGTTACCAGTTGATGGATCAACCGGGTTTGCAGTTCACGGTAAATCCTCCGAATTTAGAAAGTGATTCTCCGAAAGATATGGTTGGGGCTGAATACTCTCTGGCAGACGCGATTGAGCTCGCAAAAGATATGTTTCTTTCAATCCAATATCAAACGGATACGGGGCTTATGGGGCTTAAGGGTTCGGATATAACATTCGATTACAAAAAAGCCAGAATAGCAGGTATTCCCTTTTACGAGGAGGAGGGAATGCTTGTGGATGGTTTAAAGGGTTATAAAATATTCAAAAATGGGTTGAAGGGATGGGAAAGGATTAAGTCGAAACTTGAAAAATGAAAAATATAAAAATAATAATAGAATATGATGGGACGGAATTTTTCGGTTGGCAGGTTCAGCCCATCAAACGAACCGTTCAGGGCGAAATAGAAAAAGCGCTAAAAACAATCTTCAACAAAAAAATCAGAATAACCGGTTCGGGTAGAACCGACGCGGGCGTTCACGCTAAGGGGCAGGTGGCATCTTTTGCCTGTCCGGATAGAATACCCGCTAAAGAATTAAAAAATGCTATTAATGGAAATATCGCTAATGATGTTTTTGTTAAAGAATGTAAAAAAGTTCCTGAAGACTTCAACGCGAGATTCTCCGCGGTTTCGAGAATATATAGATACGGGATCGCGAAAGAAAAATCCGTTTTCAACAGAAGATACTTTTTTCAAGTAGACTACGCGCTCGATATAAAAAGAATGAAAAAAGCCGGGAAAGAACTCATCGGAGAGAAAGATTTTTCAAATCTTGCAACCAAAGACAGCGGTAAATGTTACCTTAAAAGGATAAAAATCTCTGAGAATGAAGATAATCTTTTCATTGAAGTGGAATCGAATCGTTTTCTTAGGAGAATGGTAAGAGGTATTGTAGGACTTTTAATTGCAGTGGGTAAAGGCGAAATCGAGCCGGAAGAAGTCAAAGATGTCCTTTCGGGTACTAAAAAGAGGGCTCCCGTAGCCCCTCCAGAGGGACTTTTTCTGGTTAGGGTGAGATATTAGGTTCCGGATCCTTCGGATCTAAGTTAAATAAAAAAAATAGAAAAATGGTCGAATAGGAAAAACTAAAACTCTACAGTATCTATATGTTCTACATGTGATGACGATAGCACTTGGCTTTTCGCTTTTGGCCGTTAGCTTCAAAAAAGTAAGATAAAAAATTTTTCCTTTCATGCAAAGTTTTAAGTTTATTCTTTTTTTTATGGATATTTAATGCAAAAAGCAAATGGCAAATAGCCAACAGCTTGGGGGTGGGGTATCTTTGTGTGGGTTCTTTAAAATTCCATCACCGTTTCTACGCAATAATCTTTCAATTTATTTCTTCCGTCGAGATCCATCAACTCGATCAGAAAAAGAATGATGCTTACTGTACCTCCAAATTTCTCCACCAGATGAGCGCTTGCCAGAGCAGTGCCGCCCGTCGCGAGCAAATCATCGATTATAACGACCTTATCCCCTTGTTTTATCGCGTCCTTATGCAATTCTATTGTATTTTCTCCGTATTCAAGAGTATAAGATTCGCTAAGAACCTCGGCAGGTAATTTTCCTGGTTTTCGGATTATATTTAAAGGAAGTCCGAGGTTGTAGGCTATCGGCGCGGCAAAAATAAACCCACGGGATTCTACACCTAAAATAAGATCAACTTCTTTATCTCTTATTAGATCAGCCATTACATCGATGGCTTCTCTGAAAGCTTCTTTGTTTTGTAATAAGGTAGTAATATCTCTGAACAAAATTCCTTTTTTGGGGAAATCCGGTATGACTCTAATATACTTTTTTAGTTCTTCCATTTCAAAACCTCACTTCGAATTCTTTAAATTCATTTTGATATCCCTCTTCTTTTACTTCTATTCCACGTACAGAAGAATGAGACGGACCCACTTTTACACTTTCTGTAAAATCTTTCAGCTGCCACTCTTCTCCTTCGGCAACAATCTCGACTTTTCCATCGTGTGTGTTCTTAACCCATCCAGAAATTTCTAATTCTCTTGCCTTTCTTATAGTAAAGAATCTAAAACCAACTCCCTGAACAACACCACTTACCCATACATGTATCCTTTTCATTCTTTTATGTATATATTTTAAATTTAAGATGTCAAGAGTACTTCTCGGAGTTTTCTCCGAGAAGTAAGTTGAATAGTTGAATTGTCAAATAGTTGAATAGTAAGAAGAACAAAAAATCCTGTTGAGACTGGCGTATATCTGTGTTCGATTAAAGGACAACCTTGCTATTATCTGTATTCGTCGCTATAATAAAACATGCTTATTGGGGTAACCGGTAATACAGGTACTGGGAAAACAGTCATTTCAGAACTCTATAAAGAATTGGGTGCTCATCTTATATCCTGCGACGAACTTGGCTGGCAGGTTTTAAAAGAACCTCATATAATAGAACAAATAAAAGAAAATTTCGAAGAAGCGATAGAAAACGGAAAAGTAAAAAGAAAAAAACTAGGCGCTATTGTTTTTAACAATAAAAATAAACTCGAAAAATTAAATGAAATAGTCCATCCCGAACTCCTTAAAAAACTTAAGAAAGAAATCAAATTACCAAAAGAAAAGATAGTGGTGGTGGATGGAGCCTTAATATTTGAATGGGGAATCGAAAACTGGTTCGATTATATTGTTCTCTTAACTTCCACTCTCGAAGATAAGAGAACAAGATTGGAAAGCCAGGGTTTAAGCGAGGAAATTATAAACGGACGGCTAAACGCTCAATGTGACAGCAACGCTTTCGTTAAATATTCTGATTTTATAATCGAAAATGATGGAAACCCGGAAAGCTTAAAAAATAATGCTAAATGGGTCTGGGATAAAATAGCAAGAGGTAAAAGAAAAGCTTAAAAGAACTATTCGGATAGAGTGGTATTTTGCGGTTTTCCGTCTTTAACGTGTATATCTACCTGAGGGAACGGGATTTCAATATTGTTTTCTTTTAAAGCCTTCCAAATCGCGTAACGAGCATCACTTTCGATCACTTTCTTCTTTAACGGATTATCCGTCCATACGGAAACCTGGAAATTCAGCGAACTTTCTCCGAAATCGATAAAATACACGTTAACTTCCGGACTCTTCAAAATATTTTCAATTTCATATAAATTCTCAGTCAATACATCTTTAACTTTGAAAGGATCCGATTTATAAGATACCCCAATCGGAATATCTATCCTTATTATCGGATCGGAATGAGTATAGTTTATCAATTCATTATTGACGAGATTTGTATTCGGAACTATAACCTCGACATTATTAAACGTTTTTATCACAGTCGTCCTGATTCCTACCGTTTCCACTTTTCCGAGAAGGCCATTAACTTCGATCAGATCATTATGAACTATAGTTTTATCTGAAAGCAGTATAAATCCGCTTATGAGATTGTTGACTATTTCTCGAAGCCCGAACCCGATACCTACACCAAGAGCGCCTATTAATACTTTAAGAGTAGTAAAATCGATATTAACAATGGCAAACGCGACAAGAACACCTATTATTATAATCGTATAACGTATTAACATCGAAATAGTATTCGTTCTTGTCGTATCGAGGAAAGGTACTTTTTCGAGACGCGCTTTTGCGGTTTTTTCAAATCCTTTAGAAAGTCTGAAAGATAAATAGAAAATCAATATCGCTACTATAAATCCGTTCAGACTTATTTCCTTATCCCCTATATTGATTCTCGGTGCTGAAAGAAAAAGTGTAACTGTATTAATATAACCCAATTTGTGGAGAAACGCCGTTGCTACTACAGCAATGCCAAGTCCCGCAATAATCTTTAAATCTACTCCTTTTTCCCGGAAATTAATTAACATACTCAAAAGGAAAAGAAAACCGAACGCGTAAAGAGAAAAGAACCCCGTAGCTTTAAGATATTCTTCCGAAATAAAACCTGTTTTATAAAAGATAAAACTGCTAAATATCAAACAAATAGGTAACGCGGAATAATAAACAGTTCTTTTTACTTTTTCTCGTTGTCTTCTAGTCGTTAAAATAATAAGAAAATAAAGAAATAGGCTTACTGCTAATACGTAAATTAATCCGAACATCTATTCCTACAAATAATTAGCTGCTTGTAATATCATGTAAATTCTCTGCAATATCGGCTGTTTCCTGTGAAGTGGTAGATAATTCTTCGACGGAAGCTGAGAGTTCTTCTATCGCCGCGGAAAGTTCTTCGGAAGAAGCGGCATTTTCCTGGGCTATCGCCGCGATATTTTCCAGGGCTTCGGTTATCGTATTGACTTCCTCTTCGCCTCTTTTGTTGATCTCCGCGATTTGCCTTATTCTTTTTGTAATATGATTTATTTCGGCGGCAATATCCTTCAAGAAATCCGCGGATTTCAAAGAAGTTTCCTTTCCTTTGTTGACTTCTTCAACTGTTTCCTGTGTCTTTTGTGTTACTGAATTGATAACGGAGGTGATTTCATTTGTAATTTCGGAAATCACCCTGGTAGCCTCAGAAGATTGATTGGCAAGTTTTCTAATCTCATCCGCGACCACCGCGAAACCCTTGCCTGATTCTCCGGCTTTGGTTGCTTCGATAGTAGCGTTAAGGGCAAGTATATTCGTTCTTTTGCTTATTTCTCTGACTTTTTCGGTAATTCCGAGAATTTCTTCTGAATAACGCTGTATGCCCTGAATAACTTCTTCCAATTCACGAATGGTACTTGTAACATTATCCATAGCAACCCGAACTGCTTCGGATGATTTTTTACCTTTACCTGAAAGCTCTGAAATATTTTCCGAGGAACTCAATGTTTCCTGCGCCGAATCCAGTGATTGGCGTACAACCGTAAGAGCTTTTTGTGACATTCCGGACGCAATCTGAGATTCCTGCGCTTGCTTTTCCGAGGCATGGGCAATCTGTTCCATAGTGGAGGAAACTTCCTCGGAAGAAGCGGTCATCTCCTCGGCGGAAGCTGAAAGCTCTTCTGCCTGCGCGGATATTCTTTCGGCGACTTGACGTATTAAGTCTTTGTCCTTTTCTAATTTATCTACAAACTGATTAAAGGAAGCAGCAAGTTCTTTGCTTTCCGCGGTTAAGAATTTTTCGGATATTCTGACATGGATATCTGCTTTTCCTTCGGCTATGCTTTTTAAATTTTCCCTGACCTTGTTTAAGGGACGGAAAAAATAATTCAACAATTCCAATGTTCCCAGAAGGGCAATAACAGTTATCACAAGGATTATCTTTAAAAGAGCAGAGGAAAGCCTGCCTGTTACTGCAAAGGATTCCTGTTTGGAAATCCCTACTCTGAAGATACCTATTACTTCACCCTTACCCATTCCCCCGTAAACTGGGAAATAGCAGTCGAGAAATCTATGAAACCCTACTTTTTTAGCTATTTTATCTGAGTTTCCCTCTTTTAATTCCTCCATAGTTTCCGCTGACAATGTATCCTCTACTTCGATTTTTCCTACTTTAGTAAATGTTTTACCTGAAAGGTCATATACCTTTAAATACAAAATATCTTTTCTTTCTGCCAGTTCGGAAAGAGATGACTCAAGAAAAGAAGGATTTTTAGAATTTAAACTAAATTCCAGAGTAGAATTAATAGAATTAAGTATGTTTTCACCCCGGCTCTTTAAAAGAGTGTCAAACTCTGATTTTACAATTATATTAGCTGATATTAATATAGATATATTTATTGCTAAAATTATTACAATTAAAAGTACAGATATCTGAACTTTTAACGAATTGAATTTTATCATCAAACCTCCTAACATTATGTTACAATCATTGGAATTGAATGTCAAGAGTCTATTTGTAATTTATTCCAGAATTTTACCGCTTACTATAAAAAGAAAGGGTCGAGTTAAACTCGGCCCTTTACCCCTCTTGCAATTTCCCCTATCCTATTATATCTTCGATTTCTCCCAAAAGCCATTTGATTTCCTCAACGGTCAAATCTCCCATATGAGCAATTCTGAATGTTTTCTCCTTCAAATTGCCGTATCCATTGGAGAGAAAAGCTCCTCTTTTTGATAATTCTTCGTTGAGCTCTTTGATTGAAATACCTTTTGTGTTATCGATACAGGTTACAGTGGGCGAAAGATTATTTTCGTCCGCGAATAGAGCGAAATTTTCTCTTGCCCAATTCTGAACGATGGCTGCCATCTCAGCGTGTCTTTTAAAGCGGTTTTCTATGCCTTCTTTATTTACTATTTTATCCAGCTGGTAGTTAAGTGCCGCGATCAAATTCAGCGCGCCTGTTATAGAAGGTTGTTTTGCCTTATCCCAGTATTTCTTGTATTCCATAAAATCAAAATAGTACCCTTTATCTTCCGCCTCATTAGAACGCTGCATAACTTTTTCGTTTGCCGCGGCAACAGCCAGTCCCGGAGGAAGGGCAAAGCATTTCTGTACTGAAGCAACAACATAATCTATACCCCAGTCATCGACTCTTATTTCTGTTCCGGCCATAGAAGACACAGCATCTACACATAAAATCACATCGGGATATTTGTTTACAACTTCCGCTACTTCTTTAAGAGGATTCATAACACCTGTTGAGGTCTCGTTATGCGTTATAAATACAGTATCGAATTCTCCTGTCTTTAGTTTATTGTCTATATCGGAAGGAGAAATGCCTTTTCCCCATTCATATTCCAGAACTTCAATTTCTTTGTTGCAGCTTTTTGATATTGATGCCCATCTTTTTCCGAATGCACCGCATACAGCATGAAGAGCTTTCTTCTGTACGCAATTCCTAACTGCCGCTTCCATCAGGCCTGTTCCCGAACAAGTTCCTATGATTATAAAGTTGTCCGTGAAAAGAACTTTTTGAAGCTTAGATACCGTTTCATCCATCAATTTAGATGTTTCCGGCATCCTATGGCCAAACATGGGAAAATTCATGGCTTGTCGAACATCTTCTCTTACTTCGGTAGGTCCGGGAATAAATAATTTCCTGTGCATCATTCCTCCTTTCTTCCTTTTCTTATTTCTGGATATAAAGGAAATTCTTCGGCTATTTCCTTAACTTCTCCTTTCACTTCATCTACAACCTTCTCGTCGTCTATATTAGTGAGAACCTTATCGATCAATTTTGCAATTTTCTTTATTTCCGCTTCTTTTATTCCTCTGGTAGTCAACGCGGGGGTTCCTATTCTTATACCGCTTGCGATAAAAGGTTTTTCCTTATCAAACGGAATAGTGTTTTTATTCACTGTTATTTTCGCCCTGTCGAGAGCTTCCTCTGCCTGTTTTCCCGTAATACCTTTACTTTTAACATCGACAAGAATTAAATGTGTATCGGTTCCTCCCGCGACCAACCTCCATCCCAAACTTTTGAATTCTTCCTCAAAAGCTTTCGCGTTCAAGATTATTTGATGCTGGTACTTTTTGAAATCGGGAGAAAGCGCTTCCTTAAATGCGACAGCCTTTGCGGCAATCGTATGCATATGCGGTCCGCCTTGAAGTCCTGGAAAAACGGCTTTGTCGATAGCTTTTGCCCATTTTTCTTTACAGAGCACAATCGCGCTTCTCGGACCTCTGAGTGTTTTATGTGTAGTTGTCGATACAGCCTCGGCGTAGGGAATAGGAGAAGGGTGTTCTCCTGCGACAACAAGACCCGCGATATGAGCAATATCGGCAACCAGGTAGGCTCCTACTTCGTCGCAAATTTCTTTAAATTTATCCCAGTACAGAGTTCTCGGATAGGCGGAAGCTCCGGTCATTATTAACTTAGGTTTTTTTTCTCTGGCGAGTTTAAGAAGTTCATCATAATTTATTTGTTCTGTTTCAGGGTCTACAGTGTACTGAAAAGTTTCCCAGAAAGTACCTGTGAAGCTTACCTTATATCCGTGAGAAAGATGTCCTCCATGAGAGAGGGAAAGCCCGAAAAATAAATCGCCAGGTTCGAGCAGCGCCGAATATATAATCATATTGGCGGGTACTCCCGAATTAGCCTGAACATTTACATGCTCAGCTCCAAATAACTTTTTGGCTCTTTCTATAGCAAGATTTTCCACAACATCCATCCACTTACATCCTCCGTAGTATCTCTTGCCCGGATAGCCTTCCGCGTACTTATTTGTCATTACCGAACCCATAGCTTCAAGTACCGCTTTAGACACAAAATTCTCGGAAGCGATTAATTCAAGACTTTCGTGTTCCCTGTTGGCTTCTCCGATTATGGCTTCGTAAATTTCAGGATCTGTTTTGTATAGTTCATCCATTTCTCAATTTTCCTTTTTTTATGGTTTTTATACAAATTAATAGATGGTTTACGTCTTTATTATATTTTGATAACTTTCCTTGTCAAGGTATTAAAAGAAGAAGTTAGAAGCCACTAAATAGTTAGGTCGTTAGGTGGTTAGGCCGTTAGGTGGTTAAAATTTCCGAACCAACGACCCCACGATCCAACGAACTAACAAAAAAAAGAAACAACAAATTACACGAATAGCACAAATAAAATTACATTACAATAGCATCAAGTGATATTCATCCTAATTTTAAATAAGATATCTTACCTCTTTATTAATTCTCAAATGCCTCTTTATTTTCTTCTTCAGTCTTTCTCCATCCACATTCATTACACTCTATGACATCATAAGGAATTCCAAAATAGGTTGGTTCATTGTAGTCCCCTATATCAACATCAACAAAATAATCTTTTGATCGAATGAGATTTTTAGAACCGCATTTTGGGCATACTTTGTATTTAAATGGACCCTCGATTGTTTTATCAATAATTTTATGTCTTAAGATATCATTGATGTCATAAATTGATAGAGTATCTCTTTTATCAGATAAGAAAACATTTCTTACTTCTTCCGAAAATTTATTGAAAAATTTATTCTTATCTTTGTTACTCAATTTATAGTAAAAATGTGCTATAATCCATGATAATAAAGCTCCGCTAATAAATAAAATCATCTCCATCTTCTCCTCTATCGTTTTTCAATAGTTTTATCTTCTCTTCATAAGATATAAAAACAAAATAAATCTGTCAAGCTGTGAATTATAGTATTTATTTTATATATCAAAAAACATTCGTGATATTTGTGTTATTTGTTGTTACTCTTTGTTTTTGGGGTTGGGGGGTAACAAAGTTAATATAATTTGTTGTTTTGTTTGTGTCTATGTGTGATAATTAGTTTTCCCTTCTTGACTTTAAATCCATATTTCTTATTCTTAAAACAATGAAAATTATTGAATGTATTCCTAATATTTCCGAAGGGAAAGATTTAAAAAAAATCCATATAATAACGGAAGAAGCAAAAAGTACTCCCGGAGCTTATTTGCTGGATGTATACACGGGAAATTCGACAAACAGGACGGTGCTCACTTTAGCCGGAAATCCAGAAAGCATTAAAGAAGCGGTTTATAGAATATTCAAAAAAACTTCGGAACTGATAGATATGAGAAAACACGAAGGAGTCCATCCGAGAATTGGAGCGCTTGATGTCTGTCCTTTTGTACCCGTTTGGGATACAACAATGGAAGAATGTATAGATATTACAAAGGATATAGGGCAAAAAATAGCCAAAGAATTAGGAATACCGATTTACCTGTACGGCGAATCGGCAACAGACGAAAAAAGAAGAGATTTGTCCAATATACGTAAAGGAGAATATGAGGGTCTTAAGAAAAAAATAGAAAATCCTGAATGGAAACCGGATTTCGGAGAGTCAAAATTCAACGGGAAATCGGGAGCAAGTGTAATAGGCGCGCGTGATTTTCTTATCGCTTTCAATATAAATCTCAACACAAAAGATAAAAATCTTGCGTGTATGATTGCAGGAAAAATTCGTAAATCGGGAACAATAAGGACTGACAATAACGGTAAAAAAGTTAAGATCCCGGGGATCTTAAAAGAAGTAAAAGCGATCGGATGGTATATTGAAGAATTAGGATGCGC
>Ga0315545_1005562_pt1 | contig 10061 bp, 9 predicted proteins | sample SalMarSW160210MG_FD_203096 | JGI IMG/M metagenome (GOLD analysis project Ga0315545, IMG submission 203096) | Salt marsh sediment microbial communities from the Plum Island Ecosystem LTER, Massachusetts, United States - Salt Marsh Sediment SW1602-10 ...
CGCGGATTAACGCAGATTTACAGGATAAAATGTTTAGTTGTTATAAAAATTTAAAATTTACAACTTGCAATTTGCAATTTAAAATTGAAAAACGGAGGTTAGTATGAAAATGAGGGTTTGTTTCCTATTTTCTGTAATATTTTTATTATTCTTTTCCTGTACAAATAATGACATTGAAGACCAGGCGGATTATTTCCCAAACGCGGATGGAAACTGGTGGGATTATCAATATTCCGATACATTAACACTGAGATTGGAACTTTCAGGTGTAAGAGACATTGGCGGTGAACAGGTTCAAAATCTAATCTGGAATTATGAAGAGGATACAAATACAGATTATTTGTCAAAGAAAGAAACAGAAATTGTTTATTTTCCTACATCTGAATCCTGGACTGCTTTTACTCTGGTAAAATTTCCTCTTGAAGAAGATAACTCCTGGCAGGCTTTTAGATTAATAATTTTATCTGACACAACTACTATTACTGCTTATGTGGAAGAAAAACAGAGTATATCGGTCCCCGCCGGTGAGTTTGACGATTGTTATTCAATTTACTATGAGAATCAAACGCTTGGAGAACCCACACGAATATTTTTTGCTCCTGATGTAGGGCCTGTAAAATTTGAGTATGCTACCGGAATAGAAGAAGAGTTAATTGATTATGAGGTGGAATAGTAAAGAATATAAAAGAAAATCAAAAAGATGGGATAATTTGTATTGATTTAGAAGATAAAAAATAAGACACGGTCCCGATTGAGTAACAATAGAGTGATAGCCTCGGTTTTTTGCTTGTTAACATAAAAAGAAAGTAATGTTCTTTTAAAAATGATAGGTATATTGGAATAAATAGATTAGGTGAATGATTGACAATTGGTATGAGTTATTTTAGTTTATTATATTATAGTAAAGGAGGAGGTATGAAGTGTTTATTGAAAACTGTTTTATTTTCAACTTTTTTAATTTTTCGTGGTGGTGTTTTATTCGGACAGGCTCCTGATACCGCCTGGACAAAAACCTTTGGTGGAACTGAGTATGATGAAGGCAAGTCCGTCCAGCAGACCACGGATGGTGGGTATATTATTACCGGTTTTATTTATTCTAACTACCAATTTGACGTTTACCTAATAAAGACAGATTCCTTGGGCGATTCTTTATGGACTAGGACCTATGGTGGAATGAACTCTGATTATGGCCTATCCGTCCGGCAGACATCCGATGGTGGATACATTATTGCGGGAATAGTTGGTATTATTTCCTTGCCATCACATGACGATGCTTATCTAATAAAGACGGATTCGCTGGGAGACACTCTCTGGACCAGAAATTACGGGGGACCTTCCGTAGATTTTGCCCGCTGCGTTCAGCAAACTACCGATGAAGGATATATTTTTGTTGGGCGTTCTCGTCCTTCTTATGGTGAAGAGGATGATATTTATCTAGTCAAGACGGATTCGTTGGGAGATGTTCTCTGGATGAAAACTTATGGGGGATCTCCATCCGACCATGGGTACTGCGTCCAGCAGACCACAGATGGGGGATATATTGTTGGAGGGTTTAGTTGGTCTACCGATGAAGAATGCTGGAAGAACTATTTGATAAAAACGGATTCCTTAGGTGATTCTCTTTGGGCGAAGATTTATGGAAGAGCTTACGACGACGACGACAGCGGAATATACCTCCAGCAGACCAAAGATAACGGGTATATTATTGTGGGACAAGATTCTGAAGGTGCAGATTATGACCTTTATTTAATAAAGACTGATTCCCTGGGGGATACTCTCTGGACAAGGACTTACGGGGGTACTGAACTGGAGGTTGGTCATTCCATCCAGCTAACCAAAGATGGCGGATATATTATTGCGGGCAGGACCGATTCTTACGGAGCAGGAGGTAGTGATGTTTATCTTATAAAAACGGATTCCCTGGGTGATTCGCTCTGGACAAAAACAATTGGAGGAGCTGATTATGATTTTGGCTATTCCGTCCAGCAGACTACCGATGGCGGGTATATTGTTACCGGTTTTACTTATTCTTATGGTCCCGGTAGGAGTGATGTTTATCTAATAAAAATAAAACCCGAAGAGAGTGGAATTGAGGAAGATATAACACCAGGATTGTTCTCCTTGTACCCAGCTTCTCCGAATCCTTTTACAAGTGAAACAATCGTTAGGTATGAAATGACAAAGGAGGATTATATAGACATTTTCATCTGCAACATGCTTGGGCAAAAGGTGAGGAATCTTTATTCAGGCAAACAATCTTCCGGTACTCATTCGGTTATCTGGAACGGAACTGGAGATGTAGGAGAAAAGCTTTCTTCAGGGATTTATTTCTTTAGTATTAAGGCGGGAGATAAAGAGGCTTCTACGAAGGTAACGTTTGTTAGGTGAATATTTTGTAATATACTTGCCGAAAGGGAGTAAACGTTGAAAATTTTTAAATTAATTGAAAATTTATCCGTTTTATTGTTTTCTTTGTTATTGTTAAAAAGAGAAAAGGGTTTTTGCTATCTGAATATAATAGAAGAATCAGGTAGGTTAATTTTTATAAAGGGATCAGGTCTTGTTCTTTGAATTTTCTAGTAAGCACGCGGATTTCCTAAGGATGTATTTTATTATCTGCAGTCTGTCTGGACGGATGAACCAGTGCTTCATATCTTTCCGCACTGGAATTGGAAAGAAGAAAAAAAAGATACAGTCAATGTCTGGGCATACAGCAATTGTGATGAAGTAGAACTTTTTTTAAGCGACAAAAGTCTCGGCAGAAAGCCGATGGAAAAACTTTCTCACATAGAATGGAATGTCGGGTATGAGCCGGGAGTGCTTTTAGCCCGAGGCTATAAGAATGGAAAAGAAGTAGTAATTCAAAAAATTGAAACAGCCGCAGAATCATCGGTTATTCACCTGATACCCGATAGATTGACTATTAAAGCGGATGGGGAAGATGTATCTGTTATAACCGTTCAACTTGAAGACGAAAAAGGAAGAGTCGTTCCGACAGCCGATAATGAAATATCGTTCACTATTAAGGGGGCAGGTAAAATTATAGGTGTAGGGAATGGTAATTCCGCAAGTCATGAAGCTGACCAATTCTTTGCGACGGTAAAGACCTCAAAAATCGAAAATCTAAAAGAACTGGCAGTTAATAATCTCAAAAATCGTCCTGAAACAGCGCTGGGGTTCAACGATTCGGATTGGAGATTAGCATTCACGACTCAAAGTGAAGACTGGAGAGTGTATACCGATTCATTAATCGTCGTAAGAGGGATTTTTACGCTTCCTGAGTTTACAAATGAAACCGAAGTAAATCTATTTACCAAAAGTATTGTAGAAAGCCAAACGATTTTCGTGAATGGGCATCTGATTGCTAAGAATATTAAAAAGGATGCTCCCGGTCAATCGTATAATCTGGACCACGATATAATTAAACCGGGAAGAAATGAATATGCTGTAACCGGTAAGAGATTCAGGAAGAGATATCGATGGGACGAGCCGAACACAGATCCCGGTCTCCTGCAGGTAGTCTATCCCCCAGAGCAGTGGAAACGCAGAGCTTTCAATGGTCTGGCTCAAATTATTGTACAATCTGAGCGAAAACCGGGAGATATATCGTTAATCGCGACATCTCCGAGTTTAAAAACCGGCAAGATAAAAATTCAAACTAAATCTGTAAAGTTAAGACCCGCTGTTCCAAGCTCAAAATCTATACGAAATCGATAATCCATAACTTTCATTTTTTAGATCTATTTCCGGCGAAAAGTATAGAGAACCTTGATCGCGGATAGATTGATTATATTTTTCTACCGATTGAGGGCAGGTGATTATATCATATGCGGAGGAACCCAAAATACATATCCCTGAAGCTATGGCTATTGTGGCGCCGGCTTTTGCGGCATCAAAGTCCTCATGTTGTAGGTTGGCAAGTCCCATAAAAGTGCCGCCGACACCGACCAGGGCAAAAACTGTTCTTAAGCCCATAGACTGCTTCCCTCTTGCGCTATTCCCGGCATAAAAATGACCCACGCTTGGACCGATAATAAATCCCGAAAGAGACAAAACAACACTTCCCGCGACCATGTAACCGTCAACATCATGCCCTGTTGCACATGCCAAAAGCGGCAGACTGGGAAGAAACGCCCCCGCAAGAGAGGCGCCAACCGCATTACCTGAGTTTTTTAACTCTATCGGTTCCCTATCATTGCCATAGATTGCACATGAACCCAAGAACAATAAAACTACTAAAATCTGATATTTCATAATATTACCTCCCTAATTAAAATCTATACGAAATCGATAATCCATAACTTTCATCTTTTATATCGATTTCAGGCGACAGATAAAAACCTCTGCAATCACGAACTGAACGGTTGTATTTTTCGACCGAGTTCGGACAGGTCCATATATCAAATATAACAGACCCGACTGTTGCTATACCCGAAACTATAGCAGTTCCAATATAAAGTTCCACATTTCCGAAACTTACATCATTAACAACGCTTAAGATCCCACAGCTACTTAAAATAAACGCACCGCCGCTGACCGCCCTGAAACCAATAGACTTGAGACCTCTTGACGTATTTCCCGCATAAAAATGGCCCACGCTGGGTCCAACAATAATCCCGGAGACACTTAAAAGAAAACTTCCTAGCGATCCGTCAACATCACCAGTCGCGCCGCAAAGCATAAGGGGTACGCTGGGTAGCACCGTCGCGCAAAAGGAATACCCAATAGCAGTAGTGGAATTTTTCAATTCCGGAAATTCCGTTTCGTAGGCGTAAGATATACAAAAAACAAACAACATTAACAAAACCAAAATTTTATATTTCATAATAAAACCTCCTGATTGCTTAACGTTAATTTAAAAAAACTCCTGTTTAAACAAAGTACTTTGTTATATAAAGTAATATAATAACTTTTTTAAATTTGTCAAGGGGGTGGGGTGTCTAATCGTCGGCTGTCAGCGGTTAGCTATTTTTTGTTTTGGCCGGTGACTAGTGACCAGTGACTAATGACTCGCAATGCTACGCATTGCGCCCTTGACTTTTTAAAATATTTGTGTATTTTATTTATAAATAGTGTTAAAAATAACATTATAAAGAAATAAAATGAATTTTATAGAATTTAAGGAAAAATTTAAGAATTTTACAGTTTTTTCCCTTAACGATATAGGGAATATCGAAGGGAATTTTCGAAGAAGAAGTCTGAATGAATGGCAGGATAAGGGTTATATAAAGAAGGTTATCGATAAGTATTATATTTTCTCGGATTTGGAGCTTAACGAGAATGTTCTTTTTGAAATAGCAAACCGCATTTATAGTCCTTCTTATGTCTCTATGGAAATGGCGCTTTCGTATTATCATTTAATTCCTGAAAGTGTATATACGGTAACTTCTGTTACGACAAGAAAGACCAATTCGTTCGATACTAAAATCGGGAATTTTGATTACAGAACGGTAAAGCCTGAATTTTACTTCGGTTATTCAATCGAAGATTATGCCGATAAGCGCTATAAAATAGCAAGTATAGAAAAGAGCATTCTGGATTATTTGTATTTGAATCCCGGAGTCAGGGAAGGAGAAGATTTCGAGTCCCTGCGGATAAATCGAGATGAATTCCGGGATAGTATAGACCCGGAGAAAATATATAGCTGCACTTCCGGATTTAGTCAAAAAACCTTAAAAAAGAGAGTGGATGCTTTTATGGAGTATATGAAGAATGCTTGATTTAGAACAGATAGAAAAATTTTATACCGAAAATTTTAGGGTATTTAAGAGAAATATTCTCCGTGAATATCTTCAGTATAAGATTCTGGAAATAATATTCGACTCTAACGAGGGAAGTAAGATTTCGTTTATGGGAGGAACAGTTATTCGTATAATACATTCGAGCGGAAGATTCTCCGAAGATCTGGATTTTGATAACCGTGGAATTGGCAAGAAAGATTTCCTGAGGTTTGCCGGAAAGATAAAGAAAAGACTTGAATTAGAAGGGTATAAGGTCGAGTTGAAAAATAGTACGGATGGCGTGTTCAGGTCTTATATAAAGATAAAGGAAATTCTTTATAAATACGGTCTCTCTCAGCATACAGCTGAGAAATTGACAATACAATTAGATATGGAACCTCAGGATTTCGAGTACAATCCGGACAAAAAAATCATAAATAAGTTTGATATATTTATAAGAGGCAATATAGTCCCCCCGGATATTCTTCTCGCGCAGAAGATAACGGCAATTTTTACTCGCCCCAGAGCTATGGGAAGAGATTTTTACGATACGGTCTTCCTTCTGGGACAGACGAAACCAAATATTAAGTATTTAAATGATAAACTTGGAATCGATGATTATGGAGAATTGAAAAAGAAACTTATTCAAAAATCAAAAAATCTGGATTTTAAAAAGCTGGCTGAAGATTTGGTTCCGTTTCTAATAAACCCAGGGGATAAGAAAAGAGTTCTATTATTCAAGGAGTATATTGAAGAATATCCCTTTGAGCGATAACCCACATCCAAACTGATTCTCACACAAAGCCACAGAGGACACGGAGACTCACGACACCTTTCAGTGTCTAATTGTAAATTGAAAATTGGAGATTGAAAATATTGAACACGGTACTTGGTATCTGGTACTTAATCTATTGTAAGAACATTGACAAAAATATAAGCTCCGGTTATACTAACATATTCAGTATTGGCATAAAGCTATGGTGATTTTCAAAGTTCCATAACCTTAAAAAAGGGGGTAAATAGTGTTAAAAGAAAATGTTTCTCGATTAATGTTATTACTAGTTATGTTTTTTTTATCAAAACCTTTGTTGCTTACGGGAGGTGAACGTCAGGGTTTTATCTACGGTCTTACTCTGGGTTACGGATTCACCAGATATCCGGAGAGAATGCAGTCCTGGAGTCCACCTGAATCCTCAGAGAATATTACTAAAGGGGGAGTCTCGATGATTGGGAAAATCGGATATGCTCCCAATAATCATTTGTTGATACTTCTTCTTTCTCCGGGGATTTATTTTCATGAAGAGGTAGAGTCTGACACAAAAATTATAATGAACGGGTTAGCTTCTTTGGGGATTAGCTATTACTTAAACGAGTATCATCCTTCTTTATATTTCGATGCTGGTGCAGGTCTTGCTATGCGGTATTTCCCTTTTGAGTTTGGTGAAGATATAGAAGATTTAGATATGCGTATTGGTTTTGGAGGAACTTTTGGGGTGGGTTATGAATTTACCCACAGGTGGAGTGTGGAAGGTAATCTTTCCTATAGCCGTTTTAGTTTCGATCGGGATAATATAGATATAACAGCCAACACCCTCTCCTATTCGATTGTAATGAGATATATGTTTTATTGACATATTTATGAGTATCTGTTTTTCTGTGCAAATATAGCAGAAAGGTTTTATCGGTAAATGATGTATTTACTGGTTTATTTAATTTTAAGCGTCGGTGGACACAAAATTGTGACGGGGACTGTGTTCGACGCGGCTTCTAAGGATCCTCTGCCAACTGTCAACATTGTGGTTGCGGGAACCGAAATGGGTACCACTTCGGATTATAACGGCTTCTACAGCATAATACTGCCTGATACATTGAAAAAAGTCAAACTTGTTTGTTCTATGATGGGATATAAAAAAGTCGAGAGAGAAATATTCTTTTTCGGTAAGGATTATGCGGAAACAGATATAGCGATGCGAATAACCGCTTTAAAATCACAGGGAATATTAGTATCGGCGAAGAGGAAAAAGTTCAGGGAATCAGCCGCTATTACCCCTGTTTCCCTGTCTACAGAAGATTTGCTGATTTTACCTTCGTTTCAGGAAGGTGATGTGATGCGTACGCTGGAAGCTCTTCCCGGAATTACAAAAGCATCGGATTATTCGACGGATATTGCTGTAAGAGGAGGAAGCCCGGATCAGAATTTAGTTTTGCTCGATAACATACCACTGTTAAGACCTTTTCATCTTTCCGGTATATTTTCAGCTTTTAATGTTAATGCTATAAAAAACATTGAATTGTATAAAAGCGGTATTCCCGCAGAGTATGACGCGGCTCTTTCTTCCGTTTTAGATGTTAAAACAAAAGGCGTGGATCGCGACATAAAAGGACTTAATGGTGTTTTCTCCCTGGGGCTTTTATCCGCCGGAGCGACCATAGGCAGCCCTTTGCCCTATCTAAATACTAATTTTCTCTTTACCGTAAGGAGAACGTATTTCGACAAAATAATTCCGGATATAATGCCTTATTATTTCTATGACGGGTATTTACATATAGAGAGTGATATAACTGACAGCTGGACAGCTGTCTTAAGCGGATTCAAAAGCAAAGATTTTCTGGATATAAGGGACGAAAACAACGAAGAAATCCAGTTTGTTGGTCTGAATTGGGATAATAACATTGTAGGATTGAATATGTTTCATTCAGGTGATAATGAATCCTTCCTTCATTTTTCAGGGGGGTTCAGTAAACATAGTTTTCATTTTAGTTTAATGGATACTATTTTTGTTACAAATGGGGTTATAGATATTTCTACCCTTGGAATAGATTATTCACGCGCATTCGGAGGACATAAATTAAAATTCGGAATAAACGATGAATATCGGCCTTTTAAATATGATATTAGCAGTAATATGGGCGTAAATTTTGAATACAGGGATATTTGGAGCAATAGAGCGATGGGTTTTCTAGAAGATGAGTTTTCACTCGGGGAAGATTTGCTTATAAGAGGAGGTATAGCACTTACTCATTATTATTCCGAGAGCGAAGAGTTCGAACAGAACAACAGTTCTTTTTTCAGGTCTTACCGGTTGTCGGCGAAATACTTTCTAAATGAAATAAAAGCGTTGACAGTTTCACTTGGTAATTACCATCAATTTGAAGTCCCTTTAGTTCCCGGAGAATCGGAAACCGGGGGAATGAGCCTTCCTTTTTATTACCTGATTCCTCTTGGAGGAGAGTATAATCCTGAGGAAGCGCATCATATTAATCTCGGTTATGAAGGCTGGTTGAACGAATCCTACTATTTTTCATTAGAAGGTTATTACCGGATTTATAACCGGTTATACAAAATAAACGAGGATCCGGATATAGACATTGAAAACGCTAGCGATTATTACAGAACAATGTTTGATGAAAAAGAAGGTGACGCCTACGGTATGGATTTTCTGTTAAAAAAAGAGATCGGGAAACTAAGGGGCTGGCTTTCTTATACGTTTCTTAAATCGAGGATAAAATCAGGCGATGAATCCTACCCGTCTGTATGGGACAGGACTCATAACCTGTATTTGGTTCTTTTTACTATGCTTCCCAAAGAATGGGAACTCGGCGTCCAATTCGCTTTCTCTACGGGGAACCCGTTTACTATGTCTATGGGGAGATATTATTATAGAAAACCGGGTACCCCTTACGATAATGATAATACCAGCTGGTGGATGGAACTGGAGGGGGAGAAAAACACGTTCCGGTTGCCGTCCTATTTGCGTTTGGATATCAGCGCTACCAAAACTTTTTATTTTGACAACAATGAAGGAGATTTAAAACTGAGCTTATACAACGCTTTGAACCGTAAAAACGTGTGGTTTTATTACTATGATTATGACGAAGAACCGCCCCTCAGGGAAACTTTTAATATGCTGCCTATTGTTCCGTCTATCGAATTTATATACAGGTTTTAAAGGAGGCTTTGAATTGAAAAAAATTTCAATACTTACTGTCTTTTTAATTTCTCTTTTATTCGTTTCCTGCGGAAGCGTCAGTGAAGGGCCTTTTGAACACAAATACGTAATAAACCTGGTTCTAAGACCGAATTTAAAATTTCAAAAAGCTTATGTGGATTCCACTTATAGATTGGACGCGGCTGTCCCTGAAGGTTCTCATGGTATATCAGACGCGGAAATAATAGCGATAAATGAAGAGCAGGATACTTTTAAATTCAGCGAATCGGATACACTCGGGATGTATTATAGCGATGATTCGATGTGGGTAAGGAATAGCGACAGGTATTTTATACAGGTAAACGTTGAAGGTCATCAAATAGAAAAAGAAGTAGACGTTCCGGGTTCTCTT
>Ga0315545_1005567_pt1 | contig 10059 bp, 8 predicted proteins | sample SalMarSW160210MG_FD_203096 | JGI IMG/M metagenome (GOLD analysis project Ga0315545, IMG submission 203096) | Salt marsh sediment microbial communities from the Plum Island Ecosystem LTER, Massachusetts, United States - Salt Marsh Sediment SW1602-10 ...
AGCTCCAATCATGGGTGCGGAAGGCAAAGAGGCAGTGAGAAACCTTGGCCCTTACCCGTTTAGATGGGTTTGGATTATGCAGGCCTCCAACAACGGCTTTATCATTAGGGGGGACTCGGATATAGAAACTATCTACGATATAACACCGGAGACCAAGATCGCCGAGTGGAGTGCCCCCGGTCCTATTGCTGCAGTTTCAGGTCTGCTTGCCTGGGTGCAGATTGATAAGGAGGACGCTAACGTTATTCCTGTAGCCAGCTATGCCGAGACTATAAGAGGCGTGGCGGAGGGGAGATATGACCTTACTTTTGCTGCCGCCACATCTTCTGTGACCTATGAGGCGGAGGCGGATCCGCATGGATTACGCTGGCTGGAACTTCCGGCAGCGGAAGACCCAGATGGGGCGCTAAGATTCAAAGCGCTGTACCCTGCTGCCGGATTTGGAGAGATGACCACTGGAGTTGCCTCGGCCCATGGCGTTATCTCGCTACTTGTGCCCTTCATGTATATCAGTACACCGGATACTGAGACAGAACTGATATACCATATAGCTAAATGGTTCGATGAAGAGTTTGATGCCTATAAGGATAAGCACGAGGTAGCCCCCGACATGAATATTGATAACCAGTGTTGGTTTCTTGAGAATACGGTCTTGATTCCGGTCCATGAGGGGGTCATACAATACCTTAAAGAAGTGGGGCGGTGGACTCCAACCATGGAGGCCCGCCATCAAGCCAACCTGGTGTGGCAGGGAAAGTACATTGATGCTTATAAGGCTGCTATAGCCGAAGCGGACGCGCAGGGAATAGAAGTAGACCCCGGAAACAGCGAGTGGGTTGACCTGTGGGAGAACTACAAGAAAGACCTGGGTCTCCCCCTGTATGGTGCGTTCCAATATTGAGACCACCTTTTGACTGGTTGAGAGCGAGTTAGGATTCCTTGCGAAATAGGGGCGGCCCGGGGTGATGGCCATACCCTCGGTCGCCCCTCGTATTTGGACTTTGCTGGTATTTTGTGGAGAGTGTGTAAATGCAAAAAACAGGCATGGCTGAAACTACCAGGTACGAAAGTCTACCCACATTTCTAAAGGTTCTTTTCATCGTCCTAAGTAGTGTAGGCATGGGTCTGGCCGTATTTCGTATTTTCCATCTTTCCATTATGGGGTACACTCTACTTGATTATGGCTACTACTACCTCCTCTTTGCCATCTATCTCTCCTGCGCCTTCCTAATACTCCCGGCACGGAAGAAGGACAGAAGAGTCCCATGGTTTGACTTGGTGGCTATTACCCTGATCTTTGGAATAGCTTTCTACTTCTTTTTAAACAGCTGGGAGATAATGATACGAGGCTGGGTGCCTCCATCCCCGGGCAATTTCCTTTTAGCCTGTATTCTAATCCTTGCGGTTCTAGAGGGCGCTAGAAGAATGGGCGGCAAAATTTACCTTGTCATAGCCTTGGTAATAGGCCTTTACCCTTTGATTGCCGAGCACATGCCTGGGGTATTGTGGGGACGGAGCTTTTCTATTATTGAGACGGTAGGGCTCCATGTCTTCGGTAGTGAGGGTCTCATTGGATTGCCGTCACGCGTCATGGGCGATCTCATTATTGGTTTCCTCATTTTTGCCGGAGTTCTGATAGCCTCAGGGGCAGGGGACTTTTTCATGAAGTTGGCTACGGCTTTTCTTGGCAGGTTCAGGGGGGGACCGGCGAAGGTGGCAGTGGTTGCCAGCGGATTCTTCGGAAGCTTGAGTGGAAGCGCTTTGTCAAACGTAGCATCTACAGGCTCCTTTACTATCCCGATGATGAAGCGGCTGGGGTATCCCAGCGAATACGCTGGGGCGATTGAGGCCTGCGCATCAACAGGTGGGGTGCTCATGCCACCAGTGATGGGGGCAGTGGCTTTTATTATGTGCGTGGTTTTAGGTATGGAGTATGCTGTTATTATGGTCGCTGCGGCTATACCAGCTATCCTTTATTATTGGGGGCTCTTGCTGCAGGTTGACCTTTATGCAGCCAAGGCGGGGCTTTCTAGGCTCCCTCAAGAAGAGATCCCCAGCATCAGGCAAACGCTCAGGGAAGGTTGGCCATTTCTGTTCGTTCTGGCATTTCTGGTGTGGGGGCTGGCTTACATGAGATGGGAAGCTCAGGCACCATTCTACGCCTCAGGGTTAATGATCCTCCTCTCCTTTACCAGCAAAAAAACCAGGCTGACTCCTAAAAGAATCGTTGAAACCATCGCCATGATAGGAAAGTTAGTAGCCCAAACGATGGCTATTGTGTTTCCTATAGGCTTGATAATAGTCGGGCTCACTTCGACAGGGGTCTCCGCTGCCCTCACCGCAACGGTCGTATCTCTCGGTGGGGAAACCATAATCATAGTCCTTGCTGTGGGAGCGATAGCCTGCTATATACTGGGGATGATTGGATTACTAGCTCCCGCCTATATCTTCCTCGCCGTCACTCTAGCCCCATCCGTTATAGTAGCAGGCAATCTAAACGAATTAAGTGTTCATCTGTTTATCATGTATTATGCAATGCTCTCGCTGATAACACCTCCTGTTGCTCTGGCGGCCTTTCTGGCGTCAACTATAGCCGGAGCTAACGCTATGAAGACTGGTTTTCGCGCCATGCGCCTTGGGATAGTCCTGTACTTCATCCCGTTTTTCTTTGTCTTTAACCCAGCCTTGATCCTGCAAGACTCGAGTTTATTAGAAACACTCTGGCTCTTTATCCAATGCCTATTGGGAATAGCTCTCATTGCGGCAGGCTTGGAGGGTTACATCTGGAAAGTAGGTAAGATAGGCTGGCTAGCGCGTCTGCTCCTCGGTTCAGCCGGGTTTCTCATTGCTTTCCCAGACCTGAAGACGACTCTCATTGGAGTCCCCCTTGCTTTACTTACTATAGCCATAATCCTAATATTGAGGCGAAGACCAGGGAAAGTTACCGCAATTGCAACCTGAACCAAGAAGTCCAGAGATTTTCAAAATGACGATTGATGTTTTCGCCCATATCTTGTCGCCCCTGTAGGAGGTTAGAAGGATGAATAATAGCGCACAGTCAGTCAGGTATCACATACTATCCAAAGCATTTAACGGCTATACCCTGTTCGCACCTACGAAGGGCTCAGGGGTATGGTTGATAGACATGCGCGGTCGATTTGTTCACCGCTGGGATATGGGCCTTGAACCAGCCCTCTATGGAAAACTCTTACCCAACGGTCACCTGCTCTATGCCGGGAAGCTCCCTGATGCCCCGCTTCCTGACTTCGGAGGCATGGGAGGCAAACTGATTGAGGTGGACTGGAATGGTAATACGGTATGGGAGTATGAAGACCGGTATATGCATCACGATTTTTGTCGCCTGCCCAACGGCAATACCATGGTCCCGAGGTGGGTAGCAACGCCGGATGACATTACCGCTAAAGTTAGGGGCGGTGTTCCCGGAACTGAGCGGGAAAAGGTCATGTGGGCTGACGCCTTCCGCGAGATTACACCCGAAGGCAAGGTTGTGTGGGAGTGGTTAGGTTATGAGCACTTAGACCCTGAGGCTGATGCCATTTGCCCCCTGTGCTACCGGGCTGAGTGGACTCACGCCAATTCCTGCTTTGTCCTCCCCGACGGTAACGTCCTCACCGCGCTGCTTACCCTTAACGAAATTGTTATTATTGATAAGGCTAGCGGTGACTTCAAATGGCGGTGGGGTAAGGCTGAGCTGGCACATCCACACGACCCCAATATGCTGGAGAACGGCAACATCCTGGTCTTTGACAATGGCTCACATCGACCCAGTAGCCCCGGTATTCCCTACGGTATGATAGGTTTTTCTCGCGTACTGGAGGTCAATCCAAAAAACGATAAGATCGTGTGGGAATTTAGGGATGAATCACCGTTGCACTTCTATGCTTCTAACATATCTGGCTGCCAGCGCTTACCTAATGGGAACACTCTCATCTGTGAGGGAACAACTGGGAGGTTTTTTGAAGTCACCCCAGACAAAGAATTGGTCTGGGAATATATTAGCCCGTTTTACTACGATACCAAGCCACCCTCATTACTTGGCTTGACTAACGCAGTCTTCCGAGCCTACCGCTACGCGCCTGACTATCCGGGTCTTAAAGGGAGAACCCTTGACCCGAATAGATTTGAGTTAACGCTACGTAAAAAGCCAGCTGACGAGATGCAGTCTCTAGAGAAACGCCTTAGCAGCTTGGGCTATTGATATGGAGGAGTGTTGATGTCTCCTTTAGTGCCGCCCCACGGCGGGGTACTATTACCTTTAATAGTAAATGGTGATAAACGGAAGGAAGCTCTCGGTGAAGCCAGGGCATTACACCGGGTAAGCCTGGGCTCAAGAGAAGTTTCTGACCTCATCATGCTGGCAACGGGAGCTTTTAGCCCCCTACAGGGCTTTATGGGGCAAAAGGATTATCACAGAGTAGTCAAAGAGATGCGTCTAAGAAGCGGTTTACTCTGGCCTATTCCCGTTACCCTCCCTGTCTCTAAAGAAAAGGCTGACAGTATCAAGAAAGGTAACACAGTCGCTCTGGTCAATTCCAGCGATGCTGAGGTTATGGCCAGCATGCTGATTGAAGAGAAATACTCTTATGACAAGAAGGTGGAAGCAGTTCAAGTCTTTGGTACCGATGACCCCAATCACCCGGGGGTCGCTGGCTTATACCGGCAGGGTGAAGTTTACCTAAGTGGACAGGTAAAGGTCTTCAGCGAGGGTGGTTACCCGGAGAAGTTCCCTGAATTTGCCCGACCTTCCGAGACAAGAGCCCTATTTGCTGAAAAAGGCTGGAAAACCATAGTTGCGTTTCAAACCCGAAATCCCATGCACCGCTCTCATGAGTATTTGACAAAGATCGCCTTAGAAGTCTGCGATGGTCTTCTTATCCATCCTATTGTGGGTAAACTAAAGACTGGTGATATTCCCGCTGAGGTGCGGATGGAGTGCTACAGAGTGCTTCTGGATAAGTATTATCCTAAGGGCAGAGTAGTATTGAGGGTCTATCCCATGGAGATGCGGTATGCCGGGCCACGGGAGGCGATACTACATGCTATTATTCGTCAGAACTTCGGCTGCAGCCATCTAATCGTGGGGCGAGACCATGCCGGTGTCGGCAGCTACTACGGCCCCTTTGACGCGCAGATGATTTTTGACCAGCTACGACCTGGGGATTTACAGATACAGCCTTTGAAGCTGGACTGGGCTTTCTGGTGTAACAGGTGTGGCTCGATGGCTTCTCCTAAGACCTGCCCTCACCCTGATGAAGACCATCTCCTGATTAGCGGGACGCGTCTTCGCGAGATGCTTGCCAAAGGGGAGAGGCCGCCTGAGCAGTTCAGCAGGGAAGAGGTGATCGATATTCTGGTTGAGTATTATCAAAGTGAAGTTGCGAGTATCAGATGAAGAATGTTATTTTGCTGACTATAGATGCACTAAGAAAGGATGTCTTGGGATGCTACGGTAGCCAGGGCGGGCTAACTCCGTTTATTGACTCCCTGCAGGATAAGTGTATTCGCTTCACCAGAGCACAAGCCAGTGGACCATACACTCAGGCTTCATTCCCCGGGCTGCTCACCTCATCATACTATCTGGAATACGGAAAACCAAAGGGGCTCTCACCTAAGCGAACCCTTATTTCTGAACCACTCAAGCGGGCCGGGATTGTAACCGCCGCATTCCATTCAAATCCATATCTTTGTGACTATCTTGGCTGGAACCGGGGGTGGGACGCTTTTTACGACTCTATGGAGGAGGAGGTTGACGAAAGAATCCCCTATATCAAGGGCAATGTAATTAACAGCCAGGTAGATAAATGGCTATCGTCATATACCCGAGCGGGAGAATATAAACCCTTCTTCTTATGGCTGCATTATATGGATATCCATGAGCCGTATGTTCCAGAAAGGAAATATATTGATATGGTAGACCCCTCCATTACTATTAGCCAGAACCAGATGTACAACCTGTTTAAGGATGTACTGCTGAAGAGGGACGTTTCCGATGAAGGGGCGGTAAAGCTGCTAAAGAAACTCTATGACGTTCATGTCCGGGAGGTAGATGGATACGTTAAGGAATTCTTTGCTATCCTGGAGAAATTAGACCTCTTGCCGAATTCAGTAATTATCATGACCAACGACCATGGCGATGAGTTTGGCGAGCACGGCGGGCTTTCCCATGACGACAAGATGTATTCAGAGCTTATAGATATGCCCCTGCTTTTCTATGACCCGGCCAGAGATAAAGGCGAGGTCTGCCAGAAACTGACCAGCAATATTGATATCCCGCCGACGATAGTCCGCCTTTTCGGGCTTGAGCCGGTAGCGAATTTTCAGGGCTGTTCCCTCCTCCCCCTGGAGGACTACCCGGAAAAGGGGTGCTTTGGTGAGGCTATGGACCAGAGAAGCCAGCGGGGTGGGGATATAGAAAAGGACAGTTACTTCTACCGCGAGCAAGACCTCAAAGTAATATACCGGGCAAACCTTGACAAGTGGGAAATGTATGACCTCAAGGCAGACCCGAAGGAACTCAATAATATAATTGATACCTCACCTGAAGCCGAGGAGCTAAAGGAAAAGCTGAGACCCAGGGTCAGGAGATGGCTCGTAAAATAGAAAGGGGAGACTAAAATGGCTGAAGAGGACAAGGTGAAGAGGTGTGCTGAATTAGTTGAGAAATCAAAGGAGGTTGTCCGCGAGGCGTTCCAGAGGTTTAAGCCGGACGAGCTGGCCATTACCTGGACGGGGGGGAAAGACAGTACCACCGCCCTCTGGATTATCCGCCAGGTCTGCCTGGAGGATAAAATTAAGCTGCCCAAGGTAATGACCATAGATGAATACGACTCATTTCAGGAAATCCACGACTTTATGAATAAGTGGGCCAAAGAGTGGAAGCTTGACCTGGAGTGGTGCCGCAACGATGACGTGATTAAAGCCGCCGGAGGCAAACTAGGCGCCCCGGTCAAAGTCAAAGACCTCAATAAGCGCAACCAGGCCGAGCTAAAGCGCATCGGTTTTGATCAAGATACCTTTCCCTTTGAAGCCGAGTCCTATACCGGTAACCACCTGATGAAGACAGTTATGTTTAATATGTACATTGAACGGCATAATGTAAAAGCCGTCTTCCAGGGTCTGCGCCGGGATGAGCAAACCGCCAGAACTCAGGATGATTATTTCGAGAAGAAAGAAGCCGCCCATTTAATACCGGAGCATGTCCGCATTAAGCCAATACTGCACTTTACCGAAAGGGACATCTGGGACAACATTATGATAAACAAGATTCCTTACTGCGTCCTCTATGAACAGGGCTATCGCTCGCTGGGGGCCAAGACAACCAGCCAGATAGCGGTACCAGGAGTCCCTGCCTGGGAGCAGGACCTGGAACATACCGTGGAAAGAGCAGGAAGAAGGCAGGACAAGGAACAGATGATGGGGAGATTGCGCAAGCTGGGGTATATGTAACCTTTAAAGCCTGTCAGCTAAGATAAATAATGATGGAGGAAGCTATAACTTGGGGAAGAAAAGAAAGGCGGCCATCTCCGTGGCGGCTCTTTCTATCGTCTGCGGGTTAATAATCTGGCATGCCGTCCAGTGGCATCTCAACGGAATGTACCTAGAGATGTTTAGCTGGTTACAGACTGGCCGTGGCTATATTACCGTGCTTTATAACCTGGGATTGATGCTGGCGCTGGGCATTAGCTTGGGCTTTCTGATGGATAAGATAACCGACCTGATAGGTTATGGGACTGGCGGGGGGCAATGACAACCTTCCCAGTGCTGCCAGGCGTCGAGATTAACCTGTTTCTGCTTATCTTAATCGGCCTCGGTGCCGGTGTCTTGAGCGGCTTTACCGGTGTTGGCGGCGCCTTCGTCATAACACCGGCGCTGATTGTGCTTGGCTTCCCGGCTAACTTCGCCGTCGGCACCAGCCTGGCTGGAGTACTGGGCAACTCGCTGGTAGGCACCTTCAGGCATGGTAGACTGGGCAATGTCGACGTGAAACTGGGGCTATTGCTGCTGGTGGCTACCATCGGCGGGGTGGAGGTGGGGGTAAGAGTCCTCAACCAGGCTAAAGATAACGGCCTGGCTGATACAGCTGTACTGTCTATTTCTATATGTATGCTGCTTATAGTGGGTATCTACACACTGTCGGAGAGCATTATGAGGAAGAGAAAGCTCGATAAGATGCTCGCCCGAAAAGAAAAACTACCATCGGCTATGAGAGCAACATTTTTATCTCAGAAGTTTCAAAGTATTAATATGCCCCCAAGGCTACATTTCGCCCGGTCGGGGGTGACTATGTCCCTCTGGATTATACTGGCTATTGGCTTCTTCATCGGTGTGCTATCAGGTTCTATTGGTATCGGCGGCGGTATTATCATGGTACCATCTCTGGTCTATCTGGTCGGGCTATCTTCCTTCATGGCGGTGGGCACCTCTTTATTCCAGATTGTCTTCTCGGCGGCCTACGGCTCTATCCGGCATACCGCAAGCGGCAACGTTATTATCTTTGCCGCTGTCATTATGGTGTTGGCATCCAGCATCGGGGTACTATTTGGCGCGTCAGTTACCCGTTATGTCCGGGGCGTATCGATGAGAATAATATTAGGCATTTCAGCTCTTTTTTTTGCCGTAGGCGCCGTCCTGAAGCTGTCAAGCGTCCTGCTGGAGGGGGTGGGCTGGCTCGAAACAGGGTCGCTGGCGGTCACCTTCGGTAGCTTTGGGGTAATGTTGATGATGATTCTAGCCCTGTTTATTATCGCTCTTCGCTATCACCGTGGTCAGCAAATACCAGCCTGGGTGGAATCACTGGTGGCTAAAGAGGATTAGAGGAGGAATGCTTTCTGCTTATGCAATTATAAATAGAACGGGCGGGCTCCGCCAGGGGAAACTGAGGTACCAGGGGTTTTAGTCCTTACCCACTGGTTTAAATGTGGTACCTCCCCCTCCCGTGTGGGTAGCCTCAGCCGTAATCGGGCAAGTGGCATCCCGCCATCTCGTCAGTCCAGAACCTGTCCGACCATAGATTAAGAGTACCCACCATGCGGGGGAAAGTAGAATCGCTGAATGTAGCGGCCTGCGGCGCAATCTGCATTTATTTGAGCTATCATAATAGCAAATAAAAAGGGGGGCACTTCTGCCCCCCTTCACTGTTCAACTAAAATTTATTACCATTGAACAAACATCGAACGTCTGCCCTTCCATGCGTATGAAACTTATACCCGCTGAAGGTGCTATTCTGCGAAAGAGGCTTTCGCAGTTATACCTAGAACTTGCGTCTTAATAAGGCTAATTTCAAGCCGTTTTTAATTCAGAAGTGCAGTTAGGGCATCGAGTAGCCTTAATTGCTATGGTGGTATAACAATAAGGGCATTCCTTTGTGTTCGGTGCAGGCGCTGCCTCTGCCACCTTCTGACGAGCACGTATCTGAGTAACGGGGCGAACGACAAAGAAAAAGACCACGGCAGCAATAATAATAAAACTGATTATAGTCATTATGAAAACACCGTAATTGATGGAAACCGCCCCAGCCTCTTGAGCAGCGGCCAGAGAAGAATAAGGCCCGGCTACCGCACCCTCCTGAAGAACTGCAAATAGATTGGTAAAATCTACTCTGCCAAGTGCCAGCCCTACTGGCGGCATGATAACATCTTTGACAAACGAAGTGACTACGGCACCAAAGGCCACCCCGATTACAATACCCACGGCCAGGTCGACCACATTGCCTCTCATTATGAATGCCTTGAAATCCTTTAACACCTTGCACCTCCTCGTCTATAATTGTATTTAGATTATTTGCACAGCCAGTATTCCGTGTCAAGCCCTCTTTCACAACTCACACAACCAAAAAGGGGGGGCCTTTCGGCCCCCCCTTCGCATTCATTTCTGAATGTAAATTTATTACCACTGCACGAACATGGGCATCACTGTTCCGCTGTAGGTATAGCTATATTGAGGGAAAGGGGTATTCTTTGTCAAGAGCAGGGAGTTAAACGAGCCGTTCAACTTGCCTGTTTGATTTAACGGAGTTTAACGGTCAGGTGTTCAACTTTG
>Ga0315545_1005569_pt1 | contig 10054 bp, 9 predicted proteins | sample SalMarSW160210MG_FD_203096 | JGI IMG/M metagenome (GOLD analysis project Ga0315545, IMG submission 203096) | Salt marsh sediment microbial communities from the Plum Island Ecosystem LTER, Massachusetts, United States - Salt Marsh Sediment SW1602-10 ...
CATCGTAACAAACGAAAGGGCAGTTTCAGCCTCTCTCATCCGGCCTCGGATGCGTTGGCCCGCTTGCGATGGTAAGGGTAAGCGGCCTTCGATCATCCTGGGCCAGATAGGTTGTCGTGGTTGGGAATGCGAACTCTATCCCTTCCGCCTCGAAGGCCCTCATGATCTTCAGGTTTACCCTTTCACTAAAGGCAAGGAAATCCCAGTAGTTTGGGGGGAAATACCAGTAGATCATCACTATGTTCAGGGATGCATCGTTGAACTCGTCAAAGTACACCCGTGGCGGAAACTCGGGGTCCATGCCCTCATGGTTTTCAAGGACTTCCCGAATGATGGCTAACGCCCGCTCTACCTTCTCAGGCGGTGTATCATAGGTGATGGTGATGTTGGTGAGGCGGCGAATAGAAGGACGCCGACTGATGTTCTCGATGTTGATACTCGCCATCTTCTCGTTCGGAACCGCCACCAGGTGACCCGTTAAGGTACGTATCCTCGTTGACCGAAACCCGATGTCTTCCACGGGCCCGTCGACACCATCAACGACCACCCGATCCCCTACCAGAAAGGGTTTATCCAGCATAATCATGATACTGCCAAAGAAGTTCTTCAGGGTATCCTGTGCCGCCAAGGCTACTGCCAATCCGCCAATTCCGAGGCCGGCCAGCAGCGCATTCAGAGGTTTACCGGTGAGGGCCTGAAGGATATACACGCCTCCAAACACCATCACCACCACATGGGTAATCAACCGGATCAATTTTACGAAGTTTAAGTCGAGCTTGGTATCCTCTCTTTTGGCGAACTTCATTAATTCGAATTCAAGCACATCGAGCAATCGATAGGCGAAGACAACGACCACTACAGCGGCAAGCACATTTATCGTGGTTCCCGCAAGACGGTCCACCGTTGGCGGCAGCATCAAGAGCGCTTTTATGGCATAGATGCCGATAGCGACCAGCAGAAGACGAATGGGCCACAGTGCCGCCTTGAATAATAACCGCAACCGTGCCTTTTCCTCCGTGTCCGCAAGGGCAGCAATGAGATTGGAGAGAAAGCTGTTGAGAAGCTTCCCCCCGGTAGAGATGAGTATCAGCGCCGCCAGAACGGCCAGGTAGCGCCACCAGGAGGAGGCCCATACCCACTCGGGGAAAAAGGCCCTCTGGGTGTAGACGAGAACCACAGCCACTGTGATAACTCCGGTAATCCTGAGGATGCGCTTTAGATTATTCAGGATACGTTTCGGTACGGCATTCCTCACCCCAGAGGGCAGGGCAAGGAACAGGAGGTCCAATAATCCCACCAGCTGGAAACAGAGCACTATAAATGCGAGGGTTACCAGAAAGGCCTCTAGTCCACGGAGGAGCGTAACGAGTTGCTCGGGAAGCTTCAGGGGCATCTCTGCAACCCTCAGCACCAAGGCAACAAAGAACAGTCGCAAGCAGGCCCGTAAATGAGGAGCCCAGCTTTCGAGCCCCCCCTTCCTCAATCGGGGTTCGATGCGCTTGGCACTATAACGCCAGGAAAACTCAAGGATCAAAAAACCTGCAAAGAGAATAACGATAGAAATGGTGAATTGCCAGAGCTCATTGCCTGCCGATGCTTTTCCCAGCAGCGCGAGAAGCTGATGATATAAGGTGTCTATATGATTCATAGTCTCCCCCTATACTCAATGTCTACCCGGAAGGATTTCATCCCCTCTTTTCTCATAGATTTCGGCACGTAGCTTTGATCAACTCGTAAAAAGTCTGAAATCTGCCTATTTCGTCATTCCGGCCTGCCTGTGCGTCGCACGCAGACAGGCGAAAGCCGGAGTGACGATGTTAGTGACTTTTTGCGCGACCATCAGCCTTGGAAGACCGTCCCCAAACTATCAGCCGTCACACGAGCAGAGTTCCGAAAGGGTTTCTCGATAAAGCAGGTGATAGGCAAAACAAGGCGTCGATGATCCCAGATTATTGCTCCCCAAAGCTGAAGCATTTCCTCCATGGGTTGGTCCTCCTCGATACTATTAAGGCTAATAGATTTTTTTCTTCGTGCTTTACCTCTTGATGACCAGAACAGGATTTTTGGACTTCCGTATGACCTTTTCCGATACGGAGCCGAGAACCATTTCCTCAAGGTTGGTCTTCCCATGGGAGCCGATGACAATGGCGGAAACCTTCTCTTCTTCCTCAACCTTTAGTATTTCCTTCAGGGGGACCCCGGTCTCTATTCTCACCTTTACCTCTAAACCGCTTTGCCTCAACTTCTTCTCTATCTTCTTTCCCTCTTCCCTTGCCTCTTTTTCTATCCTCCCGATAATTTCTACAGCGCTGCCGGACCCATAGCGGTAAATGGCATCGATCCCCTTCTCATCAATCACATGGAGAATCACGATCTCTTTCGCACCTGCGTCCTTTAACTGGACAAGGTAGTCCAGGGCCTTCTTTGACACATCCGAAAAATCGGTTGGATACAGTATCTTGTAGAACATGCTGACCTCCTTTCCCTTCTTCTTTTTAGAGTTGTTCAATTTGAATTCCCCGCTGCTTGCAGCGCAGGATGAATTCAAATTTAGCTTTCGCCATAGGACCGATAACGTCGCGTTATATAAAATCGTGTAGCGATTTTATAATCGAGCTCGCTGCAAGCACAAAAAAGATATTAAAGATGTTGGAACCAACCACGTTCCTTACAGCAATCTCGACATTCTTCTTGTGGGCAGCCATCGCCGAGGTGGCCAGCTCCGGGGTTGAAGTTCCGAATGCCACAATCGTTAATCCGATTACTAGGTCTGATACGTGAAACCTGCGGGCTATTGATGAGGCCCCATTCACGAGGAAGTCTGCACCCTTTATCAGCAAAACGAATCCAGTTATCAGCAACACATAGAGCAGCATGTAACCTTTTTGATGTTTGTCTCGGGAACAGGAGAAACTGCAATCACGTCGTAGTCAGTATCGTTTCTCAGTAATACTTTGTAAATCGTGACCCCGCTGAAGTTCATTGAGAGAAGCTTCATGCGACAACGCAATCTCTTATGCTGCGGAATTTCATCTATATTGCTTCGTTGCTCCGCTCATCTGAGATTGCTCCAGTGAAGGGGCACCTTGCAGTTGAAATCTAATGGTGCTTACGATACGTTGATCACATTATTCTGAGTACCGAAGCAATTGGGACATGTCTGATCATTTCCGGGATCGTTCTGCCACCCGCCATCAACCATGAACTTATACTCGTATCTCGCGGGAGCAAGAACCATCGTCTTTTTCCACACCCCATTCGCATCCTTGTTCATGGGATGAGCAAGGGCATTCCAATCGTTGAAATCCCCACCCAATGAAACCTCCCGGGCAAAGGGCGCAGACAAAGAGAATGTCACTCTCTTCTTTTTTGGACTTGTTTTTGCCATTTAAGCACCTTTTATTTTAATTGTTTGTAACTATTCAGCCACTAAGACACTAAGATTAGAGAATTATTCTTTTAATACCCTTTTTTATGGGGGGTACATTGTCTCCTGTTTTATTGTAATGTTTTCTTCCTTGTCAGATAAAGATAAAAAATTCATATTTATTCTTTGTGTCTTGGTGCCTTTGTGGCTAGCTGAGCAGTTACAATTGTTTTTTCTTCCTTGTTTTATTGCCGGTCACCTTCGCAACAATGAATCCGACAACAAAGCCGATCGCCATGGTAAGCGGTATCAGTATAATCTGGGACATGCCCACTTTCCAGAAAAAAAGCCGTAAGGTTACCGGCTGGATATTCTGGATAAGTATGATAAGAAATAGGGTAATTAGGACTAATACTCCGATAAACTTTGGTCTCATCATCAATCCTCTCTCTCAGTCTTCTCCTCTTCCTCTTCTCCCTTTCTCTCCTCCTCTGCCTTTTCCCTGAGTGCCCTGTTCTCCTGCTGGAGGTGTCTTGCCTTTCTGCGGAGTGCAAGCCTGTTGGAAATCCCCACAATCATACCAATGATAATCCCGATGATGATGGAGATGTATACGATACCGTAGAGGGGGATTGTGCCGGTGGTGATGTTGAAATAGTAGTTGAGAAGGGTAGGCTGGTTATTTTTAACACCGAAGGTGATCAAAAATAAAAGAACAATGATCAAGATGATGCTCTTTACGTAGGCCATCTTCAGCCTCCTTTATCTTTTTTGGCAGGATTCTTCGCTGAATCTGCGGAAAAGAGTGCCAGGGAGAAGGGACAGAAGCACCTTCTCCCTCCAAGGCGTGTGAAAAACCTTGCGGCGATTATTTCCTCGCTCGGGGCCTATTTCTTGGCCGGGGTCTTCTTTTCCTGGAGCCAGCGCTTTAGATAATCGGCTGCCACATCCCTTCCGCCCAGTCCGAATGCAAGGGCAAGGGCCAAGGCGGCCGCGCCGAAGACGAGTCCAAAGGCAGAGACCACGATCTCCTCGCCAATACCAAGCTGGATAAGGGCAATTGCTGCTACAAATACCACGATTGCGTAAAGGGAGATCTTGCCCAGCCCCTCAGCGTTTTTCAATCCCGCATTGGATGCGGCTGTCCTGACCACCGCGGCGAGCAGGTTCCCCATAAGTAACCCCAATACCAGTACGATGATCGCCGCCACCACGTTGGGGATGTAGAGGAAGATACTGTTGAGCATATCCGAGACAATCGGCAAACCAAGTGCATCCAGTGAAGCGATGAGCACCAGGATCATAATAAACCAATAGACGAGCGTTCCGACGATCTCGGAGGGGGCCTTGACGATCTCCCCCTTCTTCAGGAACTTATTTACGCCCGTCTTCTCCGTTGCCGTGTCAAAGCGCACCAGCTTGAGAAGCTTCTCCACTCCCAGCCTTAATAGCCGTGCAATGATCCAGCCCACCACAAAGATGATGATCGCCCCGATCAGCTCGGGCAGGAATGCCGTAATCTTAACAGCAAAGGCATTCCATGCGGTTGTGACAACTGTTGTGACTTCCATAGTAATACCTCCTTAGTTATTGGGTTAACGTACACTTACATCCTCCACTGTTCCTTTTACTTTTTTAGGGGAGGGCACTGTAACGTAAAGTTATTTAGTGGACTTGCCTGTTTTTCCCGTCTTTACCTTGATCTTAACCTCTTTCTTCTTTGCCTACATCTATCACCTCCTTTTTTTATGTGCCTTTCCACAGGCCTTTATTTTATGGCTCTATCTAGCAGCAATAAGTGTGCCATATCCTCATCATATTGATATTCTTAACTTTTTAGAATGAGCGCTGGAAAGGTAATCGGAACTTTTTGTTCCGTTTAATTCAAGGCCGGACCTCAGAGTTCTTTTCTTTGAACATGCATACGTGCTTTCACGAATTCTCCTTATCACGTATCGGGTTCCGTAAGAGTAAGGATAAAAATAGATTATTACCTTTGAACCCAGAACGCTGAACCAGAAACCGCTTATTTTAGGATTGCTATGATTCCTGTCATTGCGAGAAGCGTCGCGAGGGAGCCGTTCCAATCGAATTCTATGGTTTGTAGAATGTTTTGCACCTTTTGGCTGCTCGCAATGAGCAATGCTAGAGGCATCGATTGAAGATCACTCAATTCAGATAGTATTAAAAGCGGTTACACCTATGCTGTCAAGGGATTTTTCTACGTTTTTTCAAAAGAAAGCACCATTACATTCTCGTGATCTTTCTATTCACATTGGACCGAATGCCTTAGAGGCGTATATCTGCTGTTCGGCGACTGATCGCGGAGTTGTCTTTATTTGGGTAGCTGTGGTAACTTACAACAGAGTAACGCGGTTGTGACGGTAAAAAAGGATGCGAAAGCTGGTCAAAATTTGCCTTTTAAGCATGGGAATCTTTTTGGGTCTAGTTTTCATCCTCCTTGGCGGTGCACTCCTGTACCTTCAGACAGATCATGCACAGGCCCTTATCCAACGAAAGATAAATGGATTGATCCCGGGTTCGGTTTCCTGGGGAAAATCTCACTTCTCTCCGCTTAAAGGCGAATTCACCCTTCAGAACCTATCCCTTAAAGGTCCGCTTGATGAGGATCTCGCAGGCCTTGAACGTGTTTCCCTTAATCTTTCATGGATAACATTTCTGAAGGGGGATCTTACGATTGAGAGCATTATTGGGGAAAAACCATGGGCCACTCTCCGGTTAGATGAAAAAGGAGAGCTCAACCTTATACAGGCCTTTGCTCGTTCGAAAGCGGGAGGCCCCAGTGAAGGAGAGGGGAAAAAGGAAAGTAAAGGCATGGGTTTCCCTTTCAACATGGTGATCACCTCCCTCAAGCTTGTGAATGGTGCGATCAGCTATGAAATGGTTTCGAAAGGTTTGAAAATCGAGGCAAAGGAGATCAATTTCATTGCAGAAGGAGATCTCTTAAAACGAACGGGAGATGTGGACATTCAAATAGGAAGTGGGCGGATAGACAGCTCTCGAGCCCACGTTACCCTGGCCGGATCTAAAATGAGAGCGGCACTGAGGCGCTCTGGGATCGAGCTTCACTTCCTCGAGGTCGCTACATCCTCATCGAACGTTACGGCGTCCGGGGAAATACGCGGTATCATGAGAAAGCCCTTGTTTGACCTCGTCCTCGATACCACGGTCTCCCTCGCTGAAGTCCGGGAGAGCCTTCATGTAACGGTGCCTTTAACAGGAGAGGTAGCCGTGAAATCGGCTGTCAAGGGCAGTCTGGATAATCCCGAGGTAAAGCTCCGGCTTGATTACGGCGGAGGGGTGATCTCAGGCAATAAGATTGACCGAATGAAGCTTGACCTTGAGCTAAAGGATCTGCTCTTGACCTTGAAAAAAGCGGAAGTGGACATCGCTTCCGGAACTATTGCTGTCCAGGGAGACATTGATCTCCATCACGCCTTTGCAGGCGGGATCCTCGCAGCCCAGAGGAATCTGGAAGAGATCTCGTACGATGTTTTCCTCAAGGGGCACGGCATAGAGCTTGAACGCCTCCCGCATCCCGTAAGCAATACATTGCGTGGTACCTTGAGCTCTGGCCTTGCACTTTCCGGGAAGGGGCTCTCATTTCGCAGCCTTTCCGCAAATGCGGTACTTGAAATGGTTGTCAAAGGGCTGAGCACCGGTAAATTGAGGACACCAGCTGATCTGTTCGTGAGAACAAAAGTGGACCTCAAGGGGGGAGTTGCCACAATCAAAGGGCTTGAGGCAAAAGCGGGCGACACTGTGCTCCGGTCAGATGGTCAACTCGATTTTCCTTCAAAGGAGATTACCGCAAACCTCTCATTAGAGGTGGCAAGCCTCGACAAAGCGCTTTTGTTTCTCGGTTTGCATAATTTCTATGGAGAATGTAAGGTCAGCGGCAGGGCTTCCGGCCCAATAAAAAACCCGACCTTTGCTCTTTTCATTCAAGGGGATCATCTCCGCTATGGAGAGATATCAATCGGGAGTGTTCGCCTCGCTGCTAACCTTGATCAGTGGGGAAGATTGGATATCCCAAGGATTACCGTTGAAAATCAGGGGTCCCTTATCAAGGGAAAGGGATTTATCAAGCCCTTTAAGGATTCGATCTTGACCATCGATCCTGAACCTGCACTGGGCTTTACCACCACGCTTCGTAATGTTGAAATGAGAGACTTTGTGAAAAAAGACATGCCAAGCGGTATGCTTGAGGGTAACATAGATCTCAAGGGAACTTTCAGATCCTTAGAGGCAACGGGCTCTCTAAAGGGAAAAGATGTGGCGTTCGATCGCGTTCGTGTTGGCGATCTGGCAGCCGATCTTCGATTCTCTCGAGGAAAGCTCTTTATCAATAGAATGGAGGTTCGTAAGAATACATCCATGCTCCATGTCTCGGGAGCCGGCCAGGTTTTGGATCAAAACACCATGAAACCGCTGAAAGATCCCACATATGCCCTTAAAATCCAAGGGGATTCTATCTTCATTGAGGATTTCGTCGATAGCGTGAAGGGAAAGGTAGCGCTGGCTGCAACCCTGGAGGGGAGCGTAACAAAACCAAGGGGTACTATCGATCTTCATGGAACAGACGTGGATTTCGGGGTTCAGCGCTTTCACGAAATGAAACTGGTTTGTGCTCTTGATGGAAAAAAAGTGCGGTTCAAGCCCTTGCAACTCGTGGTGGCGCCGGGGGAATTGATTGAGGGATCGGGGTGGATTACCCTCGATAGGGCATATCAGATTGACCTCGTATCAAAGGGGGTTTCCCTGGGCAATATAGAGAAGATCAGGGAACGGGAAATCGGCGAAGGAAGAATCCTCTTCAATATCTCCGGGCATGGTACGCTTGAAAACCCGCAGCTTACAGGGGAGATTACCGTGGAGAATCCCTGGTTCAAGGGCAGATCATTTGACGACTTCCAGGTTCAACTTGATCTTCACGATCAGGTGGCCCATATTGCGGGAAAGCTGAACTTCGATCTCAAGGGATCCTACCACGTGCAAAAAGGGGACTTTTCGGCAATCATACAATGTAGCCGGACAGAGCTTGAGCCGTACTTCAGGCTCATGGACCAGAAACACCTGAGGGCTACGGTAAGCGGCAGGATTGAAGCAAGGGGCAACGCACGGGCATTCCGTCAAACCCATGTTGTTGCTGATCTCTCACAGGTGGAGCTTTTTTACAAGGAAAAGGAGCTTTTTTCCGGCCGGGATGTCAAGGCCGCAATGGAGGATGGCGAAATCACGATCCTCTCGCTCAGGGGCTCTCTTTTGAAAGAGGGGAAGATCGATATCAAGGGAAAGGCAAAAGTCCATGGCACCCTATCCCTTCAGGCCGAGGGCACCATCCCCTTGCAGGCGGCACGCCTATTCGTTGATGAGTTGCCGGATATCACGGGAAATGTGAGCCTTTCTGTCGCGGTAACTGGTACCTGGTCTCACCCTGATATTAAGGGTGAGATGGAGCTTAAGGATATCGGCTTTGCCGTCCCGAATATTGGCCAGAAGGTACACGATCTGAGCGGAACGATACGGATCACCCCCCAGATGGTAACGATCGATACGCTCGAGGGCCGGATGGATACCGGCAGGTTCAGCGCGGCCGGTACAATGGAGCTGAAGGGGCTCCGGCCTGCCGTGGTAAAGCTGGCGATAGACGCGCATGACATCCCCCTCCAAGTACCTGGCATGCTGGATGTGCTCTTGAACGCCGCGCTACAGATTCAAGGAACTCCCGATAAATCATCGGTTCAAGGAGAGGTCGTCATCCTTGAGGGTACCTACTACAAGGATGTGAACTTCAGCCTCCTCCAGGTTGTGAGTGAGAGAAAGCGGGAAGAAGCTCCTCGGCCCAAGGAGATAGCCCTGCCCTTTATGAAAGATATGAGCTTGGATATCACGCTCAGGCGCAGGAATCCCTTTGTTGTTGACAATAACCTCGCTCACCTGGATATCAATCCCGATCTTCGAATCTCAGGCACACTGAGCAATCCAATAATTACGGGAAGGGCCACCATTGAGGCGGGAACGGTCACCTACCGGAAAAAAACTTTTACCGTTAAAAAGGGGGAGATCGACTTCTCGAACCCCTATAAGATAGAGCCTGTCTTTGACATCGAAGGCGAGGTCCAGGTTCGAAAGTGGACGATATTGCTGGCGATCTCCGGCCCGCCTGATAAGCTCGCCTTTACCTTAACCTCCGACCCTCCGGAGGAGGATGGGGACATACTTTCTCTTCTCCTGTTCGGAAAGACCACACACGAGTTGATTGAGGCGGAGGGAGGCACAACAAAGTCCCCAACGCGTATGCTTGCAGGGATCCTCGCAACAACGCTCGAGGATGATATCAGAAAGGCCACAGGGCTTGATATACTCGAGGTCGAGACTCAGGCACAGGAGGAAGAGCAGGTGTCCGACCAGGTGAAGGTTACCATAGGAAAGGAGCTTTCCAGGCGAATGACGCTGAAATATGCGGTGGAATCCAAAGACGGCGAGTTGAGCAAACGCGCCATTGCGGAGTATAAACTGCTTGAGGGCATTTTGCTGAGCGGCTTTCAGGATGATAAGGGAACCTCCGGGGGGGAGATATTCTTCAGGCTCGAGTTTCGATAAGAATGTTGGAAGGATTACATGCGATTGAGACGAAAATTCTCCATTATCCTGCCGCTCATA
>Ga0315545_1005571_pt1 | contig 10052 bp, 9 predicted proteins | sample SalMarSW160210MG_FD_203096 | JGI IMG/M metagenome (GOLD analysis project Ga0315545, IMG submission 203096) | Salt marsh sediment microbial communities from the Plum Island Ecosystem LTER, Massachusetts, United States - Salt Marsh Sediment SW1602-10 ...
TCAGGCGAGGCGGGCGGGAGCGAAGCGAACTAAGTTCTAACATGATGGTCGGCCTTCGAAGTCCCGTCGTCCCAGCCAGAAAATAATAAAGCCTATCAATCTAAATGGCAGGTTCCTTCACGCTATGACTTTCATTGTATACGTCATCAAGAGCTTATATGGGACCTATTCTATAGGTTCCCCCCATGACCTTTCTGAACGAATTAGACGGCATAACCACGGGAGATCGAGATATTCAAGTTATAAAATTGCTTCGCAATTTTATAGAACGTGGCTTTGCCGCTCCGAAAAAAGGAAATTCCTATACAATCAAGTTAGAGACGGTCATTCTTCTCGACACCATAACGGATGCGGTTTCGTATCTAGACTCCGTTTGCGTGCCTTACGATAATCACCACACCTCAATTGGAAAAATTGACAACAGATAAAAATCTCTATAGTGTTTTTTACAGAGGTAGGAGCTATTAAGGAGCTTCGAACTCGGAGTAAACCGGCTGGCAAGCAGACGCATACCGAGCCAACAGCAACCTTTAGTAGCGCATGAAGGGGGATAATGCCATGGGTAACGGAATCCTAATGGAAGAATTGATCGAAACAGATGTCCTGTGCGTAGGTGGGGGCATCGCTGGGCTCATGGCTGCCATCAGGGCACGTGAGCTTGGAGCAAAGGTCATCGTTGCAGAAAAGGGTAACACGCTGCACAGTGGCCGGGGGCGTGCCGGCAATGATCACTTTTGGTGTTACATACCAGAGGTCCATGGCGCGGATATGGAGCTGTTTCTCAAGGAGTGCCTGAAGGGACCAAAGTTGAGGTTGATGCAGGCAGGGACTAGCATGAAGGTTCTGCGCGCCTTTCTCGAGAACTCCTTCGACATAGTCAAGTTATGGGACAGGTGGGGCATCTCCATGAAGTATCAAGGGCGGTGGGAATTTGCCGGGCATTCCTTCCCCGGGGATGTCCTTACCCATCTCAAGTACGCGGGATTAAAGCAAAAGCGCATTCTCACCGAGAAGGCCCTGGAAAAAGGGGCGGAGATAATGAACAGGGTTATGATCTACGACCTCCTGCGGGCAGACGGCGGCATTGTGGGGGCTATTGGGATTCACACACGAGAGAAAAAGGTGGTGGTATTTCAGGCAAAGGCGGTCATTCTAGGCACTGGTTTCGTCGACAGGCTATATCCCCCGCCTGTTTCCGGATGGCTGGCGAGTGTGGCTGGAGGCCTCACGCTCACGGGTGATGGGCGAGCCATGATCTACAGGGCAGGAGGTGATGTAGTCGGCCCCGAGATTCCCAGGCGACATGTAGGGCCCAGATACTTCAGTCGATATGGCCAAGCTACATGGGTAGGCGTTCTCAGAGACCCGCAGGATAAACCCATCGGTCCTTATGTTACCAAACCTGACAGGATATATGGCGATATGACCCCTGAGGTGAGAGGTACACTACTGGAAGATTACATGAAATCAGGGCAAGGCCCCGTGTACATGGATTGCAGGGGAATCTCAAACGAGGATTACGAATATATGATGTATTGGATGGTGCATGAGGGGAACTCATCGCTTCTGGAGTTCATGAAGGAAGAGGGAATCGATATCAGAAGACATCCGGTTGAGTTCCAGATATATAACATGCTTCCCGAGGGAAAGATATGGATCAATGAGAGGGCTGAGACCTCGGTAGAGGGGCTCTATGCGGCCGGCGATGAGTCAATGGGCGGTATTGGCCCTTCGGCTACCTATGGATGGATCGCTGGGGAGAACGCGGCCACATATGTCAAGGATGCGCCCTCACTCGATCTCAAGAAGGCGAGGGAGAAAATCGAGGAAAAGAAAGTGCTTGCTGAAAAAATGAGAACCAGGGAGATAGGGCCCGACTGGAAGGAAGCCAATATTGCGCTTCAGCAAATTATGCAGGATTACGCCGGATCGGTCAGATCCGAGACATTGCTGACAGCAGGACTGAGCTACTTACAGATGTTGCGAGACAAGGCAGACGCTACGCTCATGGCACGAAATCAGTGGGAGCTGACGCGATGCCTTGAGACACGGAACTTATTAGATATTGGGGAGCTGGTATTCATCGCGGCTCAAGAACGTAGGGAGTCGAGGGGGTTACATAATCGACCAGACTACCCGTTTACTGACCCGATGCTGGATGGCAAGGGACTCTTTATCAGGAAGGTGGGTGAGCAGCCCGTTCTTGAATGGAAGGCCATAAATTAAAACTCTATGTTTCCTAGGAGGATAGTCATGCCGCCTATCATAGATCCCACGAAGTGTACCGGATGCGGAGTTTGTGTCGATGTCTGCTCCGAAGACGTATTCTTTGGCTCTGAGAAAGGGAAGGTTCCGGTGATCACGTATCCGGAATTCTGTGTTCACTTTAATTGCTGCGCTTCTGAGTGCCCAGAGGAGGGGGCGATCAAGTTGAGACTACCGCTGCCTCAGATGATACTCTACAAAAAGGGAGCTGATACATAATCGGGTAAGGGTAATAGTGTTCGCCATATAAAATCAAAGGTATAGAAGAGAGGGGGTAGAACCATGAAAAGATGCAATGAAGAAAAAAGAGGATTCTTGCCAACATTTGCAGCATTAACCATTGCGATATTCCTCGCCATGGCAGGAAGTGCATCGGCAGTGGAATGGCCAAAAGATGTGACAGTTATCTCCCCAGCCCCGGGAGCATCCGTCCACATGGTGCTTATAGGCATGGGCAGGGTAGTCCCGAAATACACGCCTATTAAGAACTGGATCGTACAACCCCTGGGAGGGCCTACAGTCTGGCTGCCCATGATGAAGGCGGGCAAGTGCGACTTCGCCAATCACAGCGCCCCTGACATTCTCAGTGCCTTTCTCGGCCGCGGGGCATACGAGCCAATGGGACCCCAGGATGTGAGGACTGTGGGAGCCGGCCATGATTACATGTTCATGTTCTGGACCACACTCGACAAGGGTATCAAGACTGTCACCGATCTCAAGGGGAAGGTGGCATATATAAAACTCAAGGGGAATCCGATGTTCACCGAAATGGCGGAAACCCAGCTTGCTTCCGCAGGCCTCAAGCTGGAAGACATGAAGAGAGTGTTTGCCTTCTCCAGCATCAAAGATGCAATCCGTGACCTTATCGAAGGCAGGGTGGATGCGATTCTCTATCCTGTGGTGCCGGGGGCCGTCATGCAGGTCAACGAGGCTAAAGGAGAGTGCCTCTTCGTGAATCTCTCCAAGAAGCAGGCGCACTACGTCACGGACCACATGGAGGGTTACTATATCGATGACATACCGGCCAATGACCCCCGTTTCCGCAACAAGAGCGCCGTGCCTAACGCGGTGTGCTACCAGAATGCCATGTTCACGTCGGCCACAACGCATCCGGACATCGTCTTCGGGGTTGCCAAGGCGATTTATGACAACAGCGATGAGTTTGCCGATTCTCATCCCTCCGCGCAATACTGGACACTGAAGCACCGGCCCATAGCTCTCGCCGTTCCTTACCACGACGGGGCCATTCGGTACTTCAAAACGAAGGGGCTGTGGACAGCCGAGGCTCAGGCATATCAGGAAAAACTGCTCAAACGCCAGCAAGACATCAAAGAGAACAAGAAGTAGGCGATTCGAGCACTGTCTGATTGCTGCACGTCACGGTTGAGAGTGCGGCGGGAGATTTATGTACAAATTGGCGGACGGCACCAGCTGGAGAGAACGGGGCCTCAGATCAAAGTTGGCCCTCAGCGTGGCTGTGCTGTGGTCTACGTATACCCTTGCATATCTGTGCCACTTTTTTTTCTACCTGGGAATAGTCATTTTCCCTCTGACCCATAGGGCCATCAGTGCAGGGCTGATTTGCATCCTGACCCTGCTCCTTGCTCCCTGGCGGAAAAACAGACCGTCGGTAAAATTGAAATGGTACGACTGGATCTCCCTCCTGGCGGTTCTGGTGGGATGTGCCTATATCGCGCTCAATGCGAACCGGTTGGTCGCCGAGGGGAGGCTCATGGCTTTTCCTGCGGAAATGGTGCTGGCTGCCATCTTTTTCTTTTCGGTGATCGAGGCGACCCGGCGCACCACCGGCTGGATCCTGGCCGGGCTGGTGACCTTCTCGTTTTTCTACGCGGTCTACAGCGATTATTTTCCCGGATTCCTGCACAGCACCGGCTTCCCTTACTCCATGGCCCTGGGGTGGATGTACCTGAGCGGTGAAGGGGTGTGGGGGCTCATCATCGGCGTAGTGGCCGAAATCGTGGCGGGGTTTATCCTTTTCGGAGGCTTCCTCCGGGCCGTGGGCGCCAGCAAGTTCTTTAACGATCTGGCGCTTGCGTCGGCGGGGCACATGAGGGGTGGGGCCGCAAAGGCGGCCGTCATTGCCAGCACCTTTTTCGGCACCATATCCGGATCCATCGCCGCCAACGTGGCCACGACAGGGCAGATCACCATTCCGCTAATGAAGAATACCGGTTACACTCGCGACTACGCAGGAGCCGTTGAAGCTACCGCATCAACAGGGGGGATGTTCATGCCGCCCGTCATGGGGGCCACCGCTTTCCTGATCGCGGAATTCCTCCAGATCTCGTACTGGAACGTATGCGTGGCTGCCTTTATCCCTGGCGTCGCCTATTACGCGACGCTGCTCATTCAGGTCGACCTCCAGGCAGCCAAGATCGGGCTCAAAGGGCTGCCGAGAGAACAGCTCCCTTCCATGGGGAAAACCCTCAGAGAAGGATGGCAGTACCTCCTGCCCATTGCTTTTCTCATATTTCTCCTCGGTGGCCTGAGATATTCGGCCCAGACGTCCATCATTTACACCCTGGCTGCCTTGGTAGTAGTCAGTTCGTTTGACAAGCGGAGCAGACTGACGCTCAAGAAGTTAATCCAGGCACTGGACGACTCCGCAAAGGGCATGATGTCCATCATCCCTCTGTGCACCGCCATCGGCATACTGGTCGGGGCGGTGGAGATTACCGGAGCGGGAACCAAATTCACCTCCCATATCCTCACCATAAGCGGCGGGAGCCTTTTCCTGCTTTTGCTCATGACGGCCATCGCTGCGTTTATCCTGGGAATGGGCATGACGACCGTGTCCGTCTATATCCTCACCGTCGTTCTCCTGGCGCCTGCGCTGGTGAAGGCCGGGGTCGAACCTATCGCTGCTCATATGTTTCTCTTCTACTTTGGTTGCCTTTCGTTCATCACTCCTCCCGTAGCCGTAGCCGCTTACATAGCGGCTGGCATCTCCGGAGGCAACCCCTGGGGAACAGGCTTCCGCGCCGTTCGCTTGGGGTTTGCCGCCTTCCTTGTCCCTTGGGCATTCGTATTTAACCCAGGCATCCTCATGATCGGTTCTCCTCTGAACGTACTCCTTACCTCCTTATTCGTCATCCTCGGCGCCATGTCCGTCGGTGTCGCTTTCGAAGGGTACTTCTTGAAACGACTGAAGATGTGGGAGAGGATCATGGCGGCCCTCGGGGGAATTCTCGTATTTTTCCCAAAGCCGACCACGAGGGCTGTGGGCCTTGGAATATTGGCGCTCCTGACGGTCATACAGATTATGCACACGAAACGGCAAAGACCGCTTGAGGCAAAAACTGAACCGACAATTATGGGCTGACCGCATATCTGAAAGGGGGAAATTAGCTGCCATGAAGATCGATGTACACAATCACTTCTATCCGAACAGGTTCTTAGAGCGACTGCAAACTGACGGCGGCTCTGCAGGAATTATCGTCGAAAAGGACGAGTGGGGCAGACCGATCATAGTGCAGAAAGGCAATCGTGTCGTAACCATCACGCCGCCCATGAGCGACGTCCAGAAGCGTCTGGAGGACATGGACCGTGTGGGATTCGACGTCCAGATCCTGAGCCTGTCAATCCCGAGTGTCGATATTTTTCCCGTTGAAATCGGCGAAGTACTTGCTCAAATCGTCAATGACGAGATCGCCGAGATCTGCAGAGAGCAACCCGGTCGCTTCATGGGGTTCGCCACGCTCCCTTTTCTCGATCCCAACCGGACCGTCAAGGAGCTGGAACGATGTATAGACACCCTCGAATTCAAGGGGGCATGCATAGGTTCCAATATCAACGGCATGGGCCTGGACAACGAGCTCCTCTACCCCTTCTATGAGCGTATCTCCGACTACGATCTTCCCATCCACATACACCCAAGGGCACCTGCGGATAAGGAGACCTACAAAGACTACCGCCTTGGCCCCATGATCGGCTTTGAGATGGAGCTCTGCGTGGCCGTGGTGCGACTGGTCATGGGCGGGGTGATGGAGCGGTTTCCCAAGCTAAAGTTCATTGTATCTCATTTAGGTGGGGCTATTCCCTACCTGGCGGAGAGGATAGAAAACTGCTACGAGGCGTATCCCGAATGCCAGGCGAACATCTCCGGCCGGGCAATAGACTACCTCAAACGATTCTACTACGATACGGTGAGCTTCTTTGAGCCCGCGCTCATGTGCGCGTACTCCTTCGCAGGAGCCGATCATTTGATTCTCGGATCAGACTATCCCCATGTGATCGGCGATATCGGTGAAGCAATTACCTCGATCGAGAAGCTGGAAATCCCTTCAGAGGAGAAGGAGAAGATCTACTCAAGAAATATCCTGCACTTAATTCACTACGATGCATGACCAAGGAGATCTAATGAAAATTGTAAAGAGCACGTGCGGTTTTTGCTATGCCGGTTGTGGTGTTCTCATCCACATGCAGGATGGAAAGCCGGTCAAAATAGAGGGAGATCCCGAAAGTCCTGTAAATAGAGGCATAGTGTGCAAAAAGGCGATGGCCTCCCTCGAGTACCTCTACCACCCTGAACGGCTTCGACATCCCCTCAAGAGATCCGGGAATCGGGGCGAGGGGAAATGGAAGAGAATCTCCTGGGATGAGGCGCTCGAAACTGTCGCCGATCACCTGAACTCCATCAAGGAGGAATCGGGCGCTGAGTCCGTGGTCTTCATTCACGGGGCTGCAAAGGGGCTCCAGGATACCTACCTGAGGCGATTTGCCAATGCCTTTGGCTCGCCCAATCTGGCATCCATGGGGCATGTGTGTTTTCTGCCGCGGAAATTCGGATCAATAATGACATTCGGGTATTATCCTTGTGCAGACTATGACTATCCGCCTCGCTGTATCATAGTGTGGGCCTCAAACAAGCCAAAAATAGCTGAATATCAAAAGACTCTGGACGCCATCAAAATGGGAGCAAAGCTCATCGTTATTGATCCTAGGAAGACCGAGCTTGCTCGGCAGGCAGATATATGGGTTCGGTTGCGTCCCGGTAGTGACTTGGCCCTGACATTGGGCATAATAAATGTGATTATCGATGAGCAAATCTATGACAGATCGTTCGTAGAGGAGTGGACCGTGGGCTTCGATGAGCTCAAGGCCAACGTGAGAAAATATCCGCCGGAACTGGTAGAGCAGATCACCTGGGTGCGCAGAAATCTGATCAGGGAAATCGCCAGGATATACGCGACCACTAGGCCCGGCTGCATCCAGATGGGAAACGCCTTTGAGCATACCATTAACAGTTTTCAAACAATCCGGGCCGTCTCAATCTTGAAGGCCCTCACCGGAAACCTCTCGGTTCCCGGCGGTGAGGCCTTTCGGAAGCCTTTGCCTATCCCGGACAGGTATGCACCTGAGCTATCCCTAGACAATGTGCTCCCCGAGGAGAAAAGAAAGCTGCGGTTGGGATCTGCCAATACGTTCTCGCCCTTTTATCAGTACGCACACCCCCCCGCTGTCATAAAGGCAATGCGAGAAGCCAAACCCTACCCCCTTCGAATGGCCTATATCCAGGGGGCGAATCCGCTTCTCACCTATCCCAACGCCCAAGAGGTGCACAGGGTCTTTCTTGAGTTGGAGTTCCTGGTGGTCGCAGAGCTCTTCATGACCCCCACCGCAGCATTGGCGGATATCGTATTGCCCTCGGCGAGTTACCTTGAGTTCGACAGTATCGTGAACCCCCCCTACTACCCCATCGCTCAAGTTCAGCAGAAGGTGGCCGACGTGGATGAATGTTGGCCTGAATTTAAGATACTGAGCGAGCTGGCGAAAAAAACAGGTCTGGGCGAGTATTTCTGGGAACATGAAAAGGAGTTTTTGGATTTAATTCTCAAGCCCGCAGGTATCGACTTCGACAAACTCAGGGAACAGGGATCAATGGCAGGGGAAATAGAGTATTATCACTACAAAGAAAAAGGCTTTAATACTCCTTCGGGGAAAGTCGAGCTCTTCTCCAAACAACTACAGGAGTGGGGTCTTGATCCCGTTCCGGTCTTTTACGAGCTCCAGGAGAGTCCGCTAGGCGACCCAAAACTGACAAGGGAGTATCCGCTAGTCCTCACCTCGTGGAAGTCCGAGTACTACCGCCACTCCGGGCAAAGGCAGGTAAAGGCATTGCGGGACCAGCACCCAGAACCTCTTGTATATATCAACCCAAAAACCGCAGCTGACCTAGGCATCAATGATGGGGACTGGGTCTGGATCGCCACGAAAAGAGGCATGATACGGCAGAAAGCAGCGTTGTCGGATGATATCGATCCCCGAGTAGTCGGCGTGGATTACGCGTGGTGGTTTCCGGAAAAGGGCGCAGAGAATCTCTACGGGTGGAGGGAGTCAAACATCAATATCCTCACCGACGACAACCCTCCCTATTGCAGGGAATTGGGAACCCCCAACCTTCGAGGAATCGTTTGTAAAATAGGTAAGGATAGCTGAGATGCGTAAATTCAAGGCCTCTCATTAGAATGGAACATAGGGATCCACGTCTTAAACCCTAAAATCTATTGCCAAGATAATTTGTTACCTTACTATGCGATGCGAATGGTTGAAAGGCATTCGGCCTATCGTAAAAGATGCTTACCCAATGGGAACAGGACAGCGAGACAAAGGGCACAGGCCGCGCTCATTACAAGGTAGCTGCTGATAGTTACCATATTGAGCTGCTTCAGGAACACAGAGACAGCCATCGCCAAGACCATGAGGGCAAACAGGACCCTGATCTTCATGCCCGTCACATAGGTGGTTGCATAAACCCCCAGTTTAATGCCGATAAGGAGACCGGAGGCAATGATCACCCACAAGGAGATGGAATCGACTCCTGATCGTGGAAGTGAAATCCTCGGAGGGAGCTCGATTCGATAGACATGGCGTGTGAGGCCTGAGGTTCGATTGTGCCTCGCTCCCCCCTCACCGGCTGGTTCCCCTCGATCCGTTTTTTAGCAATCGTAGTACTCTTTCAGCATAGATAGAGAAGGAGATGATCAGCATGAGTACCATGTATGCCACCGTTACATAGGCTTCCGCAAGGTCTGCCCGTTCCAGGTAAATTACTACCCTCTTCCCTGCCTCCACTCCCGCAATGCCGAGGTTCCCATAATGGTACCGAACTTGATATCCACATTCCCGAGTCTGTAGTGACTTATTGCAGCATAAAGGGTCTTACCCACGAGCATGAAAAATCCCGTTCCGATTGCGGAAACCATGGGCAAGCCCAGGATATTCAAGACAGGTATCAGCACCCAACCGCCACCTACCCCGAAAAACCCCGTGAGCACCCCGAGGAGAAAGCCCAAAAGAACTAATAAGCCCGGATGAATCACCTCAGAACTCGCCCTCCATTACCTATTCATGCTTGAACAACGCCCCCTGAAAATGCCTTGTGGGCAGGAAGCCTGCATTAATCACCCCTGGAGATATCGCATAATTCGCTTGTAAAGGCCACCCCCATCAGCATTATCACCACCTACTCCGCCAAAAAAGATCATTTCATACTTTGCCTGTCAAGGCTAATTACCTCGCATAGCCACACTACCATGACCGGCTTCTTATCCCTACCCAAGATGATCAATTTTTCCGAAAACCAACCCACATTGGGTAACCCTTTGTGTCATACGGGAGAATGTTCTATGTATTTGAAGCACCTTTCTTACTGAGCCTATTATCCTCCAACTTTACACCACCCAATTCGGGTATCTCATATGCATGGCCCCTAAAATTCCGATATAAGGATTGAAAAAAATGTAAATTCTCTCAAAAAAATTGAA
>Ga0315545_1005574_pt1 | contig 10049 bp, 10 predicted proteins | sample SalMarSW160210MG_FD_203096 | JGI IMG/M metagenome (GOLD analysis project Ga0315545, IMG submission 203096) | Salt marsh sediment microbial communities from the Plum Island Ecosystem LTER, Massachusetts, United States - Salt Marsh Sediment SW1602-10 ...
ACTGGATGCCTTTTATTCGGCGTTTTATTAATCTGATATTAGCCAATTTTTAACCTGCTCACCATGATATCTCGTCATATTCGAAGTTACCATTACTCAGCGGGCTTGCTCTCCAGACTCTATAAAATGTACCTGGAAGATTATATTTCTCCCTCATCTCCTGAATCCTATTAAGCACACTTATTAAATCTAGCCCATAATCAGGTTGAAAAAGCATATTCCACTGTTCTTCCTTGGATTTACCACCTACAAGATTAACGAAGGACATGCACAATCTATTATACTCTGCCAAATCTTCACTGCTAAACATCTTTTCAATATCATCATAAGTGATACCCATACTATCATCTTGAGTGGTTAACTGTGCAAGCTCTTCTACTGAGACAACTCTCCCCTTTACAACCTCCTTCACGTGCTCCTCCACTGTTTTTCTTCCCATACCCACCCACCCAAAAAGGCTTTGCCTCTTTACATCTCTTAAACCCCACCCCCGGTATGGGGGGAATTACCTCCCTTTTCTCCTCCCGCAAAAAGGAGTTAATAGAGGTTATAACCTCTGTGGGCGGGCTGGGTGGGAAGTACAACGCACTCTAAAAATCAGGCCAGACCCCATCCTTTTCCCCCCACCCCCTTTCGTGGGGGAAAACTACCTCTTCTTCTATCCCCCCCCCTAAAAATCGGCAGGTATTATAACAAATTACCCCCTACTTTAGTAATGGTTATAAAGAGCCAAAGGGTTTGACACTGGCAAAGCGCAGTTGTAGACTTTAAGCCAGGAGGAAAAATGGATTCTTTGAGCCAAACCGACCCGGAAATCAGCCATGCCCTGGAACTGGAGGCAAAACGCCAGCGGGAGACAATAAATCTCATCGCCTCGGAAAACTACGCCAGCCGGGCGGTGCTCCAGGCCGAAGGCTCGTTTCTAACCAACAAATACGCCGAAGGCTACCCCGGCAAACGCTACTACGGCGGCTGTGAGAACGTGGATATAGTTGAAGATTTAGCCATCCAGCGGGCCAAGGAGCTTTTTCATGCCCAGCACGCCAATGTCCAGCCCCACAGCGGAGCCCAGGCCAACATGGCGTCATACTATGCCCTGCTGGAATACGGGGACACGGTAATGGGCATGAGCCTGGCTCACGGCGGCCACCTTACCCACGGGGCCAAGGTAAGCTTCTCCGGCAAGTCCTACAATTTCATACACTACGGGGTTAACCGGGAGACGGAAAGGATGGACTACCCGGAGATAGAAAAGCTGGCCAAAAAGCACAAGCCCAAGCTGATTGTGGCCGGCGCCAGCGCCTACCCCAGGATTATCGATTTTGAGCGCTTCCGGCAAATCGCCGACCTGGTGGGAGCCAAGCTACTGGTTGATATGGCCCACATCGCCGGCATGGTAGCGGTGGGCCTACACCCCACCCCCATCCCCTACGCCGAGGTAGTCACCTCAACCACCCACAAGACGCTGCGCGGCCCCCGGAGCGGTTTTATTCTCTCCCGAAAAGAGCTGGCCCCGGCCATAGATGACGGCGTCTTCCCCAGGATGCAGGGAGGGCCGCTGATGCACGCCGTTGCCGGAAAAGCGGTCTGCTTCCGGGAGGCGATGCAGCCCGCCTTCACCGACTACCAGCGGGCGGTGCTGGAGAACGCCCGGGTTTTAGCCAGCGGACTACAGCAAAATGGCCTGCGCCTAATTTCAGGCGGCACCGATAACCACCTCGTCCTGGTCGACCTCACCTCAACCGGCATCACCGGCCGGCAGGCCGAAGAATCTCTAGGGACTGCTGGCATTGTGGTCAACCGCAATTCTATTCCCTTTGACCAGCAGCCGCCCAGAACCACCGGCGGCATCAGGCTGGGCACCCCGGCGGTAACCACACGGGGCTTCGGCAAAGAAGAAATAAAGCAAATCGCCGCCATGATTATAAAAATTCTGGCCAATATTGATAATTCTAAAATTCAAAAGGAGGTGAGAGAGGAGGTCAGTCAGATGTGCTCTCGCTTCCCGGTACCCGGCATTGATGACTGATATCAGGCGCTATTAATGCTATAATAAAGGAGGTGATTAACATGGCAAACAAGCTAGCTATAGGAATAGGAGCAGCCGTACTGGTGCTGGTCATAGTTTTCTGTGTCTTGCCCCTCAAGCAGGTAGCCTACGGAGCTACAGAGGACTATCAAGTCTCCGAGACCTACTATGCCTCTGAGCCATACACCGAACTGATACCGTATACCGTCAATGAGCCGCATTCCGTCCAGGTACGGTATACCGAAGAGGAGCCCTACACGGTCTGGCAAAACATTATTGAAGAAGGCACTGGTAAAATAATTGGTCGTGAGGCAATTACCAAATACCGAACAGTAGTCAAGTACAGAAGTGAGATAGTATACGGGCCGGTCACCAAATACCGGGAGGTGACCCTGTATAGAGACGCTACTGGACAGACACAGGTATGGCAGGAAAGACCGGCAACACAGTACAAGAAGGTCTCCTTCCTGGAAGCCCTTATCGGTTATTGATATTACGCAAAGAGAGGTAAGAGCCTATGGACGAGCTTAAGGTATTCACCGGTAATGCCCACCCCACCCTGGCCCAGCAGGTAGCCGACTATCTGAGCATACCACTGGGTAAGTGTGAGGTCTTTGAGTTCAGCAACGAGAATACCTTTGTTCGCATACTGGAGAACGTGCGCCAGAGGGACACCTTCGTCATCCAGCCTATATGCTCGCCGGTGAATAGAAGCCTGGTCGAGTTACTTATTATGCTCGATGCCCTTAAAAGGGCCTCGGCAGGACGTATCACCGCCGTCGTCCCCTACTTCGGTTACAGCCGCACCGATAAGAAAGACCAGCCCCGGGTACCGATAACCGCCCGCCTGGTGGCTGACCTGCTCACCGTGGCCGGCGCTGGCCGGTTACTGACGGTGGACCTGCACGCCGCCCAGATTCAGGGCTTCTTTAACATACCGGTGGATGAACTGACAGCTGAGTTCCTGCTCGGCGACTATTTCAAAGAAAAAAAATTAAAAGACCTGGTGGTAGTTGCCACCGATATCGGTATTACCAAGCGGGCACGCGATGTGGCCGCCAGGCTTAATGCCCCCCTGGCTATCATGGAAAAGAGACGGTTGGGCAACGATGACAAGACAGAAACGATCAATGTCATCGGCGACGTGAAAGGCAAGGTGGCGCTTACCGTAGACGACGAGATAGACACCGCCGGCTCCCTGGTAGGCGTTATCGAAGCCCTGGAGAAGCAGGGGGTCAAGGAGGTCTATGCCTGCTGCACCCACCCCATATTCTCCGGTAAGGCTATCCAGAGGATAGCCTCCTGCCCGGCCAAGGAGGTAGTGGTTACTGACACCGTTCCCGTTTCCGGCGACAAGAAACTGGACAAGATTACCGTTTTGCCCATAGCCCCCCTGCTGGGCGAAGCCATCAACCGCATCCACACCGGACTATCCATAGGGGCTATGTTCGAACAGGGATGAGCGATGTTTAAGTGGTTGGGCGGACTGGTTGACTCCAACGAAAAGGAGCTCAAGCGGCTACAGCCTCTGGTAGATACCATAAATCAGCTTGAGCCTGAATTTAAAAAGCTCAGCGACAGCGAGCTCGGTGCCAAGACCGACGAGTTTAAGACGCGATTGAGCCAGGGCAGTTCCCTGGACGAGCTCCTGCCCGAAGCTTTTGCCGCCGTTCGCGAGGCGGCTCAGCGCACCATAGGCCTGCGCCACTTCGATGCCCAGCTCATCGGGGGTATTGTTCTTCATCAGGGCAAAATCGCCGAGATGAAAACCGGCGAGGGCAAAACCCTGGTGGCCACCCTTCCCCTTTATCTAAACGCTCTTACCGGCCAGGGGGTTCACCTGGTCACCGTCAACGACTATCTGGCCCGGCGGGACCCCTACTGGATGGGGCCGGTTTATCACGCCCTGAATTTGAGCGTGGCCAGCATCTACCCCATGCAGTCTCCCGATGAACACACCCCTGCCCTCATTTACGACCCCGAATTTGACTCCGGTGACAGCCACTGGCCCCACTTCCGCCCCGTCCCCCGTAAAGAGGCCTACCAGGCCGATATCACCTACGGCACCAGCGCCGAGTTCGGCTTTGACTACCTGCGGGATAACATGGTCGCCGACCTCTCCCAGTGCGTCCAGCGCCCCGTAAACTACGCCATCGCCGACGAGGTGGACTACCTCCTTATTGATGAAGCCCGCACCCCGCTTATTATCAGCGCCCCCGACGTGGAGGCGGGGGAGAGGTACCAGCTGTTCGCCCGCCTTATCCCCAGCCTCAAGAAAGAAATAGACTACACCGTTGATGAAAAGACACGCACCGTCAGCCTGACCGATAACGGCATGACCAACATGGAACGGATGCTAAAGCGGGAAGGCCAGCTAAAAGCGGACAATCTCTATGACCCGGCCAACGCCGACCTGCACCGCTACCTGCAAAACGCCCTCAGCGCCAGGGAGACATACCACCGGGACCGGGAATATGTGGTCAAGGACGGGCAGGTCATCATCGTTGACGAGTTTACCGGACGGCTGATGCACGGGCGGCGCTACTCCGAAGGCCTGCACCAGGCAATAGAGGCCAAGGAGCGGGTCAAGGTTCAGCAGGAAAGCCGCACCTACGCCACCATTACCATCCAGAACTACTTCCGCATGTACGGCAAACTGGCGGGCATGACCGGCACCGCCCTCACCGAGGCCGAGGAATTTCATAAGATATATAAACTGGAGGTGGTGGTTATCCCCACCAACAAGCCGATGATACGCCAGGACTTCCCCGACCAGATTTACAAGGACGTAAAGTCCAAATTCAAGGCGGTGGTACGCGAGATTGAGCAGATGTACAAAGAGAAGCGGCCGGTGCTGGTGGGCACGATATCTATCGAGAACTCGGAATATTTAAGCGACCTGCTCAAGAAGAAGGGCATACCCCACCATATACTCAACGCCAAGCAGCACGAAAAAGAAGCCTATATCGTCACCCAGGCCGGCAGGCCGGGAGCGATAACCGTAGCCACCAACATGGCCGGCCGCGGCGTTGACATCATACTGGGGGGAAATCCTCAGGACGGAGAGCAAAAGGACTGGCAGAAGGAGCACCAAAAGGTGGTTGGGCTGGGCGGGCTCCACATTGTCGGCACCGACCGCCACGAAGCCAGGCGGATTGATAACCAGCTCCGGGGCCGCTCCGGCCGGCAGGGTGACCCGGGCAGCTCCCGCTTCTACGTCTCCCTGGAAGATGACGTCGTCCGCCGCTTCGGCGGCGACCGGATTAAAGGCCTCATGGAGTGGGCGGGCATGGATGAAGACACCCCCATCGAGAATGCGCTGGTGAATAAGTCCATAGAAGGCGCCCAGGTCAGGGTAGAAGGCTACAACTTTGATATCCGCAAGCACCTGGTAGAGTACGACGATGTGGTCAACCACCACCGGGAGCTCATCTACGGCGAGCGTAAAAAGATATTAGGCGATACCGACCTTAAATTAAATATCCTGTCCATGGTAGAAGACGAAATTAAGAATATAGTGGCTGCTAACACCGCCAATGAGCACGGCGAGGGCTGGGATACAGACGGCCTGCTCGGCGCCGTTTCCAAAATCCTCCCCATCCCCCCAACATTTAACGCCCAGGCCATCTCCCAGATGAAGCCCCGGCAGATTGAAGAAAAGCTAATCGAGCTGGCGCACCTGCTCTACGAGGATAAAGAGAAGGAGATTGGCCCCCCAAACATGAGGGCGGTGGAGAGGCTGTTGATGCTGCGCATCATGGACACGCTCTGGGTAGAGCACCTGACGGTGATGGAGAATGAACGTCTCCAGGCAGGCTGGGCTGGCTTGCGTCAGGAGCGTTCCGTGGATGCCTACAAGAGGGAGGGACACAACCTGTTCCAGAACCTGCTTTCGACCATTCAGCATGATGTGGTTCACAGCATATACCGCGTCAGCCTTGCCCGGCGGGAAGCTCCCCCCAAACCCCCCACCCCTGCTCAGGCCGGGGGCGACGGCCAGAAGCAAAAGCTTAAGGTCGGCGGCAAAAAGATAGGCCGGAATGACCCCTGCCCCTGCGGCTCAGGTAAGAAATACAAACACTGTTGTGGAAGGTGAGCAATGTGGAAGCGAAGGCTTGTTGAAGACGTAACTTTTGGCCTTGCCCAGGAGGTTGCCCTCCGGCAGCGCTACCAGAAAGACGGTTTCGGGCTGGAAAGCGCCTTTGGCAACGAACGGCAGGCCAGAGGGCGAATAGAAGAGCTCAAGCGTAAATTCGGCCTTACTGAGGCTGATATCCGCCTGGTACAGAACATCGCCAAGATAGGCGCCCAGGAGAGGATAACCTGGCAGGTCTACGCCAAAGGCGGAAAAGGGGTAAATGTCTTTTTACCAGACAGCTAAAGGCAAAAATAAACCCCCATGAACAACAAAGAGGTGGCCAGCGTATTTACCGACATCGCCGACCGGCTGGAGCTCAAAAAGGACAACATCTTCAAAGTCAGGGCCTACCGCAAGGTCGCCCGCTCCATAGAGCAGCTGCCGGTAGAAATAGGGCAACTGGCTAAAGAGGATAGACTCAAAGAAGTCCCCGGGGTGGGAGAGGCAATCGCCAAGAAAATTACCGAACTTATAACCACCGGCAGGCTGGAATACTACGAAAAGCTCAAAGCCGAATCCCCCCACTCCACCCAAGAGTAATAAAACATGACCAAAGCACCTAATCAATCAGCACCGGATGAAGCAACCTCAAGCGATAGTGCCCTGGCCATAAAACACCTGGAGCAGGCTATCTCAAGCGGCCAGCACTGGTATATCGCCCTGCTGGAAGCCATCGGGCTCTGGACTGACGGCGATGAAACCTATAACGGCCGCCACTATCAATACCTCATAGACGGCCAAGCCTTCGACTGGCTGCTGCTGGCGGAGCGGCTCTGTGAAGCGGTAGATGAACTCCTGCCAGAAGAGGAGAAAATGGCTCTCCTCTTCCACGGCCAGCCGCCGGTTAGCTTAAGCCAGGACAAATTCAAGGCGCTCATCGGCAGTGTTAAATACCGCCAGTACCTCAACTATTTTTACGGCATCACCGTGGAGGAAGCCCTGGTTCTGGCGGTGCAGGAAGATATACGCAAGGAAAAGCGTATATTAGGCTATAATAAAGAGCATAATCTCACCGACGAGGTCTACCAGCGGATATACGGGGCTACCAGGCCGGTATTGCTCAAGAGATTCCGGCGGGAGAAGGGTTATCCCCACCTCAGGTCTACCAGCCTGACCGAACTCAAGGAGTTCAGCTACTGGCTATTCAACTACCGGCTCAAAAACTGTGATAAAGCCAGGATTGCCAGCGATACCAAAAAAGCGCTGGAGCGGTTACCCGATAGTAGTTTGGCCCGGCTGACAAAGCCTATTGACATACCGGCTTAAGCTACTTACAATTCAACTTGAAAGCGCTGGAATACGGGGGCAAAGCTCCCTTTAGCAACTTAGATAGAAAGGAGGGATTTTTATAGAAATAAAAGATTGTCCTCTGCATCGCTAAATCTTGACGAAAGGAGGATGAGGAATTGGCGGAAGTAACAAGAGAAAGATGGGGCAGCAGGTATTTTTTCCTGTTTGCCGCGATAGGCTCCGCAGTAGGTCTGGGCAATGTCTGGAGATTTCCTTACCTGACCTACGAATATGGTGGCGGGGCTTTTTTAATTCCCTGGATTATCGGGCTTATCATCATGGGCATTCCCTGGATGATGATGGAGTTCGGCATGGGGCGCTACTTCCAGAGGGGTGCTCCTGGCGTCTTTGAAGGTATCGGCAAAAAGTGGGAGTGGCTGGGCTGGTGGCCGGTCTTTGTCGCCTTCCTCATAGTCACCTATTATTCCGTGGTCATAGCCTGGTCTCTGCGCTATGCGGTCAGTGCCGCCAGCATGGCCTGGGGCGTAGGCGAGGCTGGCGCCGCCGGAGCCGGCTCGTACTTCTTTGAGACAGTCCTCAACCTCTCCTCGGGACCAGGCGCACTCGGCGCCCCGGTGCTGCCGATACTAATCTTCCTGGCATTTGTCTGGGTAATTCTATTCTTCATCATGTACAAAGGAGCCGGAGTAATCGGCAGGGTGGCGGTATGGACGGTAACCATACCCTGGGCTCTGCTGGTCGTCCTGCTGATAAGGGGGCTGACTTTACCCGGGGCTATTGACGGCCTCAACTACTACCTCACGCCGGACTTTGGTGCCCTGACCAACCCTGATTTATGGTTCGGCGCCTTCAGCCAGATTGCCTTCACCCTCTCCCTGGGCATGGCCGGAATGTTCGCCTACGGCAGCTTTATCGCCAAGAGAGCCGATGTGACCAATAATGCCTTCATCACATCGTTCTCCAACTGTGCCACCAGCTTCTTCGCCGGCTTTGCCGTATTCAGCACCGTCGGCTTTATCATGCAGGCGCTATCGGTTCCGGTGGAGGGTGTCAGCGCCTCCGGTCTGGGGCTGGCTTTTGTGACCTACCCGGTGGCCATCTCCATGATGCCGGCGGCCAATGCCGTGGTCGGCGTGCTCTTTTTCCTGTGCCTGTTCTTCCTGGGCATAGACTCGGCTTTCTTCCTGGCCTACGGCGGCGTAATCTCACCGGTCATGGATAAATTCGGTTTAAGCCGGATAAAGGCCACCCTGCTTGTCTGCATCATCGCCTTCGTAGTCGGAATCTTATTCACCACCGGTGGCGGTCTTTACTGGCTGGACATCGTGGACAGGACAGTCTCCTTCTACGGCCTGCTGATAACCGGTGCCCTGGCCTCTATCGTGGTGGGCTGGGTATTCGGCGCCAAAAAGCTCAGAGAGCATATAAATGAGACCTCCGATATCAAGGTCGGCGCCTGGTTCGACTGGATGCTGAAAGTGGTCGTGCCGGCCGGTCTGCTCTTTGTCGTCATCTACGGCGGCTTTATGAACGATATACCCAATGCCTACGGAGGCTATCCGCTCTGGGCGGCTTCCATGATATGGGTGATACTGATAGTGACCCTGGGTCTTAGCTTCTGGCTGCAGGCGGTCAAGACCAGAGGGCCCAAGGAGGTGAGCGAATAATGACAACCGGAGCGATAGTAACCACCGTTATCATGTCGCTGATATTCATCGGCGTACTATGGTTTTGCTTCTCCCGGATGGGCAAAGGCGGCAAGTGGGAAGACTAACCGGGTAACCCTTAACCAAGACTAGCGCCTCAGAACCGCTCCTCTTGAATCAAGGGGAGCGGTTTCGCTTTGGCTTTAAGCCTTAAAACGGGCAAGCTGTGTTTTTAGCCTCTCCAGCCTGTCTTTTCTCCCACTTAGGTTATCCCGCTCTTTAGCCACCACCGCCGGCGGTGCCTTGGTCAAAAAAGCTTTATCCTTAAGCCTGGCTTCAAGCCGGGCCACCTCGGCCCCGGTCCGGGCTATCTCCTGCTCCAGCCGCTGCCTTTCCGCCTCAAGGTCAACCATGCTCTCCATTGGTATGATGACCTCTGAACTTTTAAGCACCAGAGCCAGGACATTCTCACCCGGCGCCTCTCCTCGGCTCTCCAGGAAGCTAACCGGCCTGGCCTTGGCCAGCGTCTCAATGGCCGGGGAATAAGCCTTGATGGCCGGGGTAAGCTCACCGGCATAGACCCGCGCCTCAATCCACCGCCCGCTCTCCACCTTATGCTCGGCACGGGCGTTGCGGATGGCGTGTATTATCTCGACTATGGACTCCATCACCCGCTCCGCCTCCGGGTCAATCGCCCTGTCATCGGCGGCAGGGTAGGCGGCAACCATTATGGACTCGGTTTTGGCCCAGCCGGCGGGCAAACGCTTTTTCAGGTTCTGCCACAGCTCCTCGGTGACGAAGGGCATGAAGGGGTGCAGCAGCCGCAGCGAGGTCTCCAGCGCATAAACCAGCACCGGCAGCGGAGACGGCTCTTCTTTGGAGTTCAGGCGAATCTTGACAAACTCAATATACCAGTCGCAGAACTCGCCCCAGAGGAAATCGTGGAGCTGCCTCTGGGCTTCGCCGAACTGGAAGTTATCCATCA
>Ga0315545_1005576_pt1 | contig 10047 bp, 7 predicted proteins | sample SalMarSW160210MG_FD_203096 | JGI IMG/M metagenome (GOLD analysis project Ga0315545, IMG submission 203096) | Salt marsh sediment microbial communities from the Plum Island Ecosystem LTER, Massachusetts, United States - Salt Marsh Sediment SW1602-10 ...
CAAGAAGTTTCTCACCTGGTGGGGCTTACTTCTGTTCTGCTTCAAGTTAGGCAGCCGCCGCCAACTGGACTACGAGTTGCGAGATCTGGAGCTCCAGGTACTTCACAATGCCAATCGCCTGGCTGGCGCCAAGCAGAACTCGCTCCCCGTCCACAAAACCCTCAACCACTTTCTGAGTCATGTCGGCTCCGAGGCCTTCGCCCAACTCCGAACTCGGTGCGTGCGCCCCGCCCACGGCGGGGATGAAGTCCCTCGATGCCTTCCGCCTCCTGGGACGCTTCGTGGTGGCCATTGATGGCGCCAGCTTCCTACTGTTCCGCAAACGCCACTGCGAAAAGTGCCTCACGCACCCCGCCGTCGGCGGGGGGACAACACTCTTTATCTGCATCCCCTCCTGGAGGCCAAGCTGGTCGCCCCCTGCGGTCTTGCCCTGTCCGTAGGCGCCGAGTTCATCGAGAATCCTGCCGCAGAGGTCTCTTCGCCCCATCCCCATTGCTCCAAGCCAACCACCCTCTCTGGGTACGAAAAAGTCAAACAGGATTGCGAGCTCAAATGGCGCCCTTGGCGCCACAGACTCGCCCCCGCACTTAAGCGAGACTTTCCTCAGACCCGCCTGTGCATTGGCGGGGATTCGCTTTTCGCCTGCGGCCCCGTGCTGAATGTCTGTGAACACCGCCGTAGGCGGTGGTCCCACGTGTTGACCTTCAAGCGGGGCCGCACCCCCGACCTGTGGCAGGACTTCCAGGGACTCCTCAAACTCGCCCCAAAAAACTCTCTGCGCATTCAACTGCCCAACGGCGCCCGTCAGCATTACCGCTGGGTCAACAACCTCTCTTATGGCGACAGCCAGCGGCGCTCCCATCGCTTGAACGCCATCATCCTCAACGAAACCTCAAAAGGAAAGACTACCACTTTCGCTTGGCTCACGGATTTCCATCTCAAGGCAAACAACGTGGCGGCTATTGCCGAGAAAGGAGGCCGAGTCAGATCAAAAATTGAGAATCAAGGTTTCAACATCCAAAAAAACAGCGGCTTGAACCTGGAGCATGCCTACAGCATCCACCCGGACAATATGAAGGCTTTCTACTACCTGGTGCAGATCGCTCACATCTTTCTGCAACTGCTCGAGACCGGCAGCCTCCTCAAGCATCTCGCCCAAGCCTATGAGGCCACCCCCATCCAACTCTTCGGCAGCCTAAAGAATCCCGCCAAGGCGGGACTCGACCACGCCGAAGGCGTGGCTGGATTGCTTCCGCTATTTCCGCATCCCAGCCGACGCCTTCGATTCCCTACTGGTCCCGCCTTCGGCGGGATCAGATCCGTCTCGATACTTCCTGAGTCCTGCGCTGGGGCATGCTCCAGGCCTCTCCGCAAGCCGCTGATACTATAACCGCTGCACGCCAGCGTTACGACCCCCTACGCTCTCCGACCGCCCACACCACCGCTCCACCTCTCAAATGCCTTCCCGCCTCGCCCATCGCTGGCCTGTTCCCCAGAGCTGCGCACCCCGAAAAAACGTTGACTTCCCGCGAGGATTGGGGTATAAGTTAACAAATGGGCTTCGTGTCAGTCAGGCTGTGAGCTTTCGAAGTTGGCCAGTTCGTTTCAAGGAGGTACCGGAAATGAGAGCGTTCAATGAGCAAGCCTGCGGGGTGGTTTTCGTTATTCTCATTGGTTTGGCGGTAGGAGCGTGCGGCGCGGAGGTCGTGCCGACCGAAAACAGCGACGCAACGGGGATACAAAAGTTGGAGCTATCCTCCTACTATGATGCTCGCCCCACATCGGTGGCGCCCAATGCCCCTTCCTATTCGCTCCCCATTCAGCTCGGGCAGACGTCCAATGCTCAGGACCTTCGCGGTTATTTTGGGCTGGACGATAACGCCATAGAGGCCATCGAGCGCAACGGCTTTGTGGTTGTGGAAGCGAGGGACGCCTCGGGGGAGAAGTACGAAGGCATGGCGCAACCTTACGTGGACTTGAAGGAGAACGGAATACCGATTTTTGTGACGCCGGATTCGCTGCTCCATCTGTATCACGTTCAGTTCGATGAGATTCTGAAGTGCGTCGAGGAAAATGAGTTCTTCGCGAGCCTTGTGCTGATGTCCGACGCTTTATTCGAGAAATCGCTCGCCCAGTACGATTCCTTCTCCGGAGACCTCAAGGAAGCCGCGAGGCGAAACGTCGCCTATTTCACTGTGGCGATGAAGCTTCTCGGCGAGAAGGTCAGCGTTCCCGAGTCCGTTTCCGAGGAGGTGAATGGCGAGCTGGAGAATATCGGGGCGCATGCCGGATTTAGCCCCAGCCCGATTTTCATCTACGAGGAGGACTACTCGCAGTACGTTCCCAGGGGCCACTACACTCGAAGCGAGACGCTCAAGAAATTCTTCAAGGCGATGATGTGGTACGGGAGGATGGCTTTCCTTCTGAAGGGAAGCGAGCCATGGGGACCTCTCGACGAAGCGCTGATTTCGGTAGAGGACGCGAGGATTCAAACCATCCAGGCTTCGCTCATAACTCTCGCCCTGGATAGCCTCCGGGCGGAAGAGAAGCCTATCGCCGACATCTGGAATCGGATTTATGCGGTAACCGCTTTCTTCGTAGGTCTCGCGGATGACCTGACGCCGTACGAGTACAAGGAATCCATTACGAAGGTCTTCGGCTCGCCGGTGAATGTGGAGGAGTTCAATGACGAAGAGAAGATGTACGACTTGAAGGTAGAACTGGCTCTGCTGCGAAGTCCGAAAATCTATGGCGGAACAGGGAATTGCGGTGTTACTCCGCCGGTTACGCCGGAGACATTGAAGGAGATTTTGGAAAAGACCAAGGGGCTGAGGTTCATGGGGCAGCGGTTCATTCCGGATTCGTACATGTTTCAGAACCTCGTTTTCCCTGTGGTTCTGGACTACACAGGGTCCGGGCATCCCTTCACGCTGGAGTTTACTGGGGGCCGGTTGTCGAGATGTTTCCCGAGGGGATTGGACGTGATGGCAGTCCTCGGCTCGGATGAGGCACTGACTATTCTGGAACGGGAGGGCGACACGGAGTACATCAACTATGATAAATCCCTGAATGACCTGATTGGCATCTTCGAGTCGTTCACGGAGGAGGACTGGAACAAGAACCTCTACTGGAGCTGGCTCTATACGCTGAAATCGCTTTTGGGCAGTTACGGTCAGGGGTATCCGGCGTTCATGCAGGGCGCCGCCTGGCAGGATAAGGAGCTCAACACCGCCCTCGCGTCCTGGACGGAATTGAGGCACGACACGATTCTTTACGCAAAGCAGAGCTATACCCCGTGGGAAAAAGGTCCTCCGCCGGCTCGGGACCCGGGATATGCGGAGCCTGTGCCCGAGTTTTACAACCGCCTTCTGGCTTTGACGCGGATGACGAGAGTCGGGCTTGCGGATATGAACGTCCTGGACGCGGCGCAGGAGAGCAGGCTGGTCGGGTTGGAGGAAGTGCTGAGCCGCTTGGCGAACATATCCATAGATGAACTGGAGGGAAACGAACTCAGCGACGGCGACTGCGAGTACATACAGAACATCGGGGCAACTCTGACGCCGCTTATCGAAGGACTTTCGGACGAGAAAGGTGCGAAAACCACGCTGGTTGCTGATGTTCATACGAATACGAGCACAAGCCAGGTCCTGGAAGAAGGGGTCGGCTACGTCAAGTTCATCGTTGTCGCTTACCCGATTCTGGACGGGAGAATCGTTCTCGGTGCAGGCCCCGTTTTCTCCTACTACGAGTTCAAGTGGCCAATGGACGACAGGCTGACAGACGAGAAATGGACGCAGATGCTGGAGAACGGCGAGCAGCCGGCGCAGCCCGATTGGGTCAGGAGTTTCGTGCAGCCCGTAACGTTTTCCCTTCCGAAAGATGACGACACAGATTGCGACCAGCTTCCCGATTCCTGGGAGAGATCAAGCTGGGGCAGTATAGGCGCGGTCAACGATCCTAAAGGCGACCAGGATGGCGACGGCTTTACGAATGAACAGGAATATCTCGCCGAAACGGACCCGGACGATGCTGACTCGTCCCTGCGAGTGCTGACTATCCTGCCAGAGGGGTCCTCCGGCGACCTTCTTCGCTGGAGCAGCGTTGACGGAAGGCGTTACCGCGTTTCCTATTCGGACGATCTGCGGACATGGTATCTGGTGGGGACGCCAGTCACCGCTCAGGGCGTAACCGCGGATGTGTCGGCTTCGTGGGCGGCTTTTCCCAAGCGGCGTTTCTACCGTGTTAACATCATCCCATAGAGCGGTTTTGGCAAGGACTTGCCTCTGAGGTTCTTTCTGCGGCGCCATCCCACGCGCGAGGCTCGCCCAGTTGCGTGCCGCGCAAAATTCTTGACCGGCTGATGCGAGGATAGTAAGTTTGCGTCGTCTGTCGGCGGGCGGGCGGATGTGCCGCACCCCCCGCTGCGAACCGGTCCTGAAGTGTGACGAAGCATGGCGGGGCCGCGCACATTCTAACGGCGCCTATGGGGAAGGTCAGGGCCTCGCGGTTCGCGCATCTCCCAGAGAACCAACAAAGCAACTAACTTGAAAGGGAAACTCGATGAGAACTTTGCTTTCGGTATCCGTTTGCTTGTGCCTCGTGGGCGTTTCGGGATTCGCGGCGGAGCGGGTCACCGTCGGATCGCTGGTTCGGGAGATGGTGGATTTCGTGCGTCTGGCGGATTTTCCCGACCCCTCTTATAAGACGGTTCAGTTTTCGAGCTACGACCGTCGCTCAAAAGCTCCCAACACACCAGGATGGTACGCCAACAGCGACGGCTTCGGCCGGGAGCCTATTCCCGGCTTCCAGCGTGTAATCCAGCCAGCCGGGGCGGACGGCGTCGGGGAGTACTTGATGGCGGAGGTGAACGGCCCCGGCGCGATCGTTCGCGGCTGGACAGCCAGCATCGGCGGAGAACTGCGGGTTTTCCTCGATGGCGGCGAAAAGCCGGTGTTCGACGGCCCCGCCAGCGTATTTCTCCTCGACAGATACGCTTATTACGCCCAGCAAATGGGGCTTCCGCTCGAGGGCGTCGGCGACGCATTTCATCAACGTGATGCGGATTATTTTCCCATCCCTTTTGCGAAGGGCTGCCGCATCGTATGGAAGGGCAAGCTGACGGACCTGCATTTCTATCAAATCCAAGTTCGAGAGTACGCCTCTGGAACGGTGGTGCGAACGTTTAAGCCTGCGGACGTTAAGAGATACGCGAAGGAAATCAACCGAGCCGTCTCGATTCTTCAGAATCCATCCGGCGTCCTCGAGGGAGTTTCGGTAAAAGAGAGGAGCGCAGTTGAGCTTGACGTTGGAGCCGGGAAACGAGTGGAGGCGCTGAAAAGCGACCGGGGGCCGGGCGTCATTCGAATGTTTGCCTTGAACGTAAAGGGGCCCGATCTGAGAAGCGCTCTGCGGCAGACGATCCTTCTCATTCGATTCGACGGCAGCCCCTTTCCTCAAGTGGAGTCGCCGGTGGGGGACTTTTTTGGCGCGGCGCCGGGCGTCAACCCATACGAGACGCTGCCTATGACGATCAAGCCCGACGGGACGATGATTTGCCGATTTGCGATGCCCTTCGCGCGTTCTACGACGATTTGGTTTGACAATCGCGGTGAGAAGCCGGTGAGGATCAAGGGAGAAGCGATTATATCTCCGTACGACTGGCGCCCGGACCGTTCGACGCACTTCCGGGCGAGATGGCGAGTGAACCACGACCTGCTCGCTGCCCCCGGCGGCGGCGCTTTCGACCTTCCATTTCTCTTCGCTCACGGGCAGGGCGTTTACGTGGGAACAGCGGTCATGGTGATGAATCCCTCACCCGTTCCCACCGCTTCCGGCAACTGGTGGGGCGAGGGAGATGAAAAGGTGTTTGTAGATGGTGAAACCTTCCCCTCGACGTTCGGGACGGGTTCGGAGGATTACTTCAATTACTCCTGGAGCACCTGCGAACTGTTCGAGCATCCCTACTGCGCACAGCCTATCGTGACGGGGCCGGACACCCGCGGGTACATCTCCAATTGCCGCTGGCACATCCTCGACGCTTTGCCATTCGAGCGGGAAATCGCCTTCTACATGGAGCTGTACAGTCACAGACCAACGCCCGGCTTGAGCTATGCCAGGATAGCGTACCATTACGCGCGCCCGGGCATCCGTGACGACTGCGTGCCGATCATGGCGAGCGACGCGAGAGTAGCGCCTCTGCCGAAAGCGTGGCAGCCCCTCGCCAGCCACGGCTCCCAGGGTGCCATCTTCTACCAGGCGGAGTCCCTGAGAGCTAAAGGGGACGGAGAAATCAGCGTTGCGGATGGCGGGCTGTGGTCGGGCGGAAAGCTCCTGGTCTGGCGGCCTCGGAAAAAAGGGGACAAGCTTTCGCTTTCGCTGAACGTTGAAAAGGCCGGCCGCTACGCGATTGTCATGACCTCGGCAATGACGCCGGAGTCCGGGCGTTTCCGCGTGAGATGCGATAAGCGGCAGCTCCTTCGCGGAAGAAATGAGACCACGGCTGATCTGCGCTCCCCCTACCAAACCATGCTCCGAAACATTGCCTGGCAGCCGGTTGATTTGAAAGCGGGCGGGCATGTGCTCGTGCTCGAGCCCGGAGACGGGAGCGTTTCTGACACAATGATTGGCCTCGATTTCATCTGGCTCCATCCCCGCAGGTAGGTGGCGCGAAACCCGGGCGGAGCCGCGCTCGACCGCGGAGGTGCAGCCCTGCATCCTCCGCTCGTGGACGAACGTTCTCCACTTATGCGGGCGCGGCCGGAACGGGCCGAGGAAGCTTCTCGCGGCAGGCGGGCTTTTCCACCGTGCAGAGTCAGCTCTTGGGAATGCTTGAGCCACCAAGGGGGCTGAAGGTGAATAATCTAAGTACATGGATTCGCAAATACGGTGAAGTATAACGGTGTGGTGAAAGGAGCTATTTTGACGGGATAGTCACGCCATCGGCGTGAACGGGATTGTTCCGGAGACGTGAAGCATCCAGTAAATCACGAGCCGGCGGGCCGCTGAGTGAAAGAGCACGAACCGCAAGGAGTCGCCGGAGAAGTGGTTCGAGACCTTCCTGGTCGGTCATGGCTGGGTCGAAAGGGATATGGTCATCGTCGAGCCCCGCGTGCCGCGGCGTCAAGGGATTGTTGTGGTGGCTCAGGAACCGCAACTCATTAACAAGTCGTTGCCGCCGCTAAGCCAGTACGTGAGAAGTTGAGGTAAAGCGAAAGGCCAAGGACCTTTCGCAAGGATAAGCAGGATTCCAAGAATCATGTCCATCCTGTTATCCTGTCCAAGCAAATACGTCACCGAATTTATGAATCGGAGCACTAAGATGGACTGTGGGAGTCCTTCCTTTTGAAACTGGCGGGTGAGAGGGTTGCGAAACGATGGAGATATTTCTTGCGGGAATCATTCAGGGTTCGAAACTCGGCACTTCGGTTCACGATCAGGGTTATCGTCGGCGGATACGGGCTGTTCTGGGAGAGGCTTTCCCCAAGGCGGTCATATATTCTCCGGCGGAGGAACACCCCGATTCCGTGATGTACGAGAACCGGAAAGGAAGGAGGGTCTTCCTCGAGGTCATGGAGCGTGCCGGAGGGGCGGACCTTCTCGTCGCCTACCTCCCGGAAGCGAGTATGGGAACGGCTATCGAGATGTGGATCGCATTTAACGCCGGAAAAAAAGTCGTGGCGATCTCGCCTATGAAGGAAAACTGGTGCGTGAAGTATCTTTCGCATTACGTCTGTTCGAGTCTGGATGAGTTCGAACGTTTCGTTCGCTCCGGAGGCCTCAGGCGTCTGCTGAGCGGAGTGCAAGAGGAAAGGTCGCGCAGCCGAGATGAAACGGCAGAAAAGTGAAATGAGGTCCATCCTCGACTTGAACCTCGCCGAGGTCGAGGAGTTTTTCGCCGAGGTGGGCGAGCCGAAGTATCGCGCCGCGCAGGTATTCTCGTGGATTTACGATAAGCATGTCGCGGAATGGGGAGGCATGTCCAACCTGTCGTTGAGGCTGAGGGAAACGCTCGCCTCGCAATGGGCGATTGTGACTTCTCACCTCGAGGAGGTCAGGGAAAGCCACGATGGAACGACGAAGCTGCTGATCCGGTTATCTGACGGTCAGGCGGTCGAGAGCGTCCTTATTCCGGAGGAGGGACGAAACACTGTTTGCCTCTCGACTCAGGTGGGATGTTCCATCCGGTGCTCTTTCTGCGCGAGCGGGAAGGGAGGGCTCAAGCGAAACCTCTCCAGCGGGGAAATTCTCGAAGAACTGCTTCATATCTTCTCGACGCTGCCGCCGGGCGCGCCCATTCGTAACGTGGTGCTGATGGGAATGGGCGAGCCGATGATGAATTACGATAACGTGATGCGGGCTGTCCGGGCGATGAACGCAGCGTGGGGTTTTCAGATCGGTGCACGCAGAATCACAATCTCCACGGTCGGCGTCATCAGCGGCATAAAACGGTTGGCGAAGGAGGGGATTCAGGTCAACCTCGCGGTCTCTTTGCACGGTGCAGACGACCGGACGCGGCGAAGAATTGTGCCGGCGACGAGAATCGCTTCGGTGGCGAGCATCGTCGAGGCGGCGAGAGACTATTTTGGCGAGACCCGCCGGAGGGTGAGCTTCGAGTATGTCGTGATTGATGGAGTCAATAGCTCGCTCCGGCAGGCGCGAAAGCTCGCTGAGCTACTGCGAGGATTTCCCTGTTTTGTCAACCTCATTCCATTGAATCCCGTGGACGGAATACCGCTCAGGCCGCCGGATGAGTGTCGTGTGCGAGCTTTTCTCCGCGAAATGGAACGAGAGGGCATTTCGGCAGCCATCCGGGCGCAAAGAGGAGACGATATTTCCGCAGCCTGTGGCCAACTCGCAGGCGAAATCCGTGCAAGAGAAGCCCGGAGCAGCTCTCCCGAAATGCGCAGTGAGGCCGGGTGAATGCGATTCGGCAGCGCCTGCGCGAAGATCCGTTCGAATTGCATCACCCGCTGGTGCTTGTTGGCGAGGCGGAAGCGGTTGGCGAAATTGTGCCCCATCATGCGGCGGTATTCGTTGATGCGGTTTCGCCATTTCTAGCTGTGGTTGTTGGCGGCGTAGTACTGGGCGCAGGTCATGGCTTCGTCGGGGGAGAGCGGGATTTCAGGGAGGTTCTTGAGAAGCTCGCGGGCAACCTGGCGGTGGCTCTTGAAAAGAGCTAATTGCTTGCAGATGAAGTCCTTGTGGTTAAATCGCAGGCGGTATGTTCTGTTGTGCTCGTTCATGGTTGGTGATCCCCGTCGGGTTATGGTTGTCCCTTATTTTGGTAGGATAATAACATAATTGTGTTGTTTTGTCAACAATGAATGGGTGTCAAGGGAAGGGTTGCGAGTCGGCCGGGTTAGGGATAGTATTATTCAGGTTTGGTTGGGACGCATTAGCGCGTGAGTGACTTCCATTAAGGGGTTGATCATGCAAGGCAAAGAGGCGAGAGCGGCGAGGCTGCTGGAGCTGGCAAGAGAAGAGTTTGGGAAGCTCACGAAGGCGGAGGAGAAGTTTTTCGAGGCGGTGGCGAAGGGAGAGCTCGCAGATTACAGTGCGAAGGGGAAGGGAAAGAATGATCCGGCGAAGGCGAACGAGTGGGGGAGGGGCCGCGTGCTGAAGGCTGATCGGATCGAGTGGGTGTGCACGGAGCCGGAAGCGTGCAAGCTGGTGAGGCGCCAGGGGATCCGGGTTAGAGGGGCGCGTGTGAGCGGGGAGCTTGACCTGGAGTACGCAAGGATTCCCTTCGTGCTGGATTTCGAGAAATGTGCGTTTCCGGGGGGGATTGACTTGAGCTATGCGGACGTGCGCGGGCTGCATTTGGAGGGGACGCACACCGGCGCATTATTGGCGGATAGGGTGAAGGTGGAAGGGTACGTCCTTCTGCGTAGAGGCTTTAGGGCCAATGGAGAGGTGTGCCTGCTGGGAGCGGAGATCGGGGCGCAGCTCAATTGCAGCAAGGGCGAGTTTGCGAACTCAGAGGGGGACGCGCTGAAGGGTGATGGGATGAGGGTTGGGGGAACTGTGTTCCTGAGTGAGGGTTTCAAG
>Ga0315545_1005578_pt1 | contig 10042 bp, 7 predicted proteins | sample SalMarSW160210MG_FD_203096 | JGI IMG/M metagenome (GOLD analysis project Ga0315545, IMG submission 203096) | Salt marsh sediment microbial communities from the Plum Island Ecosystem LTER, Massachusetts, United States - Salt Marsh Sediment SW1602-10 ...
GCAACACCGACTATCAGGGTTGCCAGCACCGCAACTATCGCGATAACAACCAGCATCTCGACAAGCGTAAAACCACATTTTGTTTTTTGTTCATTGTTCATTGTTCATCGTGTTCATTGTTCATCGTGTTCATTGTTCATCGACCTATAAAGCTTTTTAAGCCACGAAGCTTAGCTTCAAAAGTTACAAATATCGTCGTTTGTGCCGTACAGGCCGTCCGCCCCAGCAGATATGAGTATGTATGAGTCAGGCCTGTAAGGCCAATCTATCGCCGTTACCTTCGGGTCGGTAATATATTTGTAGAAATATTCAAACTCAGAAGTACCATCATCAGCTAACGGATGAGGTCTGCCAAGATCTTTTATCTCCAGAACCGTGAGGGTTTTGTTGTCGAAGGCATTGTAAATCCTGTCCGGTATAGGTACAGAGCTGGTATTGTGCACCTTGCTGGATGGATTAGCTTTGTAGTAAAGAATTGGCGTACCTGCCATAACGGTGACGGTAGCGCCGGTTGCAGCAGTGTAGGATACCGGCTTTATTCCAAAGACATCACAAAGTACATAGGTATCCGGAGCAAGGGCCCATGCAGCAGGGGTGCCAAAGGTTGTAAACAGGTCGGACAGTTTAAAGGCATTGGCGGTCGAAAGCTCCAGATAAGGCCCTATCCGTTTATCGAGATTCTCCTCCGCCACATCCGGGTCCGGGTCCGAAGCGTTTTCATATAATAAGTCACCATTTATATAACGCCCATCCGACTGCCATTCTGAATCCGGATGAAAGCCTAAAAGGTCCCAGCCTAAAAGGGCTTCGGTGAGTTTCTGCGTGCCGCAGTAATCAAACGGCGTTGATTGACCGATATCTGATGGCGGGTAATCACCGTAATCGCCCTTAAAGGCCATAATCGCCATATCGATGGTCGTAATCTGAGTCGTTTGCTTGGCTTCTCTGGCGCTAGTGCGCACGAAGCTGACGGTCGGAACAAGAATACCCACCAGTATTGCGATTATCGCAAGAACCGTCAAAATCTCAATCATCGTAAAGCCTTGTCGTCTTTGGAACCTCATTTCAATTTCCTTTTACCATACCGCGGTTTTTGTCTTCGCTTTCACTCCACCCAATACAACCAGTTTTTATCAAGCCATTCATCTGCAAGTATGGAAATATCGTCATAGTCGAAGGTCTGTGAGCCCCACTCTTTAGCAACAATTGCAAAATCGATTAGATTTACGATGCCGTCATTGTTAAGGTCCCCCACCAACAGCTCATCTTCCCGCCCGTAGCTGGTGCCCATCCAGTTGTCGCCAAGGACTGAAAAGTCACGGCCATTGATTATAAAATCTTCGTCTTCGAATAAATCGTATTTTTTAAGTGCAGGCTCCTGGAGCCATTGCTCGGCGAACAATCCCAAATCAAACATATTCACGTAACAATCGTGGTCGAGGTCTCCGATAAGATAGCCGAAGCCGTCGCAGTGGGCATCGAAGGCAAGAAAATCCCATCGGGCATGGTATGCTACGTTGGGTTCGCCGTCCACATTGACTCTCATAGCAAGCTTCAACGTGTGCGGGTCTGCGTACTTATCCAGGCCATTGACATCATCGAGCACAATTTGCTGGTCGGGATAGACACCATCGCCATGTTCACTGGGGCCGAGGTCGTCTGAATGCCACGCTATAATGCCATCAATATAAACAATTGCGGTACGTTTTTCGGGCGTCCACGGAAAAAACGACGGCAGCGGAGAAATCAACTTGACATCGAAGTTAACCTGGTTGGCATCAGCGAGGTAAACTAACTGGCAAATCGTTGCTTCATCGCCATCGTTAAAATCCGGAACATAGCCAGCGGGTCCCTTGGAGTAAATTCTTAAAGAGTAATTGCCATCGGTTTGCCAGCCATCATCGACCCTCCCGCCGAACTTTAGTACACCACAGGGGTCAGCAACCAAATTAACGTCAGGCCATCGCTGAGGCGGCTGCGCCGCAATGTCATTTATCACGCCGTCATATTCGAAGCTGCCGTTCACGATGACACTGACATCTGCTCGTATGTAACCGGTGAACACCAACATAATAATCACCGCCTTAACAAACACCTGTTTTTGCATCAACCGCATCTCCATAAATTATGGCTCAAAATTGAATATATCATCACGTGTGCCGTACTGACCATCGAACCCCGCCGAGAGAAGAATATAAGAGTCCGACCTGTAAGGCCTGCTAACAGTTTCAATCTTTTTATTTCTAATATAATCTTCTCCGTAAAATACTTCAGGGTCATGCAACGGATGCTTGGGGTCACCGCCCCACGCCGTAGGCGGATTCCACGGCATTCCCCATCCCACCAAGTAATCGTTATCGAGGTAATTATAAAACTGGCCCTTATTATCGAGTCCCGCCGGCTCATAAGCAGCATTTGGGTCATGCCTTAAACCTGCCGTATTCGCCTTGTAATAAAGTATAGGCATACCGATTCTCTTGCCCGTGCTCTTATTCTTTACGCGAGCATATTCATCACACAGGACAAATAACCCCGGCTTGATGTCTCCTATTCCCGTGGTACCGTAGATATCTCCGAGTCTGTATGCGTTGGCCTTTTCCAGCGGCAGATAAAGCCCTTTTCTGGCCTGCAAATTCTCCGTCTCGCCTGGGTCAAGAGGAGAGCCGGGTGGATTATCGTATAGCTGATTGGTCCCATCTGTACAATCGGCCCTGAAATGCGAATCCGGATGGAAGCCCAGCAAATCCTGGCCCAGCATCACCTCACAGAGTCTCGCTGCGCCGGGGTAATCCTCATCATCTTCATCATAATCAGGCACATGACCGTGGGTGGATGAATCCGGATAGCCCTCGAACTCATTCCTGAAAAGTTCCAGTGCCGCGTCGATGCCGTGGAATTGTGCCTTTTGCTTGACATCTTTGGCATACCGGTTGACCATATTCAAAGACGGCACAAGGATACCTATGAGGATTATGATAATGCTCATAACGGTCAAAAGCTCCACAATGGTAAAACCCGCCTTGTTTTCGGACACCTGCGGTGTTGTTACCGCATATCTGGGGCCCGATGTCGTTTCGGATTGTCTGATGAGTCGTCTCATTTTGACCACCTCCCTAATCTTTAATCTTTGCACACCTGGTTTACCGGCACATCTTACATACTGGTGCCCAGCGATGAGATAACCTGTATCATTGGCAAAAATACCGATAGAACGATACACATAACGATTGCGCCGAGGACCAGAATCATAATCGGCTCAAGCAGTGACATCAGCGAGGCGACCATAACATCAACCTGCTCATCGTAGTTGTCAGCCACTTTCAGCAGCATCTTATCCAGGTCACCTGTTTCCTCACCCACAGCAACCATATTTGAAACGATTAAGTCAACGGTTTTGGACTGCCGCAGCGGGCCCGCGAAGGTATCACCCTGCCTGATAGAATTGTGAACGTTTCCGAGACAATTCGCATACACCTCGTTTCCCGCCGTTTCACGCGAAGTATTGATGGCGTCAAGAATCGGCACGCCCGCACCAATCAGCGTCCCTAAAGTTCGCGTCCATCGCGTCACGGCGATTTTACCACTGAGCGGCCCCAACACAGGCAGCCTGAGTTTTATGGTGTCCAGAACGTATCTGCCCACCCGAAACTGTCTTATAATCTTCAGAGCAGCAACAAACGCAAAAGGTGCCCCTAACAGAATAGCCCAGCCGAAATCGTACGCTATCCAGTTGCTTATACCAAGCACCGTTCTCGTCATCGCGTTCAGCTCGCCGCCGACCATTTCGCTCAGCACTTCCTTGAATTTCGGTATAACAAATTTCATCAAGCCCAAAACGATACCGAATGCCGCACACAAAACTACCATAGGGTAAACCATTGCGCTTTTAACCCTGGATTTAAGTTTTTGAGCCTTCTCCATAAAGTCAGCTATACGTGACAAAATCAAATCCAGCACACCGCCCGTTTCGCCGGCCGCCACCATATTGACAAACAGCCGGTCAAACGTCCTTGGGAATCTGCCCAGCGCCTCCGACAGCGTCGCCCCTCCTTCTATGTCGTCAGCCACGTAGCCGATAACCTTCTTGAAAGTCCCCGACTTCTGCTGCTCTTCAAGAATCCTCAGCGACCGCAAAATTGGAAGACCTGCGTCCTGAAGCGTCGAAAGCTGCCTTGCAAACTGTGCCACCATTTTCACCTTTACCCTGCCGCGCGCCCCGCGCCTGGCCTTAGGCCTTGCACCCGCCTTGGCAGCCGGTTTCTTCTTGGCGCCGAGCTCCCGTACCTTCGTGGGGAAATACCCCATATTTCGTATCTTGCTTATCGCTTCCTTTTCGCTCAGAGCATCTACTTCGTCTTTTATCCCCACTCCCTGCGAGTCCAGAGCTTCGTATTTGTAAGTAGGCATCTTAAAACCTCCACTGATTGTTATCTTTCCGATATTGTCTCTTTTACCACCTCGTCTACCGTCGTGATACCGTCGTAGATTGCAGCCAGGCCGTTGTCGCGCAGCAGCCTCATACCGGCCTTTTCCGCCGCCGCGCGCAAAACACTCGTCGAAGCCTGACTCATAATCAAGTCACGTATCTCATCGTTAAACAGCATAATCTCAAATATGCCCGTTCGTCCCCTGTAACCGGTCTTATTGCAATTACTGCAGCCCCGCCCGTAATAGAACTCCTTGTCCTTGATATCCTCCGGCGTAAGTCCCAGCTCCATTAGCTGAACTTCGGTGGGCTCGATGGGGGTCTTGCATTTTTCACATATCCTTCTGACCAACCGCTGCGCAACAATGCCTTCGAGCGTCGCGGTAACAAGAAACGGCTCCACACCCAAATCCAGCAGTCGTGCTATCGAGCTCGGAGCATCATTTGTGTGTAGTGTGGTGAATACCAGGTGCCCCGTCAGAGAAGCCTGCGCCGCAATCTCCGCCGTCTCGAGGTCACGAATCTCACCCACCAGTATGATATCGGGGTCCTGACGCAAAATCGAACGCAGGCACCTCGCAAATGTCAGTCCGATATCAGACCTCATTTGAACCTGAATCAGACCGTCGACATCGTACTCAACGGGGTCCTCTGTCGTGATTATTTTACTTTCAACGTCGTTGAGTTCGGCCAAAGCAGCATAAAGAGTTGTGGTTTTACCGCTGCCCGTCGGCCCTGTAACGATTACGATACCGTTTGGTTTACGTATAAGTCTATGTACTAATTCGAGGTCGCGGGCCCTCAAGCCCAGTTTCGCCAAATCAAAGCTAACCTGCGTCCTGTCCAGAACACGCAGCACGACGCTTTCTCCGAACATCGTTGGCAGAACGCTGACACGCAAATCAACCGGATTGCCCTGTACCGTCAGCGATATTCGGCCGTCCTGTGGCAGTCGTCTCTCCGCAATGTCGAGGTTCGCCATAACCTTTATTCGGGAGCTCAGTGCCGCCGCAATGTGCTTCGGCGGAGGTACCATCTCATAGAGCACGCCGTCAATCCGGTAGCGCATCTTGTACTCATTCTCGAAGGGCTCAAAATGAACGTCCGACGCTTTATCCCGAATCGCCTGCAGCAGAACAAGGTTCAAAAGCTTCTTGACGGGGTTTGATTCGGAAAGCTCCTTCAGTTCATCCAGGTCGATACTATGGTTTCTGCCTTCGAATTCCGCAAGGAAACTGTCATTCTGAATCTCGCCTATCAGGTCATTAATACTCTCTTCTTCGGTCTCGTAGTATTTAGTCAGCGCACTTTCCAGGGCCTCGACATCGGTTATCTTTGCCGTAACCTTGAAACCCATCAACGTGCTTAGGTCGTCTGTTGCCCTGAAATTGTCCGGATTATCGAGCACAACCGTCAGCTCGTTTTCCTTCTGGTTGTATTCAATCGGCACAATGTGATAGGTTTTAGCCATTTGTGCCGGCACCTTGGCGATGACGTCAGGGGCAATATTTATATTATTCAGGTTCATATATTCCATCCCCCGCTGGGCTGCCAGTGCAACCTGCAGCTGTTTTTCGTCCACCAGACCCAGTTCCAGGAATATCTGCCCTATCGACACCGGCTCAGGCCGCTGCTTTTGTATCTTCAGGCACTCATGAACCTTTTCCCGCGTCAGAATGCCCATCTTTATAAGCACCCTGCCTAACGTTCTGCTCCTTAGCTGCTCTATAGGGGGAAGTTTTCTTGATATCTTTGCTTCTGCCATTGTACTCTCACCTCACAATCAATACCGTCCCGTATCCACTCCTATTATATAACATTAACATTTTTTTAGCAAATAAATTACGAATTGGACACTTGGTTATTAGGATTGTATCCTCTACCCCTCCAACCTCATTACCACCGCGGGACAAACTTGCCAGTCGATTCGTGCCTATGTTCTTAAAACGGGCCCAATATCCTCAGCCTTTACAGGCCGTTTCCTCTTCGCCATGGCCTCTCGTTTAGCCATTGCCTTATCGTGTAAAGCGCCGGGCTGTCGGGCCTTGTCCATCATCTCCTCTAACGTAATCCTGCCCGTATCGTAAAGATTCCACAGGTGCTCATCCAGCAGCTGCATCCCCAGTCTCTTGCCCGTTTGGATGCTTGAATCAATCCGATAGGTCTTGTTTTCGCGGATAAGATTGGAAATTGCAGGCGTCACAACCATAAACTCATACGCCGCAATCCTGCCCTTGCCGATAGCTAACGGGCACAGGGCCTGGCTTAGAACCGCTATCAGGTTGGTGCTTAGCTGTGTCCGAATTTGCTCCTGCTGGTTCGGCGGAAATACGTCGATAAGTCTCGTAATTGTTCCCGCGGCGCTGGTTGTATGCACGGTGCTGAACACAAGGTGGCCCGTCTCCGCCGCTCGTATCGCCGCCTCAATCGTCTCGAGGTCACGCAGCTCACCTACTAAAATCACATCCGGGTCCTGCCGGAGAACACGCCTCAGTGCCTCGTTAAAACTGGGGACATCGATACCCACCTCGCGCTGGTTGACTATCGATTTCTTGTGTGCATGGTAGTATTCAATGGGGTCCTCAACGGTCACAATATGACGGTCGAGATTCTCGTTAATATAGTTTAACATACACGCCAAGGTCGTGGTTTTACCACAGCCTGTAGGGCCCGTAACTAAAAACAGGCCCCTTGGCCTGCGGCACAAAGCCGCGCATAGCTGCGGCAAACCTATTTCCTCAAAGGTCATAATTTTTGTCGGTATCAGACGCAAAACCACTGTAACATTGCCTTTTTGCTTAAAAATGGCTACACGAAACCTCGCCTTATCGCCGAAGGCGAATCCAAAGTCGGTACCGCCTTCTTCCTGCAGTTCCTGCTGATTCCGTTCAGGTGTTATGCTCTTCATTAAAGCCACAGTATCATCCGGCTCAAGGACCTTGGTTTCGAGTGACCTGAGTCGGCCGTCTATTCTCAAAACAGGCGGTCGGCCGGTAACAAGATGGATGTCTGAGCCGCCCTGCGTAACACAGGCCTGCAGCAATCTGTCCATATTAACCGTTGCCATTTGAAAACCCCTAACAGTTTACCTTTCAATCAATAACTAAACTCTCCGTCTGCGTTATTCTTGCCACTTCTTCCGATGTACTGATGCCATTAAATATCTTAATCTTGCCGTCATCCATAAGCGTCCTCATTCCGCTCGCCTTAGCTGCTTTTCTTAATTCGCCCGTTGGTGCCTTTGCAAAGGCCAGCTCCCTCAGTTCGTTGTCCATCTCGACCATCTCGAATATGCCGATTCGGCCTCTGTAGCCGGTGCCCTGGCACTGGCTGCATCCTGTTCCTTTGTAGATTGGATGGTTTTCGATATCCTCAGGGGTAATATCGAGCAGTCGCAGATACTGTGGGTCCGGGTCATCGTCGGGAACTTTACAGTTACTGCAGATAACCCTCACAAGCCTCTGCGCCATAATTGCTTGTATTGAGCTGGCCACGAGAAACGGCTTTACTCCCATATCTATTAAACGGGTGATTGCGCTGAGTGCGTCATTTGTATGCAGTGTGCTGAAGACCAGATGTCCCGTTAAAGCTGCCTGAATGGCAGTATCCGCGACAATGCTGTCTCGAATCTCACCAACCAGCACAATATTGGGTGCTTGCCGAAGCATAGCTCTCAGAATCTTATCAAAGGTCAGACCAATGTCTTCTTTCACCTGGCACTGGTTCATACCTGCAAAATTGTACTCTACGGGGTCTTCTGCGGTGATTATCTTCTTGTCGGGCTTGTTCAGTTCCTGCAACGCTGCATAAAGGGTTGTGGTTTTACCGCTTCCCGTAGGCCCTGTAACTAAAAAGATACCGTTGGGTCTTTTGATTATCCGTTGAAATCGTTCATAATCATCCTGCTCAAAGCCGAGCGACTGGATACCGATGTTGACGGCGTCCGGCCGCAAAATTCGCAGCACCATGCTTTCACCGTGATAACCCGGCAGAGCGGACACACGAAAGTCAATGTCCTGGCCGCCAATCTCCCGTTTAATACGGCCATCCTGGGGCAGCCTTTTTTCGGCAATATCCATTCCGGACAGAATCTTCAGACGAGTAGTCAGCGGCGCCTGCATGTTCTTTGGTATATTATCTTTTTCCAGACAAACACCGTCTACACGGTACCGTATTCGCACTCTGTCAGCCATCGGTTCAACGTGTATATCGCTGGCACGCATGTAATAGGCGCTGTCTATTATCAGATTCACAAGCCTGACAATGGGTCCTTCGTCGTCGCCGCCCTCGGCCTGGGCCCGCAGGGCCTCGGCCTGCAGCTCGTGCCCCGCCTCGGCAAGCTCCGCCGCGGTCGCGTCGATGCTGTGTTTAAGTCTGTCTTCTTCCACTGCTACTTCCCCCGTCCGGCCGAATGACTCCTCAATGTAAGAACGAATCCTCGAAGGGCTGGCGAGATAACAATCCAGCTCAGCATTCAGACGAAACCGGATTGCGTCCATCATATCAAGGTCTAACGGGTCGCTGATAATCAATTTCAATCTGCCGTTATTCATACCCAGCGGTAGGACGTTATGCTTCTTCATCACATCTTCCGGGATAAGCTTCATCGCCTCAGCAGGAATGGAAATCTTCCCCGGGTCCACATATTTCAGCCCAAACTGCTTGGCTATCGCTTTAGTCAGCGTGTCTTCGTTGACAAGCCCCAGTTCGAGCAATACGTCGCCCAATCGTCTCTTGTTGGCTCTCGACGTCTTTATTGCATCGACCAGAGCTTCTTTTTTAACCACGCCGGCCTTATACAGTATCTCACCTAAATGTCCCCGTTTTTTAGGCATACTCACGCCTTGTTTAGACCTAAACCACTTTCCATTATACCATCCTTGACGCTGTCAGTCAAACTTATCCCTCACTAATTGAACCCGAATCGGCACTACTACCCTCATCCGGGGGCAGTATCTTTCGCCGGCGGCCAATTGGTGAGGGACAGCCGCAGCATATTTAGCCCTGTTAATGCCGCTCTAAGCCGGATGAGCCGCCTGTTACCAGAGAAAATAAATCGCTTGGTCTCCATATGGTTATCGGACACCTGCGGTGTCTTTTCCGCACCGCCGTAAGGCATCCCCAAGCGGAGTTTGGAGCCCGATGTCGTTTCGGAACTTATACTAATATATACCAGCCCGATAGGTTTCTGTTCACTTCCACCCCCACGCTTGTCTTCGACAAGAAGACGTGGGGGCCCGGCTATACCGGTTATACCGATAGCAAAGTCCGTCTCAGCTTTTTTTCTGGCGCCCTCGGCCATCGCCTCTGCTATCTCGCAACTGACCGCCCCATATTTTTCAATCAAATCCGCTGATACACCAAGCTCTTTGATTTTAGCCTGATTGCTGTAGGTAACCCAGCCGTGTGTAAAGTATCGACTCGCCCCCGCAATATCGGTTATAAGTTTAGCCAGCGTCCCTCCTGTGCAGGATTCAGCCACAGCGATTGTCTTTTTCTGCCGGGCCAATTTTTCTCCTACTACCTCCGCCAATGTTTGTTCCCCCACCCCATAAACCAGCTCTTTGAGACAGCTCCGCAGCATCTTTTCATCGACTTGTGCCATTCGTTCAGCAG
>Ga0315545_1005579_pt1 | contig 10039 bp, 8 predicted proteins | sample SalMarSW160210MG_FD_203096 | JGI IMG/M metagenome (GOLD analysis project Ga0315545, IMG submission 203096) | Salt marsh sediment microbial communities from the Plum Island Ecosystem LTER, Massachusetts, United States - Salt Marsh Sediment SW1602-10 ...
TCCTTATCCTTGTACTTCGCCAGCCAATGTCCACAACGGTCCCCCTGTCACCAGAATCCAACTCAACGAAGTCACCTATCCTAAGGGGGCGGTCAAACACCATTTGCATTCCAGAAAAGAAATTCGACAACGTTGGCTGCAATGCAAGAGCAACTGCAATGCCTCCAATTCCCAGAGTAGCGATCAAGGTTTCAACCCTGATTCCCAGCTGATTTAGCATGAGTATTATCATTATGCCGAATATAATCCCATATGTAGCTCTCTTCAATATTGGAAGAAACTGGTCATCGGCTTTAGTCTTGGTTTTTTCAGCAATTTCAGTGGAGTACCATTCTATAATTAAACCGATGACTTTTGAGGCTAGATATGCAAAGTAAAAAGAAAAAATTATTGTAAAAAATGCATTTATATTATCAGCAAAGGCTTGGATTGCTGGAAGAGCTTTCAGGGAAAAGAAAATGCCAAAAAACAGGATGCCTAATCCGAGTGGTCTTTTTATTGCATTTAAAATTGTTTCATAAAGGTCGGTCTTTTTATCTGATGACACCCTCTTTTTAAGACTGTTGATAAAACTGAAGGCAATTTTGATGACTATAAGGGCGACCAAGATTATTAAAACTGAATGCAAGTATCCAGATAATGGTCCTATTAAATCCATAATCTGAGCAATCGTGAAATCCATATTAAGAATATATGGATTGACTTAAAAAAATAACCAGTTTAAAATAAAATCGATAGTAAACTTTACCTCTGGAATTTCCCGACCTTGTCTGTCATGTCTACATGAGTCAGGAAAAGCGACCTGCAGCAGTATCTGTCAACACCGAGGTCGTCCAGGACATGTTTGGGGTTCTCCCCTTTACCCGTTCTTTTCTTGAACTCTTCCCAGTACTGCCCCACGGGCTTCCCGCACGTCATGCACCTGACAGGCATTATCATATCATTTCACCATGTCCCCAACGGACATATTTTCTATATATACCGCAGGAACCTTTAAATTGTTTTACTGCCCGAAGGTTTTATTTATGGAAATCGTTAAGAAAAACGACAACCTTAAAAAATTTTCTTATATAAGATTTATATGGTATACAAGATAATCGGAAAAATCGGGGAGCCCCATGAAATGAACGTAATCCCTGGATGGACTACTTCTAAGACAACGCATGACAAAGTGGATCTTTCTGTTGAGCTTGTTCCGGACGTGGTATTGAACTACCCATTCATCGCAGCCGCGATGACTTCGGTTGTCAATGAAGAATTTCTGGAAGAATGTGCAAGAAACGGCTCAATGGGAGTTGTCCCTTCTCAATATTCCATAGAAGATGCCAGCAGAATGGTTGCCAATGTGAAAGACAAAGAAGTTAAGAGGGGCGACCTTGAATTCGTAGCAAAGCCCGAATGGATAAATATTGACAAACATAGAAAACTGGGTGACGCTGTTGAAAGGTATAACAAGGTTGGACATTCCGTTATACCCATATGCGATGATGAAAGGAACCTTAAGGGTCTATTCTTATATCAAGAAGGGATACCGAGCGATTTTTTTGATGTAGATTTGCAGGAGGCAATAAAGTTAGCAAGGCGGAGGAGACGCGGTTGGGGGAATATAATAAGACCATTCGATATCGAAAAAGCTAAAAGTGGCAAAGACTACGTATCGAACAGATGCCAACCAAAAACCATTAAGGGGATGATGAAAAGGGCAAAAAGAAGATACATGCCTGTAGTTGACAAGAATGGCGTCATGAAAGGTCTTGCATTCAAATACAAGTACAACGGGTATGCCGTCGGTGGTGCCATCCATACCTACAAGTGGCAGAAAAGGGCGGAGGCTTTGCTTGGTGCAGGAGCTGATGTGATATTCATAGACGCTTCGGACGGGGCAAGCGATTTCCAGCTCCGCACTCTACGCGAGTTCAAAAAATTGTTCCCAGACTCCTACATATGTGCTGGAAATGTTGTTGCGGCCACCGCCCTGAAAAAAAGCAGGAGCGGGAAGATTATCGAAGTCCCTGTTTACGACACTCTGGTCGAAGCTGGGGCAGACTTGATGAAGATTGGAATGGGCAGCGGAAGGATGTGCCTGACTACGGATAACAGGGGAGTTGGCAGAGACTTATTGAAAGCATTGAAGGACCTATACGAAGCGAGAGAGAGATGCGGGGAGTACCGTCTGTTGATAGGCGATGGTGGTATAGGGACATTAGATCCCGATTTTGATAAAAGGGCTTTTATAAGAGAACGCTTGAGGCAGGATACGAGAAGCATTAACGCAACCTTAACGTTAGCCGATGTTGACATGATGGGGACCTACTTCAATATGTTCGAAGAAGCGGCGGGACCTGGCCATGAAAAGGAAGGAAAGCACTACAAAGAAAACTGGGGCCAAGGCTCCTACAGAGCCAGAACATTTGCGAGATATGATGTTTTGGAAGGCGTAAGGAGAGCTGATATCGAGGAAGGCGGATTTTACTGGATTCCACTAGTTGGCTGGCTCAAGCCGGGGATGGAGAAAACGGCCCTTGGCCTTGCAATGACAATGAGCAACGTAGGGGCCGCGAACCTTAAGGATTACAGGGAAATGGCCGTGTTAGAGGGATTATGAAAACAGCTGTAATAGGCATGCAGTTCGGTGTTTAGGGGGAGGCCTTCCCATTTGCGGCTTCTGCTGTTGATTCACTTGTTAATCGTATCAACCACTGGAGTCTCTACATCTTCCAGCATCGCCCTGCAAAAAACGCAGTATGTTGCTTCGTGATTCACATTGCCTTGCCTATCGACCTTAATCCTAAACCTAGAACCGCATACAGTACAATTACACTTTAGTTCATCCTTTTCGGCCAACACGATATTACCCAAGACGGTATTTTCAATTAAAGATAGACGTTAATCTTTATAAGCCTTAGTGATTCCTTAGTGACTCAAAGACATCCCAGGTATCCCACTGGAGATTTCTGCAAGTATACAAAATCTGATCAATATGATTGAAATGCATCCGAAAATTGGCAAGGAATAAACTACCTCTTTTAACTACTTAGCCACTTAACTACTCTAACAGCCTCTTTTTCTCAGTTCTTTTCTCAAGGCATCAATAACAGTCTTGCCGTCTATCTTCCCCCTGACTTCACGCATCACCAGGCCCATCAGGATTTTTTCCCTCCTCGGATGGGTGAGCAGGTCGGGCTTTTTAGTGAGTATTCTTTGTACTACCTTTCCCAGTTCGCCTGTTGTCAAAGTGCCAACACCGATTTTTCTCACGATATCACTTACACTTCGCCCAGGATTTCTGGCAATCTCCCTTAGAATGTCGGGAATGGCTTCCTTGGCTATCTGCTTGCGCAGAACCATTTTAAACAGATTATCGAGGTGAGACTCGGTTATATTTTCGGTCCCTAATCCTTCCCTCTCTATCTCCTTCAGCGTCGACAACAGGGTTGAGGAAACCATTTTCGGATCGAATCTGCCGGCCAATCTGGCGAATAGCTCCGCCATGCCAGAATGCACAACCTGCCTTGCAAGCTCTTGCGATATAGAGTAAGTTTTCACAAACCGGTCTATCTTTTTCTCCCAGGTTTCAGGCAAGTTCCTTTTGATATTTGTGATCATACCCTTAACGATCGGGATGGGAGGTACGTCGGTCTCTGGATACATCCTGGCCGCCCCCGGCAACGGCCTCAGGAATTCCGTGTCGCCGTTTGGCAAGGCCTTCCTGACCTCAAGAGGAACGCCGACCAGCAGCTGGTTTATCCTTTCTTCCAATGACTCGACCGTTCTTTTTGCAAGCGGTTTATCGGCCGCCACTATTGTCAGTGTGTCTCCAGCCTCGACGCCAAGGCTGCGCCGCATTTTCGCGAATTCTTTCTCGAGCCTGTATTTCTGCAGGTTCTCGTCGGAATGGATTATCCCGGGTATCCCCGTCCTCACCTTGACGTAGTTGGCAAGCTCGTTGCCAAGCGTTCTCGTTTCAGTCAGTTTTCTTGCCAGGTACCCAGCGAAGCCCGGGATGACTATGACAAAAACGGGCTTTCCCCGCATTATCCTGCTGTCCGTTTCCTTGAAGACGGCACTCACATCCGTCATCCCAACTGCGATTTTTTTAAATCTCTTTTGTTTTAGTTCGTCCCGGATTTTGATCAGGCTCATCTGCCTCATCGCTTCATTCTCAACCAGCTTAGGTACCAGCCTGAGTTGCTGGGTGCCCTTTATCTCGATCCTGGCCCCGTCCCTGATTGATATGTTTATGTCCTGCCGGATGGTCCCGATCCCCCTCTTCACCTTGCCGGTTGAACGCAGAATCATCCCCAGCGTGATCGCCACTTCCTTGGCCTGAGGCGGGGTTTTTATGTCAGCCGCGGTTCCTATTTCAACCAGAGGCACGCCCAGCCTGTCGAGGCCGTAAACTACGAGACCAGCTTCATGTTGCAGAATCTGGGCCGCATCTTCCTCAACACACACGTTTGTTATGCCGACAGAACCGAAACTGGTCCGAATTTTCCCATTGAGGCCTACAATGAGCGTTCTCTGGAATCCCGCTGTGTTGGAGCCGTCTATCACGGTTTTTCGCATCACGTGAGCCTCGTCGGGCACCTCGCATTTGAGCATCACCGCAATCTCCAGTGCTGTCTCGAGGGCTTCGGGGTTCAAGGGATGGGGAGGCTCGCTGTCCGTCTCGACGAGGCAGTCCTCTTCCCCGTATATCTTGTAGTTGAATTTCCTGCCCCTGAGCAGTTCGTGCATCGCTGCGGCGTCAACTTCGCCGAGTTCCCCGGCCACCGCCCGCATTCTTCGCGTGATGGTCGCCAAGGGCTTTTCCGATGAAAATCTGGGAGCGCATTGGCAGAACAGCTTGTGGCTTGTGTCCAGCTGCTGATGGATTTCAATCCCGCACTTTAACCCGGCTTTGGCGTAATCCAATTAAATCATCCTCTGTTATAATTTGGTCTAGTTTATTTATTATTTTTGAGAATCAGCTTGGTCGATTGTGATTTGGGAATCATAAGGGAACATCTGCACTATGGAAGGCCTGGGGGCTGTGGGGCCGTCAGTCCGGTTCGGTGGATATGGTGGCGGATTTTACGCTTTCCAGCGTTGCCAGCCTCTCTTCAAGCATCTTGGGTTCCTCGGTTGATTGCGAGGTGTCCAAGATGAATGTCCATTCTGACGTTCCGTTTCCAATGAAGTTCCTGCTCTTGCTCAGGAGCACGCCGACATTGAGCATTTCAAGCACTTCCATAACGTTTGACAGGCCGCCTGGAGAATTGGATAGCATAACGGTGCATTTTGCTGCATTTTCATTGCAAATCGGCATAATCCTTACTACCTTTCCTGTTTTTCCGGGCATTAGAATAAGCTCGTTGTCAGGCACGATTCCCATCTTCTTTCTCAGGTTGATAGGTATGAGTATCCTGCCTTTTGAGTCGAGCTTCACTACGTTTTCCATCAGTACCACATACTTTCGAATTTAACCAAAACCACCATGCCAAAGATTCGAACATGACGCGTTTATAACCCTCAGGCACAACTCTGCATGATTGGTGCCGTGCAGTTGCAACTCGTCTATGTCGCTGGCGAAATTCTGCAAAAAATCAAATTCCTTGCTGTCGAGATGATTGTCTACCAAAAACCTTCCCTTTTCTCTACCCAGCAAATAATAGAAACTCATCTCCATGATTAGGTTAGGTCAGGGGTATAATTAAAAAACTTTCCTTTTATAATGAAAAAAACCACGAAAAATACTTAAATTTTCTCCAAATATGGAAAAATGTTCCAAATAGGTGTCCTTGCATCGTATCGCTTTTCATAACCTGAAAAAGATTCCGCTTTTCATACGAAAATAATATTAAAACCGATAATGGATAGGAATATTAATCCATGCACTAGAACAAGTCCGCATAGGAAATCTTTATATAGAATTAATGTGAAAAAATATTTCATATTTCCAAATTGTGCGGCTTGAACAGCCATGAGAGGCAGGCTATGGGACAGGAAAAGATTCATAAATTGCTGGATAAAGACATGAAGATAGTTGATGTTTTGCAAGAAAATGCAAGACTGGGTGTAAAACAGATTGCCAGAAAGACGGACATACCTATAACCACGGTCTTCAACAGGATAAAAAACCTTGAGAAGAGGGGAATCATAAAGGGCTACGTTGCCGTGATCGATAACAAGAAGCTCGGAAAGGAAATAGAAGCTTTTATAATTATTAATATAGCCTATACCTCCATCCTTAATTTGGATACTATATGCCGTGATTTGATCTCGTTGGAGGAGGTTGACGAATGTTACGAGATTTCAGGAGCCACGAACATTCTCATAAAGGTTTCTACACAAGACATAGACTCCCTGAACGAGTTCATAATTCAGAACCTGAAGAAAAGAGGGGTAGAAAACATATCAACTTACATTATAATAAAAAAAATATGATAAAAGAGAAATGCTGAATCCCCATGCTTTACCGGATACCGGATTATAATTTTAACAGGTTGTTTATAGTATTTCTGAATTCCCTTCCTCTTTTATTTGAGTTTTTGATTTCCCTGTCTATTTTCTTTTTTATGTTTTTAATCCCCAGATTGCCCGTCGTTCCCTTGTACTTTCTCTTCTTTATGATGTCTTCCGGGCGTTCTTTTTTGTAATGCTGGAAGTTATAATCAACATGCTTGTACGCATCCCTGAAAGGTATGCCCTGCGAGACCAGCTTGAAGGTCTCGTCCGTCGCGAATATCCGGGACGTGAAAGACTGCAGCAGCCTCTCCTTGTTCACTGATATGTCCACGATAGCCATCGTGACCATCTTGAGAGAATTATTGGTTACACCCAGGCTTTTCATCAGGGGCTCTTTTGTTTCCTGCAAGTCCCTCTGGTACCCGGAAGGGAGGTTCTTGATAGTTTCCATTACCTGATTCATGCATGCAGTTACGATGCTTGTCTTGCCCCTAACGAGTTCAAGGATGTCAGGGTTTCTCTTTTTTGGCATTATGCTGGAGCCGGTCCTGAATTTTTCGCCTATGTTGAAGAATCCGAACTCTTCGGTGCTGTACAAGATAATGTCGTTGCTCAGCTTTGCCAGGTCGAGCATGATTTGCGACAGGGCTGATATCACAATCGACTCAATTTTACCCCTGCTGTTCTGGACGTACAGCACGTTATTCTGCAAAGAGCCGAATCCCAGCAATTCTGTGGTCATGTCCCTGTCAAGTTCTATCGGCACGCCGTATCCTGCGGCAGAGCCAAGGGGGTTCTGGTCATTGAGAGTGCAGGCCACCTTCAACAGCTTCAGGTCATCCAGCATGGATTCAACATAAGCCATGGTCCACAGAGAAACGCTGGATGGCATCGCCTTTTGGAAATGGGTGTATCCGGGCATCGGCACCCATCTGTTTTTTTCGGCAAACCTTGTCAGTTCCCTGCACAGATTCAGCAAATTCTTTTCTATTTTCAGCAGTTTTCCCTTGGTGTACAACCTCAAATCCACCTGTATCTGGTCGTTTCTGCTCCTGCCTGTGTGTATTTTTTTACCCACGTTGCCAAGCGATTCTGTTAGATAATTCTCTATTTTGGTATGGACATCCTCGTCACGCAGCTCTATGTTGAATTTCCCCTTTTCGTCAAGGTTTATTACCTCAACCAGGGCCTTTTTAAGGTCCATCAACTCAGAATCTGTCAGAACACCTATCTTTTTAAGCATGGTTGCATGCGCTATGGAACCAACAACGTCCCATTCAACGAGGCGCTGGTCGAGCTTTATGTCTTCCCCTGCCGTGAATTCCTCAACCTTCTCGTTAACTGCAGCATCATTGCCATTTTCCCACAATTTCATAATATCATCATCTTTTTTGGAAAGGTTTTCCAAAATTTATTGTTAGTTGAAAGTCAGTATTTAAATAAATTCCCCTTTTTCCTATTAAGTTTTTCCTATTTAAAGTGACAGGTAGCCATTATTTGTAGAAACTTATTATCGCTTAAATTATTTAAATAAGTTGCCCTTATTTAGAAGCAATGACCAGCAAAAAGGTAGTCCTTGCTTACAGCGGGGGTCTGGACACCTCCGTTATTCTGCGATGGCTGCTAGAGAAAGGTTACGATGTAATAGCCTATGTTGCCGATGTGGGCCAGCAGGAGGATTTCGACGCGATTCGCAAAAAGGCCCTGCGTACCGGTGCTTCAAAGGTTTACGTCGAGGACCTTAAGGAAGAGTTTGTCACGGATTTCATATTCCCTGCCATCAGGGCAAACGCTGTCTATGAGGGCAGGTATCTCCTAGGGACTTCCCTTGCGAGACCATTGATAGCAAAAAGGCAGGTTGAGATAGCAAAACTCGAGGGGGCGAAAGCAGTAGCCCATGGCGCCACAGGCAAGGGAAACGATCAGGTGAGATTCGAACTGACATACTACACACTGTATCCGGGTGTCGAGGTGATTTCCCCTTGGAAGAATGATGAATTCCTCAACAAGTTCCAGGGCAGGTCCGACCTGATCGAATATTCCAAAAAGCACGGGATTCCCGTGAAGGCAACAAAGAAAGAGCCTTGGAGTTCAGACCCGAATCTGATGCACATCAGCTACGAGGCAGGTATGCTGGAAGACCCGGCCCAGGGACCAAGGGATGACATGTTCGAGCTGACCGTTTCCCCTAAAGAAGCACCAGACAAGGAGACGAGGATAGAGATAGAATTCGAGCGCGGGAACCCGGTTAAAGTAAAAAACCCGCTAGACGGTACCGTAAAGACAAAGCCTCTTGAATTGTTCACGTACCTGAATGAAATAGCAGGGAAGAACGGCATTAGCAGGATAGACATGGTGGAAAACAGGTTCGTCGGGATAAAATCCAGAGGCGTTTACGAGACCCCGGCAGGGACTGTCCTGCAAATCGCCCACCGGGACCTCGAGGGGCTGACCATAGACAGGGAGGTTGCGCACATCAGGGACAGCCTGATACCAAAGTTCGCAGAGCTTGTGTACTACGGATTCTGGTACGCCCCTGAGATGGAGTTGTTAATGACACTCATAGACAAATCCCAGGAATACGTGACCGGTCTAGTCAAGCTAAAGTTGTACAAGGGCAACGTGATCGTCACAGGCAGGGAATCGCCTAATTCTCTGTACGACGAGGCGCAGTCAAGCATGGAGGTCGCAGGCGGCTATGACCAGAGGGACGCAAAGGGATTCATCCGGATAAACGCCCTGAGACTGATAAACGCGGCCCTGAGAAAGAAGAAGAAATAAAGTGCCGGTATTTCCAACATCTTTCAACACCTTTTTAAATAATTTAGCACCATTTGCTATTTTATAGGAGTTAAACATGGGAAAACCTATAGTCCTGGCATACACGGGGGGTCTTGACGCAGCTGCTACTCTGCATTGGCTCGTTGGAGTGAAGGGAAATCATGTCGTAACGTTTACCGGGGACATAGGACAGAAAGAGGACATTGATGAAATACGGCAAACGGCTCTGGCGAACGGTGTCGAAAGCCAGGATGATGTTGTCATAAAAGACCTAAAAGAACAGTTCGTCACGGATTTCATTTGGCCTGCGATACGCACAAACGCGATTTATGAAGGCAGGTATCTTTTGGGTGGGGCATTGCCTAAGCCTCTTCTTGGCAGGACTCATGCTGAAGTAGCGAAGGAAAGGGGAATCAAAAACCTGGCCCACGGTGCAACATCAGACCAAAATGACAATATCAGGTATAGAAAGGCCTACGAAATATTCTATCCTGATGCCGAAATATACGTCCCTTGGGAGGACCCGGATTTTCTACATACTTTCCAAACAAGGGAAGTCATGCTTGAGTACGTGAAAAAAAAGGGGCTGCGTTCTTCTACCACAAAAGAAAGGCCATGGACGACGGAAAATCACCTGTTCCATTCTTCTTACGAGGATGATGACCTCTCCGATTTCGCGGCTAGACGCAAGGCGAACATGCTTGGCATCCCAACCCCCCAGAAAGCTCCGAACGAAACCAGATACGTGGAAATCGATTTTGTCGAGGGGTCACCAAAAATGGTGAACTATAATGACAAGACCTGCACGGAC
>Ga0315545_1005580_pt1 | contig 10039 bp, 15 predicted proteins | sample SalMarSW160210MG_FD_203096 | JGI IMG/M metagenome (GOLD analysis project Ga0315545, IMG submission 203096) | Salt marsh sediment microbial communities from the Plum Island Ecosystem LTER, Massachusetts, United States - Salt Marsh Sediment SW1602-10 ...
AGGGTTAATCAAGTCCCTCTCTCTCCCTACCAAAATTCTCGGGGGTGGCGATATCAATCACCCTTTGTCAGTTAAGGCTGATAAATTCTCGGCTGCTGCGGAGAGGAAAATTCTCGCTGCTGGGGGGAAGGTAGCGAGGACTTAGAATGCAGCGCAGAGAAGGTCAACCACGCCTCATCCAGGCAATGATGGATGTGTTTGGATTGCCAGATTTGAGGCGAAGGCTGTTCTTTACCTTAGGCATCTTAGTAGTCTTCCGTTTTATGGTTCATGTTCCTTTACCTGGGGTAGATCTTGACGCTTTACGCAATTTTTTCGAACAGAATCAACTGTTAGGCATGCTTGACCTTTTTAGCGGTGGTGCCATGAAGAATTTCAGTGTAGCTGCCATGGGTGTTTATCCTTATATTACCGCCTCTATAATTATGCAGCTATTGGTTCCTGTTATCCCTAGCCTTCAAGCTATATCTCAGCAGGGGGAAGCTGGTCAGCGCAAGATCAATCGCATTACCCATTTTTTGACCGTGCCTTTGGCTGGTCTCCAGGGATATGGTCAGTTGACCATACTGCATAGTCAGAATATTGTCGGGTACCTTGAGCCACTAGTTGTTGTCACCATAGTGATATCGATGACTGCTGGCACAGTATTCCTTGTTTGGCTGGGAGAACTGATTACTGAGCGGGGTATTGGAAACGGGATATCGATAATAATCTTTGCTGGCATCGTGGCTAGTTTGGCAGAGAATGTTGGGCGTGGCGAGCTAGCTTGGAGGACAAGTCCTCTGGGCTTGATAACCTTTGTTCTACTTGGCTTAGTCACCTTGGTATTCATAGTCATGTTCATTGAGGCTCACCGCCGTATCCCGGTTCAGTATGCCCGCAGTAGTTTTCGTGCTGGCCGTATGTACCGGCAGTCAGGGTCAACCTACATACCGCTGCGAGTAAATACCGCCGGGATGATCCCCCTTATATTTGCCATAGCGTTAATGCAGTTTCCTAGGCTAATAGCCAGCTATTTCATGGATGCACAGAATCCAAATTTTTGGAATACGATTTATAATGTTTTCGATTCCGGGGTGAGTGCACCTTCGGGCCTGGTCTATTGGGGACTATACTTCGCTCTGGTTATGGGGTTTACTTTCTTTTACACCATGATTATATTTGAGCAAATGAACCTGCCTAGGACTTTGCAACAGCAAGGTGGCTTTATCCCCGGGGTTCGCCCAGGGAAGACTACTGCCGATTACCTGAATCGAGTTGTAAAGCTGCTCACTTTCGGTGGGGCTCTCTTTCTAGGTTTGGTGGCAATAATGCCATTCATCGGTCGGGAAATTACAGGCGTTACGGCATTAACAATCTCGAGCACTGCCCTGCTTATAGCTGTTGGTGTTGCCCTAGACACCATGAAACAGTTGGAATCTCAGCTAACAATGCGCCGTTACGATGGCTTCTTAAAGTAAAGGATGTACATTATCATATTGGGTGCGCCAGGAGCAGGCAAGGGAACTCAGGCAGATATCCTGTCTAGACAGATGGGTTTACCGCGCATAGCCTCGGGTGATCTATTTCGGCAGGCGGTGGAGGAGAAAACTGAGATGGGGCTGTTAGCCAAGTCCTACATGGATAGAGGCGAGTTAGGTCCTGACGAAATAGTGATCAAAATGATTCTTGAAAGGATTAAGCTGCCTGATTGTGCCTCTGGCTGTCTTTTTGATGGTTTCCCTCGAACCTTGGGGCAAGCTGAAGCACTGGATAGATTTCTTGCTGAGCAAGGGAAAGGCATTGATAAAGCTATATATATCAAGGTGGCTGAAGAAGAGCTTATGAAACGCCTCAGCGGAAGGTGGATTTGTCGCAACTGCCAGACACCTTATCACGTGGTGAGCTCACCGCCCAAAACGCCAGGCATGTGTGATAAGTGTGGTGGTGAATTGTACCAGCGCCCTGATGATAAAGAGGAAACAGTGAGAGAGCGATTGAAGGTTTTCTTTTCTCAGACTGTTCCTATTCTTGATTATTACCGGAAGCAGAGCAAACTAATGGAGGTCAATGGTAGTCGCACGATACAAGAGGTAGCTAATGAAACACGCTCTCTACTCAAAGCAGAAAGTAAATGATTATTATCAAGTCTTCCGAGGAAATAGCCATTATGCGTCAGTGCGGCAAAATTCTGGCAGCTATCCTGGCCGGGCTGAGGGGGGAGCTAAGAGCAGGAATTAAGACTGGCCAGTTGGATGTGATCATGGCTGAAGAATTGAGGCGGAGAGGAGTTAAGCCCTCCTTCAAAGGTTATCACGGTTTCCCTGCCAATTTGTGTGTTTCGGTGAACGACGAGATAGTTCACGGTATTCCTGGTGAGCGGGTGCTGCATGAGGGCGACATTGTCTCCCTGGACGCCGGAGTCATTTTTAAGGGCTTTAACGCAGATGCGGCTATAACTGTTGGAGTGGGAGAAATAAGCCAGCAAGCCAAGGACCTTATTGCAGTCACAGAAGCCAGCTTGACCACTGGTATTGCTCAAGCTACCGGGGGGGCACATGTTGGGGATATTTCAGCCGCTATTCAAGCTTGTGTTGAATCGAGGGGCTTTTCCGTGGTCAGGGAATATACCGGGCATGGAGTGGGTAGAGAGTTACATGAAGAGCCGCAGATTCCCAATTTTGCCTTTGGCCAAGGTCCTGTGCTTCGCAAAGGCATGACTTTGGCTATTGAACCGATGGTGAATGTTGGTAGCTATCGCACTAGATTGGCTTCTAACCAGTGGACGGTGCTGACGGCTGATGGAAGCCTCTCGGCGCACTTTGAACATAGCATTGCTATCACTGGTGGCGAAGCTGAGATACTTACTTAAAGAAAGCAAAGCATGGCTAAAAAGGAAAAGATAGAGGTTGAGGGCAAAGTAACTATGTGCTTACCTAATACTATGTTCCGTGTTGAATTAGCTAACGGGCACAAGGTGTTGGCTCATATTTCAGGTAGGATGAGGAAGCACTATATTAAGATTCTGCCTGGGGATAGGGTTCTGGTAGAGCTTTCTCCTTATGACTTGAGCCGTGGCAGGGTTACATATCGGCTTAAGTGACTTTCGCCTTTGACAGATTGATGCGAATAGTTTAACATAACTAAGTTTTTACTGTCTGTGATTGGAAATGAAGGTAAGTTCTTCGGTTAAACGTCGTTGTAATAAGTGTAAGATCATTAGAAGGAAGGGCGTTGTCAGGGTTATCTGTCAGAATCCAAGGCATAAACAGAGGCAGGGCTAGTTCCACCCAAGCAAATCCACAATCTTGCCGAGTGAGAAATAGATAGTGGCACGCATCGCTGGTGTAGATCTTCCTAAGGGCAAGCCGATCAAAGTGGCTTTGCAATATGTCTACGGGATTGGTTCCACATCAAGTCAACGGATTTTATCCGTTGCCGAAGTTGACCCTGATGTCAGGGTTAAGGACCTTTCTGAGGAACAGGTTAGCCAGCTCCGCAGCGTTGTTGATAAGCAGTATAAGGTCGAAGGGGATCTCAGGAGGGAAGTTCAGTTCAACATAAAGCGCCTTATTGACATTGGTTGCTCTCGGGGCATGAGGCATCGCCGGAATTTACCTGTTCATGGGCAAAGGACGCGCACTAATGCTCGTACTAAGAGAGGTCCAAAGAAGACAGTGGCTGGCAGAGGGCAAAGGCGTGGCGTAGCTAAGAAGTAAATCGCGTGTAGTTAAATGGCAAAGAAAGGAAAGGCTAAAACAGGGAAGAGGGCGCGTAGAGGAATCAGCGAAGGGAGAGCTTATATTCAATCTACGTTCAATAATACCATTGTCACCATTACTGACCTTGAGGGCAATGTTGTTGCCTGGGGGAGTTCCGGTAAGGCTGGATTCAAGGGCTCGAGGAAGGGTACTCCCTATGCTGCTCAACTAGCTGCTCAGGGAGCAGCACGGCAAGCGTTGAACGATGGCATGCGCCGGGTCGGGGTTTATGTTAAGGGCCCTGGCAGTGGGCGTGAAGCAGCTATCCGCTCCTTACAGGCTTCGGGGCTTACTGTTACTAGCATTAGAGACGTAACCGCTATTCCTCATGATGGCTGTCGTCCCCGTGGCAGGAGAAGGGTATAGGAAATGGCGCGCTATACAGGACCTGCTTGTCGCTTATGTCGCTACCTTAGTGAGAAACTGATGCTTAAGGGAGAGAAATGCTCTACTCACAAGTGTCCTTTGGAGAAGAGGAATGTCCCTCCTGGTGGGCGTCCTAAGACTCGACGTAGGATCTCAGGTCGTGCGCTTCAACTGCGGGAAAAACAGAAGATCCGTTTCAGCTACGGCGTTTTAGAGAGGCAATTTCGCCGCTTCTTTGCTGATGCGGTGAAGGCTCCTGGCATCACAGCAGAAAACTTTCTCATATTGCTGGAAAGACGGCTGGACAATATAGTTTACCGTTTAGGTTTTGCTGACTCGCGTGCTCAAGCAAGACAAATAGTTCGGCATGGCCATATTCGCGTTAATGGGCGTAGAGTAGATATACCTTCGTATCTGGTGAAATCAGGCGATTCTGTTACGTGGCGGGAAGGCAGCACCAGAACTGAATACTACAAAAGGTTGGTTAAAGAGATCAAAGGTAACACTATCCCCGGCTGGCTAAGCTTAAATGAAGAGCTAATGACAGGGAATGTTGTAGCTTTGCCGAGCAAGGACGATATTGACAGTAAATTTGATGGTAAGACTGTAGTTGAATATTACTCAAGATAATTCTGGAGCAGACTCTCTGTTGCTTGGCCTATCTATCCCTAGTGTGAAATGTAGTGATAGTGCTGGCAGTTATGGGCGTTTCCTCGCTGAACCATTAGAGACAGGTTTTGGCATTACTCTAGGTAATGCCATGCGCCGTATACTCCTCAGTTCTCTACCTGGTGCTGCTGTAACTTGGGTCAGGATCGAGGGGATTCAGCACGAATTTTCCTGCATTCCCCATGTTAAAGATGATGTCATGGAATTCTTACTGAATGTCAAAGAACTAAGGCTTCGACCCCTTTCTAATCAACCGGGCAAGTTGATTCTAGAAGCGGAGGGAGCAGGCAAGGTTTGTGCTGCTGATATCAAGCAAACGCTAGATTTCCAGATTGTTAATCCTGAGCTGTGTTTGGCTACCTTGGATTCGGCTGAAGCCAAGCTTTATGTTGAATTTGGTGTAGAATTGGGAAGGGGTTACCTGCCAGCCGGATCGGCCAGCGGCTTGCCTGTAGGAACGCTACCGGTGGATGCCATTTTTACCCCAGTGCGAAAAGCCAACTTCGCGATAGAATCTATCAGTCCCGGGGAAGAAAGAAGTCCAGAGAGGCTTATCTTAGAGGTTTGGACTGATGGCACTGTTTCTCCATGGGAAGCAGTGAGCCAGAGTGCTGGCATCTTAATTAGCCAGTTCTTCTGTTTTAAGGAACTCGAGACACAGATGGCAGAGCAGGTGAGTGTCGGTGGCGGTTTGTCGATTCCCCCTGATAAATATAATATTCCTCTACTGGATCTAGACCTATCAACCCGTGCTTGCAATAGTTTGAGGAGAGGCGGCATTTTGACTTTGGGTCAACTCGTGGAGAAAAGCATGGGAGGTTTGCCGCCACTACCTGGTTTTGGGGCAAAGTCTCAGGGGGAAGTGAAGGAGCTGCTGACACAGTTAGGCTTTCCTGTTGAGATGAAGGGGGTGGCAAAGTGAGGCATCGAGTGACTGGAAGGAAGTTAAGCCGGCCTACAGGTCATCGGTGGGCGTTGTACCGAAATCAGGTAACTGCTCTTCTGGCTCACGAGAAGATTGTCACCAGTGAAGCTAAGGCCAAGGAGATTCGCAGTTTGGCTGAGAGGGTAATCACTTTGGGTAAGGATGGCAGTCTTACCTCAAGAAGACAGGCTCTAGCGTTTATCACTGAGAAGAAGGTAGTTGAGAAGCTGTTTGATGATGTTGCCCCACGGTATGCTAATCGGGCTGGGGGCTATACACGTTTGGTGAAGCTGGGACCTCGTTGTGGCGATAATGCTGCCATGGCTCAAATTGAACTGGTTGAACAGTGAACCTGGCAAAGTTTGCTTTGGTTGTAGAGTATAATGGCGCGAGGTACCATGGCTTTCAATGGCAAGCTGGCTTACCTACTATTCAGGCAGAACTGGAGCGAGCTATAGGAAATCTTTGTAGACAAAGTAGTAGAGTGATGGCAGCTAGCAGGACTGATAGCGGTGTCCATGCCAAAGATCAAGTGGTAAGTTTCTGGGCCAAGCCTGCATTAGCTACAATGACATTAGTCAAAGCGCTAAACTACTATCTTCCTGGTGATATCGCTGTCAAAGCAGCTTACAAGACGAGTGATGATTTCAATGTCAGACGTGATGCGTTAAGTCGTGAATACTGCTATTATATACTGAATAGGGCTGCTAGGTCGCCATTCAGCGAAATGTTTGCTCTATTTATGCCCAAAATGCTAGATATTGAGATTATGAGCCAGGCATGCCAGCTTCTGCAGGGGGAGCATGATTTTATCTCCTTCGTTACTTCTTCGGGCAATGTGGAAAGTGCGATGCGACATGTCTACGAAGCGGATATTAGCCGAAAGGGGGATTTTATTGTTTTTCATATAGTGGCCAATTCTTTTTTGCGTCACCAGGTACGCAATACAGTAGGACTCCTGGTCAGGTTAGGTTTGGGCAAGGTAGGGATTACAGACTTCTACGATATTATGGAGGCGAAGCAGCCAGGCTTAGCTGGGCCTACGGTCCCTGCTAAGGGTTTATGGCTGACTAAGGTAAACTATGCTGAACCTGTCGGAGGGTAAAAGTGAAAACTTATACTCCAAAAGCTAGCGATATCAAGCGAGAATGGCATGTAGTTGATGCCGAGGGGAGGATTTTGGGCAGGTTAACAGCCGAGGTAGCTAGGCTGCTTATGGGCAAACATAAGCCGGTTTATGCTCCTCATCTTGATACCGGTGACTATGTTGTGGTGATTAATGCTGCTAAGGTGAGGGTGTCTGGGAAGAAAGCTAAGCAGAAGATTTATTATGAACATTCTGGATTTCCTGGAGGTTTGAAAAGCCCGACGTTTGAAGAGGTATTCAACGCTCATCCTACTCGTGTCATTGAACACGCCGTCAAGGGGATGTTACCTCACAACAGTTTAGGTAGGGCTATGTTCAGAAAACTCAGAGTCTATCCCGGAGATAGCCATCCACACCAGGCGCAGCTTGTGAAACGGGAAGGTGATAACTGATGAGCAAAGAAACTTATGTCTGGGGAACGGGTAAGCGCAAGTGCGCCATAGCGCAGGTCAGGCTTTTCTCGGGTGATGGCGGAATCATCGTCAATGATAAGCCTCTGGAGCAGGTCTTCCCACGGCTTGAACATCGCCATATGGTTGAATTACCCTTTCTGGCTACCGATACCGTGGGCAAATTTCGTGTTATGGTGAAGGTGAAGGGTGGTGGCATCAACGGTCAGGCCGAGGCCATTCGTCATGGCATCGCCCGGGCTCTGGTCAAGGACAATGAGCTGTTTAGGCCTGCGCTGCGTGAACACGGCTTGCTTACCCGAGATGCCAGGATCAAAGAGCGCAAGAAGTACGGACTGAAACGAGCTCGCAAGGCGCCCCAGTACACCAAACGTTAATTCGGGGGCTCCCGCTTTCGCCTTGCTGTAGCAGAGCAGAATCCCCCGGCGCTTGGCAAAACAGCTAGTGGAGGGGAGTTAGCGTCTGAAGGACTGGCTACTTTACAGCATTACTACGCTTTTCCTCTTCAGTTCCTCTTCGCTAACCCTGAGAACTACTTTATCACCTATTTTTGCTATGTTATCGAATTTAACGTCGTACTTCCTGATCATCCCCGCTTTCACCACAACATTGCTTATGAACCCCTGGTCAATGTCGAACTCTATATCGCTAACTCTGCCTATTATCTCAGCGTTTGCATCCAGGACCTCTCTGCCTAATAGCTCTTTAACATTCATGCTAATCTCCTTAACCTCATTGATAAGTCCCACCAATTAAAGGGTTTCGCAGCATCAACTGCGGTCTCAGGCTATTTTGCCATCGTTGGGCTCTCAATGCAACCATTTTAGCACCCCCTTCATAACTTTATGTGTTACTAAGCTATCTGGACTTGCCCGCCAGCCCATCTCTGGCTGCCTTTGGAGGAAACCAAAGGCCAATGCTATATTGCTTAATAAGCTCAGCGCCAAATCCTTGACGTGTTATAATTATCATTGGTGAGATTTAAGCTCTCCCTGCGTCCCGAGAGGGAAAGATGCAAGCTACCCTACAATTATAACTACCCCCTGGCCTCAGCTATCTATTCCTTTCTAGGCCGGGGTGATGCTTCCTTCTCTGATTTTCTCCACGACGAAGGCTTTTACCACCGGGGCAAAGCGTTCAAGCTGTTCACCTTTTCCCCGCTGTTTTGCCGGAAACGCAAGGCAGTTAGAGATGGGCTCCTTATGGAAGGAAAGCTGGACTGGTTTATCTCCTCGCCCAGGGAAGAATTTGTCGCCAACCTGGCGCACGGAATCCTGGAACAGGGTTTCCTGCTCCTATTAAACCACCGGCTCATCGTGGAACAGGTCGAGGTGTTGAAACCGCCATCTTTTGAATCTCGGATGTCCTTCAGGACCTTGTCCCCCATAGTCGTCTCTACCGGCATAACCAGGAATGGGAGTTTCCATAAGAAATACCTCAGCCCGGAGGAGCCAGACTTCAGCAGAGTTCTGGAGGAAAACCTGAGGAGGAAATACCATGCCTGCTGTGGGAAGGAAGCTCCCGGTGAAGGACTTTCCCTGGAGCTTCTGCGCCATCCTCAATCCAAGCTCTTAGATTACAAAGGGATAAAAGTCCGCGGTTGGTTCATGCGCTTTGCTGTCGAGGGCAATGCCGAGCTTGTCAGGATTGGCTACGAAGCTGGCTTCGGTGAGAACAACTCGGCCGGCTTCGGCATGGTAGAGGTGTGCTAGGTCTCCTCTCCCTCAACGGGAGGTGATGCTAGTCCTGAGCCGAAACCCTGAGCCCTTCGCATCCTGTCATTCTGAGGAGTCCAAAAGAATTTGGACGACGAAGAATCTCACTCAGGGTGACAATAGTCATTTTTCTAAAACCCCTTTACTTTGCTCCGCTTCTTATGTATGCTAGATAGAGAGAAGCTTTTCCTCCAGATGGAAAGGCTGGCGGATGGAGGCATGCACGGAATAATTCCCGCCTTTTCCCGTAATACATTACCCTTTCTTTTCATCTCAGGGTGTAGGGATTGTAAAAGAGGTGGTGGAGAGAGGGATACAGATATAGAGTTTGAAGAGGTAGCTTTGACATAGTAGCGGTGATACCATAGGAGAGATCGAGTGGATAGGCTGGACAAATGAAGTCTGCCTATGAGCTCAAAGGTACTCTTGAAGAGGAAGTGAGCGGTTTGTAGCGTGGGTGAGCGGGATTTTCAGCAAAAGGCTCGTGAACGGCTTAAAGAAGGCTGCTCGGTTCTCATCGTCGCTCCAACGGGCATAGGTAAAACTCAGGCAGCACTTAATCCCTTTATCAGCAGTATAGATAGCAGTAGCCTCTTGGGGGGCCGTTTGCTTTATACTTTGCCACTACGTGCGTTGGGAGGAGGTGTAGTGGGGGAGTTCAAAAAACTTTCAAATGGTAGGCGCATGGTCATCCACCATGGCGAAGAACCGGAGAGCGAGATTTTCTCCGAGCGTGCTGTGGTCACTACTGTCGATCAGTATTTCACCGCTTTTGCCGGAGCGCCTCTCTCTTGGGCTTCTCATAAAAGTCATGCAGCAGCAGGAGCGGTCTTGACTAGTTACTCTGTCTTTGACGAAGTACACTTACTTTCGCCACGGTGTGGGCTTCCTCTTTTGTTTGCTATACTGAAACTTCGTCAGCGTTGGGGTCTACTTTCCTGTGTGATGACCGCTACAACGCCTCAACAAGTAGTAGATTTTCTTCGCCAGCATTGTGGGTTGGAAAAAGTGGAAGCCTCCCCCCGAGATGTGGATGAAAGGGATTCATGGCGAAAGGTCAGCTTGAG
>Ga0315545_1005582_pt1 | contig 10037 bp, 9 predicted proteins | sample SalMarSW160210MG_FD_203096 | JGI IMG/M metagenome (GOLD analysis project Ga0315545, IMG submission 203096) | Salt marsh sediment microbial communities from the Plum Island Ecosystem LTER, Massachusetts, United States - Salt Marsh Sediment SW1602-10 ...
GTGCGACACATCCGTTATTGACGACGGCAACTACGCTGAGAGATTGTCTGCCCTTAGCTGCCTCGATAAGCGCTTTGTGAAGGTTAAGCCTTCCGCCTGTAACTCAAAGCTGACAATACTCGGGGTCGTTTTCCAAAGAATCGAGCTTATCGACCGTATCAAGAATAATCTGTTTTACCTGTAAATGGCTAAGCTGCGGATTCATCGACCAGGCGAGCGCACAGGCCCCCGCAACAAAAGGCGTGGCCATTGATGTCCCGCCTATTACCTCATAATATGTTGAGAGACCATTTTCGCTCATTACCTGAGTCTGATAAGTTGGAAAGGTGCTCAGAATATCTTCACCGGGTGCACCAAGGTCAACACTGTTTTCTCCCCAGCTTGACACTATGCATCTCTGGTCATTATGGTCCGTAGCAAGAACGGAAATTATATTTTCACATTCATACAACGCCGGATAAGACGGCCAAGAAAGATAGTAATTTCCAGCAGCAGCAACAAAAAGAACACCGGCTGCATTGGCTGCCTCTATGTAATCTTCTAATGCTTGACCTGGATTATTATAAGTACCCCGGAATTGCTCAACACCTTTGCCCCATTTTCAACAGCATACTCAATAGCATTAATCACAGCATCAACGTCGAGGCTGATCGGACCGCCACATTTTAATACCATAATTTTCACATTCCAGCAGACGCCTGTAATACCAACATTATTATTACCGACCGAACCTATTATCCCTGCACAGTGGGTTCCGTGATAACGGTCATCGATAGGGTCTGCATCGTTATTAAAGAAATCGTAACCATAAATATCATCAACATACCCATTGCCGTCATCATCAATATTAGTGGACCCTGAATATTCGGCCTGATTTATCCACATATTTGCAGCTAAGTCCGGATGTGTATAATCAACACCTGAATCAATAACAGCCACGATTATATCTGTTGCTGTATGAATATCCCAGGCTTCCGGGGCATCTATATCGGCATCGGGAGTTCCTGAAGAAAATTCCCCTTGTCCTAAAGGTTCTGTAGGATGTGACTGGCCTGTATTGTTCAATCCCCACTGCCAGGGAAAGCAGGGGTCATCAGGTACGTTAGAGAACCATTGAATCTTGTAAACAGGTTCTGCATATAGAATTCTATCATCTGTGTTGAATGTTCCAAGAATATCTTTGACATTTAAGTCCTCTGGTAGTTTAACAAGAGTCAAACCTGGAACAAGTCTGTAATTACGCTCTATATAACCACCACCGAGGGAGCTTACAATCTGATTTTTTTCTATTAAACTTTGATGTTCACCATCCGGTTTTGGAGCAAAACGTACAAGCATTTCACCCTCTACATAACCGAGGCTGGGTCCTTCGTGCGGCGCACCATATAAAGAGTAACTAAACTGGATAAAAATTGCTGTAAATACGAACAGTTTTCCTATGAGAACTTTCCGGGACATTTTTGTTTCCTCCAAAAATAAATTGAAAAACTCTTTTAGTTTTTTGGGGTTTTTATTTTTATTCCGAGAATGCCAAAACCTAAAAATACAATTGTTGAAGGTTCAGGAATTATAGTTCCTTCGACAACCAATTTCGCACTGTTTAGCACAACAGAACCATGTTCGATATAAATAATATCCGAACCAAACCAAAAGATCTTTTCGGTATAATCAATCGTAATTACACTTTGCCCATCATAAAGATATGAAAATGGATCAGAGCCATTTAGGAATTCAGACAAGCAGCTAAAAGACTCAGGAGCAGGATAGGTTTCTTCACCACCCCATAAAGCATCTGTTAAGTGGCCATCAAATGGGATACCTAAAGAAGAAAATACACCAACATCAATAGGGAATGGATCATCAGGATTGTCAACCTCGACAGCTAATCCTGCAGTAATTTCTCCCGACCAGTCAATATAGACACTGGTTATTTCAGAAAATTGAACGCCCAAATCAAATTCACTTGACCAGGAATGTGAATTGGAATCGAAGTTCGTAGGGCAGCCAAGGCTGAACAAATCAAGCTCAACAATATCAGCCCCCGCCACTCCACCACCGGCCAACAAAAATAGAAATGTTATAAATACTTTAGTTTTCATTTTTTTCTCCTTTCTCTTAAACAAAAGATTTTATGATTTATTATAACTTGCATAGTAGTTCACACAGCCTTTCTCAAAAGCAGGATACCTGCACCCAATAAACTTATGGTTATTGGCTCAGGAACAATATTTATTGGTACGGAAACTTCAGAAAAATCATATCCATATAGTCTACCTATAACATTATAAGTTCCTATATCCACTAAATTATCCTCGTTATCTCGCATATTCCATACCAAGGGCGGACTAAGGGGAAATTCTTTATATTCACCGGGCAATAACGTTATCGAAGTCTCAATAAAATATACAAATTTTGGTGCGTTCCAAATTTGCTCTCCACCCTGTTCAACCTCAAATTGATAAACGGGGTCAACTGGAAAGTCGAATGTTACGCTTACATCTCTCAAATTTGTGACTTTATAAAGCATTTCAACGTTTTCTCCCAAGTTATAAACTGACTTATCCGTTTGTATATAATATTCAATGTCGTCTACGACCACAGAATTAGGATTGACAATTCCTGCCTGTGCTATATTTGCTCCGTACAGTATTGAAATTACCAGAATTGTTATAATTACTTTGGTTTTCATTTTTTTCTCCTTTCAAATCCACCTTCGCTAAAGCTATGGTGGACAAGTCTTGTGTGATTAGAAAATATTAAAATATGACATCTTCCAGCTTTATAGGTGGGGATTATTACGCTCGTGTATTCTCCGCCCCTCATCCCTTTATAACCTTCAATCCTCATAAAATAATCTCTCGAAGTCTTAAAATATATTATACCAAAAACAAGTCCATAATTTCAAGCCAAAAGTTGCTAATTTACTATCTTTTATTACCTTATTTTACCCTTAAAGTGACAACTTTTCGGCAAATCCCGTCACGCGTGTTGCTTTTTATCAACACTTTTTATGGCCGATATATAAACTAAAAATAAGCTTTTTTGGCAGATGGGTTTGTGATATGAAAAATAGTTAAATTATGATGACTTTATTTAATTATAATAAATACTATAAAACCCGTCTGTCTATATTATAATATTAAAACAACAAATATGCTTTGTCAACAAAAAAATGACAAAATATTGCAATTATTACGATAATTTATAAAACCATTAATATCCTGATTTTTCATCGCGTGATGCGTATTGTGTCTGGGACATTGATAAATCCTTAAAAAATAAGAACTTGCAATTGATTTTTGACTTGGCCTGCTGGCTGCCCGCCTTCGGCGAGGCAAGATGCTTGAGGAGCCCACCTACGCTTCTCTCGAAGCTACGGTCGGGCATGCTTTCCTCCCTACGTGTGTTTTCTAACACACGAGGGTATTATACAAATTAAGGCCGTTTTTTCAATAAAAATTTAAGATTTTTTCACAACGCAGGGTCGGGAATTAAGAATGCAGAGAAAATAAAAGCAAAATCTTACTATAATTTTATTGCAATTTATCTTGACATAAAATGTTAAATAGGCCATAATTAAATCAGTTATTTTTTGTACCTGGAAGAGCGTTTTCAGGCTATCTTTCGGAAGCCTGAGGGAGTGAGTGATGAGAAAGAAAATCGGAGCGGGAGTGATAATTCAATTGCTGCTTGTGTCAATCGCGTTCGGCAGTCTTAAAACGAATATAGTCTATACTACAAATGAAATCATAGAGGGGCGGTGGGAATATAATTACGAAGTAATCAACCTGGATTTAGAGGTGCCGATTGAGCAGTTCAGTATCTGGTTCGACTACGGGCTTTATGAAGATATTGTAATTGAAACATCCGAGCCGCTTAGTTTAGAATGGGACGAGATAGTGATTCAGCCGGAACCTGTGATAGGTGATGACGGATTATATGATGCTCTGGCTCTGGTGGCAGGTATCGAGATTGGAGAGAAGGTGAGCGGATTTAAGGTAAGCTTCAACTGGCTCGGTGAGGATGAACCTGGCAGCCAGTTTTATGAAATAATCGACCCTGTGACTTTCGAGACGATTGATTCAGGCAACACGATACCTGAACCGTTGACAGTGATACTTCTCGGCTTTGGTGCTTTAGCTATGCACAGGAGGCAAAGGAGAGGTTAAAATGCGTAGGACAGGAAGCCTGAAAGTTTGCATAACACTGGTTATCATAACGACATTGAGCCTGATAACCAGGCAAGCGTGGGGGAAATACGGCGGAGGCAGCGGGACAGCAGAAGACCCATATCTGATTTATACAGCAGAGCAAATGAACAGCATTGGTCTGTATTATGAGGATTCTGACAAATATTTCAAGCTGATGGCTGATATTGACTTATCCGCCTACACGGGCATGGATTTCAATATCATTAGTTATTTCAGCGGTACGTTTGACGGCAACGGTCATAAAATCTATAACTTTAACTACTACGAGCCGGATGGCTATATGATAGGTATTTTCGGGTGGTTTAGTGGTACTGTGAAAAATCTGGGGCTAATATCACCTGATATTGATACATCCACAAGTGATCCTAATTGGGATGGAGGTTTTTTTATTGGCGCGCTTATCGGCTATTCAGATGGAGGAAATATATCCGGTTGTTATATTGATGGCGGAAGCGTTTCAGGAAACTATGAAGTGGGAGGATTAGCGGGAGTTTTCAGCAATGGAACAATGACCGACTGCTACTCAACATGCGACGTATCAGGTTTTAGCGCTGTTGGGGGACTGGTTGGCCTTAATGATTTTAAAGCAAGAATCATCAGATGCAATTTTTCAGGCAGTGTTTCAGGAGCAAATGGCTACATTGGCGGACTTGTCGGACTTAACGACGGTATGATAACGGCCTGCTATTCTGCCGGAAGCGTTATGGGAGTAACTTATGATTATTACGAAGGTACCGGCGGATTAGTGGGTGTTAACAGTGATGATGGAATAATTACCCACAGCTATTCGACATCTGACGTATCTGAACGTTATCTCGTTGGCGGGCTGGTCGGAGTAAGCTATGGCCGGATAAGCGACTGCTATGCTACAGGCAATGCTTACGGAGTTATGTGGATAGGGGGTCTGTTAGGAGGCAATGCCGGTTACGTTTACAGATGCTACTCCACAGGCAGAGCAATAGGGTCATCATCGGCCGGCGGGCTGGTGGGAGGCTCAGAAGGCGGAGTTACTATCGGCTCATTCTGGGACAGGCAAACGAGCGGCAATACCTCGAGCGTGGGAGGGACGGGTAAGACGACCAGCCAGATGCAAACGAAAAGCACTTTTACGTCAGCAGGCTGGAATTTTACAACGCCTATCTGGACAATCGAAGATAACGATTATCCACGGTTATGGTGGGAAGAGAACATACTATACGTGCCCGGCTATTATCCGACGATTCAGGCGGCGATTGACGCTGCAGTTGATGGTGATACAGTTGTTGTTGCTCCGGGCACATATACAGGCAATGGTAATCGCGATATAGAGTTTCTCGGTAAGGCGATTACAGTTCGCGGGGCAACGGGAGACCCGGACGATTGTATTATCAACTGCCAGGGAACAGAAGCTACCCCTCATCGTGGATTCAAATTTGTAAGCGAAGAAGACGAAAAAACCATCCTTGAGGCAGTTGCGATAACAAACGGATATGGACCACAAGAAGATATTCTGGGAACGGGGCAATTGTATTCCATCGGTGGCGCCGTTTATTGTAACAACAGCAGCCCAAATATAAGCAATTGCATCATTAACAATAACTCTGCATCTTCAGGCGGCGGGATTTCTACTCACGAAGGCAGCGCACCTATTATAAATAACTGCAATATAATTAATAATTCAAGCTCTTCTTACGGTGGGGGAATCTACAATGTACGCGATTATCCCGACAATGCAATTATAAGCAACTGCATTATCAAGGGTAATTCAGCAGCTTTGGGTGGTGGAATTTCCAACAGCTTAAGCAGTCCGAAGATAAGTAATTGCATCATCAGCAATAATTCGGCATCTTGTTATGGTGGTGGGTTTTACAATTCCAGCAGTAATCCGGCGGTAAGCAATTGTACTATCAGCGGTAATTCAGCAGTAGAAGAAGGCGGCGGAATTTATAACATGTTAAACAGCACTTCAAGTATAAATAATTGCAATATCGTAAATAATTCCGCGTGTTATGGTAGTGGAATGTCTAACTACAGCAGCGACGTGGTTATAAATAACTGCATTATGTGGGGCAATAATCCTACACCGCAAATACCTGAAGCATCGTCATCAGTAGTAGTCACTTACAGTGACATTCAAGGGGGATACACCGGTATGGGTAATATAGACTGCGATCCATTTTTTGTCGCTGCTGACAGCAATGATTTTCATTTACTGCCTGATTCGCCGTGTATAGATGCGGGAGACCCATGCTCACCGTGGGAGCTCGAGCCGTGGCCAAACGGGGCAAGAGTAAATATGGGTGCGTACGGCAATACGCCGGAAGCAACAAGAAGCAGAGACGGGTTGCAATTTGCGGAATTCAACATTATAGAAAAGAGCCGTATTGACCGAACTATTTTCAGGTACGTCCTGAGCCTGTCGCTATCCAATATAACAGAAGATAATATGACAGATGTATATGTTGAGCTAATCGATGCATCAGGCCAAGTTATCAATGCTATAGATGATGAGATATTTTATCCGTTGATTGAAGCTAACAGCACGGTTGACAGCAGCAGTTCCGAAGATTACTTCATAATTGAAGTTGACAGGTCTGAATTGATAACTCCCGGCCGACTTACATGGCAAGTTGATTACACCCGAACAGACAGCTCACAGATGCAAATGATGAGTGCCGCAGTACCGATTGAGGTAACTGGTGACATTTCGGGAGATGGGAAGGTTGATTTTGAGGATTTGTGGAGATTGGCAGAGATGTGGTTATGGACGGGACAGGCGGGTGAGATTGCGGAGGATACTTTTGCGGACGGTATTGTGAATTTTAAGGATTTTGCGAAAATAGCCAGAGGGTGGAGAGACTAATCGAAAATACCACAAACGTAAAGTTGGTTTGTACCAAAATGTAACTCCCAGGATAAACCTGGGGGCTTGAGAATTGTGAGTTAAACCCGCCGGATGAACATAAACAAAAACCTGCGGTGAAAGGGGAGGGGAAAAACCCTGCAATAAATTGCGGGGCTATATATTTTTAAAAACCCCCAGGATAAACCTGGGGGCTAAACGAACCCACGCACCTATTTGACTCATTCCAGGGTAAATCCTTCGACTCCTTCGACAAGCTCAGGATAAATGCGCTCAGGACAGGTAAAAAAGAAGATGAATGATTGGTAATTTGCAACATTTGCCGAAATTTATGCGATACAAATAGGTGCGGGGGTAACCAAAAAATAGATTTTATAGTTTTAGTTTTCTGAGCACCTGGAGATGTTCGAGATATTCTTTGGGGCCACCCTGGCGATAACCGGTCCTCGCATACTCTCTGCCATCGGCATCAGCGAGGATGACGGTCGGTAAACCAGGTACGCCATACTCCTTGTATAATTTTATGTTCCACCTATAGGCCTTCTGTGAGAGCAAGGATTTGTCCTGCGGGAAATCGAGAACCAGGATAACAAAATTCTTTGTAACCTCCTGTTTAAATAACTCGGTACCGAATACCTCGCTATCAAGCCTTTTGCACCAGGGACACCAATCGGAGCCGGTGAACTTCAGAAGGATGTCTTTACCTTCCTGAGCGGCTTTCATTTTTGCAGCCTCAAGCGGTGACGTGCCTTTTTCGCCGCAGGATACAACCAACGTTGATAAGATTGTTAGGGTAAGTATTATCGACGCTCTGATGAGTTTTTTCACGGTATAATCCCGACAATTATTTCGTCCATCGTTCAATCAATATAATACGAAATAGTCGGCCTGCAGGCAAGTGTAAAAGAACCAGCCGGAATAATAAGTCAGGGGAATTTTTATAGGTCTTCGACGGAACCGTAAAGCGTCTTTTTCTGATTAACCCTAAGCAGACATAAGCCGATAAACAATTAAGAAAAGAGAAAAACAATTGAAGTTTAGGAGAACCAAGATGAGCATACAGGACTGGTCTGAAAATATCATACTTGTAGATTTGGCAGCGGAGCCGGAAATAGCAGACGAGCTGAAAGAGGTCTTAGAGATGGTTCGCAACAGAGGTGACTGCGATGTTGTGATAGACTTTTCGAGAGTTGATATAATAACTTCATCGAGCATTTCGGCATTGTTGAGACTTCGCAAGCTTTTGATAGACTGCGGACAGCGGCTTGTCTTCTGCAACGTTCCGGCAGGCACGAAGAATGTTTTTTCAACAACAGGTATAAAAGAGATTTTTGAATTTTCGGAAGATAAATTCACTGCACTGGCTGGGCTGCAACTTGTTAGTAAAGGAAAGTAACAGAAAAGGCTTGACAACCGGCTTAATTGCGATATGGTAAAGTTTAAGCCTGTGGAGCCGGCTACGAAGGCCACTTTTCAAAGCGGAATTCGTAATCTGCTCGCAGCATTTTTCAGGAAACAGCCTAATGAATGAAAAAGTATTGCTTGAGGTCGAGCAGAAATTAGGTTACCAATTCAGCAACCGTGAGCTTTTAGCTCGTGCTTTTACCCATTCCTCAGCAGTTACGGACCGCATTTTAAGCAACGAAAGGCTGGAATTTTTCGGCGATGCGATTCTTGGTATGGTTATCTGCCATAATCTTTTCGAGACGTTCAGCGACTACCTCGAAGGCGACCTGACAAAAGCCAAGAGTATGCTCGTATCGCGGAGGAACTGCGCCCGGATAGCCAGACAGCTCGGGCTAAATGAATATTTGAAGGTAGGCAAAGGTATGATTTCGAGCCGGGCACTAACGGGCTCTCTGTCGGCGGGTCTGCTCGAGGCGATTATAGGCGCTATTTATATCGACGGCGGCTTCGAGGCGTCGAGAGACTTTATCCTCAGGGTTTTCGCGGAGGCAATAAAGCAGGCACAGGTAGAACAATACCACGGTAACTTCAAGTCACTTTTGCAGCAATATTCTCAGCAGCGTTTTAATAAGACGCCTGTTTATGAGCTTTTAGATGAAAAGGGACCCGACCACGACAAGTGCTTCGAGGTACAGGGGATTGTAAATGGACGGTGTTTTGCGAGTGCATGGGGGACAAACAAAAAAGAAGCAGAACAAAAAGCGGCATTTAACGCTCTTGTAGAATTGGGTATCCTCAAGAACATTGGCAACACGGATGAAGCTGATTGAAAGAAGAGCAGATTAGTGCATTGGTAAAAGGCAAAAAAAGTAAAAGCTTTTATTCGTGGCGGAGTGACTCGATGGGGTCCATATTTGCAGCACGGTAAGCCGGGTACAGGCCGAAAGTTATACCGACGACAGCACTTATGCCGAAAGCCAGTACCAGCGAGCTGATTGTTATAGCTGTGGGCATATTTGTAAAACGAGCGACCACATCCGGAATAAGCAGCCCGAGAACAATACCGAGAAGGCCTCCGAGAAAGGTCAGCAAGAGCGTCTCCGAAAGAAACTGCATTACGATATCCTTTTTTCTCGCGCCAAGCGCCCTTCTTATGCCGATTTCCCTTGTCCTTTCACTAACAGTGGCAAGCATAATGTTCATAATACCTATACCACCGACCAAAAGCGAGATGGCTGCTATGGAGCCAAGCACGATAGTAAAAATCCGCTGTATCTCCCTGGCCTGCTTCATAAGCTCGAGAGGAACCGTTATTTCATAATCATTTTTCTTGTGGAACCTTGATAAGATGGTATGTACACTCTGACGTGTTCCCATAACTTCATCAATTGTGGCGACCTGAACGATTATTTCCTGCAATTCAACTCTTTCTATGTTCCTGCTTCCGCCTGTAATCTGCAAAGACATTTCACCGAAACGGTCCTTGCTGGTCGTTAAAGGGATATAGATATTTCCCTGCTTTGCACCGCCCTTTTTTGCTTCTGCCTGCGGCTGCTTTGCTTCAAAAGCACTTGAGG
>Ga0315545_1005583_pt1 | contig 10036 bp, 7 predicted proteins | sample SalMarSW160210MG_FD_203096 | JGI IMG/M metagenome (GOLD analysis project Ga0315545, IMG submission 203096) | Salt marsh sediment microbial communities from the Plum Island Ecosystem LTER, Massachusetts, United States - Salt Marsh Sediment SW1602-10 ...
ACTTGACGTCGAATGAACCTTCGACCCCAGTGCCGCCGAGCTCACCGTCACCCTGCAGGGCGTGCCCGTCTCCGATCGAAAGAAGCGCCCCGCGCTCGAACACGGGAAAATAGATGGTTGCGCCTTCTTTGACCCCGCAATAGTCCATATTCCCGCCGTGTTCAGCGGATGTCGCCGATGAGAGCACCTGCCCCTGCGCAGGGGCAACACCGATGCATCCGAGCATCGGTGCGAGTTGAAAATTCGTGCGTCCAACGGCCGATTCAGGCTCCAGCACCTGTAAAGTCCCGGTCTCGAGATCGATATCCCAGGTGGCGTACTTTTTTTCTGGAAGTGCGGGAACGAACACGGATTCGACCACTGTGTGTGACACCACCGTCGAAGACCAGGCGTGTCTCCGGTTGGGGGAGAGGGAGTCGATCCGCACCGCAATCGTATCTGCCGGCTCTGCATCCTCGATGTAAAAGGGCCCTGTGAGGGGATTTCCGCGACGTGCGACTTCCCTGAGGTTTCTATCAAACCCGTGCGCATCCACGATGCTCGTCTCGATGGAATCACCGGAACAAACCCTGAGCACAGGGCTGCACCCTCCGAACACATTGTGGAAGCTGTTCTGATGATGAACATGAATTTTCATTTCAGCGTTCTCCTGTTTTTATTTCCCTAAAATGCCTCAAACAGAGACACATAGACCCCTCTAGAGTCTTTTCCGAATGCATAATCGATCCTGAGGTTGATCTTTTCTTGCGCATTCATCATGATCCTGAGTCCTGCACCTGCAGAATATTTGAACTCGTCGAGCTCAAAGCTTTTTCCACGTGGAGCAACATCGCCTATTCCTAAAAACCCCACTGCACCGACTCTCCATATAAGCGGCAGCCTGTATTCGGTCTGGAACACGAGCATGTTTCGGTCACGGTACCTTCCCAGGTAATATCCGCGCATGAGACTTCGCCCTCCGAAAAGTGAGAGCATATGAAACGGGACATCACCACTCATCGCGGTATACCGCATCTGCATCGCAAGAACATGTTCCCTGAAAAGAGGAACATATCTGCGTGCGTCTACCGTGTATCTGCTGAAGTCGTTGTCGCTTCCAATAAGGTGGTGATAAAACCAACTCGAGAACAAATACCTCCCCCCGCTGTTCGGAAAAAACCTGCTGTTTGTTGTGTCGCAGGTGACCATAAACCCGACTCCCGAGTCGATTCCTCCCCTGCTGCCGGGCACATCCCCGCTCTGCAAAAGCCCTCCATCCTCCAGATCGCAGTTCGAGCTGTATTCGAACTCGTACCCGGCCCCGGCAAAGAAATGGGGAGAAACTCTCCACTGCAGGGTAGGTTTCACGGCAAAATAGCTGTGTGTATACTTTTCCTCATCCCCCTCGGACGTGTCGTTCCCGATACCGTAAAAACTTTCAGGGGATTTGCTCACACGCAGGTCAAAACTGCTGTACAGTGTATGATTTTTCCACGCATTGTCCGCTTTGATCTCATAAGTGAACTGTCGTTTTCCGGTCAGTACAAAAACGAGGTTCAGGGTTGACGGAATGCCTGAGGGGAACCCCTCCTTTGTCCAGTACGAATAGTTGAATACCACACCGCCACCGGTGGCTGTCTCTGGAGTGTAGAACACAATGGGAAAAATAAAAAACCTCCCCCTCTTTTCGCCAGCCTGTTTTTCGGCACTGTGTTCCGCAAAAAGGGTGGAGCCGGTACCAAGCACCGGAACGCAGAAAAGAAAAAAAATGAGAAAAAGAATCCCCAAAAAACGCTTCATACCAGTAAAGGGCCTCCATCCACTGTGTCTGACAGCTGTATGGGTCAGAATGTTCAAAGAAAGGGGTCCTTACCGCCAGATTTTTCGCACATACTCGGCAAATTTTTCAGGTTCAGGGGTGCTGAACAGAAACGAATATCCCTCAATTGTGGGAACATACACAACCTTCGAACTGTCCGTCACAAAAAGAAGGGCCTTTTTTTTGTTCCTCAACCTAAACCAGCCCTGCTTCAATCCCGGCATTCCGATGCCACTTTTTCGTATTTTCGGCTGGAAGTCGATATCCCTTTTCAGGTCCAACACACGCACCCCTTCGATATCGACCGACTCACTTCGAATAAAACGACTGTACAATCCTCCACGAATACGCATTCCCCTGCTGTCAACCTCACACCTGATATGCTTCATCGAAAACGCGAGAAAACTGAAAAACACCGCGAGCAGAAGCAGAAATAAAATAATTCCGAAAAACATCCACGTTGCAGAAGAAGACCCCTGCAGCATTGGAAAAACCTTCACACTCATCGATCTGTACTCCTCTCACCTGAATGATTGCTTCATTATAAACCGGAAAGGTGCGGAAGACGCGCCTCGGTTGCCCGGTTACACAGTTTTTGGCTGGTAGTCTTTAATCATTTAACATTATATTTCTCTGCGCAGTCAGGGCACACGTGCTGCGATATACCCTCAGAACTGTAAACCAGTGAGTAATATTCAATTGTGTGCCAGTAACCGTTCTCATCCCTTATCCTATTACAGAACGGGCACACATGCAGCATACTCTTTAACGCGCGTACTTGCGAAAGCGCATCCTGCAGTTCGATGATCAGCTGTTCACGGTCCTTCTCCGCATGCCTCCGTTCGGTGACATCCTGACCGATCGAAATAAGTCCGATTATCGATTTCCCCTCATATTCCAGAGGCCTATTGTACCACTCTATCTCACGCTCAGCACCGTTTTTCGTACGAATCATCCCAATGATACAATGTTCGATAACCCCTTCCCTGGTATTTTTAAAAAGCTCCTTTGTCTGAAGCTTGAACCGCTCTGGAACAAATATCTTGAAAAAGTCTTTCCCCTTCACCTCATTGATCCGGTACCCGGATATTTCCTCCATGTAGGAATTGAACCTCATTATTCGGTTTTTTTCGTCCAATACGAGAACGATGCTCTGCGCTGAATCGATCAATTTTTCAATAAATTCCTTCTCCCCCTTCAGTTCCATCTCACTCTGTTTCAGGTTCCTGTACATGAGATCAAAGGGCTGAACAATCCCCTTCTCGATGATTGCCTTATATATGAAGAAAAAGGAAAGGATTTTAAAAAAGTGCCCGATCAAATTAAACATGTCATAGACGCTGAAATAAAAGGTGAATATCATCTCAGAGCAGATGGTGAGAATGATCGAAACGATGATATAGGAGAATATTTTCTCATCGAACGAATCCTTTTTGCTCACAAGGGTTAAAACTGCACCCGTAAGAATAAGAGAGATAACGTATTCGCTGATTTTTTTAAACGGTGTCAGCCCCTCACCCTCTATATAGCAGACAGGAAATATATTCCACGCCAAGATTGAAACCATGAGCAGGAACGTGCAGATAAAATACGCAGAAAATACCAGTTCAAATCGAAATTTATTTTTCAAAAAAACCGGTGCGATGAAAAGCGAGATGCTCTCTAAATACCTCGCAGAGACCCACATCTGCGTTGCAAGATTTGATCCGCCAGATTGAAAAATTCCCATCCCTTTGTATGCGAGGGTGTGAAGAATATCAATTCCACCGATGAACAGGTAGGCTATACCCAGCAATATGAGGTATCCGTTCTCGAGGAACTTTCGTGAATTCAATGCAATGACGAAAATTCCGAATGCAACAAGAATGCTGAATATTTCAGCGAGGCTGTGAAACAGGAGGTAGTGAAACCTACTGGCAAAGTACAGCATAACAAGCACAGCCGCACCGCCCCCAATTTGCAGTGCCAGGCTGCGGAAAACCGGTTTCTCCCTTTTTTTGTCCTCCATCCGCGCATATCCGTCCAGATATTTTCCCATGTTTCCAATCTTTTGTAAACTCTTATTGCTGATTTTAAACCCGGAGGGTCAGATTACTATTTCGAGGATTCGTTCGAGCTCATCGTCGGAATAAAAATCAATCTTGATTACGCCTTTGCCTTTCCGATACTCTATTTTGACCTTGGTTCCAAGACGCCCTCTCAATTTTTCTTCCAACTCTTCCACATGAGGGTCACGCTCTTTCGGCAGTGTTCCACGTGGAACATTGCGTTTTCTCGTAATGTGCTCGAGCTCACGTACCGTGATCCCCTCTTGTATGATTCTTTGTGCAAGCGAAATTTTATCCGTTTCCTCATCAACCGAAAGAAGCGCTTTCGCCTGTCCCACAGAAATTGTTCCACGTGAAACATTCTCGAGCACCTGTTCCGGGAGCTCGAGGATTCGAACCATATTTGCAATATAACTTCTTGATTTCCCGATTCTGTTTGCGAGCTCCTCCTGAGTAAGCCTTTCTCTTTCCAGTATCATCCTGTATGCAAGCGCTTCTTCAACCGGGTTGAGATCCTCGCGTTGTATGTTTTCGATAAGGGCAAGTTCAAGTAACCTGTCATCTGAATACTCTTTGACGAGTGCGGGGATCACTGCAAGTTCGGCCTCCTTTGCCGCCTTCACCCTCCTCTCACCGACAATGACCTCGTACTGTGCACCGTTTTTTCGTACCACAATCGGCTGTATCATCCCGTTTTCCTTTATCGATTGTGCCAGTTCGCGTATCTTTTCATTATCAAAACTCTTACGCGGCTGAAACCTGTTTGGTACGATTTCCTCCACAGGAATGAGCCGGATGTTCTCACCGGCTTCTTCGGATTCATAGCCGCCTGAAATCAACGCATCAAGTCCCTTCCCTAACGCTTTTTTCCCCATTTTTCATAATTTCCTTTGAGAGATTGTAATAACTAATCGCACCCATACTGTTTGGATCATACACACTGATCGGTTTTCCGAAACTCGGCGCTTCTGCGAGTTTGATGTTTCTGGGTATGATCGTTTTGTACACTTTATTCTTGAAATATGAAATAACCTCCTCAACAACCTGCTTCGAAAGATTGGTTCTTGTATCGTACATAGTGAGCAGCACACCCTCGATCTGGAGTTTGGGATTGAGGCGTTGCTTTACCAGGTTAATGGTCTTCAACAGCTGGCTCAGCCCTTCGAGCGCATAATATTCGCACTGTATGGGAATCATTACCGCATCGGATGCAACGAGCCCGTTTATTGTGAGAAGTCCGAGAGACGGAGGAGAATCGATGAGCACGTAGTCATAGTCCCCCTTCACGCGGTCAACGACGCTCTTGAGCTTGAACTCTCGTTTTTCCATGTCAACCATTTCAACCTGTGCGCCTGAAAGATCAATATTAGACGGGATCACAAACAGGTTTTTCACTTCCGTTTCAACGACGATCTCACGTGCGTCTATCATCCCGAGCAGTGCTTCATACAACCCGTGCTCGTTTTCTCCTTTTTCTACACCCAGACCGGAACAGCTGTTCCCCTGGGCGTCAAGATCTATCACGAGTGTTTTTTCCCCGGCTTCGGCAATGTACGCAGACAGATTGACGACCGTGGTTGTTTTCCCAACCCCTCCTTTCTGATTCGCGACAATAATCGTTTTCCCCATAGCGACCCTTTTATTCTCCCGGTGAAGCAACGTGTGTGAGAAGAAGAGAAACACTGATGTGCGAAGTGAAGTGACGGAATAGATCGGAGAGGGTGGGATTCGAACCCACGGTTCCCAAACGGGAACAACGGTTTTCGAGACCGCCCGATTCAACCACTCTCGCACCTCTCCGTATGGCAAATACACCTGTACTGTAAAAGACAGCTTATTTGAGGTTACCAATGCAATCCCGGGGAATCCGGTTCTTCAACAGGTAAGGTGAAACATCCCTTCCACGGAATGCAAGCGAGACAGCTCGTTGAAACGTTCAACCGCATACTGGGTTTTTTCAATAACCATCTCATCACACAATGAGTCGAGATACGCCCTGGTCTCTTCTCCGACCCTCATCATTCCGTACGCGCCTATACCAATGACGATAATCTCGGGACGCACCTTCTCGGTTCTATCCAGATCATCAACCTGAAGAAGGTGTCCCTCACGCCGCCACCACCGATCGTTTATGCTCCCGTCCGGATACAGAATGAGGTCAGACGAATAACTTCTTCCGTCCACACTCATCCTCCCAAATTCATAGGAATCGATGTGCACGGCGGCTCCCGTGAAATCATCTGCGTGCCCAAGAGGATTTGAACCTCCGACCCTTGGATCCGCAATCCAATGCTCTATCCACTGAGCTATGGGCACATAAAACAGTTCGGAGAGGGTGGGATTCGAACCCACGGTGCCCGTAAGAGCACAACTCCTTAGCAGGGAGCCCGATTCGGCCGCTCTCGCACCTCTCCACTTTATTCATACATTTCCATCTTTGTAACTGTATCACAGATCGGCGCTGATGTAAACACACTTTCACAACCGGGTCTCACATATCGGAGAGAGAGGGATTCGAACCCCCGGTCCCGGAAGGGACAACGGTTTTCAAGACCGCCGCTTTCGACCACTCAGCCATCTCTCCTGGTCCAGACTAAAAGATAGATGGATCTGTTTTCGTTGTCAAATGTAATAAGCCCCTCCTAATCCTGAACAATTCGTGAAACTGCAGCAACACTGTCGGGTGCTTTGATGTTCACCAGCCGCACGCCTCCTGCAATGCGTCCCAATTTTGAAACTGATTTGGCTTTTAGTTTGATTATCATTCCTCTGTTCGTTATCACGACAAATGCATCGCCTTTCGCGATCGACATTATTCCCGAAACTCTTCCCGTCTTATTGGTTAACTTTATATAGATCTGCCCCCCTGTTCCTCTTCCGTGCGGAGAGAAGTTTTTGAAATCCACTCTCTTCCCGAACCCGTTTTCCGTTACCATAAGAAGGTCTGACATCTTATCTATCTTCGTCATGCCGCAGACATAGTCTCCCTTTTTCAGCCGTATGCCCGTTACACCGCGCGCAGCACGCCCCATGACCCGCACGCTGCTCTCCCTGAGACGAAGCGCACTGCCGCCCGCAGTTGCTATGATAATCTCTCCCTTTCCATCGGTTACGATTGCAGAAATCATGATATCGTCTTTTGCAAGAGAAATCGCCTTTATTCCCGTTTTTCTCACATTCTGAAAATCCGAGGCCGTCCCTCTTTTGATGATGCCTTTTCGCGTGAGAAACAATATGTGCTTCTCCTCTGCTTTTCCATTCAGGGAAACCGCAGCTGCAACGGCTTCATCCTCTCTAAGCCTGAGGAGGAGCTTGATGCTCTGCCCTTTTGAGTTTTTCCCCACATTGATGATCTCATGTACCTTTACTGAATGCGCGATTCCACTGTTGCTGATGAACAAAAGCATGTCGTGAGTCGAAGCAACGAACATCTGCTCAATGAAATCGTTCTCCCTCAGCGACGATGTGGTCACTCCCACACCTCCGCGCGCCTGATGCCTGAACGCAGTGATCGGCGTTCTTTTTATGAAGCCGTTGTGAGATATCGTCACCACCACATCCTCTTCGACGATCAGATCCTTCAGATCTACTTCCTCCTCCTGATCAATGATCGTGGTCTTGCGTTCATCACCGTGTTTCTTTGCAATCTCCCGTAATTCCTTGATGATCTCGTTGAGAATGTTTTTCCTGCTCTTCAGAATCTCGTGGAGTTTCGCAATGAGCAGAGTGAGCTCATCGTATTCCTTCTTTATCTTTTCCCGCTCGAGTCCAGTGAGACGGGCGAGTTTCATGTCGAGTATTGCCTCTGCCTGCGCCTTTGTAAATACATATTTCGCGACGAGACGCCCCTCCGCTTCCTTCGGTGTGCTGGATGCCCGGATGATCGAGATTATCTCATCTATAATGTCAAGGGCGCGTAAAAACCCTTCCAGGATATGCGCACGTTTTTCCGCTTTTTCAAGATCGAACTTTGTCCGCCTTCGTACGACTTCCTCTCTGTGGTCAATATAGCGTTGAATGATCCGCTTGATGTCCATGACGACTGGCCGCATCTGGTCAAGGGCCAGAAGGTTGATTCCATATGTAACCTCCAGCTGTGTCAACTTGAAAAGCTGGTTCATGATGACCTGAGGGGTTATGCCCCTTTTCAGCTCGATAACGACGCGCGTTCCGTCCTTGTCGGACTCGTCCCGGAGGTCGGAAATACCGTCGAGCTTTCTGTCCTTGGCGTGAGAGGCAATGTTCTGGAGAAGACGTGACTTGTTCACCTGATAGGGAATCTCGTTGACAATGAGGGCGTCCTTTCCATTTTTCATCCGTTCGATACTCACCCGAGCACGAATCTTTATCAGTCCGCTTCCCGTTTTGTACGCCTGTTCGATGCCGGTTCGTCCCATGATGAGCCCGCCTGTGGGAAAATCAGGCCCAGTAATAATATCAATAATTTTATTAATTTTTATATCAGGTTTCTGTATAACGGCAATGATTGCGTCGATGCTTTCCAGAATGTTGTGAGGAGGGATGTTCGTAGCCATTCCCACAGCAATCCCGCTCGACCCGTTCACAAGTAGGTTGGGGAATGCAGCCGGCAACACTGAGGGTTCCTGAAGCGTGTCATCGAAGTTGGGTATAAAATCAATGGTGTCCTTTTCTATGTCTGCGAGAAGCTGGTTCGCGAGAGGAAGCATGCGCACTTCTGTATATCTCATGGCCGCAGCGGTGTCTCCGTCAATTGAGCCGAAGTTCCCCTGCCCGTCGATGAGGGGGTACCGCATGGAAAAATTCTGCGCCATCCGTACGAGTGCATCGTAAACCGCCTGATCGCCATGTGGATGGTATTTCCCCAGAACATCTCCCACGATACGGGCAGACTTTTTGAAAGGCTTGTCCGGAGTAATTCCCAGTTCATTCATGTCGTAGAGTATTCTTCTGTGTACAGGCTTCAACCCGTCCCGAACATCAGGGAGCGCCCTGCTCACGATTACGCTCATCGCGTATGTGATGTAGGAGTTTTTCATCTCGTCTTCGATGAAGGTTTGAACTATTTTTTCATTCTGTTGCGGCACCTCAGCATACCTCTTTTTCTGTAGTATTTCGATGAGATCTCAACTATGTGCAGATAAATTACACGTCGATGTTTTTCGCATATTTCGCATGGGTTTCGATGAACTGTCTTCTCGGCTGTACAGCATCTCCCATGAGAATCGAAAAAATTTCGTCGGCTTCCACTGCATCCTCTGAGGTTATCTGGATGAGGGTTCGACTTTCAGGGTTCATCGTGGTTTCCCACAATTGATCGGGATTCATTTCCCCGAGTCCCTTGTACCTCTGGATGCTTACTCCCTGCGAACCGATCTTCTTGAGAATGTGGATTTTCTCATCCTCAGAGAAAGAGTAGATCACATCCTTTTTCTTTGTGATTTTGTACAGCGGGGAGCAGGCGATGTACACGTGGCCGCACTCAATGAGTTCTTTCATGTAACGGAAGAAAAAGGTGAGAAGAAGAGTCCTTATATGGGAGCCGTCAACATCGGCGTCTGCCATGATGATGATTTTTCCGTACCTCAACTTGGAAATGTCAAACCCGTCTCCGATTCCCGTGCCGAGTGAACTGATGATGGGCTGAAGTTTCTCGTTGCCCAGCACCTTGTCCAGTCGAGTTTTTTCCACATTGAGCATCTTTCCCCACAGCGGAAGAATTGCCTGAAACGTTCGATCTCTCCCCTGTTTCGCACTTCCCCCCGCACTATCGCCTTCGACGAGGTACAGCTCGCACCTTTCCGGGTTTTTTATGGAGCAGTCTGCGAGCTTCCCGGGAAGGGAGTCATTTTCCAGCGCGTTTTTCCTTCTGGTGAGCTCCCGGGCCTTTCGTGCAGCTTCACGGGCATGGGCAGACTGGATACACTTTTCAATGATCTTTTTTGCGATGAGCGGATTCCTGTCGAAATAATCGGAGAGGTGCTCGTAGACCATCGATTCTATGATACCCTTTACCTCACTGTTACCAAGTTTCGCCTTTGTCTGGCCTTCGAACTGAGGATTTCTGAGCTTGATGCTGATGACCGCGGTGAGACCCTCCCTCACATCATCGCCGACAAGAGACGTTTTTGTTTTTATTCTGTTGCTCCGCTTGATGAAATCATTGATCGTCCTCGTCAGACCTGATTTGAATCCGATCAGGTGTGTACCG
>Ga0315545_1005585_pt1 | contig 10033 bp, 6 predicted proteins | sample SalMarSW160210MG_FD_203096 | JGI IMG/M metagenome (GOLD analysis project Ga0315545, IMG submission 203096) | Salt marsh sediment microbial communities from the Plum Island Ecosystem LTER, Massachusetts, United States - Salt Marsh Sediment SW1602-10 ...
TCTTTGTCCTGAGAGAGTAGTTCGATGGCTTTAGCTGTCATTTCTGCAAGTGAAGGCTGATGGGGTGAGAATCTAGGGAGGTCTATATCTGCACTCATATGATGTTCAGCAAAAAGACCCCACACTTTGCCCGATACAACTTTTGACATTTCTTCTTCCGTTTCCACGAATTGATAACCCCTATCAAGAAGGACTTTTAACAGGTTTTCTTCGTCGGTTCTTTTTCCTCCTTGTGATTTCGGCAAGAGATACAGTTTTCCACCGCCGAAAGCAACATCGATGTTTTCATAAACCATCTGTTCCATAATTTCATTGTAGTTATTTCTATTGTCAACATGGCAGGCGAAACCTGCGGGTGTTGCATGGCTTATATTGCTGGTTGCTACCAGCCCTGTGGATTTACCTTGAAGTTTTGCTCCTTCCAGTACTGTAGCCAGTGGTCGGTATTCCATTTCTTTTCCGGGATGTTCGAAAGTGGTTAAAACGTCTTCGGCTCTCGGACCCACACTTAAGAAACCGCTAGTCGTTTTATAACCCGTAGCAAAAGCAGTAACAGCAGCAGCCGAACCGGTAATAACGGAATTCGCCATGTAGGTTTTAACCGCCCCAACTAATATGCTGTCGAGAATAAGGGCATCTCCTTTTTTCCATCTCGCTAGAGTTTGTATACTGTTAGAGCATCCATCCGGGACCATCATTATTACATTCTTTACTGGATAATTATCGGAGAAACCGCAAAAAGAACCTTTCTGCCATGGTTTATTTATAGTTAAAAATACAATAATTAGTATTAGAATTACTGCTAAGCCTATTTTTATTACATTTTTTACACGTTTATTCATTTTTTCCTCCATAAATAGAATATATAAAAAGCTTTAAAAAACAAGGGAACAGTGGTTACTATATATATTAATTTTCGCTTTAATAATTATAAAAAAATCCCCAAAAAAAACACCTTGACAAAATGCCCTAAAATCATTAGAATATAGGAGCAATGAAGAAATGGACGTTACTCTTTATTACGGATAAAGGGCGAGTGAGGGGTATTCCTTTAAGCGAGAGGGTAGTATTCTACACAATCGTACTGTTAAGTACATTCCTGGGGGCTTTCACCTATATTACTATTGAAGGTACCAAAAGGAAAGCTCTATTAGATGAGTGCGTTAGGTTGGAGCTCAAAAAGCAGGAGTATTTTCAAAAACTCATTAAAATCAGAGAAGACGTTTCGGTTCTACAAGAAAGTCTCTTCCGCGTAGGCGAAAACAATGAAATTTTATCTCTAACCAGCAAAATAGAGCCTGTAAACAAATCGACAAAGCTAATGGGTGTGGGTGGATTTCCTCAAAGCAAAGAATTTTATTCGTTAGAATTAGATTCCAGCGTAAAAGGATTAGAAAATCAAATTGACAGAATTTACAATCTTGTTGAGCTCGAGAAGCAATCCCTCGAGAAAGCAGGTGGAAGGTTAGGAGAGTTACAGGATAAGCTTTCACATGTTCCGTCAATATGGCCCACTCAAGGCTATATCACAAGCGGTTTTGGTTGGCGAAGGCACCCGATTACCGGGAAACGTGAATTCCATTACGGATACGATATAGCCAATAGACCTTATACTACTGTTGTGGCTACTGCCGATGGTGTCGTGGCCTCTGTTAAAAGATGGGGTGGGTATGGAAATACAATAGAAATTGATCATGGGTATGGTTTTTCAACCAGATATGCCCATCTTGCTCGAGTTTACGTACAAAGAGGACAGAAGGTTAAGAGGGGACAAAAAATTGCTGCAATGGGTTCTACAGGTTTTGTAACCGGAACGCATTTGCATTACGAGGTTAGAGTTTTAGGTCGTGCCGTAAACCCAATTAATTATTTTGATACTTTTTCCTATACTTACTAATATTTCCAAGTGATAAAAACCTACTCTTTAACTTTAGAAAGAGACGAAAAAATCGTTATCCAGAATTTTGATTTTACCTGGAGTAAGGGTGAGAAAATTGTGATGGTTGGGCCAACGGGCGCAGGGAAGAGCACTTTAGCGCTTGGCCTTTCGGGTATAATACCATGTGCGCCTGGTACCATAGTTATAGATTCTAAAGATATAGGCGATTTCGATTTAAGGTCCTTACGAGAAAAAATAGGTATCGTCTTTCAGGATCCCGAAACTCAATTCGTAACCACAGACGTTGGCAGAGAAATCGGTTTTGGCCTGAGCAATATTAATAAGGAACGTTCAGAAATAAAGGAAAGGATTGCTGCTGTTGTCGAGGATTTCAACTTAAAACACATTTTGAATAGGGATCCTTCTTCACTATCGGCAGGTGAGAAACAGATGGTTTCTATAGCCAGTATTTATGCTATGCAGCCGGAATATTTGATATTTGATGAGGTTACTTCTTTTTTAGATAGAAAATCAAGAGAAAGGATATATAAGCTGTGGGAAGATACGGTCTCTTCTATTTTGATTATTACTCAAAACTTTCGAGAAATAAATTTCGGAGAAAGGGTGATTCTTTTGGAAGATGGAAAAATAAATTTCGATGCAAGAACCGAGAATCTTGAGGGAAGTTCTCATTTTGCATATGATTCCGCTTTTTTTAATTTACTGAGAAAGAACAAGGATTATATTCCTCAATATGATCGTATTTTGGAACTGCTGAAATGATTGTGTTAAAGAATATTTGTTTTGACTACGAAGATGTAGAGGTTATTAAAAACTGCTCTATTTCTTTTGCTTCGGATGAAGTCCATCTCCTTGTAGGTCCAAATGGAGCCGGGAAAACTACTCTTGCTATGATACTAAAAGGTCTTATTAAACCGAGTCATGGGAGAGTTTTTTCTCCGATTGGAAACATTGATATATTTCGTAGAAAGATGGGATTTCTTTTTCAGTTTCCGGAGGATCTTTTTTTTAGTGATACCGTATATGAAGAAATAGCTTATGGTGCAAAGAAATTTGAAGTTGAAGATATTGATAGGAAAATCAATAATATTATTGATTTTTTGGGTTTGAATCCGGAGATTCTAAATTTTTCTCCATTTGATCTTTCTTACGGTGAAAAGAGAATAGTGGCTTTTGCTTCTATACTTATATGGGAACCTTCTTATTTGATACTTGACGAACCTTTCTCAGGATTAGACTGGCAATTCAGGAATAGACTTGCGGAAGTTGTTGAGAGTTTAAAAGGTAGGGTTGGAGTGGTGATAATTTCACAGGAACTTGATAATGTGATTTCTTTTGTGGATAGAGTCAGTTTGATAGCGGGAGGCGAATTGGTTTTTTCTTCCCCCATCGAGGAAGTAGATTGGGATGGAATATACGAAGCGGGTTGCGACATTCCTTCTGCTGTAAGGCTGGCAAATAAGCTGAAGAGAAATGGAATAAAGTTCGATTCGAATGTTTGTCCTTATACTCTTGAAAGGCTAATTGACGCTCTAAAAGATTAACTTATTCTACAGGAATAAAAGAATTATATCGCAACTTCGATAGCGTTAAGTAAAAGGCTCAAATCATAAGGTTTTTCGATATAATATTTAACACCAGCTTCCATCATTTTTTGTCTGTATTCTTCGTCTTTTACCGCTGTAAGTACAATTACAGGTGTGTTTTGAGTATAGGCTAAGCTTTTGAGATTTCTGAAAAAGGTAAAACCTCCCCCTCCCGGAAGTAATAAATCGAGAATAATTAAATCAGGCTTTTCCTCGCGGGCAAGACGCATACCCTGATCTACATCGTATGCGACTAAGGTTGTATAATTCGCTCTGTGTAAATCCAGCGACAGCTTTTTTACGAAATCGGTATCATCGTCAACAATTAATATCTTTCCAGCGCTTCCGGCTTCCTCTTGGGCCTTATCCTGTTCTACTATATGTTCCTCAACACTTCTTAACAATTCTTGTGCATTGTAAGGTTTTTCTAAATATTCGATTGCGCCTGCTTCCAGCACCTTTTTCTTCATTTCTGCATCATGTACGCCTGTAAGAACTATAATAGGTATGGATTGAGTCTCAGATAATCGGTTCAATCTCTCCAGAACGTTTAAACCGCCGCCGCCGGGTATCATTAGATCAAGAATAATTAAATCCGGGATTTCTTTCCTGGCAAATTGAACTCCCTGGATCGCATCTCCGACGTTTAGTACATCATAGTCGGCCGAATGCAAATGCCTTATCATCAAAGCCGAAAGGTCATAATCATCTTCGATTATTAATATTTTCTTTTTTTTCAAAATTTCAAATCATTGAGGATTTACCAACTACTTGAAATGCTTCCGATTATGCGCCATTCGTCGTAATCCAGTGCTTCCTCTTCATCGTCGTAGAAATCTCTCTCTATATCGAAATTCATATTGGCGAAAGAACTCAAATATAATGAAGAGTTAAAATATATACCTTTTTTAGAACTTTCTTCTCCTTCCGAAGATGTAATAAAACCGATGCCATTAGTCCATCTTTCAAAGAAAGTATAATACGCCCCGACATCAAACGATAAAATATCTTCACTCATATCCGGATAATCCGTCTCCGAATAATCAACGGCTAAAGAAAGACTAAGAGGAATCATGAAGTTAATTTCATCGCTTACCGATATAGTTTTGCCGGAATAATTATTAGAGTTATCCAGATCTGTATAATCCTGGTAGGAGAAGAAAAGACTTATATAGTTGCTGATGTTGGAGAAAGCGAAATCATAACCTGTATTAACTGAATACATTTTGCTGCTCCTATCCAGCGCAAGAGAATCGTTCCTCTCAGTATAAGGACTGTAGCTGAAATCTAAATACGGTAAGTTGGCGAAATTAAATCCAATTCCAAATTCATAAGCATTAAAAGCGGTTGTGGAACCTTTTAGTCCGAGAATATTATCTGTTTCCTTTTCAAGAGAACCATATAGAAAAACACTGTTATTAAACAAGTTTTTCTTTATGCCCGCTTCGTAAGCAAAGAGATCACTGCGCAAGTAGGGATTTCCAAAAGATTCAAAGCCCGGTCCCACCATACTAACCGAACCGGAAATTTCCGTTTCATAAATATTAAGAGCGGAGTTAACCGTAAAGGCAAAATCAAACGAACTGCTCATCCTCGGATGGAAAATATTGGTCATAAAGGAAGGAATTTCTTCAAAATCCAGCTCGGGCATGCGTATATCTCTTGTTACTTCGGTGCCGACAATCTCTGATTCTATGTAGAATCTGTTGTCTAAGAGTGAAAGTTTTAAGTCGATTCCCGCGATATAATTTTCCATTGGTTTTGTAACTTCCACACTGTCCGTATCGGTAACAGCCGGAATAAAGTATGGGGATACGGAACTTGAATCGTCTCCCGCGTGTAGAAAAATAAAATGGAAGTGGGAGGTTTCATTTCTGCCGACTCCGACGTTAAAGGCATATAAATTTCTCTCGTAAGCATAGTCGGTATAAGTTGTATCAGACCAGTCTACGCTCCTCTGCAGATTACCCATAGTTCCTTCTAAATGGATGAACCCGGGGTTGAGTTCGACTACCCCTCCGGAAACAGGTACACTGGAAAGAGTATAAGGCGAGAAGTACGGATAACAGGTTCCAAATTCAACATTAGAAATAGCCAGAACAAAACTCGGGACGTTGACCTTTTCCCTCAGCATTTTTTCCGGCTGTATGCTGATGCGGTATTTATTGAGAGCCTGACGATATTGTGATTCCAGCGAACTAAACTGAAAATCAAAATTTATAGGCATCTCGGCGATAGATATAGTTGGACTTACTGTAAACCGGACTTGAGAAGAAGGTTCTATCAAGGTATCCCCTCCCTCTATGTTATCATACTCGCCGTATAAGTTTGCGGAACCCGAAAAATCAACTATACCGGCATAAGAAACAAACGAAAGAAATAGAACAATTAATACTGCCTTTCTCATCTTTCAGCCTTCCTCTTGTTATTTCTTTTTCTCAATAGGGTCGACCGGCATCGTAGATTTATCTAAAGGGTCAGGGGGAATCTGCGTCTGTAATTTATTTACTTTTATGGTTGCGCCATTTAATTTGTTCCAGTTATCCGGAGTAACCTGCTGCCACTGTTTACCCGGAACGTTTAATGTTCTTGCTGGCATCTTAGTTATTTTACCGTCCGCAACCTGAGTGATTTGAAGATTGCAGCTAACAGGCCCTTTTTCTCCCATAAGGAGAAGAGCATCACGACCTTCTGCCAATCGAAGCCTCACTGGTGAAGAACTCGGGGCTGTTAGATTTGTCACTTTAAATATTCTTGACGTTTCGGAGCCGGGGACCGTTTGATGTAATTCCACTTCGAATTTAGCAGCTCCTCTTTTGCTGCTTAATTTCAATTCCTGATCGTTGGTGGAGAGTTTTTTTACTTCAAAATTGTCTCTGCCGCTTGAACCGCCGGGCGCAGAAAGTCTTATTATATTATCCTTTCCCGCCATCTCGAATTTGTATTTCTTGCCTGTGGATGCAATCTCAAAGTTAAGATTTTTTCCTTCCGAGCCGATTGCGAAGTAAATCTCGGGAGGATTCACCGGTTTTCTTACAGCCTTTCTTGTACCTCTAGAGGGGGCGGCAAAAGTCATCGGCATCCTTATTAAGTTTTTCATTTTAAGTGACGGATTATCTTCTATTTCAGATAATTTAGTATGCGAGCTTGCGCTTGTTTTGTAAAATTTATGACCTTCGTCGTCCGTAATCTGAGAAATATTGGCACCGGTGAGAAAGACGTGATTCATCGCGTCGGTAATTCCTCCGAGCTGGAGAGGATTACGGGAAGAGGCTTTTACAATAGACATGGGCGTGGCGAAGATAAAGCCGTCCGGGGAGCCCCAGGTCGTAGAAGCGTCCCACTGATATTTCCAATTACCGTTGCTCTTTGTTACCTCAATATAATTCTCGTGATTATCATAGAAGAGAGAATCGGGCGGATACCATTTATTTGAGTCATATATGTAAATGTATCTTTTTGAGCCTGATTCCTCCACTTTGTAAGGTATCAATGTGTGTCCGACAAGACTTGTATTCTGAACTATTGTTAGTACAGGAAGGTCTCCCATGGAAAGATAGTATTCCACCTGTTCGTAAGCGTAATTTCCGTCTTTTATGTGGGTGCCTGTTATATTCTCAGCCATCCACATTATACCCGCGTGGCTCCATTCATGACACTGCATAACCGTTATAACCGTACACAATTTTGCTGAAGCCGGACCGTCAGCATCGCCCGAGTAAGTGTAGACGGGCTTGCAAAACCCCATGTGTCCTTCTTCTTTGTAGATTATATTGGCAAGCAAACTCATGCCAAAACAATTACCCGCCGCAACCGCGAATGCGGCATTGTAAGCATGGTAGAACGCGTAATCCAGAGGGCATAAAACTTTAGCTTGGTTGGAATCCGGACAGATTCCAATAAAACTCCTTACGTATATTTCCCATGGAAGGACAGTATGACCTCCTCCATCGGTAAAATAAGTGGCGTTTTCAAAACCCCAACAATGCTGTTCTACGAATTCGTCCCCACAATATGACGGGATTGCAAGGAAAACAAAAATCAACAGAGTTAAGATTAATGTTATTTTTCTCATTTCATACCCCCTTAAGGCGTTGCCTTACCATTTTTGGCAGTTGAAACGAGTGAACGGTTACCATTTTTGGCAAAGTACTGGACTTTGTAGTAATAATCTTTATTGCCAATGACCTTATCATCGAGGAACTTACTTTCTTTTAGAATAGGACTAATCTGCCGGTAACCAGTAGTCGGATCGGAACTTCTGAATACTACAAAGCCGGCATATTCTTTGTCATAATCAGGCTTCCATTCGATTAATAGAGCACACAACTTCGCAGGCTGAGTAACTTTAAGATCTTTCGGTGTAGGCGGAGGTCCGAGATTATATGTGTATGTCTCTATAGGAACGGAGGGTTTCCCGATGTTCCCGCCGTAATCTGCAGCTTTCACTCTGTAGTAATATACCTTCTTTTCTTCAACTGTAGTATCCATAAATGAGAAGACCGAATCAGCCGCCCATATATTGGTTGCGGGTATATCGTCGCAGTCTATAGCGGTAGGGAATATAAGAGAATCGCTCACTCTCTTGTAAGGACCGGCCTCTTTTTCCGCTCTCTCAACTATAAAACCGAACAAATCCTGCACAGGGGAAGAAACCCACTCGACTTTTATCGCCCTGTCTCTCGCTTTTAGACCAGCAAGAACCGGAGGGGCGGGCGGCGTCTCTTCTCTCAACTTCTGGCAAACGGTTTTGGAAGTATCGCTCAAGTTTTGACTTTTATCGTAAGCTTTTATCGTATATCTGTAACAGATAGGCGAACCAGGCGGTACGGTATAGTCTTTGTACTTAAGACTATCGGGATGGTCCTTGTTTCCTACGAGATGCATCGGATAAGGAACAAGTTCCCACTTTGTACAGCTTGGTTCCTTATATAGTTTAGGATCCCTTTGCTCATACTCAACACAAACAGAATCTTCGCCACAGACCCCTCTGTATATATTGTAACCTGCAAGGTCGGACGGAACGGGATTTGGCTTTTTCCAATCCAATGCGATATGGTCGGCGTGGCTCTCCGCTTTTAGATCCCGTGGGGGGGGCGGAGGTGTCGTATCCGGCAGATTATTTCCGGCTGAAGGAGAAAGACCACTTATATTTCCCGCGCCGTCGATACTCCTAACTCTGTACCAGTAGGTTTTTTCGCCGTATGCCGAGAAAAGCGCAGGGTCAGTATCCTTAAAGAACGGAAAAGCTCCGAAGGTATCGGGTAACATAGATTTAACTACGATACTGTCGGCGAGAGAATCTGCCGAATTAAAGCGGTAAACCTTATAGCCCTGTATTCCTGAGAGTTCGACGTGTCCTAATTCATCGTGGGTGGCCTGATACCATATAGGCTGTAAGCCGTCCGGATAGGCTTCTACGGCAATTCCATACGGCACAGCCGGCGGTGTTTCATCCTCTGGAGTAGCAGGGACATTTGAGCTGAACATACCCGGTCTGCCCAGAGCGTCATACGCTCTCACTTTATATTGATAAGTTGTCCCGTTATAAGGACCGTAGATGGAATCTGGCGCTACAACCTCATGCAAAGCAGGGTAGCCCGCTTCGTCCCAGCGCATGAAATCTATAAAACAGTTTTTCTCTGAAATTTCATTTCCTTCTAAATCGAGAGTACATTTTTCGACTATGTCGGCGCCGTTTATCTTAACAGGCGATGCAGCAGCCGAACTTCTGTAAACGTCGTAGCCTGAAGCGGTTCCCATCTCATTCCACCTCACCATAACTTTATTATCTCCCTCAATCGTGCTGACTCCGGTAGGAGCTGGCAAAAGAAGAACTTTTCCGGCTACTACTATAGCGGTATCTATGGCTTCAATTTTCTCTGTCCCGATACCGGTGCCGGTTCCTCTGGGCGAGGCAGGAGTAATTGCATACATATACTTTTTACCCGGAACAACATCGTCATCGACGTAAGCCTGACCTATAACAACACCGACCTTCCAGTACTTACCTGCAAGAGCATGTAAATCTTCGTAAGCCTTGCTTGTATCAGATAAGGTTGAGATAGCGCAGGGGCTGAGTTTGGCGAGCACGGTTGGAACTGCAAACATCTCTGAAGCCGGTTCCCTGGGAGATATTAGTGAGGAGCTCTTAGTAGAGCTGCCTTTTGTTGTTGTTTTCGTTTTAGGTTTAGGAGGTCCGTTAATAACGTTCGTAATAGCCTGCCACTCTTCGGACCCTTCAGGGATAACTGCCTTAATATCGTTACAGTTACTCATCATTGCTATCGGTTTTGTGTTAATCGGAGTCGTGGGAATTCCCGAGGAAGGAATTTCCCTCCTGTAAAGGTTAAAGGCTTTAACTCCTTTCATTCTTGGCCATTTTAGTAAGATATAAGTTTTTCGACCCAGGTTTTCGCTGCTTATTGCATACAGAAAGCCGGTTTCGGTGGGGGCAAAAAGACTTTCAAACATCGAAGGATCTTTAACTTTCATAAGTTCATCTAATTTGCTTCCATACTCTTTTTCTAAACCCAATTTGCCGGCA
>Ga0315545_1005588_pt1 | contig 10029 bp, 10 predicted proteins | sample SalMarSW160210MG_FD_203096 | JGI IMG/M metagenome (GOLD analysis project Ga0315545, IMG submission 203096) | Salt marsh sediment microbial communities from the Plum Island Ecosystem LTER, Massachusetts, United States - Salt Marsh Sediment SW1602-10 ...
GCAGATTCCCAAGCACAATCATAAGCCTCTGGTGGATAAAAACACACCTCGCAGCCAAAATAGACCTTTCTTCATCAACAAGAATCCTATTAGCATCAACACTAGCTGCCACAATCACATACATAACCACCTCACAACTCACCCAACCCCCATGGATCATACTAATCACCGGAACCCTAATTTTCCTAGCAACCTACACGGTAGCTGCACCACTAACGGGCGCCATCAACAAAACAGACACCCAAAACCTAAAAGAAACCCTAAAAGGATTTGGCCCCCTCTCCCACATAATCAAAATCCCACTAAACCTCATCGAAAAAATAATAATCATATTTCAAAAGTCATAATCATATTTGGAGCCAAATAGGCAAAGTATTTAAAAACCTAGAAGGGAAGGGGATACCATTTTTCCATCTACTACTTTTACAAGAAATGTTATAATTACCCTGCTGCGCCGCGCGCGCTTTGGAAAAACTCATGCAGAATATTTAGGTTGCTATTACCTCTTTTTTCGCTAAGCTCTGAACCATTAGAGGAACAATCTTGCTGGCTTTAAGTATCTCCATGAAGAGCGGTCTTCCCTTTTCGTCAAAATGCACTATTATATCGCCTACTTCTTCTGCGTAAGAAAGTTTTCCTTCCTCAGCAACCACCACAGTAAGAACATCTGAATCATCGTCATATCTGATTTTATAAGCCATACCGCTCTCGCCTCACTGGATAAAAGGTGATGACAACTAAATAGTCTTTTCTCTTTTCATAAACCACCCTCAAAGCATATTTAGCGTCCAAAATTTTGTTGACAAAGTATTGTCCACTCTTTTGTTCTATGCTTGATGGATTCTGAATCGCTTCAACGACTTGCTTTTCATCTAAGTTAAAGCCATAACGCTTCACAAACTCAAACTTCTCACGAGCATGCTTAGTAAACCTAATCTTTGAACCCTGAACCAAACTCATTCACTTATCTAAAACTTCAGTCTCTTACACATTTAAATTTCACTATGTCCCTCAATGATGAAGCGGCTAAACTTGAAACAACCAAAAGAAGTAGTATTACACCCACTTTTTTACTCAGGCACTACTACTTCTAACACACCCCCTCATCTTCGGCGCCCAACAGGCACACATATCGAAGAAATAAAAATCCATTAAACTACAACATAAAACAAGTTGTTAACCATCAGCCTGCAGGGCCATGTTCATCAACTTCTAAAGTGCCTCTTAGCCATCTTTTAGGAGTAAGCACTTTCTCTTGTTTTAATCACCAATACGTGAATACTTCTTTGATTCCACACGATTTCGTAGATTACTCGCAAGTCGCCGATTCTTGCTCTATATGTGTCCCTATACCCTTTGAGCTTCTTTATGTTATAGTATTCAGCTGGAACCGGGTTTTCACGAAAAAATTGGAGAAGTTCAATAACTCTGCGTCTATACTGTTCAGGCAATTTTTTGGAAGCCTTTCTGGCTTTTTGAGACAGTATAACCTGAAACGAACGAGAATCAACACAACTCTTTAACTAAATCTTCAAGCTCTATTTTTGAACCTTCTGCTATCTCTTTTCGGGCTTTTTCAAGCTCCTTTTTCTCTTCGTCAGTTGCCTCTTCTTCGGGCAAAAGCAACGCCCTAAGCCTCAGAAGTTCAAGTTTGACTGTGTCCAATTTATCAAGCACTAGCTGTAACTCATCCTTGTTAACTGTCACGGTCACTTATTGACACCATAATTCCTATAGAACGAGCAATTATTAAACGATTCCGCAAAAGCTCTTCAGCTACCCCCTATAAAGTCTATAAAGATCGAAAAGAACAACAACTATTTTGGTCTCGCATAATTCAAAATCCAAACGCTAACCGAAATCCTATAATTACATCAAAAAACAATCTCCCCTTATAGCCTGTTCAACGTTACATCTCGCAGCCAAAATCAACCTTTCTTCATCAACAAGAATCCTATTAGCATCAACACTAGCTGCCACAATCACCTACATAACCACCTCACAACTCACCCAACCCCCTTGGATCATACTAATCACAGGAACCCTAATTTTCCTAGCCACATACACTCTAGCTGCACCACTATTAGGCGCCATCAACAAAACAGACACCCAAAACCTACAAGAAACCCTAGAAGGATTTGGCCCCCTCTCCTACATACTTAACATCCCACTAAACCTCATCGAAAAATTAACAAACATCTTCCAAAAGCCATAATCATATTTGGAGTCAAATATCAAATTATGTTAAAAACCGAGGGGGGAGGGGCATCATTTCTAAATCAAAAACTATCCACAGCAATTGCCTTCAAAAACCAAACCCGAAACCTTCAAACAAAACATGAGAAAAACCGTCCTAATAGATGACAAAAGAATAATTAACCCCAACGAAGCAGAAAAATATGGCATCACCTACTACGGCATTGGCTAAGACAAACCAAGTGATTAACAATGAAATCCCGAATCATAAACACGGTTGAAAAGATCAGAGGCAACTGAAAAAGTTAGAGCGGCTCTTCAGCAGCCGCCGTGCCCACGGTCGAAACTAGTGGGATGAAATTTTTTCCTCGACTGTGGAGCAGGTTATGGGGCGCCACCTGTCCATCCCCCATCTTTTCTCTCTGAGTAGATCAAGAGCCTTTTGCGCGCGCTTGAGTGGATCAGAGATTTCACGCATCTGTATAAGTTCCTCCCTTTCGAAACCGGAAGGTATCATCTTCATCGGGATTAACCATAAGAAGTGTCTATAGCCGCTTGGCACATCTCTAAAGACTATACGCCAACGTGCCACTAATGCCCCGGTATTTATCTGACCTAGATAGATGAATCCAGCCTTGTATGGTATTGTTGTTTTAGGAAATGTAGGATAGCGCTTGCGTGTTATGATAAGGTGTTTCTCTTTGGTGTTTCTTTGAATCTTATCTCGAAAAGCTTCATAATTGAATTCTACTGAGTATTGGCCCCACTTATAGAAGAAGTCAGAGACTGTCTTCTTAGCCTCGGGTGTGTCGTAAAGCAGCCTCGGATAACCAAAAAGCTGAAAAACATCTAAGACTGGCGCGTCCGCGACCCGAGGAGCCACTATTACATGGTCGGGCTGGGATTGCAAAAGAAATTTCATCAGTATTTTTGCTAAATCATCTCGATGCTCCCTGCCGCTGTCTCCAGTCCAAATATTGCTCCCTCCTGCAAGACCTACCAGAGCTTCAGCCTCTCCCCCAATTTTGGCCCAAAAATCAGTCATGTATCTCATTCTATATTCCCCTTTTGTGTTATATCTCACACACACATCATATTATTTTTTTGTACCTTTATAATGAAATCCAACAGTCTCCTCCCATTATTCAACTAAAGTAGCCCAATCCAGAGTATTTAAATTCATTTTTTCTCACATTCGATTCATCTAACTCTTCTCAAAAAGTTAAATCATCTTGACAGAACCAGTGCGCGCGGGGGAGTTAAATAAATGGTTAAAAATGATTTTTATTGTCCTTTTGGAGTTTGGGGGCAATTTTGAGGCGCGCATCTGCCCCTTATCTTTTTGCAGTATCCACCCTCTTCGGAGAAAAATACGAGTTCACACCCCTATATCTCCTCGAACGACTGACCACCACTTTTCAAAGCAGCTAAAAAATCTCTTCATTCCGCTCTTATTTCACACCGCGAAACTCACTGTCCTTGTGTGCTCAAGCTAAAAGAAGGTATTACGAAGAGTCTCCCTTGATAACATACCATTTTGACTATGCCAGTTTCTTTCAACATCACACCTTCCTGTGCCAAAAATTAAGTTATTATCTTGTTTTAAACACAGCAACTGTTCCCTGTTTCATCTTCTAGACTTCTGATCATAGTCAACCTCGATAATAACAAGGGGAGAAAATATAATAATCTTGAACTAGGAAGCCTCTTCGTGTACCCTAACCACCTTTATCCAATTCTTGGACGCTTTCGTTTTTAGTCACAATTAAGAAAGGCTCTTCGTGAACTCACCCACTTCCTTCTATCCCTCAAGAGCATAGGCATACACACCCCTTTAACAGTCACAAAAAATATTGCACCATAAATTCAGAATTTCACCAAAAAGAAACGATTCAAATCTTATGTGCCTTCTTGCACCAAATCGGAAGATGATACCCCAAAAACCGATAATCCCTCTATTTTTGTTCCCATTCTCTGTTAATGTTCTTCTATCACCCGCAACCCCTTCCAAAAACTACTTTACTCTATTCTCCGGGTTTATCCCGTCCAATCTTAAATTTCACTTTGATGGGACTGTCCAAACGCCAATTGTCAATTGACAATTCCTAATGTCACCTGACAGAAAAGTGACAAAAAAGTGACAGAAAAATGACATATACAATGAACGGTAAGGATACGGGTTGCCTAAACATGCCTAAACCTGTAAATCCTCGTCAATTGACAAAAATACACTCTCACAACAACAAAAGAAAAAACTAAACAAAAAACCCGAAACAAAACATGAAAAACCGTTCTAATCAACGGAAAAATCTATTTTACACTTTCTAGAAAAATGCGCACGCAAGCTGTTAACAACTTCTCATATTCAAATTAGCTGAGGGTTAAACGTTTTCAAGTTTTGTTTTAGTGCTACGACGACCCAATCGTGTTACCTGTTTTACACGTATTATCATGGGTTTTACAGGTGTTACAGGCGTGCTCACATGTGTTACAGGTGTGTGTTACAGCTACGTGTTGCACGTGTTACATGCTCCACACAAGATTTAGGGCTAATGTTGAACTTCTCTGCTCTTTTCGCCGATTTGCTCCAATAACTTAGGCAGATTATACTTTATGAATTTCTTAACGGTTACAGGCGGATCCTGTTCAACCATTGCGTGTAGAAGCCCATCAACCAGTATGAAACCTTCATCTGTTTCGAAGAGTGGATGACACAGACTATCAATAAGCTTATTCAACTCACCCTTCGTGTAAAGCCCATTTCCCTTCTTCTTGGACTTGAATTTGCCGCCCATTTTCTTTTCACCTCCAGACACCACAAAGACAACATAACTACAATGGTCAGAGCTACGCATTAAACCTTCATTCTCCAAACGCCTCAAACCCATAAACACAATTTGGAACGGTGCGCACGCATAAGATTCTGCAAGACCCACAAACATAGACTCTTCGCACAATACCCTTGCCCTACAAAAACTCTACGAAGAGCCTTCTCCCCCTCAATAGACTCTTCGTAAACTTACAATATTATTAGAAGTAACGCCTCTAGATCCCACGAAGAGTCTACCCCGCCTTGTTCAAGTAGCCTCTTCGTAACCACAATCATTTTTTTCAATCGAGTAAGCATTCATTCTATTGATTAATCGCCCATAATTCTGCACAGTAACATCTGCAATTCTTAATGCACACGCAATTTATTTTCCAATCCTAGAGCGGTTGTCGGTCATCAAGCAATCCATCCTCAATGAACAATCAAAGCACTTACTAGGAATAGGATTCTTCCGATAAATACTCCCTAAATACCCAAAATAGTAAGGACATGAACGGAATCTATGAAGCAACACAACCAAACCAACTAGCAGAAATGTCAATCCTATAAAGAAATAATATACCACTCTCATACCTATCCCCAAACCAATTGCTTCACCCACTCTGGAACCAAAAAAACTTAGACTTAAATCCTTACCCCACACAACAATATCATTCCAAACCAATTGAAAAACCCAAGCTAAAGTAATCAACCCCAAAGACAAAATGACAAAACCGATTAGACGAGAATTAGAAAGAATACGCAGAAGAAAACCACTATCACGTTCATGAAGCTTTTTTGAAAAAACCCACGAATACCCCCAATAAACAGTATAGAGCAATCCCCCAATAAAGAGACTTGAAATAAGAATCAATAGACCCTGTTTCAAAGAAAAATCAATAATCAGAAACGAAACCAACGCAAATAAGATTGATAAAACAAACATGCAAAGGGCAGGCAACAAAGTTACTTTCTGAATTCGACTTGCCATATGTCTAATTTTGAACCAGATTACAAAAATATTATGACTTGGCAAAACATCTTCAAAAACAATATTTTTTATCATTATATTGAGTACATTTCACATCGCGCGCATAGACTACGCACGCACAACCCAAAACATAAAAATATGTTGTTATGTGTATCAAATTTGAGGGTTTTTATTGATTGATAATGTTGGTGATGATTTTCAGCGATCTACTAAATATGTTCGGAAAAAGATGGCTGGGGGATATTTAGATTGGTCAAATAAACCTGAAGTCTATAAGCATTATGCCGCTAGTAGAAAAATTGAGCTGCCCTTTCCTGGGCAGGTTGAGACTTTGTCTTTTGATGAGACTATAAGAAAGCGTAGGAGTATTCGTCGGTTTTCTGAGAAATCTTTGAGTTTGGAGCAATTGGGGTACCTTTTATGGTCTTCCACGGGTATTCAAAGAGTAGAAAGAGGCTACGAGTTCCGAAATGCGCCGTCGGCTGGAGCATTATATCCAATTGAGACCTATTTGTTTGCAAAAAACATAGATGGTTTGGATATGGGTTTGTACCATTATGATATAAAGTCGCATTTGTTGGAAGAGTTGGATGTTGGTGATTTTTCAGTTTTGTTAGCTCGTGCTTGTTTGGGGCAAGAAACACTTATTTCTGCTGGAGTTGTTTTTGTTTGGTCTGGGATTTTTGTTAGGTCAAAATGGAAGTATAAGCAAAGGGCTTATCGTTATGTGTATTTGGATTGCGGTCATATTGCTCAGAATCTAGCTTTATGTGCTTCAACTTTGGGTTTGGGTTCTTGTCAAGTTGGCGCGTTTTATGATGATGAAATTAACAAGATTGTTGGATTAGATGGAGAAGAAGAGAGCGTAATATATCTAAGTGTAGTTGGATATCCTACTTGAAAATTCGATAGCAATATTTTGCGCGCGCATTTCATATGCACTAGTAGAACAGAAACCACTTTCAGAACTGACAGAACTAAAAGAAACTAATGCGCTATAGAACTAGGCTTTTTTATTGGAAAACTGGAGGTAGAGCCTCCGCACCGCTAAGATAATGTTAGTTACGTTTCTTTTATGCTCGTGCATTTTGAGTGAAAAAGGGACCCCATTCGACAAAACTTTAATGCTACACTACAAGAAATAACATATTCTATTGGTGCCAATCGTGAAAGCTTTAGTATTGAGTGGTGGCAGAGGAACTAGGCTTCGGCCATTAACTTTCACGTTAGCGAAGCAACTGATTCCTTTAGCTAATAAGCCTGTTCTCGGTTATGTTCTCGATCAAGTAGCTGAGACAGGCATAAACCAAATCGGGATAATAATCGCTCCAGAAACTGGACACTACGTTAAAGAATACGTCCAAGACGGATCAGAATGGGACTTTAACGTCACCTATATCCCCCAAGAACCCTTAGGCTTAGCCCACGCCGTCAAAACAGCCAAACCTTTCTTGGAAGAAGAAGATTTCATCATGTGCCTAGGCGACAACCTACAAGGACAGGGATTGACAACTTTTGTACAAAAATTCACCAAAGAAGAGATGGATGCTCTGATACTTCTAAAGCCTGTAGATGACCCGACAAAGTTTGGCGTAGCAACCCTGGATGAAAAAGCCAACATTGTAGAATTGGTTGAAAAGCCAAAAGAGCCTTCATCAAACCTTGCAATAGTCGGCACCTACATCTTTTCAAGCAACATCTTCAAAGCCATAGAATCGATAAAGCCTTCATGGAGGGGCGAACTTGAAATCACAGACGCCATACAAGAAATGATAAACATGGGATTCAACGTAAAAGCGGAGACCCTCAACACTTGGTGGCTAGACACCGGAAAAAAGGATGACATCCTCGTTGCCAACGCAAAAATCCTAGACGAATACACAAAACGAGAAATCAAAGGCGTAGCCCAAGATAGCAAAATTGAAGGAAGAGTCACCATCCAAGAAAACGCAAAAATAGTCAACTCCACCATCAGAGGACCATGCGTAATTGGGGACGGATGCGTTATAGAAAACTCTTTCATTGGTCCATATACAAGTATAGGTAACGGAACAAAAATCATTGATAGCTCCATTGAATACAGTGTAATCTTAGAAAACGCACAGATAACTGGCGTCGATAGGCTGGAAGAGAGCCTAATAGGAAAAAACGCTAAGGTAACAAGAAACCATAGAACCGGATGCTTAAAACTTCATGTGGGTGACTATTCGGAGGTGGAGATATGAAAGAATATGCCCTTAAGGGAGTGAAAACATACGAAATCAAAATATTGCCTGACGAAAGAGGCTTCTTCTCTGAAGCCTTCCGGCAAGACTGGAAAGAATTTTTTGAAGACGAGCAGATAACACAGGCAAACCTGAGCTACAGCTACCCCAACGTTGTCAGAGCCTGGCACAAACATTTGAAAGGCCAAATAGACCACTTTTTAGTGCTGAAGGGAGCCATGAAAATCTGTGCGTATGACGAAAAAACAGGAAAAATGGCTGAAGTAATCGCCAGCGGCGAAAAACCAACAGTAGTAAGAATACCCGGCAAATATCTGCATGGAACAAAAACCGTCAGCAGCGAACCATCATTAACAGTATATTTCGTTAACAGACTCTATAACTATCAAAATCCAGATGAACATCGCAGACCATGGAACGACCAAACAATAATTCCCACAGAAATAAACGGCAAAAAGAATGATCCTCGCGTAGGCAAACCATGGGACTGGTTCAGAGTCCCCTACAAATAGGAAAAGAATAAACAATGAATGTGCTAGTAACTGGCGGAGCAGGATACATAGGCTCCGTTATGTCCAGAATCCTATTGGAAAAGGGCTACAATGTAACATGCCTAGATCGCCTATTCTTCGGAACCGATTCGATAAAAGACATAGCTGATAAGATAACCCTTGTCAAGGACGATATCCGATTTTTTAATCCGGAAATCCTGAAAGGCGTAGATGCTGTTTTTGATCTAGCAGCGCTTTCTAACGACCCTAGTGGCGAACTTGAACCACAAAAAACGCTAGACATAAACTACAAGGGAAGAGTTAGAGTAGCCAACCTCGCCAAAAAATATGGCATCAAAAAATATGTTTTAGCCAGCACCTGCAGTGTTTACGGCTTCCAAGAAGGACTCATAACAGAAGAATCGGGTTTGAATCCTTTAACGACTTACGCGAAAGCCAACATGATGGCTGAAAAGCAGGTCTTACCGCTTGCCGACAAAACATTCTCTGCGACAGCGCTCCGACAGGCTACGGTTTATGGTTTTTCTTACCGAATGAGATTTGACTTAGCCATCAACGGAATGGTCCTAGGCTACTACAGAAATGGCAAAATCCCGATTATGAGAGACGGAAAACAGTGGCGCCCCTTCGTAAACGTAAACGACACATCAAATGCATTCATCAAAGTTTTGGAAGCAGAAACAGAACTTGTCAATGGTCAGGTCTTTAATGTAGGCAGTGATGAACAGAATGTGCAGATCTTCGATCTAGCAAAACTCGTGGCAGAATCATGCAATATGCCCTTCAACTACAAATGGTACGGCTCTCCCGACACCCGAAGCTATAGAGTAAGCTTCAGCAAAATCAAAGACACCCTACACTTCAAGCCTCAGATCACAATTAGAAAAGGAGCAAGAAATGTATTTGATGCCCTCAAAGAAGGGACATTAAATCCAGATGATCCACGGACTATAACTGTCAAGTGGTACAAACATCTTCTAGAGATGCAACAGTTTCTTAAAGACACGGAAATCAACGGAGTAATATTATGAAAATAGCCGTTATAGGATCAACTGGACAACTCGGCACAGACCTCATGAAAACATTAGAAAATGGACATGAGGTCGTAGGTCTCGCCCATAAGGACATCGAAGTAGCAGACTATGACAGCTGCCTTATCCTGAAGGAACATAGACCAGACATCGTCATAAACACCGCAGCTTTCCACAAGACCGATCAATGCGAAAACGAACCTTTGAAAACCTTCTCCGTAAACGCTTTAGGCGCAAGAAACGTGGCAGTGATATCTAAAGAAAT
>Ga0315545_1005589_pt1 | contig 10028 bp, 5 predicted proteins | sample SalMarSW160210MG_FD_203096 | JGI IMG/M metagenome (GOLD analysis project Ga0315545, IMG submission 203096) | Salt marsh sediment microbial communities from the Plum Island Ecosystem LTER, Massachusetts, United States - Salt Marsh Sediment SW1602-10 ...
CCGGGCATTGATAAGTCGCTTCGAGGTCCTCGGCAGCTATTTCCTTTGAGTCGTGGTAGAAAAGCCTGCGATTGAGGCAAGCAATCTTATCCACATGGATGGAAACAGCACTAATATCGTGTGATACAAGAACTATCGCCATTTCCTGTTTCAGTTCTCCCAGTAGCTCGTAAAACCCCATCTGCATTGGCATATCAATACTAGCCATCGGTTCATCAAGGAGCAGCAACTTCGGCTCAGTCACCAGTGTCCTGGCGATGAAAACCCTCTGCTGCTCACCTCCAGAGAGCTTACCTATTTGCCGGTCTTTGAAGTAAAGCATCTCTACCCTCTGTAGTGACTGAATAGCTGCTCTTCTGTCCTCGTTGCTGTATCGCTTTAACAGTCCTGCTTGGCCCAAGCGCCCCATCAGCACTACATCCCAGACGCTTATAGGGAAGTCCCGGTCGAACAGGCTATACTGAGGAACATAGCCAACAAATTTTCTGCCCCTCTCAGGGGTGCTTCCCATGACCCTAATTTTCCCCCTACTTGGTTTCGCAAGCCCTAGTATGGTCTTCAGCAGAGTAGTCTTTCCCCCTCCATTGGGTCCTATTATGCCTAGGAAGTCATCCTGATTTATAGACAGGTTTACCCCTTCTAAGGCAGGCACACCATCATAGTGTACCCATACATCCTCTAGCTTTACAATTTCTTTACTCATGTTTTTCTCTGTAATAGGTAGTAGGTCTACTGCAACCCACAAAGTAGACCTGCGGACCCGAATTCTTCTTACTCCATTCCTTGAACTAACTCACCCAACACCATATACATATTGTTGATGTAGTCAACGGCTAGGGGATCGATAAAGGCTACCCTGCCGCCAATCTCCTGAGCGATTGTCCTGGCATTCTCTACATTAAACTGAGGAGAGGCGAAAACGAGTTTAATGTTATTTGCCTTTGCTTGCTCTATCAATTTGGCAAGTCCTTCTGCTGTTGGCTCTTTCCCCTCTTTTGCAATGGGTATCATTGTCAGGTCATAATCCCTGGCAAAGTAACCAAAAGCAGGATGATACACCATAAATATCCTGTTTTCAACTCCTAAGAGACCGTTCTTAATATCCGTGTCCAAGTCATCCAGATTATCAAAGTATGTAGTCATATTCTGGATGTAGTAATGCTTATTCTCAGGATCAACCTCAATCAGGCCATTGCATATATTCCCCACCATTTTTTGAGCATTTTTGGGGGAAAGCCATATGTGAGGGTCTTTCCCCATCAGCGCGACATCCTTTGAGCAGTCAATAACCAGCATATCCGGATTTTGGTCTATAAGCTTGTCCATCCAAACTATCTCAAACTCAACGCCTGAGCCGACCTTTATATATGCCTCTGCCTCGCTTAGTTCCACCATCTGTGTAGGAGTTGGTTCATAAGTATGGGGGCTTGCCCCAGGTGGTACCATAACAGTGACATCTATTTTTTCTCCCCCAACATTCTTCGCAAAATCGGCTAGCGGCACTATGCTGACGACCACCCTCATTTTCTCGTTTGCCTCTTCCTTCTGTCCACAGGATGTAATATAGACTAACAGTACTAGAGCAAGCACTAACGCTAAAATAACTGAAAGTACTCTGGTAAACTTATTTCCTTTCATTAGTTACTCACTTGTGAGATTATTATCCTATATAATCTTTTACTAGGGTTGACTTCGAGCTAATACAGCCCTGGCAATTTCTTAAGAACATAGCCCAAACATTTTTATTTCCGTATCAGATGGCTAATTGAAAAAAAATTCTTATTAATATACTACAAAAAACCACATAACCATAATGCTCCATAAAACCTATGTGGCTTCTTTCTGGCAGGCTTGGCACAGACCGATGAACTCGAGCAGATGGTCTGCAACCTCAAAACCAGTTTCTAGGGATAGCCTTTGCTCCAGTTCACTAAGGTCACAGCCGGTAAAGTCAACAACTGCGCCACACTCAGAGCAGATTAGATGATGGTGATGTTCTAAAGGTCTCTTGAGTGAATAGCTCCCACAGCAACCCCCAGCGTGTACCTTACAGATAAGCCCAAGTTTGGTAAGTATATCAAGGGTGCGATAGATAGTTACCAGTCCGATATTAGGGTGGTCTTGATGCACCTTCTCATATATGGCTATAGGTGTAAGATGGTTCTGGGTATAGATAATCGTCCGTATCACTACTCGCCGTTGCTGAGTGAGCTTATAGCCATGCCCCCTCAATATTGTTGCCACTTCCCTCTCTATAAGTTTCATTTTATATTATAAATGAAAAAGATTATCATTTACACATTAGCATATTCACCCCTTACTGTCAATGTCTTTCTTAGAGATTCTCCCCTTACAGTTTTACCAGTTTGGCGGAGTAAACATCGGGGATAGATAGTATTTGCTGCCGTTGTTCCTCAGGCAGAGGTTCATCCAAGGCGAGTATCATCAGGGCTTGACCCCTGGGTTTAAGGCGACTTACGTGCATAGAGCTAATATTTATGTCAGTATCACCGGTTATCATGCCTACAGCTCCAATAAGACCTGGGCGGTCTCGGTGGTCACTAAACAGGAAATAAGCCCCGGTGGGCACAATATCAATCCAATAGCTATTAACCCGAACAACGTGCGATTCGTCACGGATTACTGTACCAGCCACAGTAGTAATCCCAGTGCTGGTGGTAACTTCTACAGTGATAAGACTGGTATAGTTTTCACAGGTAGCCTCCTTCTGTTCCACTACTGTCAGGCCGCGCTGAGCGGCGACTATGCTGGCGTTGACCAGGTTAACCCGTTCCTCACTTATTTCCTCGAGTAATCCTCCCAGGACGGCTGCCTTGAGAGCATTAGTATCATAATTAGAAATCTCGCCATCACATTTAATCTGGATGGCATTCATTTGCCCCTCCGCTAGCTGGCTGACCAGCTTGCCCACTGTGGAAGCTACCTTCATGAAGGGCTCCAGCACTGATAGAGTTTCAGCAGAAATAAAGGGAGCGTTAACTGAATATCTTGCTGGCTGTCCCTTAAATATGTCAATAATCTGCTCGGCTACATCCTTGGCTACCATAGTCTGGGCTTCGGTCGTGGAAGCTCCTAAATGTGGGGTAACAATGATATTATTGTCTTCAAAGAGAACACTCTCTGTGGTCGGCTCGGTGGAGAAGACATCAATAGCGGCGCCGGCTACTTTCCTCTCTTTTACTGCTTTAGCCAGTAATTGTTCATCAATTAGCCCACCCCTAGCGCAGTTAATGATACGAAGCGTTGGCTTGACTAAAGCCAACTCTTCAGCACCGATTAGCTCCTTAGTTGAGGCGGTTAATGGTAGGTGCAGGGTAACAAAGTCTGATTCTTTGAGCAACTGTTCTAAGGAAACGAGCTCCACTTGGAGGTTATAGGCATGGTCAACAGAAATAAAAGGGTCATAAGCAATGAGTTTCATTTCCAGACCTCGAGCGCGTCTGGCTACTTCTGACCCTACATTACCCAAGCCTATGATTCCTAATGTTTTATTTCTGACCTCAGTGCCTGTGAAATCACCTCGTCGCCACACACCGGATTTGAGCACAGCATTAGCTTGAGGGATATGACGGGCTAATGAGAGCATAAGGGCAATGGTATGCTCAGCGGCGGCAACGGTATTGCCGGTGGGAGCATTGACTACTACAATGCCTCGCTGAGTTGCCTCTTCCACATCGATATTGTCTATACCAGCACCGGCTCGGGCGATGACCTGTAGCTTTTTCCCGGCTTCTATAATCTTGGCTGAGACCTGGGTCTGACTGCGCACTACCAGTGCTTCATAGTCACCGATTATAGATATAATTTGCTCCTCTGTTTGCTTTGTTTTGACATCTACTTGGGCATATTCACTTAGAATATCTATGCCCTCTTTAGCAATGGGGTCGGCAATTAGGACTTTCATTTTCAGCTAGCACTCCTAAATCCGGATTTTGGCAGTACCACCTTTAGTGCCGATATTACGGTTTCAATGTCGTCCTCACTTACCCAGCCCAGGTGACCGATGCGGAATATTTTGCCGGCTAAGGTTTGTTGTCCGCCAGCGAGTATAATCTGATACTCCTCTCTGAGAATCTGGAGCATCTTTTTGACCTCAAGCCCATCTGGAGACCTTACTGCGGTAACTGTATTTGAGGCATGACTTTCGTCAGCGAAAAGGGGTAACCCAAGCGATTTTATTCCGTCACGAGCAGCCTTACTAACCCGAGCGTGTCGGGCTATGATATTAGGCAAACCTTCACTGAGCATCATTTCTAGCGATACCGATAGAGCAAATACGGTAGAAATAGCTGGTGTCCACGGCGTTTGCATTTTTTCAAAGTAACTCTTGGCTCTGGTGAAATCCCAGTAGAAGTGAGGCATCCTGGCTTTTGAATGTGCTTGCCATGCTTCTTGGCTCAGGCTAACCATAGCTAGACCGGGGGGAGCCATCCATCCCTTCTGAGAACCGGTAACAGTAACATCTAAGTGCCAGTCATCTATAGGAAGGTTAATTGAGCCTAGACTACTGACGGCATCAACCAGTAGTAATTTATCAAATTCCTTTACTACAGAGCTAATTGATGCCAGGTCATTGGTAACGCCGGTAGAGGTTTCATTGTGGGTAACCAAAACGGCTTTAATTTTTGGTTCAGCCTGGAGAGCCTGGCGAATAGCATCAGCATCAGCCGCTTTGCCCCATTCAAAGTTAAGTGGGGTTACCTCCGCCCCAAATTGTTCGGCAATAGCGGCAAAGCGTTCCCCGAAGACACCGATAGATACCGATAATACTTTGTCCCCCGGTGACAGGGTGTTGACAATAGCCGCTTCTAAGCCACCTGTCCCCGAACCGGTGAGCAGAAAAACATCTTGTTTAGTCTGAAACATTTGTTTTAGTTTAGCCGTTACATCGTTTAATATCTGTCCAAATTCCTCACCCCGATGATTTATCATCTGCTTGGTCATGGCTTGTAGAGCTTCATTGGGCAGAGGGGTAGGTCCTGGAATGCGTAGGTTTTCCATTTTGTCTCCTTTACTGGGTTATTCTATCAGAATTAATCACTTTAGCAAAGCGGCGCTTACCCACTTTGATAATGCTGCCACTTTTGACCGGCGTTATATAATTAGTTACTTTTTCACCATCTACTTCAGCACCTCCCTGCTCAATTAACCTATGAGCCTCACTGCGGCTTTTAACTAAGCCTATATTAACAAATAATCGGCTTAGATCAATATCATCAGGTGTGGGAAACTTAAATGGGAACTTATATGGGAAAGTAGGTGCGGCTTCTTTAAAAGATACATGATATTCTTTGATTTCTTCCGGTGTCTCCTTCTGTTGCACTTCCTTAGTAAAATGTAAATCGGCTTCGTTAGCTTCTCTCTGGTCATAGAGTTGGGTTACAATCTCCCTAGCCAGGCGCTTCTTAAGCGTCATAGGGTTAATGGTTTCATTACTAATCTTTTGTCTAAATTCCTCAAGTTCCTCATCAGGAACATCGGTCACCAACTCAAAGTAGTCCATGATAAGGCTGTCGGGAATAGACATCACCTTGCCATATATGCCGCCATCTCTAACATAAGGTGGCTCAGCGACACCAATGTAATTACCCAGGCTTTTACTCATCTTTTGACTTCCATCGGTACCGACGAGGATAGGGACTAAAAAGATTTGCTGGGGACGCTGTCCCACCATAGATTGAAGCTCCCTACCCACCAGTAAATTAAACTTCTGGTCAGTGCCGCCAAACTCCACATCAGCCTGGATAGCTACTGAGTCGTAGGCTTGAAGCAATGGGTAGAGTAATTCAGTTATGGCAATAGGTCGCCCTGCATTATATCTAGTACTGAAATCCTCTCGAGCCAGTAGTTGGGCTATGGTAAATTTGCTGGTAAGTTGAATAACATCAGCCAGGGTAAATTTGCCAAACCATTCACTTTGCCACCTAACCTCGGTTCTTTCTCTATCAACCACCTTGAAGAATTGCTTCATATAGGTTTCGGCGTTGGCTTTAACTTGCTCAGCAGATAGCATGGGGCGGGTGACAGAGACACCGGTGGGGTCGCCGATCTGAGCTGTCCAATCACCGACGATGAGAATAACTTGATGCCCTAGCTCTTGGAATTGGCGCAACTTCTTCAGCGTTACCATATGACCAAGGTGAATGTCAGGGAAACTGGGGTCAAAGCCTTCCTTTAGCCGTAGTTGTCTGCCTGAGCGCAGTAGCTCTATCATCTCTTGTTCAACTATAATTTCAGCTACCCCTCGTTTTAACAAGTAGTTAATATCCTGTTTGACTGTAGCTTTTTCAGCGTTATCCATACCAGTTCCCGCCTTAGTCCTCAACATAGCTCTCCCTTGCTCTATATCCCTTGTTATCTGTTTCTTCAATTCTTCCACGGTGTCAAACTTCTTCTCGCCGCGAAGTCGCTCTACAATATCAATTTTTAGCTCGCGCTCATACAGGTCATTATGGTAGTCAAGGAGGTAAACTTCCACAGTGGGTTCACCGGCACCAAAGGTCGGGCGCTTACCAATATTGGTTACTGACTGATAGGCTTTATCATTAATATAGGTCCAGGTAGCATAAACACCCTCGGCAGGCAAAGCCTGTTCCGGGTCTATGTCCAGATTGGCAGTGGGGAAGCCTAACTCTAAGCCTCGTCCCGCTCCAGGGATTACACGCCCATGAAGACGGAAAGGACGCTCAATCAAGCTCTGCACCCGTTTCATATCTCCTTCAGCTAGAGCATTCCTGATAGCTGTGCTACTTACCACTTCACCATCTATCACTACCGGTGGTACTACAGTTACACTGAAGCCCATTTCTTGTCCCAGTACACGAAGGGCATCAGTGTTACCTTCCTTATTTTGACCTAAGGCAAAGTCATATCCAATTACCAGTCCCCGCATTCTAGCATATTTTTTTAGCAGGCTGAGAAATTGCTGAGCGCTGAGTTGAGCTAACTCATGGGTAAAGGACAAGGTGATGATAGTTTCAATGCCTTCATTTTTAAGGAGGTCAGCTCTTTGGGAAAGGTCGGTCAGGAATGGTAGCTTGTTCTGTGTTGATAGCACTTCTTGGGGATGCTGGCGAAAGGTTATTACTCCACTAAGCAAATTCTGCTGCCTAGCATGCTCCTTTAGCTGTGAAATCAGGTATTTATGACCGATGTGAACCCCGTCAAAAACCCCGATGGTTAGTAGCGTATCTTTCTTGAGTGATAACTCAGCTAATTCTTCCTCAACCAGCATAGCTCCTTCCCTTAACCAGGAATATTAGTAGGGTATGATACAAGATGTCTGATGTATAAATAAAAGAGGGGTTTTCACATAACCCCCAATCAATAATTATCGGCGATGAGGTGACTTAATAGTATCATAAGCCTATCTGAGCGTCAACAGCGTGTACTCATCTGGTGCTTTAGTGACACATTGTAATTGCAAGGCGAAGGTCGCCAGACTGCGACTCTGTCGAGCACGGTAAACCCATCTTAGAGATTGATTTGGCACTTTGTGCCTCGCTATGACGCAAAAGAACTGTATGGGCTTAACTCGAACTTTAAGCCGAACATACACCACACTTCGAAGTGCCAATCATCTATTTGAACGAACTAGCTGCGATGCTGTTTACGCTCTTTATTATTATTACCCTTCGGTAAAATGTTGCTAGGGAAGGTACAATCATACAAGATTTAACGGAATCTTGGGTAAGTGCCATTCATTAACTATTCAATTTTGTGATATACTTGGTAAAAGCCAGTGTAGCTCAGGGGTAGAGCAGCGGTTTCGTAAACCGCCGGTCGACAGTTCGAATCTGTCCGCTGGCTGTATCTGAGTCATGGTTTGTTGCCGACATTCTGATTTTCTCCTACTTCTGGATTTAGCACTTCATCCAGCCGATTCATCGCCGATTTTTGCCAGCCACCAACAACATGACTATGTACATCCAAAGTATAGGCTATACTTGAATGAACTAACGTCTCGCTGACTATTTTGGCTTGGGCAACCGAGGGGTTACATTGATTTGAAGTATTTTCCTACTATAGATGATAGGCTGGGGCAATCACTTTTTGTGTATTAGACTGCATAAGACAAGTAAATTTGCAGTCTAAATATCAACGACACCTTGTGACGTTATTTTATTTCTACCCCTGCTGATAAGGTTTGCTCCATAGTCTTACAGAAGATGTCAACAAGCACAGGGTCAAATTGAGTTCCGGCACAGCGTTTTAATTCATCAAATGCTTGCTGTGATGATAACTGCTGGCGATAATGTCGTTGGGAGGTAATAGCATCATAAGCATCGGCAATAGTTAAAATACGAGCCTCTAGGGGAATGTTTTCCCCTTTTAAACCAGAGGGGTATCCATCACCATCGTAGCGTTCGTGATGATGCAAGATAGCTGGTAAGCAATTGACTAAATCAATGACATGCCTGAGTATCTCTACCCCAAGTCTAGGATGAGCTTTAATTGGTTCCCACTCTTCTTCGGTCAGAGGGCCTTCTTTATTAAGTATAGAATCAGGAATTGCAATTTTGCCTATATCATGTAGCAGCCCAGCAGCACGGATAGTGTCTATTCTGTCTGGGGGCAGACTAATCGCCCGGGCTAGAGCTACTGCATAGTCACTGACTTTTTTTGAATGTCCATAGGTATGGTGGTCTTTAGCGTCAACGGTAGCGGCTAAGGCGTAGATTATACTTAGGGCTTTTGGTCGTGTCTCAAGCTCAGCACCTGCCATCACTAATTCTGGTTTTAGTATATCCGAGGATAAACACGACCGATTTCTTCCCGTTTGTTTAGCTCGGTATAGGGCAGCATCAGCACAGGCAATGAGTTCCTCTTTCATCAAGCCATCAGATGGCCAGTTAGCTATACCAAGACTAACAGTTATGGGTATTGCGCTAGAAACTATCTTTGACTCTATTTTTTTGCGAATGCGCTCTGCCACCCTGTAGGCGTCATCAAGCTGTGATTCAGGCAGAATAATAGTGAATTCCTCTCCGCCGTAGCGAAAAGCCATATCCACAGTTCGGATTGAGCCTTGGATATAATTTCCAATGTTTCGTAAAACCTTGTCCCCAGCTAAATGCCCGTAGCTATCGTTGTAGGCTTTGAAGTGGTCAACATCTAGCATTATTAAGGAGAATATGCTACCGAAACGGGCTCCCCGAGCAATTTCCTGCTCCAGGCACTTGTGGAAATAGCGGTGGTTATATAAACCACTCAGCCCATCGGTGTTTGCCCTTATTGTCGCCTGAGCATAGAGCTGGGCATTTTCAATTAGAATGCCAGCTTGATTTGCCATGCTTGTTAATAGTTCTATATCTTCGTGGGAGTAGAGGGCACCTGACTTCTTTTTACCCAAGGCTAGAATACCAACTAGCCTATCCCTACTTTTAATAGGGCACAACAACTCTAAGTTAGATGCAGTCAATTGTTCCCTTTCTGACTCCCATAATCCCTTAAATTCTGGAATGCTATCAATTTGCTTTATACACAGGGCTGTATTCCCTTTAATCAGCCAGTCTGTAATTGGGTTATCAGCATTAAATTTTAACTCATCACCTGATTCGTCTTCTACTTCTGAGTGACTATACTGTGTAATAAAATCACCGCTGCTCATATTTTGAAATAGCAATTTGGCTTTGGTTATATGTATAGCCTTAGTTACTGCGGGTAACATTTCGCTGGCTAGTTCATCCAGGTTGAGGATATTGCCCATTTTACTGCTGAAGCAAAGCAGCGTTTGACGATAGACATAGGTTTCTCGATAAAAAATGTGGTCTACCCGTTCTTGAATGGCATACCTTAGTGGACGAGCCAGTAATGCCAGTAGGAGAACTAAAGAAGAGGCAGCTAATATAATGCTGTAAACCGGCCACGTGGGAAAGAACCTGCGCCCAAGTAATATCGTGCCCGTATATATACCAACGAGAGCGGTAACTAAAATGAAGTACGCCAGCCCCCTTCGTGCCACCAACTTGATATTAAGTAGGTGGAACCTAGAAATGGCATAAGCA
>Ga0315545_1005590_pt1 | contig 10028 bp, 2 predicted proteins | sample SalMarSW160210MG_FD_203096 | JGI IMG/M metagenome (GOLD analysis project Ga0315545, IMG submission 203096) | Salt marsh sediment microbial communities from the Plum Island Ecosystem LTER, Massachusetts, United States - Salt Marsh Sediment SW1602-10 ...
CCCGGGAAGCTCTGCGATTGCTGAACTCGTTTTCACATACTCCATATGGTCTTTGCTGTTCCATATATCAACGTCCCCCACGTGCAACGTTAGCGGCATATCGGCGGCATCGCGGGTCGCCGGAGGAACGAAAGTACCATTGAGTTTGTAACAGGCTTCGTCCCCCACCACTTCTTCACCTACCACGGTGACCGTTAATTCACAAGTATCTTGTTCGGTCTTGCCCCCTGGATTTTCATAAGAGCAGTTATATACCCAGGTGTCACCAACAGACCAGACTGGGACGAATGTGGTTACCTCCACTTCAGAATCACCTGTTACGTTTTCGAAAAACTGGCCTGACCCACCAATAAAATATCCCAGAAAACCATTAAAGGTATAAATTCCTGACGAGGCATCGGCAGGCACGGTTACCTTATATAACGCACTAAATGAAGTATTTTTGTCAAAGCCTACACCGGGCTCCCCAAACCAGGCAATCTCCGTTTTATTGTCCGTAGCTTTAACTAAATCGGCGTTCGGGGTACACCACGCTTTATCAACGGTCACATCCCAACCATAGGGGGCAAAGTCGGTGAGACTGATAGAGTTGAACTCATCCGCCGGTGCAGTGAAGTTCACGGTGACATTGAATGTCTCCTCCCTCTGGACGCTATCGGGCAGATTTCGCATAACATAGCACTCAGCCCCTTCAGCAAAGTTCGCCGTGATGGAGTAGTTCCCGTACATGGTGATGTTTGTCGAGGCGGCATCAACATCATCTATCGTGCCCACATCTCCACTCCAGTTGATAAAGCTATAGCCACTTGCCGCTACGGCATTGAGAATTACATTGTCACCACAGTTCCACGTTGTGGTGTTGGGATAGCTGGGTGGTGTAACTCCATTCACCGTGACATTACCACCACCGGGGGTAACATTTACTGTCAGATTATAGGTTACCCCAACCTTAAGGTTAAGAACGGTGACACTGCCAGAGTCAAATGGATAGCTATCTAACCATTCTCCGCCAGCCTGAACATCGTAGCATCGAGCGGTGACATTGTTCACATAGAAAGTTAGACTGGTTCCGTTAGTTATATCACCTTGAACTACAAGCTTGGGGTCAAAACCACCTGGTCCACCATATTTACCAGCCTCAGTAACGGTTATGGGATTGCCTTCAATGCCGGTTAACACGCCTTCGCCCCTTGCCTCCACCACTGTGCCGATTGCCGCTGGCGTACCGTTTATGGTGACACTCCCATAGAAAGCATGAGGCAATGGTGGTATGGGGGAGCCTACATGCATGGTTACCGGCACTACGGTGGGGTTCTCATCGGGGTCGTTGTTGGAGATGATGAGATTGCAGTGATAATCACCTAAGTCTAATCCAGTGGCATTAAAGGTCACCGATACATTTGTGGAGTTTGCCGGCGCTGTAGTTCCCGAGAGGGGCTCTATAGTGAGCCAGGAACAGGCAGCGAGAATCAGGTCGCCATAAGTGCTGGGGTCATTCCAGGTGGAACTCTCAGGCCAGATACCATTCTGTATCAAGGTTGAGGAATCCAGACAATACACCCACAATCCTATGGTGTCGCCGACGGCGCAATCCAGAGGGCTGGTGCCGAATTCTATCGCCACCTCGTAGACCATATATCCCGTGGCATTGCCAAGTGCTCCGGATACTCCCGGTGGGCTGAGGTATTCTGTAAAGTCGGGGAGGCTTCTGAATATCACACCCGCCGGTATGCCGCCGCCGCCAAAATCGCTTAGCCAGAAATTGCCCTCACTATCGCTGGAGGGAGGTTCTTGCCATTGTCCATCGTGGTCTTCATCAAAGTATATCCCTACCTGGTCAAGGAAATCGTGAGTCGCATCGTTAGTATCGACAAAGGCGATATAAAGGTGAGTGCAATCATTTTTTACCAGCATGAAAACTGGGGCGGGAATGCCTGTGGCGGTAATATTCACTACGGTGGCATCATCCCACTCTCCTGCTGAAATAGTTCCGTCGAGGCTGGGGGTCACCCGAGCCCATCCTGCCTCAGCCACCTCCCCAGCACCTCCGCCTCCACTGGCTATGCTGAAATTGAGCTTGTAATTCCCCAGGTTAGCAATGGTCAGTGTTTTGTTTTCAGTCCCGTTGGGCGGTACCCAGGCTTCCAGCTCGGTGGGCGTTACCTCTATATCAGAATAGCCCAATTCGAAGTCTATGCCCGCTGCATCGGGTGTCACGGTTACATTTACAGGGTCGGACTCAGAGTAGCCCGAGGCTGTGGCATATAAGGCATAGTTGCCATTGAGCAAGTCAGTAATGGTGTAGTTCCCATTTGTATTGGTGGTGACATCACCCGAGACCGGTCCGCTATAGTAGATTGTGGCGTTAGCAATGAGGTCACCGGTGCTCAAGTCCCGCACCTGTCCAGAGATGGTATATCTTTTCACTATCATCACATCAAAGCTGTCAGCCCACGGTCCACCGTTTGAGGCGGTGATGTTCAGGTTGAATATCACCGCATGGTCAGCGGGGCAAGCGAGGTCGATGTCGAGATAGTAGCCCTCACATGTCGCTGTGCCACCGGCGGTTATATTGCCATATTCCTCATAAGCATCGGTTATGTTGATGTAGGGGTCAGAAACAAGGTTGTAGCCGGTGACAACGACATCATCTATATACCAGCCTTCAAAATCATTAAAAAGCTCATCAATTGTATCGAAATAGAACATTATTTGTATTGTATTTCCTGCATAGCTTGAAAGGTCAATAGTTTTTTCATTCCACATTTGCATTGGGGCGGCAGACAGCTGCTGTAATGATTGGAATGGTCCACCATTGACGGAGATTTTAACCCATCTCTGGTCCCATGTGGTGCCAGTTGTTTCAGTTTCATACCAGTACCAGAAGCTTAAAGTTGCCCCGTCAAATCCAGTTATGTCAATTAGAGGACTTATTGAAGAGCCGTTGTTAGCTGAACCGGTATCATAATTCCACACATCCTCTATTCCGTAATACCACGAATGAGTTGGGGTCTGGTTGCGATGCTGTGTTAGATGCCATAGCCCCTCGTGTGCCCATACATTTTCACCTGTCTCCATATCATCAGTGAATACCGTGGTGGGGAACATCGTTGTGGCGGAGAGAGTGGCAGTTACATCTAGGATTTCTGTGTCCATGAAGGTGCTCCTCAGGGTAACTGGCATCTCGATAGACTCGCCAGGCTCAGGATAGCCATCACCATCACCACCAGCACTGTCATCTATCTGATGACTATCGTATAGCACCCCTTCATATAGCTTCAGGCTTAGCTCTGGGTCACCAAAGAGGTTAATCTCGTAGTAGCACCATCTGTCGTACGCGTCACCAATGCGCCCGGCGTTATCCTCCTTGGAGTCCTGATTGGCTATACCGATGTTGAATATACCCTCACCAAGAATAGTATCCCAGAACTCACGGTCGAAATGCTGAGATGGTCCATCGGTGCTATAGTCAATGCCCCAGCCATACCTGGAGTTGGAGATAAATGCCACCGCCGCATGGGCTTCCGTTGTCAGGTGCTCAGATATGCAGTCGTAGTCTAAGTAGTTGCCGGTGCCATACGGAGGAGGAGCATCTCTGTTATCGAAGGCGCCATCATAACAGCCCTGGGTGTAGCCAATGAAGTAGAGTTCATCGTTGGTCAGTCCATCAACATCGCCATTATACATCTTCATCACTTTGCCCACGTTGGCATGACCGAGGTGGTTTATGAGATGGGTGTTATCATTGATTATGCTGATTATCTCGCTCTTGGACCAAGAGCCATCACGGTCATAGAGGGTGGACACGTCAAATGGGGCAGCGTAAGGCGAGTCCTCAAAGCCAACAGTGGTATAGTTATGGGCGCTAGAGCCCTCCTTAATCTCATCCTTATAGTTCCCACCCCAATCGGCCACTCCACCAAAACCGAGGTATTCTCCCACCATCCACACTTTTCTCAGGTTCTTATCGGTGGCGTTGATATTCTGGTAGGCCAAGGTTTTGGCAACGAAATTGTTTACCTCGGTTTGGGAATCAACCGGGGCTCGACCTACATAGACCTCGGCAAAGAGGTCAACCTCACCGCCACCTGGTCCATCGTTGGGCTCGCCATAGGTTCCGTTGGCATTATAATCAAAGGTGCCGTCAAGGCAGGCGTAATACATGTCTGCAGGGATGTCATCATCATCGAGACTGGCAAAACCACGATGGGGAATGATGTTATCGCCACTTTCGCCTCCGACATCGGCACTATCGCTATCGCCGCCCAAAAGCACGTATCTTGTGCCCCAAGTATTGTAGGCATCCGTAATGAAATTGCGGATTCTGGTCTGGTTGTCCTCGGCGCCATCAGGCCGAGTCCCCGAGTAGGTAGCATAAATCCACTCCGTAGTAACAATAGTGGCGGTAATTCCCCGGGAAATCTTGTTATCCCTTAGAGCCTGGAAGTTATTCGGTCCAGGTGTAGCCTCTAGAGCTTCATTGGTAATAATCACATACTCATAGTCATCGGGGTCTAAAAGGGAACCCTGCTGAGAGCTAACAGGGGCTGCGGCATAGCTATTGATTATTTCTGGATTATCCACCATAGTTCCCACCACTTTCTCATTTTGGGAGAGACCCTGGACAGAAAGCCATCCCTCCTGGCCTGCCAGCCCAACTGTTACCTTCACCGTCATGCTTTCATAGTAGGATAGCTTCCCTGTTTTAGGGATGTACTCCACAGGGTGGAGGTTCACCAGCAATATTCTGTACCCTGTCTTGCTTTGAACCGTGATGTCAGACCACAGGTTGCCGGGGAACGGGGATGAGGAATCATATACCTCAGAATTAGGCAGAGTCAGGTTCACCGGTCCCTCGCGGCTTAAAGGTATCGGCTCCTGCCCTGGCTCAACCAGATATGATCCAGGCACTGATACCTTATTACCGCAGGTTACCGTGATGTCCTGCATCTCTGTCCCGTAGGGGAGCAGAATCCTTGCTGTCCTAAATGGCAGGACAGGTAAACCTGCCTCACTCCATTGAGGTAAACCTTCCATGATCACTGAAACATAACCGTTGGCGGGCTGAGGTTTCCTTTCCGTGGTTGCCGATGGTACAGAAACATCAGGCTTGTTCGGCGGAATGCTCCAAGTTTGCTCAATCCTCGGCTTAGGAAAGTCATAGACAATGCTGAATGTTTCGCCCAATGCGCCATCGACCGTTGCACTGACAGTCGACGCTTTCCTTGGTTGTGGGGGTCCCGCACCCTCAGCCGGTGGTGAGTTTCCAATGCTTGGCAACACGCCAAGCATCACCGCAACCATCAACATTACCAGCCCAATCCCAAAGATTTTGCTGATGAAGTTACCTTTTCTCATTGCCCAGCTCTCCTTCTTAGTCTTCTATTATCACAAGTCAAATTGCTTTTCCCTTCTCGACACATCGCATTCGCTTCAGCGGATTTCATATTTAACCAGCATATTGACTTCGCTGCTGGTATGAACATCAACTCGAGGAGAGGCGCTTCCCCAAACAGCAGGAGACATCCTTTAGAATTGCCCATAGGCATCTCCCTTCTGGTTCCAGTTAGTGCAGAACAATGAGAGGTCACCAAGGGATACCCACTCATTTCGGTCAAAATCTGCATTGGCATTCCAACCCCCATCACCAGGTTTTGTGTTATACGTTGTGCAAAACGCCGACAGGTCGTCCAGGTAAACCCAATCGTCGTTATCTATGTCACCCTCTCGTGTGGTACCAAAACCAACCGGAGTGGTACTACCCGCAGTCAACGTTACGTTAGTCTCCACCTCACTCAAGCAGGTCCAGTTCTTGATGGAAATATCATAGGTGCCTGGCGTAATACCGTTAATAGTGAAAACACCGCTAGCGTTGGTGGTGACATTCATCGGTGACCATCCCGTCTCATTGCCTCCCTCAAAGAACCTCACCACAAAGCCCTCCTCCCACTTGCTATTGGGAGGGTCATCCCTTCTCACAAACGCAACATTTCCCTGCAGCGTACCGCCAGGAACAACCTCCACCGTGCCATTAACCACCAGATTCCAATTGAGGATATCACCGTGTGCTACCGTCAGGACCATGCTTTCCCTTACTCCCGGGACGTTGACAAGGTTTATGTTAGCAATCCCACTTATGCCGTTGCTCACCATGTCGATAGTGGCCACAGGAATGGAAGAAGCGGTGCTGGAACTACCCAGAATGCCCGCGGCAATGTCGATGGTCCCTGCAGTATTGTTATAGGTCTCACTGGTTACCAGGGTCCACAGAGGGTCAACGGTGATAGCTGTTGCGTTGATGAGACCAGGAGTGAAGTTAATCATAACTCCCACTGTATTTACCTCATCATTTACTATGTTGTTAATGCTGACATCCACGGTGAAGCTTTCACCAAAGCCAACTTTGGCTTTGCTGGGGTGAATCTCAATGCCACATCCCTCCGCCGCAACGAAGTTCGCCACTATACTGTAGTTACCATTCATGGTTATGTTTGTATTTGCCAGGTCAACATCGGCTATCGTGCTCACATCTCCTGTCCAGTTCACAAAGGTATAGTTGGTATCTGGCGTCGCTAACAGGCCCACTACCTCACTGGCATTATAGGTGAATGTCCCCTCTCCAGGCATGGTCACATTACCACCAGATGTGCTCGATATCGTCAGATTATAGGTAGCGCCTGTTAGAACCAACGGCAAATAATCCCCACCATTTTGTATATTCCCCGAAGAATTATATGGAACTAAAGTATCTCCCAAACCATCTCCATCAGTATCAATGCCAGCATAATCCGACCAGTAATTGCCGCCAAGATACGGTCCACCGACGATATTCGGCCCGGTAGTATTGGTGATGTTCCAGGTATTGTTTCCATTATCCCAGGCGTTATTCGTATTGTTGAAGTAGTTGTTGTAGATGGTGTTGCTGCTCGAAGGATACAGGGGGGAAGACCACAGGTAGATGCCGTAGTGGTGGTTCGAGGTAGCGGTGTTGTTGGTGAGCGTGTTGCTGCTCGAAGAATACAGGTAGATGCCGTAGCCGTTATTCGTTAAGGTGTTGTTGGTGAGCGTGTTATTGCTCGAACTCGAATAATCCAGGCGGATGCCGTAGTAGGTGTTCGAGTTAGCGGTGTTGCTGGTGAGCGTGTTGTTGCTCGAAAACTCCAGGTGGATGCCGATGCCGTTATTCGTTAAGGTATTGTTGGTGAGCGTGTTATTGCTCGAAGAAGACAGGCAGATGCCGTGCGAGTTGTTCGAGTTGGCGGTGTTGTTGGTGAGGGTGTTGTTGTTGCTCGAAAAATGGAGGTAGATGCCGCTGCCGTTATTCGTTAAGGTGTTGTTGGTGAGCGTGTTATTGCTCGAAGAAGTCAGGTAGATGCCGCAGATGGTGTTCGAGTTAGCGGTGTTGCTGGTGAGCATGTTGTTGCTCGAAGAGTACAGGCCGATGCCGATTTCGTTATTCGTTAAGGTGTTGTTGGTGAGCGTGTTGTTGCTTGAAGAGTACAGGCGGATGCCGATGCCGTTATTCGTTAAGGTGTTGTTGGTGAGCGTGTTATTGCTCGAAGAAGACAGGCAGATGCCGGACCAGTTGTTCGAGTTTGCGGTGTTGTTGGTGAGCGTGTTGTTGCTTGAATAAATCAGGCAGATGCCGTCGCCGTTATTCGTTGCGGTGACATTTTCTATCCTAGAATTATTTGTGTATGCCAATAGCACTCCCTGGTCGTTCCTGGTTAATACCAAGTCCCTGACGGTTATGTTTGTGGAGTTTACCACTCCCACATAGCCAGCATCGCCTGGAACCTGTCCATCCTGGTGATTAACCCAATAATAGATTGGCTTTCCATCGACTTTATTGTTCGTGTCTATGTCCTGTATGTAGTCGGAAAGGCTACTGCCCCCAACACCAAAGTTATGGTTATTTCCCGACATTGTGTTGTTGATGAGTGTGTTGTTGCTCGATTCGAGGCGGATGCCGTAGTCGTTGTTCGAGTTTGCGGTGTTGTTGGTGAGGGTGTTGTTGGCGCTAGACAGCTCGATGCCGTAGTAGTAGTTCGAGTTTGCGGTGTTGTTGGTGAGGGTGTTGTTGTTGCTCGAAGACTTCAGCAAGATGCCGGACCAGATGTTCGAGTTTGCGGTGTTGTTGGTGAGGGTGTTGTTGTTGCTCGAATAAAGCAGGTAGATGCCGTAGTAGTTGTTCGAGGCGGTGTTGTTGGTGAGCGTGTTATTGCTCGAAGAAGACAGGCAGATGCCGTGCCAGTTGTTCGAGTTGGCGGTGTTGTTGGTGAGCGTGTTGTTGCTTGAATAAATCAGGCAGATGCCATCGCCGTTATTCGTTGCGGTGTTGCTGGAGATGTTGCAATAATTCACTGCGCTGAGATATATCCCAGCCTTATCAGCTCCAGTGGCATTTTGCACGGTGAAGCCGGTGATGTTCACATAATTTGCGGTTACCTCAAACACATGGTCACCTGGATTTGTTGCGTTCACGATTGTATCGGCGGGATTTCCCGAGGTCGAGCAAATGGTTAATTGCTTATAGACATCTACATTTTCATTATATGTCCCGGTATCAACGGTAATCGTGTGCCCATTTAATGTATCAGAATCATCTATAGCCGCCTGGATTGTTGAGAAGTTCTCTCCTGTGTTGAGGTTGTGAACTGGTGGTGGTGGTGGGGTGCCCAACCAGAGATAGGTCTGACCAGCAGCATCTCCGCCATCGTCATTCAAGTAGGCACCGATGAAGAAGTCATCCAAGCCATCGCCGTTGACATCCCCGGCACAGGCAACTGACCGACCAGATTCATCCAACGAATCCTCGCCCCAGAATGAGGCATCGGCATTTGACAGGTCGGTGTCCGGGTCGAAGGCATAAACGACGCCGGCAAAGGCAAACAAAGAGCACGCTAGAAGAAACGTCACAAGCAACCCGGCGATCCCAAACTTTTTGACCATCATTTCCCCTTTCCTCATTTTCTTATCCCTCCTTACCTACCACCTCCCATACCACGCCAGAAGCCTCAACGATATTTTTCGCTGGCTCAACCAGGACTGCCGCAGGAGCAAGAAGGAATATCAATACTACAACGGGAAAAATAGAAAACGACTTCCACGCTTTAACCATCCCCGCACCTCTTCACTATTATAGTTTTTGAGGATATCATCCGCGACGTTCGTCCTGGTACTTTTCTTCATTCTACATCAACGTGTGGAGAGCATCAACTTGCGGTTAGTTAACTTTAGTTATATTTAGTTACACTTTTGGTTCCCAGTGAAGAACCACCCCTTTTCTCGGTTTGAGATTGCCACGCCTTCGCTCGCAATGACAGAAAGGGGAAGTCACTGCGAGGAGCAGGATTCTTCGTTTTACTCAAAACAGGCTCCGCAATACCAAGTTAATAGTTATCAGTTTTCAGCTATCAGCCTTCAGCTTTATACTGTCTTTTTTTCATTTTTGCCTTTTGATTTTTGAGTTTTTTACATTGCTTGGTGTTAGTGAAAAACCAATACCCAAAAATTTGATGATGAAATGCATGATAGAATTAGCTAAAATTAGGGTACGCACCCATCAAATGTAGAGATATAGCTTGTAAAAATATCTCAAATACCGGGGTAAACATAATCGTTTCCCGAGATTTACCAAGGAGGAAATAAAATGGAAAAATATATAATCGCCCATGATTTAGGGACAACCAACAATAAGGCGGTGCTTGTTACTACAGATGGCAGAATAGTTGATTCTGTGAGACAAACCTATCCCTCGGGCATCATTATGCCTAAAGCAGGCTATGCGGAGCAGGTCCCTGATGAATGGTGGAATGCAGTTGCTTCGACGACAAAAAACCTTCTCCAAAAGACCCAGATTAACCCTGATGATATTGTCGGAATGACGTTTGCCACCCAGATGCAAGGCTTCACGCCGGTGACAAAGGAGGGTAAGCCTCTTACTAACAGTTATATATGGATAGATGCCAGGGGAGCCAGGTTAGCTAAAGAAAGGCTATATAAGGGGCTAATAAAGTTTAAAGGCT
>Ga0315545_1005594_pt1 | contig 10022 bp, 7 predicted proteins | sample SalMarSW160210MG_FD_203096 | JGI IMG/M metagenome (GOLD analysis project Ga0315545, IMG submission 203096) | Salt marsh sediment microbial communities from the Plum Island Ecosystem LTER, Massachusetts, United States - Salt Marsh Sediment SW1602-10 ...
CCACAAATGCATTAAGGCACAAAGAGAATTTGACCACGAATTAACACGAATTTTCGTAACTATATTCATAATCTTGTTTTGCTTGGCTTTATTGCCATAGAATGCTTTTTGGCGTGTATCTGCTGATACGAAAACTTGCGTTTCTCCGCTATATCTGCCGCCTGCTGGCGGTTTATGTTAGCCTGCTGGCTAACATACGACCATTTTAACATAGTTTCAAATAATGTCAACAAAAAATGACCAAAAAAGCACTTTTTTTAACATCGGATTAAGTAAACGGTGAGAAATAAATGTATCAGTAATATCATTCTTTGGGAAAAACCTGTGGATTAATTCCGTTAAGAAAAATCTGGCAGAAAAATTGATTTTATTTAGAGTAAAATAGATATTTAAATCGTGTTATAAATAAAGAATGTTGGTTCCAGCACTAAAGTTATGAGTTGTAAATGATAGAAGACAGGCTACTTATCTGGAAATTTAAGTGTGGAAGCAAGGATGCCCTACGCCGAATTTACGAAAAGTATGCTGGTTTTCTGCTAACGTTAGCGATGGCTCTCTTAAATGATGTAAATGCCGCTGAAGATGTAGTGCATGATTTCTTTGTCTCGTTTGCTCAATCTGCTGAGAAACTACAACTTAAAGGAAGTTTCAAATGGTATTTAGCAACCTGTGTTATGAATCGTGCGCGCGACAAGATGCGGGCAAGACAACTACAAACTATTGGTTTAGACGAGACCGATTCGATTTATTCGGATTCTAATGAGCCGGAATCAGTAGCAGTGTGTAATGAAGAATTACAACAGTTATGTGCAGCGATGGAACGGTTGCCGTCTGAACAACGAGAAGTGGTACTCCTTCACACAAAAGGCGAAATGAAATTCAGGCAAATAGCTTCGTTACAAAATGTATCAATCAAAACAGTTCAAAGTCGTTACCGCTATGGGCTGGACAAATTGAGGTCGTTCTTGAATGGTGAGATGGAAGAATGAAATCCACGGATAACGTAGAAAAGTTAATAAGAAGAGCGAATGCTGTACCCAGCGTTAAAATGAACCGCAGAACTCTTAATGATATCTTCAAAGCACAGGAAGAATCAAAAAGAAAAACTTTGGCTACATTTGAGCCGAATATATGGAGGATTACGTTAGGGAGTAGAGCTGGTTGCTTGGTAGCGATATTTCTCATCATTTCTTCCTGGATGGCGTGTTTTGTTCTATATCGAAAAGTCACTGACCTGAGAGATGAGCTTGCTCATCGTGATGTCGCTATTGCTCCGACTGACGATTCAGCCACTATCAACTTTTATCTAAGAGAACATCAGGATGTTGTTGCTCGACACGCTTCCCTGAATCCGACCACACCACAACCGTTACAAATGCGAGTGAACCAACACGATATTCTGTACTATGAACTTCTTGATGACCAGGCGGAATACATGCGTCCCGGCATAATTGTAAGAGGTCCTTCATATCAAGGCCAAATTAGCAGGAGTCAAACTCCTGCAATTTCTAATGGTCACACACTGACACTCTCCGAAGCACGAGATACAATCGATTTTGACTTAGTCTCGCCATCATGGCTTCTTCCCTGCTATAGGCTCGACCAGATTAGAATCATTGAGGGCCGTGATGCCCTGCAATTGCTATATACTAATGGTATAAACTCGATATCGTTATTTGAGCAATCTTTGGATGGACAGCGAGGGCTTTCACACCATGATTTCAGAGAATACGCCGTTTATAATAACGCCGAACAAGAAGGAGTAACTATTCTTGCCTGGAGGGATAATGCTCTTTCTTATGTATTAATTGGTAATACCGAACTTTCACAATTAATGGATGTGGCGCAATCAATCAAGGCCACAAAATAAGAGGAAGTTAAAATGACTAATATAAAACTGATTTCATTAAAAACCTTCTGGATCCCAATGATCATTTTCGTCTTGTCCGTTTTATCTTTCGCAGAAATTCAATCACAAACAAATACAGAGGCTGAACAACACTACGAAAAGGCAAATGAGTTTTATAAGCTCGCTGATTATGGTGCAGCAATTACTGAATTTGAGGAAGTAATTGAACTGGCACCGAAAAGTGCAATTGCCCAGAACGCAAAATACTGGATTGGACAATTATATTTCGAAATAAGACAGTTCGATACCGCGTTAACAACATTTCAAGAACTTATTAATGAATTTCCAGACAGTATGGTAGTTTCTACAACCAAGGTCTTGATAGAGCGCGTTCAACAAGCAAAGAAGAACAAATCACTCTTTGAGGCAGTAAAAAGGAAGGCGGATGTCGAACAGGTTAAGCTGCTTATCACCGAAGGAGCCGATGTCGATGCCAAGTGGGTGGACGTCTATAATAAGAATGAAGAAGAAACTTCGACAGTCAAAACCAGTTGGCGTACTAAGAGAACTCCACTGTGGTATGCTGTCAAGGCTGGCAAAATCGAAGTGGTCAAGCTCTTGGTCGAAGCAGGCGCCGACGTCAATGCAGGAGGCTGGCCTCCATTGTGTGAGGCAGTTGATTATGAAAATACGGCCATCGCTGAATACCTGATTGACCACGGAGCAAACGTAAACGCTCCGCAAGGTTGGGGACCTTTACAGGAAGCAGCGACCTTTTCGATCGAGATGGTTAAATTGCTGGTTGCAAGAGGGGCCGATATCAATACCCGGCGTTATCCGGCTCTTCATACTGCGCTTAGTAGAGCGAAACACAGAGAAATGGCTGAATTTCTAATTCAGAATGGCGCTGATGTCAATGCTAAGAACGCCTCCGGAAATACACCACTGTACTACGCAATTCTTTACATTGACGATTCGGATTTCATAAACCTTCTGATTGCCAATGGTGCCGATGTGAACACTAAGAACCGGGGGGGAGAGACACCCTTACACATTGAGGCTCAAGCAAGTAGAATGGTATTTGTAACTCAAGCAGGTAGAATGGAACTTGCAACTCAAGCAGGCAGAACAGAAACTGCAAAGTTGCTGTTGGAAGCAGGCGCCAATATAAATTGTAGGGATGATAGAGGTCAGACTCCCCTGCATAGAATGCTGGATAACAGAGTGCGCGGCAGCTCGATATACCCACCGTCGAAGGATATGGCTGAACTGCTTTTAGCCAAGGGGGCAGATGTTAACTTGAAGGACAAAGATGGCCGGACACCATTACAGTTAGCTGCCGAATCTGCTGGTGGAGATGTTGTCGAGCTCCTTCTGAGCAAAGGTGTCAAGGTCGATGAGAAGGATGATGAGTCCGGGTTTACTGCCCTTCATCTTGCTGCACGGTTTGGCAACAAGAATGCAGCAGAATTGCTAATCGCCAGGGGCGCCGACATCAATGCCAAAGACAAACAGGGTCACACTCCTTTGTACGTGGCGGTCAATCATGACTATAAAGTCGCAGAACTGCTTATAAACAAAGGGGCTGATAGCAGTATTCGAACCGAGTCGGGCCGAACTCTCCTTCAGTTGGCTCAAGAACGAAGACAAACCGAGTCAACAGTCCCGGACCTGATATTTGACGGAGAGCCGAACAACAGCTCGTTCGGCTCTAAAATTGCCTGTGGTGATGTCGATGGAGATGGATATGACGATATACTTTTAGGAGCGTATGGATACAATAACCATCGAGGCCGAGTTTACTTGTTCTACGGTGGGCCGCACATCGATACAACTGCCGATTTCATTTTTGAAGGACAGAGAGAGGGAGATTGGTTCGGCTCCGGTATTGCCTGTGGCGATATCGACAATGACGGTTGTGATGATATCGTCATTGGAGCAGGTCGGTACGGCGAGCATCAAGGTCGTGCATATCTCTATTGGGGGGGCTTTGGGGGTAGTGACCGTAAATCTATGGATGCCAATCCGGATAAGATCTTTACCGGAGAGGAAGAGGAACGCGGATGCTTGGGTCTGGGTTATCCTGCTGTCTATGATATAGATAATGACGGCTATGATGATATTATCCTGGGTGCACAACGGTGGACGGGTAAGGCTTACCTCTACTATGGGAACACAAAGGAATTGATGGGTACGTCTCCTGATCTAATATTCACCGAAGACCCACACGAGAACTTCGGCTACACCATTAGCTGTGGTGATGTTGATAACGACAGCTACGGAGACATAGTCGTTGGAGCTTCTGCCAGGCAGGGTCGTGCATATCTCTATTATGGCGGCAGTAAATCGAATATGGATGCGAAAGCCGACGTTATCTTCAAAGCACAATCTGAAGGTAATGATTTCTTTGGCCACGGCATAGTATGTGTTGACCAGAACAGGGACGGCTATGATGATGTAGTTATCGGCGCCCCAGGCTACAATGATTCGCAAGGTCGTTCCTATCTCTTTTATGGCAACTCGAAAAGGAGTATAGATGCCGATCCGGACATGACTTTTAATGGTGAGGTTGAACATAGCAACTATGGTGTTCGAGAGGTCTGTGGCGATATCGACGGTGACAATGTGAACGATATAGTCATTGGAGCCATCGGCTTTGGACAACTGGTTGGCAGGCTATACGTCTATTGGGGCAACGAACTGGCCGGTCCTAATCCAAAACCAGGTAGGATTCTCACAGGAGAACATCCCAATGATGGGTTTGGCTATGGATTAGCTTGTGGCGATGTCAACAACGACGGCTTCGATGATCTTGTTATTGGAGCTTACGGATACAAAGCTGGGACATATCAAGGGCGTGCTTATCTATACTACGGCGGACCTAAAAACAAATGATCGCGAAGTTACTCTTGCTTTGTTAAGGTTCTGCTCGGCAACCACGTTGCAAATTCGGGTGAAATGGGGATTTAATTTTTTTCGTGTACCAGATCCTTCGACTCCGCTGCGCTGCGCTCAGGATGACAAGGGAATTAGGGCAACCACGCGGGATTGCCCCTACGTTGGAGGACAAATAACCCCCGGCAGTGCAGGGGGGGTAAAAAGGACGGACTCTCCAACGCTGCCTTATAGGCAGGTAAGATAATAGGGTTGGGGGGCTAAACAGTATTGAGGCGAGGGGGCAAGCAATCCCCGGCCCCCGACAGAAAGGTAGATAAGCTCACATCGGGGGTAAACTAAGAGACCGGGGGCTAAAAGAGAAAAAATCTTTATTGTCGGCTATATAAATAGCCGAAAATAATTGACAGAGGTGGTTGGTTATTGTATAATGCCTCTGTGTTTGTGTGAAAACATGCAAATACGACCCTGAGACGTCCCAGTACGGGATGGTTACGGGATTATGGCAGGGATTAGAATCTTCGGATGATTCGGCCGTTTCTGTGTGGAAACGGTTGACTCGCCGGAAGGGCCCAGCAGAGCCATAATTTAGGGTTCCCCGCAACGCGGGGGCCTGCCGGAATAACAAAAGGGTTTCTATCTTGTGAAGCCGGTGTGTGGGGCACAAGATGGGGCCTGTGGTGTTTGTCAGGAAAGGAATAAAGAAATGAAATCCAAAACCCGCACTTCGGCTGATTCAGCCGACAAATCCACTATTAAAACAGGCGCACAAATTATCGTCGATACGCTCCTTGAACAGGGTGTCGATACAATGTTCGGTTATACGGGCGGTGTAGTGCTGCCCTTGTTCGACAGGCTGTATGATGCGCCGATTAATTTTGTAGTACCGCGCCACGAACAGGGCGGATGTCATATGGCTGATGCGTATGCCCGCGCCAGTGGAAAGGTTGGTGTTGTAGTAGCAACCAGCGGTCCGGGTGCGTGCAACTTAGTTACCGGCCTTGCTACGGCGATGATGGACTCGGTGCCGATGGTTGCGCTGACAGGACAGGTCCGCACCGAGCTTATCGGAAATGACGCATTCCAGGAGGCCGACACTACCGGTATTACCCGTCCGGTCACGAAATACAACTGTATTATCAAGGACGTTAAAGACGTGGCGCGTATCATTCGGGAGGCATTTTATATTGCTTCGACCGGCCGGCCAGGCCCGGTGCTGGTTGATATACCGGTTGACGTGGCGGTCAACAAGTGCAGCACCGACGGTCCGGTTGAGATGAAGCTGCCGGGTTACCGGGTTCGGACCAAAGGACACGCCAAACAGATATCAACGGCTGCGGAAGCGATAAATCAATCCAAGCAGCCGGTGCTTTACGTCGGCGGCGGTGTTATCAGCGCCAACGGAAGCCCGGAGTTAAGAGCCCTGGCGGAAAAGGCACATCTGCCTGTAACAATGACACTTTTAGGATTAGGCAGTTACGACCAGAGAAAGCCGGAATCTCTGGATATGCTCGGGATGCACGGCGCTGCGTATGCCAATTATGCCGTGCAGGAGTGCGATTTGTTGATTGCAGTCGGTGCCCGATTTGATGACCGGGTCACGGGCAAAGTCGAGACGTTTGCTCCGAATGCGAAGATAATCCATATCGATATCGACCCTGCGAGCATATCGAAGAATGTTAGCGTGGATATTCCTGTTGTGGGCGATGCCAAAGCCATCCTTGGCGAGCTGGTTAAGGAAGTTGAATACCGCGAGAGAAAAAGATGGTTCAATAAGATTGCCGAATGGAAGAAGAAGTTTGCCTTTCGGTATGACCAGGATTCATCGACGATTAAGCCGCAGTTCGTTATTGAGGAGCTTTGCCGTCAGAGCAAAAGCGGGGCAATCGTAACGACGGGCGTCGGCCAAAACCAGATGTGGGCGGCCCAATTTTACAAATTCATCAGGCCCCGACAGCTTATAAGCTCAGGCGGACTTGGGACGATGGGCTTTGGCCTGCCGGCCGCCATAGGTGCTCAGGTAGCTATGCCTGATGCCACAGTTATTGATATTGACGGCGAACATAGTTTCAATATGACGATGACGGAGCTTGCGACGGCGGTCGAGCATAATTTGCCGATAAATGTCTGTATCTTAAATAACGGGTATATGGGAATGGTTCGGCAGTGGCAGGAGCTTTTCTATAATAAGCGTTATTCCAAGAGCTATCTGTCCAATCCCGATTATGCAACCGTAGCACGTGCGATGGGTGCGGTTGGGATTACTGTCGATAAAAAAGAAGATGTACCCAAAGCGGTCAAGCAGACTTTAGCGGAAAAGAAGCCCTGCGTTGTTGACTTTAGAGTCGAGAGGGAAGAAAATGTCTGGCCGATGGTTCCGGCGGGCAAAAGTATAGATGAGATGAGCGGGCTTGATATATTGGAAAGGTTAATCTGATTTGTCCTTAGAAAGTTGGATGAAAAATGAAGCATATAATAAGTGCATTGGTTGAAAACAAGCCGGGCGTTCTTGCCCATGTTGCGGGGATGTTTGCGGCGCGGGCGTTTAACATTGATTCGCTGGTCGTCGGCCGAACCGAAGACCCGCAGCTGAGCCGGATGACGATTGTTGTCATCGGCGATGACAGGGTCCTCGAGCAGGTCCGAAAGCAATTAGCCAGGATTGTTCCAGTTGTTAAGGTTCAGGATTTTGTCGGGCAGCCGGTAGTAGCACGTGATTTGATGCTTATAGCCATCTCTGCTCCCCCGGAGAAGCGGTCTGAAATCTTATCGCTGATAGAAATGTTCAGGGGCAAAGTTGTGGATATCGGCCAGAAGTTTGTCATGGTCGAAATCAGCGGGCCGGAGGCCAAGATTGAGGCCTTCATCAATGTGTGCAAGCCTTATGGTATTAAGAGCGTGGCGAGAACCGGGACAATAGCAATGCCTCGACATGCAAAAATTGAATCTTGATTCGTATCACGTCAAGCACCAAACGAGATGTGAATGGGGGATTGGCATGCCTATAAATTTCTTGCCTAAACAGCAGCTTTTAATATAATGCGCAGGTGCGAAATCCGGCGGTTAAATGGATGACTCACCGTTTCACCGAATTCGAGCCGGGTTTCGGGTTTTGAAGGTGTTCAAGAGCAAGAACAGATGGTTTAATAATTCCTGGAATACAAACAGAGTAAGGAGAATTGAAGCTATGGCAGCAAAAATCTATTATGAAAAAGACGCTCCGATAAATGCGTTAAAGAGTAAGAAGGTAGCAGTTATCGGCTACGGCAGTCAGGGCCATGCCCACAGTTTGAATCTGCGCGACAGCGGTATAGAAGTGGCGGTGGCTGAGCTGGAAGGGACAGATAACTTTAAGCTCGCGACCGAGCACGGCTTTAAGCCGACTGATATAAAGACTGCTATAAATGGAGCGACGCTCATTATCGTAACCGTTCCGGATGAGGTTCAGGCGAAAGTTTATGCTGACGCAATCGGGCCAAATTTAGCAGCGGGCCAAACGCTTGGCTTTTGTCACGGCTTTAATATTCATTTCAAGTATATTGTGCCGCCGGAGACTGTGAACGTTGTGATGATTGCTCCAAAGGGGCCGGGGCATCTGGTTCGCAGTGAGTTCGAAAAAGGCGGCGGTGTGGCAAACCTTATAGCTGTCCAGCGGGATGCAACCGGCGATGCCAGGCAAATCGCCCTTGCCTGGGCAAATGGAATAGGCGGCGCCAGAGCGGGTGTTATTGAAACAACATTCAAAGAAGAGACAGAAACAGATTTGTTCGGTGAGCAGTGTGTTCTTTGCGGCGGCCTGACGGCGCTTATTAAGGCCGGCTTTGAAACGTTAGTAGAAGCCGGATACCAGCCTGAGATTGCCTATTTCGAATGTATGCATGAGGTGAAACTGATAGTTGACCTTATGTATCAGGGCGGCATGAGCTATATGCGGTACAGCATATCCAATACCGCCGAATACGGTGATTTGACCCGCGGGCCGAGAATTATTCCTGAGCAAACCAAAGCCGAGATGAAAAAAATACTTTCGGAGGTTACATCCGGCGAATTCGCCAAAGAATGGGTAAACGAATACAAGTCCGGGCTTAAGAACTTTAATGCGTTATACAAAAAAGACCACGACAGCCAACTGGAAAAAGTCGGGCGAAAATTGCGAAAGATGATGAAATGGATTGATTCGAAAGAAGTCTAAAAGCAAGCAGAATGTTTCGTGAATCATTACTCGAAACACGAAGTAAGAAAGGCCAGAGAACAGATGTTATGAGGCGGATAAAACAAACGCAAATTACGATTGTTGACTGTCGCTTCGCGGCGAAGAAATCAAAAATTGTAAGTCGTAAATCGACGGTTGCCATGCGCCTCTTCGCTGTTTTGCTTCTGGGCACTTTGCCGGGAGGCTGTTCTGCCGTGTCCCCATGGGCCAGGTCCCGACAGCTTTCCTATCAGGCGAAACTTTCGGCCCCCTATGACCGGATAACGTTAAAGCAGAGCATCATTCAAAACGCAGTACCCACGATTCAAAGGCTGCAAGAAGAGCTTGAACCCGGTTTTGCAGAAGCTGAGCTGATTAGCCATAGTGAGAACGTTGTTGTCTCATTGGGACAAAGCAAAGACGGCTATAAGAGCTGGTTCAATATGGTCACTTTCCAGGAGAACGAGCTGAATGCAGTACGCAAGTATTTCTTCTTCGTAGATGACAAGGCCAGAAGCTTTCCGCTTAGTTCCAGTCGAGGCCTTAGGTTTGACTGCGAAATGGTAATAGGAGAAGAAATGCTTGCTGAGCCCGGCACGGCCGAAAACGCAAGACGAATTGCTATGCTGCGGAATGTTTTAGACAATTTTCACAAGGATATAGCTGAGCTCCGCGGTGATACAGAAGCACCCGACCAGGATAATAAAATGCTTGATATTTGCAGGATGCTCATAAATCAGGCATTTGAAGCAGTTTTGCGCGAGCTGGACAGCTCACCTGTGCTGGCAACGAGACTGAGCCAGGCCGGTGGTGTTGAATTCGACCACATTAATTTCGACAAAGGCAAAATCCAAATGGTTGTCGGGGGGAATATTGTTATGGTCAAAATCCGCTTAGGCGCGTTTACGCATATGATAGAAGTCAAAAAAAGCAAAGCAAAAAAAGAGCGGGTCCGTAAGCCGAGTTCTGTATCCCGCCTCTGGTAACGGCGGATGGCGACCATTTATCTTGACCAACTGTTGCCAGCTGGCTCTCCCGCACCTATTTTGAGAAGCCAACGAAAATCCTGACATAAGGCCTTTTATC
>Ga0315545_1005603_pt1 | contig 10011 bp, 8 predicted proteins | sample SalMarSW160210MG_FD_203096 | JGI IMG/M metagenome (GOLD analysis project Ga0315545, IMG submission 203096) | Salt marsh sediment microbial communities from the Plum Island Ecosystem LTER, Massachusetts, United States - Salt Marsh Sediment SW1602-10 ...
GACGAACATAGAATCTTACCTCACACAATGGAGAGTTATGTCGAGGCCACCCGATGTATTAACTGTTTCTGTTGTGCAGAGGCCTGTATTAGTAGCCACAGGCATTTTCTGGGCCCAAATGCCATGATGGCCAATATTGTCCGTCTATTTGACCCAAGGGAAACGTCAAAAAAAGAGAGATTTGATATTCTATATGCTGATGATGGAATAGCTCGCTGCCATACCTCAGAGGCATGTTCCTTTGTTTGCCCTAAGGAGATAGACGTAGCACATTTTATTGCCCTAGGAAAGGAGGCAAGGTTTAGGTAAGCAATGAATATATCAGAAAAAGAATTTTCGGGAATCTTTCCCTATCTTGTAACACCCCTTGATGAATCAGGCAACCTCAAGGAGGATGTATTACGCGATCTGGTGAATCACCTTATCTCAAAAGGAGTACACGGCCTAACTCCTTTGGGAAGCACGGGAGAGGGTGCCTACTTCCCATGGGAACTAAAAAAGAGGGTAATAGAGGTGGTTGTTGAAACCACTGCTGGACGTATTCCGGTTATTGCTGGTGTAAATGAAATAACAACTGTTGGTGCAGTAGAACAGGCTTCACATACTGAGCGAATTGGTGCAGACGGTATCCTTGTTGTTTTGCCAACTTATTTTCCTTTAGGTGATCAACAGGTAGTAGAACATTTTAGGGCTGTAGCCCGCGCAGTTTCCTGCCCAGTTACTCTCTATACCAATCCGAAATTCTCCAAGTGGGACTTTACTATTCCCATGCTTATGGAATTAGCTGAAGAGCCAAATATCCTTTATTTAAAGGATGCGTCAGGCAACACAGGTAAACTTCTGTCTATTGTTAATGCCCTCAAACATCGCATCAAGATCTTTAGTGCCTCGGCCCATATACCGCTTTTTGTGTTTATGATGGGCGGTGTTGGATGGATGGCCGGGCCTGCTTGTCTCATTCCAGAACAGTGTGTTGCCCTATTCAACCTGGCACAGCAAAAAAGCTGGGAAAAGGCATTAGAACTCCAAAAAAGATTATGGTCACTTAACATAGCCTTTCAACGGTACTCCCTTGCTGCATGTGTAAAGGCCGGTTTAGAGATGCAAGGATTTCCTGTTGGCCCTCCACTGCTACCCCAAAGGCAATTGGATGAAGAAGGGAAAAAAGTAGTGTCTCAGATATTGATTGATATTGGTGTCCTATAATTAACAAAGTATAAGCTTTGCCGAGTTAACGCTTTCAAGTTTAATAGAGAATAACGAGAGCCTGAAGATGATGGAATGGGTTAATCATGTCATTCACTAAAATATCGAAGTCTTATTCAGAAAGCACTATTGTATTGGAATCATAAAAGAAACAAGAAGCGGCTTAGGTTAATATTGTATCAAATTGTTTACTGAGAAAAAGAGGCTACATAGATAATATAGCTCAGTTTGAAAACCTTTTTAATTTTTCTTAAAAACAGTAGAAAAAAATTAAATTATTTTTTTTAAATGTTTGACAAGCTGGATTTTATTAAATAATGTCGACAATGCAAATATCGGCAAAAGGAAATCAAATGCGATTATTAGCCTATGAGTCAAAAGAGGTCCTGTCAGCAGAGGATACAAACTACACCCGGCGTTATAATTTCCATCATTTGTACCTGATGTCGACAGTAATATGTGAACTGGCGTGTCACAGACATGCGTGGATCTTAGTTCTAGAATAGGTAGCAACATAAATTAGAGGAGGATTCACATATGGAATACCAAGATTATTTCGGTTTCGCTATAGCGAAGGAGCTTATATTTGGCAATGGGTCGATAAAGTATGTACCTGAAATCCTTAAAGACAAGCTTAAAGTAAAGAAGCCGCTCATCGTAGCTGATCCGGGGGTAGTTAAGACTGGTAATGTTGAAGGTTTCGTTAAAAACCTGGAGAGAGAAAAGATACCTTTTGAGCTGTTTGATCAAGTAGAGCCCGAACCACCTATTGAGAACGTGCTTGATTGTGTTGAGAAAGCTAAAGGTAAGGGCTGTGACTCTATTGTGGCTATTGGTGGTGGCAGCGCCATAGACTTGGCGAAGGTAGCCTCGTGCCTTCTGAAATACGGAGGGGATATACGGGACTACTTAGGCCAGGAAAATATTCCAGGGGAAACCATACCCATTGTCGCGGTGCCCTCGACAGCAGGGACCGGTTCTGAAGTTTCAGCAGGGGCCATTCTGTCAGATGTCAAGACTAATACCAAAGTAGGGGTACGGTCCAATCACTTTCGTCCACGATTTGCCGTGCTTGATCCAGAGTTGACTTTCTCATGTCCAAAATCGGTGACCGCATCGGCAGGGTTTGATGTGCTAGCCCATGCCGTTGGGTCGTACACCATGGCCGACCATAAATGCATGCCCAAAGGAACAGTGATTTTTTATGGTAGCAATCCATTTGCCGACCCGCTCGCAACAGCTGCCATAGAGTTGGTGGGCCAATACTTACGTACCGCGGTGCATGAGGGTCACAATAGGGAAGCTCGCGAGAAGATGATGTTGGCTAGCCTTTTGGCAGGATCCGCATTTTCCAACACTGGGGTTACGATGGGGCACAACATTACGTATCCGGTGGCTGGCATAACGCATGCTCCCCATGGGGTGCTCCTCGCCGTCTTATTGCCTGCGGTCCTGGAATTCAATATTCCGGTTCGAATGGAACGGCTAGCTCACGTAGCAGCCTTACTGGGGGAGGAGGTAGAAGGCTTATCAACCGCAGAGGCGGCAACCAAAGGAATCGGAGCCATCAGGCGTTTGATCGAAGACATCCAGCTTCCTTCCACGTTAAGCCAACTCGGCGTGAAGAAACAAGATATTCCTGTGATGGCAGAGAAAGCCATGCCGGTGTTGTCAGCGTTGCCCTGGAATCCGAGAGCTACCAGCCTTGAAGATCTCATAGGAGTGTATAACCGGGCATACTGATGACCGTAACTGATTAGCGGAGTAGAAACCTAATTTGCCTCGCTGAATGGTGAGTAAGCAAGTGCCTTTGGAGTGCCACGGGTTTAAACCCGTGGGTATCTATTAAACCTGATACTATTGTGGTGCAGGAGAATGCGTTGATCCCTGAGGCACAGCTGATTTTGAAGCAGAATATTATACAGAAGTTGTCGGTGCAAGGCAATCAGTTGGTTGGGATTGTGACTGCCGATAAACTTCAATCGTCAGGATTTTATAGACAATCTTTAAACCTTTAATGATACAAGGAGGATGAAAATGATGAAGTCGTTTCGTTTTCGAACGCCAGGGTGGATCCTTTTTGGAAATGATACAGTAAGTCAGTTAGGTGCTGAGGCAGAACGCCTAGGAGCCAGTCGAGTCATGGTAATTACTGACCCAGGAGTAGGCAAGGCTGGCCTCCTAGAAGCGGTCACAGAGCCACTGAAAAGACAAGGCATCGCATATGATATCTTTGATCAGGTGGAGCCTGAGCCGCCGATTCACAATTTGATGGAAGCATCCAAGATGGCCAAGAAGGGCAAGTTTGATATTTTTGTCGGTCTGGGGGGTGGAAGCTCCATGGACACCACGAAACTGGTGTCTGCAATGATGACCAACGAAGGCAACATTCAAGACTTTTTTGGGGTTGATAATGTGCCTCAACGCGGGCGTCCGACGATTATGGTGACAACAACGTCTGGCACGGGTTCCGAGGTTACGCGTATGGCGGTGTTTACTGATACCGATGCGAATTTGAAAAAAGTGGTCAGCGCTCAGAATATTCTGGCTGACGTGGCGATTGTAGATCCCGTCATGGCAAGTTCTATGCCGTCCATGGTTACGGCTTCCACTGGAATTGATGCCTTCATTCATGCGGTGGAGTCGTATGTAAACTCTAGAAATACAAGTCCCTTCACGGACATGATTGCGTTGGAGTCGATTAAGCTAATTGCTGAAAATCTTGGTCCTGCCTTTGCTAATGGAAGAAATGATATGCGAGCTCGTTACAACATGGCATTGGGCAGTTTGACGGCTGGGATCACCCTGAATAACGCTGGTGTCGGACATGTGCACGCATTAGCCTACCCAATCGGAGCAGAGTATCATCTTCCTCACGGCATTACTTTAACAGTAATCCTGGCCGAGTGTATGCGTTCCGTTGCAATGTCCAATCTACCGAAGTTTCGCAAGATCGCGGAAGCTATGGGGATCGATGTGATTGGTTTGTCACCATGGGAGGCGAGCGAGGCAGCAATCGAAGGGATAGTTGCACTAGCGAAAAGCGTAAAGCTTCCCACTACGCTGACTGAGGTGGGTGGGGACAAATCGAAGATTAAGGAGTGGGCCGAGGCTGCCTATGGAGAGCGACGCCTTCTTGGTAACACACCTCGGGACTTGACAGTAGAAGACATAGCAGCAATATTTGAAAAATCGTTTTGAGGCCTTTTGTTTCACGAGTTAAAATAGGGAAAACAACCGGAGAACCAAGCTAAGATATAAGGAGAGGACTGATGGACTTCGGTTACGGTAAAAATTGTCTTATATAAAAATAACCCTATACAAACTGAACTTAAGGATGTGGCAGATATCTTCTGGCAGTCTTCGTTTAATAGGAGGTGATTTTTAACCACTGCCATAACAACATAACAAGTAGAAGAGAGGCAATATATGTATGTTTTAGAAGTCAAGGGCTTGACAAAAAGCTTTGGAGGTTTGATTGCCGTCAACAAGGTAGACCTCACCATCAAAAGAAAGGAAATATATTCTATTATCGGACCAAACGGTGCGGGCAAAACGACCTTATTCAATCTACTGTCCAATAGATATGCTGCCGATGAGGGAAATATTTTCTTCGAAGGGCAAGAAATTAACGGTATTCCTCCGCATAAGCTCATAAGCCTTGGTATGGGACGTACCTTCCAGATTACCAACATTTTTCCCAAACTCACTGTTTTTGAAAACGTTCAGGCGGCCGTCATTAAAAACCAAAGACAAAGCTTTTCCTGGTTCCGGCCTACCAGCAAGATAAAAAAAATTCAAGACGCCACTTATGCGATTCTTGAAGAAATCGGACTGGCTGACAAGAGTCAAATGCAGAGCTCGAACCTACCTTATGGCGACCAGAGACGCATAGAAATAGGGATCACTCTTGCAAACAACCCAAGCCTGTTGCTGCTTGATGAGCCCACAGCTGGTATGGCACCCGAGGAGACGAAAAGCACCGTGGATTTTATTCAAAAACTAAATGAGGAGCATCAAATAACCATAGTCATCATTGAGCACGACATGGATGTCGTCTTCTCCATATCGAATAATATCTATGTCATGTATCTTGGAGCTATTATTGCTTATGGGACTCCCGACGAAATAGCACAAAATCAGCAAGTCATAGATGCATATTTAGGAGGTTGAAAAAGTGGCATTTTTAGAAGTTAACAATTTACACGCATTTTATGGAGATAGCCATATACTTTTTGGGCTTACCATGAATATCGAAAAAGGAAGCCTCGTCTGCCTGCTCGGGCGAAATGGCGCTGGCAAGAGCACTACAGTGCGGAGCATCATAGGGCTAACTCCACGACGGCATGGCTCAATCATCTTCAAAAACCAGGATGTTATCGGGATGGCCCCGTATGAAATAGCCCGCCTCGGCATCGGTTACGTTCCTGAGGAACGGGAAGTGTTTCCCTCCCTCACCGTAAGGGAGAATCTAGAAGTTGGAGCCCGTATACTTCAGAATAAAGCGGAAGTGAACTACAGGTGGACTATTGAGGATATTTGGGAGTCTTTTCCTATCCTGAATAATTTGAGAAACCGCAAGGGTGGGTATTTAAGCGGCGGAGAGCAGCAGATGCTGACAATTGCCAGAAGCCTAATGACCTGCCCAGATCTTATCCTTCTAGACGAGCCATGTGAAGGCCTAGCTCCGGTCCTGGTCAAGGACCTGGCAAAGAGGATCTCCAAAATTCGCGAGTCCGGCTGTACCATTCTTATGGCAGAACAGAACGTAAAGTTTGCCATGAGTATTTCCGATTACGGGTACATTATCGACAAAGGAGCCACAAAGGATGAGGGACCCATATCTGATCTTCGTAGTAATAAGGATATTCAAAAATATCTGGTCGCTGGCAAGGTCTTAGATATATGAAGCAAAGTCTTTTTTAAATTATCAATTTGCCTGTGTGTGTGCGGTTTAAAATAAAATGACTGTCTTTGAACCTTAAAGCATGAGGAGGTGATGGAATATGATTGTAATAAATTATTTTCCGTGTTGAGAATTTCGTAAACAGAACAATTTTTACAATGCATGTATGTAACCAAGATAAATAGGAGGAAAAAACTATGAGAACAAAAATTTTTGTCGTTTTTCTGTTTTTTATAGGATGCATCGCATTTATCGCTAATCCCGCTTTTGCCAAAGAAGAACCCATTAAGATAGGAGCACTCTTTGTTATGACTGGCAAATTGGGAGGCTACGGCAAAAGCGGTTGGCAGGCCGCTCGGCTCGCTATCGACGAGATCAATGCCGAAGGTGGGATTCTAGGAAGAAAAATTGAAGCCACCATCGAAGACACAAAAGTCACTCCTGAAATCGGCATGCGTATTGCCAAGAAATACATTCTCAGGGATAAGGTTGATTTTATTCTTGGCCCTACGGCCAGTAGCATAGGCCTCGCCGTATCTGACGTTTGCAGGCAGTATAAGATTATTCAACTAAATACCCAGTCAGCCACAGACGTTATTAACGGTGAGAAATTCCATCCTTACACCTTCAGCGTCCTAAGCAATACCATTCATCACTCCCGCTCAGGAGCCTATTACTTGGCATCCAAGCCGTATAAGAAATGGATGGGTATAAATCCGGATTACGCATACGGCCATTCCTCAATGGACCTCTTTAAGAAGAAAATGAAAGAGCTACGCCCGGACGCCGAATTTGGGAGCGAAGAATGGCCTAAACTCATGACCTCCGACTTCACGCCATATATCAATAAGATATTGAACGAAAAACCTGATGCTGTATGGTCTTCACTATGGGGAGGTGATGCAGTTACCTTTATCAAGCAGGGCAACCGATTCAACCTGTTCGACAAAGTCAAGTTCGCCTTTCCGGTCGGTGCCTCTCAGGAGGTTCTCATCCCTATCGGAAAAGACATGGTCGAAGGTATTTACATGTCCACACGCTACTTTTTTACCCAACCGGATTCTCCGATGAATCATAAGTTCGTCAAGGCTTACCACGACAGATACAATGAATATCCTAGCTACATGGCTGAGGAAACTTACGCTGCCCTGTATTTTCTCAAGGCAGCCTGTGAGCGGGCAGGGACAATAGAAACAGATAAAGTCATCGAAGCTGTGGAGAGGGAGCCCTTAGCATGGGAGACCCCTGAAGGGTGGAAGATCATGCGTGCAGGCGACCATTTAGTCGTGGAGGACGTGATCTGGGGAGAAACCACATATAGCGACAAATACGGCTTCGCCGTTTTGAAGAATGTGGAATCCATTCAGGGGGAGCAAATCTGCCGTACCCCAGAGGAACTGAAATGGGTGCGGGAAAACTACGAGAAAAAGAAACGATAAAGAATGGGCGGTGGCGCCATATGCCACCGCCCATTCTCAGAAAAGGTGGTCATAATGGAAATGTCTGATATCCTCATTCAGGTGTTAAGTGGACTGACGTTCGCAATGTTCCTCTATCTTACTGCATCCGGGCTTACCCTTATCTTGGGAGTGATTGACGTCGTCAATTTTGCCCACGGTGCTCTGTACATGCTGGGTGCATACTTTATATACAGCTTGGTGAAGGAAGTCAGTGTTAATTTTTATCTAGCTCTTATATTGGCCCCCATAGGAGTTGGACTGATCGGATTGATAGTTGAGCGCTTTCTGATCAAGTATATCTATAAAGGGGGCCACATCTTGCAACTGCTACTGACGTATGGTTTGATTCTGGTTCTTCAGGACGCCGTCAAAATAAAATGGAGCGGTCATGGGCAGGAATTTATTAAATCGGTGTCAACCCCTGCCCAACTTAATGGTGTGCTCAATATTATGGGACATCCCTTTCCTGTTTACTATATTTTTATTATTTGCGTGGGGGTTGCAGTTGCTGGTTTCATGTGGTGGTTTTTGGAAAAAAGCAGATGGGGAAGCGTTATCCGGGCTGGGGCCACTAACCGGGATATGGTTAATGCCCTCGGGATTAATGTGGACAGATTTTATACCCTAATCTTTGGACTCGGATCGCTCATGGCTGGTTTGGGAGGCGCCTTGAGTGCTCCGGTCAGAGCAGCCTATCCTGGTATGGGCGTGGAAGTTGTTGTGGAGTGTTTTATTGTAGTCATTATAGGAGGCTTCGGCAGTGTACAGGGAGCGCTTATAGCTGCTTTGCTTATTGGCCAGATGGAAGTTTTCGGAATTATATTTCTGGAAGAATTATCAATGGTTTTTGTCTATCTCCTACTGCTCATAGTCATTTTGTTTAAACCGGCCGGACTATTCGGAAAGAAGATAGGAGAATATTAGGAGAGTGTTCATGGCAGCACTAAAGACAAGGAATTTGTTTTCAGCAATCAATATTACTTGGGCATTAATCATTTTATTTCTTTTTTTTCTGCCGACCTTTACAGGCCAATACTACATATACTTGGCCATAACCATATTCATTCTTGCTTTGATGGCATGTAGTTTAAATCTCCTCCTCGGATATACCGGGGTGCTCTCCTTTGGCCATGCAGGCTTTTACGCCATCGGAGCCTATACCTCCGCCTTGGTTCTGAGGTTCGTTTATCCAAACATTCTGGTCGCTATTCCAATTTCCATGCTAATGTGTGCTGTCGTGGCATTCATATTCGCTCTAATATGCATAAGGGTGGCTGAGACAGCTGCGGTAATTTTCTTTGCTATGATGACGCTGGCCTTTGGACAAATCATCTATACGGTTGCCTTCAAGTGGGAGAGTCTAACAGGTGGTGATAACGGCATGACCGGCATTCCATCTACTGCTTTAAATCTGGGTTTTTACAAGCTCGAATTATCTAATCCCGTCCATTTTTATTATTTCGCACTCGTTGTGATTGGCTTTTCTATTTGGATCATATACCGCATAGTCAATTCGCCTCTTGGTGCAACATTAAAGGCAGTAAGAGACAATCCTGAAAGAAGCAGATTTATGGGGCAAAACGTGAGGATGTTTCACCTTATCAGTTTTGTTATATCAGCAACTTTCACCGGCTTGGCCGGTGCGCTCCTAGCACCGTTCGAAAACTTCGTCTCACCGGAATTATCACACTGGGCAAAATCAGCGGAAATAGTTATCGTTTCCGTCTTGGGAGGGGTGTACACATTTATCGGTCCACTGGTGGGTGCCGCCATTATGAAAGTGCTCGAAGACATAATTTCGTCCCACACTGAGTACTGGGCCATTGTCTTGGGAAGTATTCTCATTCCCGTCATCATTTTCATGCCTGATGGAATTGTCGGAAGAATCAAAAAGATGATAGCTCCAAAGTAAAGCCTGCTAAGGAAATATAATCCTTAAAAAATTGCATAAAATTGTTTAACATTGAAAATTCAATTGGAGGATAAAGAAATGGATGGCTTTTATAGCAAAGTATTGCATATTAATCTGAGCAAAAGGTCTTTTGAGGAGGAATCCATTGGTGACGAAGTTTACCAACAATATTTGGGAGGTAAAGGTCTCGGTACTTATCTCTTAATGAATAATACAAAGGCAGGAGTCGATCCTTTATCCGAAGACAATGTCCTTATTTTTACTATAGGACCGATCACGGACACAATGGTATGGGGGTCATCCAGGTTTGCAGTATTCACCAAGTCTCCCCTAACTGGCTTTTACACTGAATCTTACGCTGGAGGGGTAGCTGCTGAACCGATAAGTAGAACTGGCTATGATGCAATTATAATAAAAGGAATCTCTAAAGATCCTGTTTATCTTGAGATTTCTGATACTGGGGTAACATTCCATGATGCCTCCCATCTTTGGGGTAAGGATACCTATGAAACAGAGGATAGCATAAA
>Ga0315545_1005608_pt1 | contig 10003 bp, 7 predicted proteins | sample SalMarSW160210MG_FD_203096 | JGI IMG/M metagenome (GOLD analysis project Ga0315545, IMG submission 203096) | Salt marsh sediment microbial communities from the Plum Island Ecosystem LTER, Massachusetts, United States - Salt Marsh Sediment SW1602-10 ...
ATCGTTCCGGCATGAAGTACCATCTGCACAATATCGCTTGCCAAGATATCCATATCGACTTTTACCTTGTATCCATAATGTCTGCCAGTTTTTACCATACTGGACTTACGCCCTTAAAGTCAACCGAAATACTGATATGGGCACGGGGACATTTTTGCTTTTACTGTTGAACCTGCTTGTGCTATCCTATTTTGCGCTGCGAAATATTGCATAGATCTTCTGTGGTTACAGTGAGCCAAAAGGTGCCCCGACGAAACGAAATTAGAAACGACCTACGAGCTCTCTCCCGCGGGTCCGAGACAAGGGTGAGACGGTGCCTTGCTTGCGGGAATGAGAATCTTAAACCCGGAAGGCGTTATTGCTCAAGGTACTGTAGGCAGAGATTGATGTGGTCCCTCTCGTTATCCAAGGGGCTCCTGTATACCCTCAATGCACAGTACGCGGCATTCTCATTTGACGATACCTGCGTAGTTCTCGACATCCTGCCTGCATGGTCTAACAGAATATCGAGGCTTGTTCGTGAGAGAAGGTCGGGGCATTCTCCTGCCCACACCCTTAAGGAACTGGTGCTCGAAACAGGAAAGTGGTGGTATCAGAAAAGAGACCACCGCTTTTCTCACAGCTTTGCATCCCAGTCCCTTCTCGAGGAAAAGGTGGAAGACAGCATTAATCCAGAGTCCATTAAGCCGAACATGAACCGTGTCCCAAGGCTATCTCTCGATCAAAAAAAAGGGCTCAGACACCTCAATATTTCCACGGACAGCCTGATTGTCGGGGATTGCGCCACAGCGATCAAGAGGGCTTACCGGGGTATGGCAAAGCTTTACCATCCGGATAAGGGGGGTGATGGCGAGAAATTTAAGGAGTTAGCACAGGCCCATGAAATAATGCAGGAGTGGGCGAAGAATCCCAAGTTCCGAGCAAATCATTCATTGCCTGGTTCTTGGTCTTATAATGGGTACAAGAACAGATGGTCACCTCCCTTATGCTGATACTCGTTCCGGCGCTCATGCTTTAAGATGATGAGAGCGACAAATTCAAGCCTGGAGCCACCGGGCGGAGTCGAACCGCCGACATCCTCATTACGAGTGAGGTGCTCTGCCATCTGAGCTACGGTGGCCTTCCACTTGTATATGTATACTTTTTTTCAGCACGTGTCCAATTTTTTGCATCTTACCGCCGGCTCGTTTCCCCGGGAACTCACTTAAAAACCTCATTCACACAGGGAGAAGGATGCATGAAAAACCCTCGGGACTACCTGATATTTCCCCTCGATGTTTCGACCTATGATGAGGCAATGCGATATGTGGAGCTCTTAAAGGATCACGTGGGTATCTTCAAGGTTGGACTGGAGTTATTCGTGGGCGTAGGGCCGAAGATCCTCGAGGCCATCAAGGACAGGAGCGAAGCGGGGATATTCCTCGATCTAAAGTTCCACGACATTCCCGCCACGGTAAAAGGCGCCTTTCTCGCGGCGAGCACTTACGGGATTACCTTTACCACCGTCCACTGTGATGAGGGAGGAGGTCTGCTCCGCACCGTTGTTGAGAATAATCCCTCGGGTACTAAGATACTGGCGGTCACGGTGCTCACAAGCCTCGATAGCAATTCACTGAAGGAATTAGGTTACCAGGAGCAATACGCCTCTAATATCACCAAGCTGGTCCTGCGTAAGGCGAAAATAGCCAAAGAGGCGGGATGTGCGGGTGTCGTGTGCTCAGGACGAGAGGTGGATGCAGTGAAGGCCGCATTGGGGAAGGATTTCATCGCTGTTATCCCTGGCATACGGCCATCATGGTCTGTGCTGAGCAAGGACGACCAAAAGAGGATTATTACACCGTATCAGGCGATCAAGCGTGGCGCTGATTACCTTGTGGTAGGCAGACCGATCAGGGCTTCCGAGAACCCGGTTGAGGCAGCACAAAAGGTGTTGCATGAAATCGAAACGGCAATTTCCGACTAGATATTCACCTACAAGATGCGCTACGCTCCTTATAGGGGTAATGGGATCGATGATAGGAATCAAAACCCCCATTCACCTTATGATACATCGTTCGACATACCCATCCATCCGATCCCGAATGGAGCCTAATTCATCATCGGAGTACGTGTCGGCATCCAGAAAGCTATCGTCAAGCAGCTTGGAGGGGACAAACCTCTGAAGAACGTATAAACGAGCGCCCTGTATCATCTTGCCAATCTCAAGAAAATCATCCTCCTCCAAGAGGGACCTTACTACCGTGGTCCTGAACTCATAGTCCGGCGCTCGATCCATGATCAGCTTGATGCTGCTGAGAATCCGCTCCTTATCAATGCTGCTCCTGACCACCTGTTCGTATTTGTCGATGGGCGCCTTTATGTCCATGGCGATGTAATCCACAGTATTGGCCCTCAGTATCGTTTCCAGCTTTGAGGGGAAGCTCCCATTGGTATCCAATTTTACCAGATAGCCGAGCGCCTTTACCGAGGACAGGAAATCCCCTATATCGAGCTGCACGAGGGGCTCGCCGCCGGTTATCGTGACTGCCTCGAGTTTACCCCTCCTCGCCTCCAGAAACGACAGTACCTCCTCCTGCGCTACTGCCTGGCCCCCTGAGGGGTTTTTATCAACGAGCTCTGGATTGTGGCAATAGGGACACCTGAAATTGCAGCCCTGGGTGAAGACAATAGCGCAGATCCTTCCCGGATAATCGATGAGAGAGAACCTCTGAAACCCCCCTATGATCATACCTTGAACGTCTTCCTCATCCTGAATTCCTCTTGCTTTCCCTTGTTCCACTGCTTCAAAGGCCTGAGGTAACCGACGACTCGTGAGTACACCTCACACTCCGCACCACATTTCGGGCACGTCTCATGTTCTCCGTGCAGATAGCCATGGAAAGGGCAGACGCTAAAGGTGGGAGAAAAGGTGAAGTAAGGAAGATGATAGCTTTCACATATCTTCTTGACCAGCGACTTTATGCCTCCGGGGTTGGTGATCCTCTCGCCCGCGTAAATATGAAACACCGTTCCCCCCGTGTACTTCTGCTGGATGCTGTCCTGTAGATCAAGGGCCTCAAACACGTCATCGGTAAAGTTAACGGGCAGATGGGTGGAATTGGTATAGTAACACTGGTCCCTGTTTCCATTGCTCGCCGTAATAATATCGGGGAACTTTTCCTTATCAATCCTTGCCAAGCTGTGCGAGGTGCCCTCCGCAGGAGTGGCCTCAAGGTTATAGTTATTCCCCGTTTCCTTCTGAAACTCCAGGAGTTGTTCTCTCATGAAATCCAAAACCCTCAGGGTAAATTCCCTCCCCTCTCTCTCACCGATAGTGATGCCAAAAAAGTTCCTGCAGGCCTCATTCATGCCGACAAGCCCGATGGTGGAAAAATGGTTTTTCCAATACTCACCGAACCGCTCCTTTACATCCCTCAAGTAGTACTTCGTATAGGGATAGAGGCCTCCATCGGTAAACCTCTCCAGGATCTTCCTCTTTATCTCCAGGCTCTCCTTTGCCAGGTACATGAGATCATTCAGCCTCGCAAGGAATTCCTCCTCGTTATTGCTAACATACCCGATCCTCGGCATATTTATCGTGACCACCCCGATCGAACCGGTTAAGGGATTCGAGCCGAACAGCCCACCTCCCCGCTTTTCCAGTTCCCTGTTGTCTATTCTTAAACGACAGCACATACTCCTCGCATCATCAGGCTTCATGTCCGAGTTGACGAAGTTGGAAAAGTAAGGGACCCCGTATTTGGCCGTCATCTCCCAGAGGCTTTTGAGCAGTGGGTTTTCCCATTCAAACTCCTTGGTGATGTTGTAAGTGGGAATGGGAAAGGTAAACACCCTCCCCCCAGCATCGCCTTCTGCCATCACCTCCAAAAAAGCCTTGTTAAAGGAATCCAGCTCCTTCTGGAACTCGGAATAGGGAGCATCCTGTGGCTTACCCCCGATAATGACGGGTTGATCAGCGTAGTATTCCGGCACAGTGAGGTCGAGGGTGACGTTGGTAAAGGGCGTCTGAAAGCCCACCCGTGTCGGCACGTTGATGTTGAAGATAAACTCCTGCAAGGCCTGCTTCACGCCTCTGTAGTCCAATCCATCGAAGCGTATAAAGGGGGCGAGCAGGGTATCGAAATTGGAGAATGCCTGTGCGCCTGCGGCCTCCCCCTGGAGCGTGTAAAAGAAATTCACGATCTGCCCGAGTGCGCTCCTCAGGTGTCTGGCAGGCTTGCTTTCCACCTTCCCCCACACACCTCTGAATCCCTCTGCCAACAAGTCGTGTAAATCCCATCCCACGCAATACACGGAGAGGATATTGAGGTCATGAATGTGGAAATCTCCCTGTATGTGGGCCTCCCTGATCTCAGGGGTATAGATCTCGCTGAGCCAATAGACCTTGCTCACCTCTGAGGAGACGTAGTTGTTCAGTCCTTGGAGGGAAAATGCCATATTGCTGTTCTCGTTGACTCGCCAGTCCGTCTTGTTAAGGTATTGATCTACCAGGTCAACGGTTGCCTTATTGGCGATATCCCTGATTCTCGCATGCTGCTCCCTGTAGAGAATATAGGCCTTGGCCGTCTTGCGATAGGTGGAGGCAAGCAATATTTCCTCCACGATATCCTGAATCTCCTCCACCGAAGGGGCCTTGTCGCCAAGCGCCTGCTGGGCGAGGTTTAAGGCCCGTATGGTGAGCCGTTTGGCCACCTTTTCGTCAAATTCTCCCGTTGCCTTGCCTGCCTTGGCGATCGCATTGGTGATCTTTCCAGCCTCAAAGGGCACGATGGTTCCATCTCTCTTTTCTATCTCTGTAAACATGACCTCATCCCTCTGCATAGAAATCTTTAAACGATCAACGGTCTTTGTTGAGCTACTCCTGCCTTGGAAAACTCATGGGCTTATCAATGGCCTGGTATCATCTCATCAATGATACCTTCAGGTGAAAGGAAACGCATCAATCGCGGGAAAAACATCCCAGGCCATGGCTCCTCTGAACATTCCACAAGATGTAGTAGTAAGCTATAATCAAGATCCTATATAAAGTCAATATTGAAGAATGCCCAAGAAAAAATCAAATACATTTTTAAGGATTTCTTTGCGAGGAAACATTTTTATTGATTTTCACGTGCCATTTCACTACATATCCAGGTACCCCTTCGGGCGCTCGTGAGGAGCGAAAAAGGCGACCCCTTTTTGATCTATTCGGTTGTACAAGTTAAATCTATCATATCTCTCTCACGCTAACCAAGGAGGAAGGTTTATGGGACTGGCGTCGACACTCAAGAGTAATCTAGCGAGCAAGGCGGTCAGGAATGTCCAGCGGGGGTATACGGATGACGGCAAGTCTCGGGGGCTTTTCCGGCCGGAGATTAGACTGGATTTACAGCGATCGCGGCTCATGACGGAATCCTTCAAACAGACGGACGGGGAAGCCATGGTGCTTCGCCGCGGGAAGGCCTTGGCCCATGTCCTCAATAACATGGATATCTTCATCCGCGATTGGGAACGGATCGTGGGTTGCCAGACATCCACCCCGGAGGGGCTCTATCACCCGATCGACATGAACTGGCGATCGGTCCTGCGGCTGGTGAACAGCGAAGGGGGCAAAAACCTGCTGGATGAGGACGGCCGGAAGGAGCTGGAGGAACTCTGTGCCTACTGGAAGGGCAAGTGCATGAGCGACCGGCACCAAGAACTCTTCGGTGGTGATCTCGCCAAGTATTGGCAGTACGAGGGGACGTTCCTCTGGACTCACCTCTCTGAGCTGGGCATACCGGATTATGAGGCCTTATTCAAGACCGGCCTAAACGGCCGGATCCAGATGGCCCGCGAGCGCCTGGCGGAAATCGAAACCACAATTCCCCCGGACTACGTAGCCCAGAAGGAATTTCTTCAGGCGGTGATCATTGTGCTTGAGGCGGTAATCTGGTTTGCAAGGCGCTATTCGGCCCTAGCTACAGAGATAGCCTCCCAGGAGACAAACCCGGAGCGCAAGGCAAGACTCGAAGAGGTGGCCCGCACCTGCAAGCAGGTCCCGGCTCAGCCTCCCAGGACCTTTCTAGAGGCAGTTCAGTTTTTTTATTTCATCCACCTGGTCAGATACCTGGAGTACTCCACCCTCGGAATCGGCATACGCCTTGATTACCTCTTCGGGCCATACTACGAGAAGGATATAGAAGAGGGGCGAATGACACGTGACGAGGCCCTCGAAATCCTTCAGCTCCTCTGGGCCAAATTCCTGGAACTGGGCCTGGTCTATTCTCCGCTGGTCACTTCCGTTTATGGCGGCGTGGCATCGCTTCAAGCTGTTACTATCGGGGGCACGGACCGTCAAGGCCGCGACGTGACCAATGGCCTCACCTATCTGGTCCTTGAGACGGCTGAGAGCATGCGGACCATCGAGCCGAGCATCGCGCTCAGGGTCCATGACCATACCCCTGATGAACTCCTATCCAAGGCCACGGACGTGATCCGGACCGGTATCGGGTACCCCTCACTATTCAATGACGCGGCCCTAATCCCCCTCCTCGAGAAGTGGGGCGTGCCCTCTGATGATGCAAAAGGTTATGCGGTTTCCGGATGCGTGTACATGGAGATCCCGGGCAAGAATATCACCCGCCGCGTGGAGGGCTACTTTGTGCTTGCCAAGTGCCTCTGGTGGGCCCTTCACCGGGGCGTGAACCCGAAAACCGGCGAACAGTATGGGGCCCCGACCCCGGATCCGGCCGCGTTCCGTTCATGGGAGGAAGTATTTGACGCCTATCTGGAGCAGGTGCGATTCTTCACCAACAAAATGGCACAGCTCGAGAATACCTGTCGCGACCTCTATGCCAAATATTGTCCCCGTCCCTTCTACTCTGCCATCGTGGAGGGGTGCATCGAGAAGGGCAAGGAATGCAAGCAGTGGGTTTACCCATCCATGGTCCATGACATGACCATTGTGATCGGGTCCACCAATGTGGCCGATTCCCTGGCGGCCATCCAGAAGGTGGTCTTTGAGCAAAAGCTTGTCAGCCTGCCGGAACTGATCCAGATCATGGATCGCAACTGGGAAGGACGCGAGGATATCCGGCAGGCCTGCCTGAACGCGCCGAAGTACGGCAACGACGACGATTACGCAGATCTGATTGCGCGGGAGATTCACCACCGGACAGAGGCGGTCATGGAAACGGTTAAGGATAGGTTTGGGCTCTCCAAGCGGGCAGACGGGAGTGCGGTCTCCGCAACATATGGCCTAGCCGCTGACACGCCCGCTACGCCGGACGGCCGGCGCGATGGAGAGGGTTTTGCGGACTCCACGCTGGCCCCTCAGCCTGGCATGGACAAGAAAGGCCCTACCGCTGTTTTGAACTCCTGTGCCAAGATCGATACAATCGAGACGTACAACCACCTCCTGAACCAAAAGTTCCTTCCGCAGTACCTGGAGGGAGATCTAAAGCCGGTCTTCCTGGATTACCTCAAGACGTGGCGGGAAAAGCGGATCCCCCACATCCAGTTCAACGTAGTGGATAAGGAGACCCTGTTGGAGGCACAGCAGCGGCCCGAGGCGTTTCAGGACCTGATTGTGCGCGTAGCCGGGTACAGCGCCTACTTTGTGGAGCTCTCCGAGGGTCTTCAGGATCACATCATCGAAAGGACTGCCCAGAGCCTGGGCTGAACCGGATGTGGTGTTTTGGAACTAGATCTTAGCTGCCCGTTCCCAGGGAGGGGTTCTACTATTCAATGATCACGCCAGATGCCGCATCAAGCCAACCCATGGGGGTTTCGTCCGATCAGAACAGCGAACCAGGCATCATCTTCGATATCCAGCGCTTCTCCATCCATGACGGACCGGGCATTCGGACCACGGTCTTCATGAAGGGTTGCCCCTTGAGGTGCCGCTGGTGTTCCAATCCGGAGTCTCAGGATTTCGGCCCGAACCTCATGGTCAGGGAGAGCCAATGCCGGGTCTGCGGGGCCTGTGCTGCGGTATGCCCTGCGCACGCCATTACGGTTGCCCGTCATGAGGGGAGACGGATTCACTGGGATCGCTGCGCCCAGTGCCTGGCCTGTGTGGATGTCTGCATTTACGGTTCTTTGCAAAGGTGCGGAAGGCAGATGGGTGTGGAAGATGTTTTGGAAGAGGTTGTCAGGGACGAGGCATTTTACCGGAATTCGGGGGGCGGGATGACTGTATCTGGGGGAGAGGCCTTGTCCCAAGGCGCATTCGTGGCCCGGTTGTTTGAAGAGGCGAAGCGGGCCGGGCTACACACAGCCCTCGACACCTCTGGCTATGCCTCGTGGGGAATCTTGGAATACGTCATCAAGAGGGCCGACCTGATCCTTTGGGACATAAAGCACCTTGATGAGGAGGCCCACCGGTGGGGTACAGGCGTGGGGAATGCGCTCATCCTCGAGAACCTCAAGAGGGCGTCTGGTCTGGCGAAGGCAATCTGGCTTCGGATGCCGCTCATAAAGGATTTCAATGATTCTGAGCCCCATATCCGGCGTATCATCGCGCTCGGGAAAGAGATCGGGGCGGAGAAGGTCTCCCTGCTTCCTTACCACGAGGGCGGGAAGTCCAAGTGTGAGCAGATGGGCCGGGTATACCCCTTTCCTGAGGGAAGGAGCCCGGACGAGGAGACCCTTGATCGACTCAAGCGGATGATCGAGGCCGCGGGCCTGAGGGCCAGCGTGGGCAGTTAAGGGGCCGGGGTGATCTCGTCTGCCACTTGCTATGTCGATGAGCAGAAGATTCAGTGCCTATGAAGCTCATTTCGGAAAAGGACTACGAGTACCTCGACCCGGTGAAAGAGTCGGTGGAGGCGGTAAGGCCGACTTCTGAGTTCGAGGAAAATTTTTTATTGACTTTTGCTGGCCATTTCACTAGATATCCAGTGCGCGCTTAGGTGCTCGAGAGGAGCCTAAGAGGGAACTCCGTTTAAATCGGGGACGGGCCCGCCGCTGTAACCCTGCCCTTTTCTTATTGAAAAGGGAACTCTTTTGGCCATTGTGTGCCACTGTTTCGGTGCATCGGGATGGGAAGGCCGCTAAAAGGGCGGGGGAGTCAGAAGACCTGCCTGGGCGCAAGGGCATAACCCTCGCGGACGGGGTGCTGCCTAAAGATCTTGAGGATAAAAAAGGGGAATCCCCGGATCGATTCATTCGGTCCGGGGATTTTTTTATGCACGGGAATAACGCCGAAAAAGGAGGTATGGAACATGAAAAAGATGGTATTTTTTCTTTTCCTTGTATGGTTGCTTGCTTCATCATGGGCCAGGGCAGCAGTTATCGATTTTGAGGATCTTTCCTTAACCGCTGAATCCTACTGGAACGGCTCGGACGGTTCAGGAGCCTTTACGAGTGGCGGTGCCACCTTTAGCAATACTTACACTGCAGAGTGGGGGAGCTGGGATGGGTTCTCCTATTCAAACCTTACAGACACCACAACCGAGGGGTTCGCCGGACAGTACAGTGCTATTGCCGGCGGTGGCGCACTCAATACCGACACCTATGTGATCGGCTACTACAGTGCCTTTGCGGCAAGCCCACCCACCATAACATTCTCCTCCGCACAGACCGTTACCGGAGCATACGTTACCAACAATACTTACGCATACTACTCTATGATCAAGGGCGATCAATTCTCTAAAAAATTCGAAGAAGGTGATTGGCTCAGGCTCACCATTACGGGTAAGGATGCGAATGGGGATGTGACAGGCGCGGTTGATTTCAACCTTGCTACCGGCACAAACATCCTCCATACTTGGGAATGGGTTGGCTTGAGGAGCCTCGGAACGGTCAAGAACCTGGAATTCACCTTGAGTTCATCCGATACCGGGGAATACGGGATGAACACGCCGGCCTACTTCGCCATGGACTTCCTGAATCCGCCGGATGAAGATAGCAGTGGCTGCTTCATTGATGCCATTTCCTCGAGATGGTCCCTGCATCAATGAAATACGGTTTATGAAGATGGTCGTAGGATTAAAGCCTCATGTATGGGGGTGCTGCCTCATCAGCATAGCAATTGTTCTGC
>Ga0315545_1005610_pt1 | contig 10001 bp, 8 predicted proteins | sample SalMarSW160210MG_FD_203096 | JGI IMG/M metagenome (GOLD analysis project Ga0315545, IMG submission 203096) | Salt marsh sediment microbial communities from the Plum Island Ecosystem LTER, Massachusetts, United States - Salt Marsh Sediment SW1602-10 ...
TTACCGCTTGCATGCGTAAACTTCTCGTTATTCTTAACGCTATGCTTAAACATCGTGCTCCCTGGTGCTATGTGAACGCTCAAATGTTTGGTCCTTGCCATTAGCATTTAAGACAGTTGCTCTCCTTAGGAAGGAGAGGGGTTCACCCTGAAGGGGATAAAGGGGGTGAGGTTGATAAACAGTATAAATAAACTTTGACATAGCACTACCTGCCACATATAATTAACTGATTATAATCTCTAGGAGTATAGCTTTGGCAAAAAAAACTAAACCCGATGTAGTGAGCGAAGAGCAAGCGCAGGACATTGAACATGTTAAAAAACGTCTGGATATGTTAGACCGGCGTTTAGATAATATTGACTCAATGATTACTGCCGTTGCTGAACGCATAATGAACCAGCCTATCACCTTTTATATAAGCTGCCCCCATTGCGGTAAAAATATGGAGATTGCCATTATAGGCACTCAGAAGCCAACCAAATAGTGCCAAAATATTAAATACTGGATAATAGGGAGGGTAAAATGGAAGTAGTTGCTAGAATCAACGAAGCTAAATACGATGTGTTTCGATGGCGGTATCAGCTTAGCATTCCGAAGAAGCTAGGCTTAGCCCTTGGTATAGCTTGCCTTACCGGGCTTGCTGCTCAAGTTAGAATCCCAATCCCCTGGAGTCCGGTGCCAGTAACAGGACAGGTCTTTGCTGTACTTTTAGCCGGTGTGATCCTGGGCAGGTGGTGGGGAGGCATCAGCCTAGCTCTATATGCTGGGCTAGGTGCTGTGGGAATCCCCTGGTTTAGTGGCTGGTCAGGTGGCTTGGGATACCTTGCTGGTCCCACCGGGGGATATATAATCGGTTTTATCCTGGCTGCCATGTTCTTGGGTCACTTCACCGATAACTATATTAGGTCTAGAAGCTTTCTAAGTATGCTCGGGCTTATGCTCTTCGCAAACTTTGCCTTAATCCACATACCGGGCTTGATACAACTACACTTCTGGCTAAATCTAGTTCAAGCAGAATCGGTTCCCATCTCCCAGCTCCTTATGATGGGAACTATTCCATTCATAGCTGGTGATATTACCAAGGCTATCGCAGCCGCAGCCATAGCTAGGGGAATAACCCCTAAATTAGCCTACAATGGGGAGATTGATAGGGACAAATGGGCGAGTTGGCGCATCCCCTGAAAATGTTACCTTCAGCCTGAAGAGTTCCTTAAGTATCACTAATGTATGAGACGAAGACAGCGAGTTGACGATAGGGGATGCATCAAATAGAATTACTACTACAATGGGCGGTTAGCTCAGTTGGTTAGAGCGCTGCGTTGACATCGCAGAGGTCACTGGTTCAAATCCAGTATCGCCCACCATTTCGTACAAAAGATGAAGCTTTTAAGGCAACAATTGTCCTTGCCGACCGAATTTCAGAATCACCTCAGCACCAATTAAGTGGACGAAACCTATAGCTCCCCCTGGACTGAGGGTATGCCCATAAAGGATTATCAATAATTTCAAAAAAAATACAGCTTTCCACATACACAAGAGGTTAGTTATCTTCCCTGGTGATGTGGTGGCTGGTATGAGATTCGAAAGGGTATGAAGGGAAGAAGGGTTTGTTCTGATTAAACTGCTTACTTTAGAAGTTAAAGTCCCGTAAAGTAGATATTTATCGGGAGAAAGGATAAATTACCGTGGACCGGGTTAATGCAGATGCTCTGATGATAGCCAGTTTGAAAAAGGTGAAGGGAATTGTGGATGTCAGCCCTCTTTCCGAAAAAGATAAGCAGAAGGTCATCACCATTGAAGCGGATGCCGAAAAGAAATCCTTGATGGGTTTGGGTAAAGTCGTCAACATCGGGGTAAGGGAAGTACTGACCTTTGATTTGGTCTATGTGGCGCTAATGGATGAGGAGTTTCATGTAGAACGTGGTCCATCCCTAATTTTAAAAAAGGGCGAGGATGTGGTGGGCGAAGAGGTTTTGGATGAGGGAACTATCGCCAGGCTGTCCAAACAGGAAAATGTCTGGTTTATACATAAGAATTTTATTGTTTACAAAGACAAGATATCCTTTCCTCAGGATATCATGAAAAAGATTTGCCATTTTGAGATTCCGTCTTTCCCGGCAGAATGGCGTGTCCCGGAAGGAAGCGATTTTACATATCGTTGCATTATTTATGGTATACCCACCACTCCTAGTGATATCTTTTTAAAGAATAGCTATTTTGAAGGGCTTGACCAGTGGGGCTTGGGGACTGTTCTCATCGGGGTAAAATTGTAACCGGGAAGTTATTTGCCGGCAGGTGTACCGTTATTCACGTAAGCATTTCAACTAATTAAGCAGAGATATTGAAGCCTATGCGCTGCCTGTTGCTGCCATTTATCCTTGAAATGGCTAAATCAAAATTATCTCGTCAAAGTTTATGGTATGGCGACGGAACACCGGGCGAATCATACAAGTAGACCGCCTTGTCTAGAAGCTTGAGGAAGTGCTCCTTGGGGATTATCCGACCGTAGATATGATTGCCATGTAAGGAAAGCTGACTCGTTTTTACTCTCAGTATCAGATATACTACTCAATAGATTTGCTGATTAAATGATAACCTGGGATAGGGATTAGCTCAAGGGCAAATACTTGACTTTTTCAGCATTCTCTTAAATGTTAGCTAGGTATACCACGGGGGTTACCTATAACCGAGATAATAGTTACACTAACTAGCTTTGTTTAACATTTCGACGGAAAGTCTAATACCCTACACAATAAGATGAAATGTGCAGTAGTCCGTTATACCTCGCGGTAATCTAGTCTAGCTCGTTTAGCATTGGGCATCGGAGAAAGCAAATTTTGCTAAGGCAAGGGGGCTTATGGTATAAAAATATACAGCAGAAGCCGGACAGAAAGCAATCAGCGGGAGAGCAGCTGGATAATGAACTACATAGTGCTGGTCAAACAGGTGCCCGACATAAGGAATATCCCCAAGGAAGCCTGGGACTGGGAGAAGGGCACACTGAAGAGAGGCCTGCTGGACAATGTCCTGAATGGGCTTGACAAACAGGGTCTGGCCTTTGCCCTGAAGATGACGGAGAGGCAGGGTGGCAGGATAATAGCCCTGACCATGGGCCCACCTTTTGCTGAGGAAGTGCTGAGGTATGCCCTGTCAATCGGTGCTGATGACGCCGTGCTGCTCACTGACCGGAAGCTGGGCGGCGCTGATACCGCCGCCACCGCCTACTCCCTGGGCCAAGCCATAAGGAGAATCGAAAAGGAAATCTTCGGTGGGGACAGGAATTACCTAATTGTCTCGGGGATGCAGTCGGTCGATGGCGATACTGCCCAGGTTCCACCGCAGGTAGCTGAGGAGCTTGGAATTGCACACATAGCCTATGCCACATCCTTCAGTTTCGAGGACGGGCACCTCCAAATAAGCAGAATAACCCGTAGAGGTTCTGAGACGGTAGCTCCGGAGGGCTTTCCCTGCCTGGTTACGGTCACAGAATGGACAAAGCCACTCTATCCCTCCTTCAGCCGGACGAGATGGGCTCACTCCCACCAGCTTCACCAGTGGAGCGCTGCCGATATAAACGCCGATGAGTCCCGCATCGGGCTGGCTGGCTCTAGGACTAACGTGGTCAAGATCTTTTCGCCCAGGGAAACCAGCCAGAGAAACTGCGTTTTTGAGCGCGACCTACAGAAGCTGGCCAGCATGATAAAGGAGGCCTACGCCAACCGGGCAAAGGCGGTTGAAGAAGAGGAGAAACCCAAATACCAGCTTCCAGAAGGCAAGAAGCCCGACTATCAGGGTGAGGTCTGGGTTTACGCCGAACAGGAGGGTGGTGAGCTAAATCCGGCCTCCTTTGAACTGCTGGGCAAAGCCAGGGAGCTGGCCAGCGTGCTCGGCGAGAAGGTGGGCACAGTCCTGGTCGGCAAGAGCATAAATGGTCTGTTCCAGGAACTTATAGCTTGCGGCGGAGACAAGGTGTACGTCGCCGAGCATGAACTGCTAGAGAATTTCCTGCCCATCCCCTATGCCAGGATAATATCAGATATGATTGAAAAACACCGGCCCCAGATGATGCTGTTCAGCGCCACGCCCCTGGGCAGGGAGCTCGCCCCGCGAGTTGCCTATGGCTCAGACTCAGGTCTGACGGCTGACTGTACCGGGTTGGATATAGCCGACTTAAAGCGTGCCGGCAAAGAGCACATCGGAATCTTGGTGCAGACCCGGCCGGCGCTCGGCGGGAACATCATGGCCAGCATCATCACCCAGAACTCAAAGGTACAGATGTCCACGGCCAGACCCGGGGTGATGAAAGACGTGGAGCCTGATCCAGCTAGGAAAGGCAAGATTATCAGATATGTGCCCAGTATAACCGAAGCTGACCTGGGCGCCAGAATAATCTTTGCGGAGCACCGCCCGCTGGCGTCCGACATCAAGGATGCTAAGATAATCGTCTGCGGCGGTCGGGCATTGAAGACCAAGGAGGGCTTTGACCTATATATCTTACCACTGGCTGACCGGATGGGTAAATTCCTGGGTCAGGAGGCCATGGTGGGCGCATCCAGGCTGGCAGTGGATCTCGGATGCATCGGGCGCGGGCACCAAGTTGGACAGACCGGCCAGACGGTCAAGCCCAGGCTGTATGTTGCCATTGGTGTTTCAGGAGCAGTCCAGCATGTCACCGGCATGCAGGGCTCGGACATTGTGGTTGCCATAAATAAAGACCCTAATGCCCGGATTTTCCGGGTTGCCGATTTTGGGGTGGTGGGAAACCTGGAAGAAGTCGTCCCCGAGCTGATCAAAGCACTGAACTCTCAGGGAGGGAATAGTGAATGAGCTAAGCCACATGGACGTGCTGTTCGTCGGTGCTGGACCAGCCAGCCTGGCCGGGGCGATAAAGCTCAAGCAGCTCCTCAACGTAAAGGAAAGAAAAGAGTCAGTCGTAGTCATAGAGAAAGCGGATAAGGTCGGCCTGCATAGCCTGTCCGGGGCCGTGTTTGAGGCCGAGGTGCTCGATGAGCTTTTTCCCGACTGGAAGCAAAGTCACGACAAGTTCGTCACTAAGATGCTGGCCAACCGGGTAGAGCGGGACGAGCTAGTTTTCCTACCCAACAGCAGGGCAGCAGTAAAGATTCCCGAGTTTCTGGTGCCACCCACCATGCGCCACAAGGCGAACTATGTTATTTCGCTCAGCGAGATGGTCAACTGGCTGGCAGGTGTCGCCCGTCAGCTCGGCGTTGAAGTCTATACCGGCTTCGCCGCCAAGGGACTCCTTATCGAGGATGGGATGGTAAAGGGGGTTAAGCTCGGCGATAAGGGGCTGGACAAAGAAGGGGGCAAGCAACCCAACTACCAGCCCGGTGAGACACTGGAGGCAAAGGTTACTGTCCTGGGCGAAGGCTCTCTGGGCCTGCTAGCGGAAGACCTGGTCAGGAGATTCGACTTGGCTCGAGGCAGGAACCCGCAGGTGTACTCGGTGGGGGTCAAGGAAATCATCCGCTTATCTGACGACAACAACTTCGGGCGGAGCCGGGTGATACACACCATGGGCTTTCCCAATAAATCGGACATCTTCGGCGGGGGCACACTCTACAGCATGGAATCAAATATGGTAGCAATAGCCCTAATCATGGCGCTCGACTGGCGCTACTGTGACCTCAACCCCCAGCAGGAACTCCAGCTATTCAAGTCCCACCGTTTTATCAGCCACCTGCTCAAGGGCGGCGAAGTTGTCGGTTATGGGGCCAAGACCCTTCCGGAGGGTGGCTACTTTTCCGTGCCGGAACTGGTCACCGACGGCGCCGTCATCATCGGAGATGCCGCTGGCTTCACCAACGCAAGAAAGCTCAAAGGCCTGCACTATGCCATAAAGTCGGGCATGCTGGCCGCCGCAGCTATCTTCGATGCCCTTGAACGCGGTTCCTTCTCAAAGCGTGACCTGAAGGGATATGAGGAGCGTCTGGCCAAGAGCTTTGTCACGAAAGACCTGAAAGCGGCCAAGAACTACCGCCAGGTCTTTGGCAGAGGGTCATACCTGGGAGCGCCGCTTTCCTTCATCCAGCAGTGGCTGCCCCGGTTGTCAACTGAGCTAGACCACAAGGGCATGAGGAGCGTTAAACTCAGTCGGCACTATGAGGGCGGAGTCGACCGACTGACCGACGTCAGTTTCTCAGGGACGGAGCACCGGGAGGACGAGCCATCACATATCAGTTTCATAAATCCGGCAGAGTGTGAGCCCTGCGAGGCGAGATACGGATGCCACCCCTGCGAGTCCTTCTGCCCCGGCGAGGTATACAGATCTGAAGACCACAAGATAATGATCAGCCCATCGAACTGCGTGCACTGTCAGACCTGCCGGGTGAAATGTCCCCTTCAGAACATAAGGTGGGAGGTCCCTGAAGGCGGGGATGGCCCAAAATACAAAACGATGTAACAGAGGTCATTCCAGATGCCGGGTTTCGAGGGGTTGGGCACGCTACTGGCCATCATAGGAGCTATCATGCGATTGGCAGCGATGGTGCTGGTCTTTGCCGTATTCATCAAGGAATACGTAACTGCAGTGATATGTTAATTCATGGCTTCACCTAAATCAAAGTGCTGCACAACCTGGCTTAATGTTAAACCCCCACACCTAAAATGAGGGTCTTTACTCTAGTAGGCTTCAAAGTAGATGAAGTGTCTAATAATTTCACGACCAAAGTGTCCCACTTTTACTGAATATATACAGTATTAGTTTATCCTATATTCTTTATGTGTTGCCAAATAAGTTGGGTTATTGATATTTTGATAAAACCTTACGAACACATGCCATCGTTTCATTACAGCCGCTCATCTGTAAAACAACATTTTTCCCTTGAAGCCTGTTAGCAATTTTTTGAGCGGCAATTATTGTTGAAGCGCCAGCACCTTCTGCTAAATTGTGAGTATGAACGAGAGCAAGATAAATACCCTCCATTAATTCATCCTCAGATAATAAAATAAAATCAGATAATTGATTCTTATACAAATCAAACGGAATTTCAAAGGCTATGCCAGTCGCTAAACCGCCGGCAAACGTTTTGTTCTCCGATTGAGTTATCTCTTTCATTTGCCATGATAAATAAGCTGCTTTTGACGCTTCTGCCTGTACTGCAAAAATTTCAATTTTCGGATTTATTGTTTTCAACACCGTAACGGCAGCAGCTACTTCACTTCCTCCACCAGTAGGCAGAATAATAGAGTCGATATTAGGTAATTCCTTTATAATTTCGGTAAACTCTGTTCCTACGCCATTAATTAAGTGGGGTTCATTTGACGCGTGTATGTAATGAAGACTCTTTTCTTTTTGAATCTGTACACCAGCTTGGGCTGCTTGTTCAAAGTTATCACCTGCTTTAACCAAAATAGCACCGGTTTCTTTTATGAGCGCGTTCTTTTCAGGATTGTTACCCTTCGGAACAACAATGGTCGCTTCCATTCCGAATAATTTTGCTGCTGTGGCAATAGAAATACCATGATTACCAGTTGAAAAAGTAATAACTCCTTTTATATTCTGTTGTTTTAAGTGGTGCATGATATTTAAACCACCACGGATTTTGAAACTTCCTCCCGGTTGGTGGTTTTCATGTTTTATATGAATATTTGCGCCAATTATGCTGGAAAGGCTTTGATAGTAAATTAGTTGTGTAGGGGTTATATATTGATAAACCACTTTTTCGGCCTGTAACACTTCTTTTAGTGAAATGGGATATTCTTTTGATAAAACGTCCATTTCAGCTCCCCCCCTGTTTTTATCAACACTATTTTTATTCTATTAATTAATCATGCCGCTAAATGGTTTTGTAATTAAGTATTACACCTGTATGTAGTCAGCAAAAGTGGGACAGTTTAGGCCATTGAATTAATGGACACTTCAATGGCCGCTGCCCTGCTCCCTGATGGCTCTATTGTAATCCTTTCTTGCCTGTAGTGTCTTGTTTTTACCTAACTTGTTTACATTACCTCGAGGTGTCTGCCTAGGTGGAGATTAATAAAAGACATGTAAAACTTCCTAAATTGCGGGCTTGATATACGAGGTAGGTAGTATCCTAAAAAGCAGCGAAAAATGAAGTGGGATGTTCTCTACACTCGTGAACTGTCTAGGAAACAATTTTGTATTTTGTTCACTTATATTGAATTGCGCCCGAACTTTCTCTAATCTGAGCCGGTTCGCTAGACAAAATTCAGTCGCTTCTGTTCCAAATGAGTTTTACGCAGATTTTTCCCTCTGTCAAACACAGATAGGTCTGTTATCTAGAGCTCATTTCTCAAAAAGATATTTGTACTCTCTGTATCCCTCTTCGTCCAGCCTTTCCGTCGGAATGAAGCGCAGAGCGGCAGAATTTATGCAGTAGCGTCTACCTGTTGGCGGCGGGCCATCATCGAATACGTGGCCAAGGTGGGAATCACCATATTTACTCCTTACCTCGATCCTGTTCATTCCATAACTTTTATCCTCTATTTCTACTATATTTCCAGACTCAAGAGGCTTAGTGAAGCTAGGCCATCCTGTGCCCGACTGGAACTTATTCGTAGAACTAAAAAGAGGTTCGCCAGAGACAACATCAACATAAATGCCATCTTCCTTGTTGTTCCAGTATTTGTTGTTGAAAGGGGGCTCAGTTCCGTTCTGCTGTGTAACCTCATACTGCAGCGGAGTTAAAATTACTCTTAGCTCGTCATCGGAGGGCTTTTGATAATCCTCATAGCTGCTCTTTTTCGCCGGCCACTTCTCTTTCAGGTAATTTTCTCTGCCCGAATTCTCTCTATAGGATTCGTATCTGTCTGAATTTTTCTTGTAGTAGTCCTGGTGATAATCCTCAGCCACATAGAACTCTTTGTAGGGTAGAATTTGAGTCACTATGGGTTTATCATACTTGCCAGACTTTTCGAGTTGAAGCTTGGACTTTTCTGCTAACTCCCTTTGCCTATGGTCATGATAGAAAATCGCAGTCCGATACTGGGACCCCAGATCCACAAACTGACCGCCTGGATCGGTAGGATCGATTTGTCTCCAGTAAACATCAAGCAATTCCTCATAGGTTATCCTCTCTGGATCGTATCTAATCTGAACAGCTTCATAATGACCGGTTTTCCCGGATAAAACTTCTTCATAGCTTGGGTTTTCGATGTTTCCACCAGTGTAACCTGCTATTACTTCATTCACGCCGTCTAATATCTCGAAAGGCGGTTCCATACACCAGAAGCACTCTCCTGCAAAGGTAGCATACTCTAGTTTTTTATGAACACTATTTTCCATTGATGAACCCTCCGACGTATTTACACAAGCCGCAATTACAACCATTATTGCAGCCAGTAAAGAGATTATAATAGCAAATTGTATTCTCATGTCTTATGTTTAATCCTTTTCACTCTGTGTGTAATATTATAGTCTAGCAATTGTATGAGCATCAACTATAATGAAGCGACTCGGTTGGTGACCTCACTCCCTTTATCCCCCTCTCTCCAATCAAGGAGAGCAACTGTCTTAAATGCTAATGGCAAGGACCAAACATTTGAGCGTTCACATAGCACCAGGGAGCACGATGTTTAAGCATAGCGTTAAGAATAACGAGAAGTTTACGCATGCAAGCGGTAATGGCAACTTTCTTCGCCTTACCTGCTATGCAAAGATGCTGGTAGAACCTTCTGATGACGGGGTTATAGCGGGTAGCCACCAAAGTAGCCATATAGAGGGTTGCACGTACCGGAGCACGTCCTCCCCAGACAGTGCGTTTACCTCGCATAGTACCACTATCACGGTTAAGCGGAGCAACACCTACCAAAGCAGCTATCTGTCTACGGTTCAATATTCCCAATTCCGGCAGTTCAGCCAACAGGGTGGTCGAGAGGACAGGCCCAACCCCAGGAACACTTCGCAACAGATTGTCCTTCTCTCGCCAGACAGGACTTCTTTGGATGCTCTGTCTCAGTTCATCATCGATGTTGGACAGTTCTTGTTCCAGCCACTTGATGTGGGCTTCGATACCTTG
>Ga0315545_1005611_pt1 | contig 10000 bp, 9 predicted proteins | sample SalMarSW160210MG_FD_203096 | JGI IMG/M metagenome (GOLD analysis project Ga0315545, IMG submission 203096) | Salt marsh sediment microbial communities from the Plum Island Ecosystem LTER, Massachusetts, United States - Salt Marsh Sediment SW1602-10 ...
CTCCAATGCTCGTAAAAACACCGACTGGAGCTTGCTGAGGAGAAGCTGGAGATACAGGGGGAATCCGCCAATCAATGAGGGGAAGGACAACTCCGTTTACTTAGGGTTGAGCCTTGACCCCCGTAAGTTTATCGATAACGCCGGGAAGTTGGAGAGGATAGGGGGAAGAGGCTGTCAATTCGTTGATGTTGGAATGGCACATTCCGATAAGAGGTTGCTTGCCAGCGACTTCAGCTATACCAAGCTATGGGCTTACATTCGCGGCAACTTTGGCTTACACAGGTTAGGTATATTCTCCTATCGCCTTCATCTGGGGACCGCTTATGGCTGGGTGCCCACCCAGAAGGTTTTTCGACTACCGGCGAACTTGCCCTACTTGGCATCCCCCTGGAGGTTCCGCACCCTTGACTTTAGAGAGTTCTCCGGTGATCGTTATAGCTCGGTTTTTGTGGAGCAGGATTTTGGTAATCAGCTGTTTAGATGGTTGAAGTTCCCCCTTCTAAGGGAATCCCGATGGGGGCTGATTCTCTTCGGCTCCGCCGCTTGGACCGATATCGGGGATAGATCAAGGTCTATTCAGGTTGTGGCTGTAAATCCAACCAAAAAGCCATTTTATGAGTTGGGCTTTGGGGTGGACCATATCCTCACCCTCTTCAGGATCGACCTGGCCTGGAGATTGAACCACTTCAAAGAGGGCAGAAATTTTGCCGTAGGGATCTCCCTCCCCTTTTAGACCCATTAGCAGGAAAGGGAAAGCTCACAGTATGCAGTGACCTTGTTCGTCTCCCAGTCAAAAGAGTGAATCAATCTGCTTGACATGCGGAGGAGGAGAGGGTATTATATTGTTGATTGCGTTATTAGAACCTGCGCCCTGTATCCTGGAACAGTGCAGCGCGCGGTGAAGGAGACCATCCAAGAAGTGAGCATCGCCAATAACGCGACCTGCCATACTTTTCGGCATTCTTTTGCGACGCATCTACTGGTAGAAGGTTATGACATTCGCACAGTGCAAGAACTCCTCGGTCACAAAGAGGTGAGAACAACGATGATCTATACCTATGTTTTGAACCGCGGAGGGAAGGGGGTATACAGTCCTGTTGACTCCCTGTTATCCAGTCGAGAGCGTGGGTGTTATACGGGAAACATATAAGACCCGTAGTTGACTATGAAAGAAATGAGAGGGAACCCATGTCGCTTTCACCAGAGTTTTGTGATTTTTACCGCAGATGGCTCAATAAAGCCAATAACTATAATACAAATGATTTAAGTAGCTGTTTTGACTATTACTTCTCTCTGTTCGTCATTTTCAACAGATTATATGCTGAGGCGACTTTTCTGTTAGCGAGAAATGGACAAATTAACATCTCTCGAAGAACTTCATTTCCAGACGGTGCTGCGGCAAAGAATTATGTCTTGCAATATATGTCGAGCACCTATTTTTTGGACAGTATTGAGGCAACCCAGGATGCTGTAGATGGACTTGAAGCGGTAAAAGAATTAATTCGAAACAACCGTTTTTATATCAAGCTTAATATGGTGACAGGAGATAGACAGTTAGAAAAAGATGAACAACTTCTGAAGGATTTGGAATCACGGAGCAAAAATAAAAGAGCGAGCGCAATTCTGGACCTACTCTATAGCGTTAGATGTAACATGTTTCATGGACACAAGGGGTTCAATGAAGTACAAGTTGATTTGCTTCAGCCTTTGTGCTGTCTACTTAAGCGCACAATTGAAATTCTGTACGAGAAATTAAATAAAGACAATAGCTAACTACTTCGTCAACCGGACACCGGACAAACCGGTGCGCGGTTACGCATCACGTTCGCCGTGCTGCAGAACACTCGACCTTTATTGAGTTAGGCAAATATCACTTCAAGAAGGAGGTGGAGTATGAAATATCACAGTGGTCCGCAACCGCATTTTATTTGCATTGTAACCATTGTAATCAGTTCAATTGCACTTGTCGGTTGCAGCAATTCTGTCAGTACGACACCTTCCGCTAGCAATCCGATCGACCAAATTTCCAGAAAGGCTTTGGACTATTCCATACATAAGAACATCGACAACCACGGATTCCGCAACAGCCTTCGTGTCCACGATGTGCTGGGCTTCTGCCAGGATGGAGGAAAAGCAGAAGTATTCTACTTAGTTTCAGGTGTTGACTATAGAGACGGTTCATCGTTCTCTTCGATGGCTACCGCCGAATGCTGGCATCTCGATACTGGCAAATGGTTATGCCAAGCTGAACTACCAAATTCAAGACAAAGATCGACATGGTTTTACATAGAAGAGGAGATCCAAAACGCGACACCTCCATTAGGTTCGACCACTAAATGAAGATTCTGATAGCTGCTATGCAGCATCAGCGGGATGGCCAACCACGACGGTCAAGAATTGGGGTCAACCCTCAAGAATTGGGGTCAACCCTCAGAAAATAGATTTTTTCGGCTCTTTCACACAACTCCCTGAACTGGCCATCCCAATAAGACGCTCTTTCGCTTTTTGCGCTACATAGCTCACATTCGCCCCCCCAATTCTCTCAAACTCCTTGCCAATTGGTACGTTGGTCTCCCCACTGTACCTCTGAGCCAGACAGGCCACTCTATGCGCAGAGACCTTACCATAAGTGAGTAACCTTCAGAGAGATGTCAATATCTATTTTCTGAGGGTTGACCCCAATTCTGCCGAGTTGTATGCGGAAACCACATAAAGTTTCATGCTATAGCCACTCATTAGCGGAAGATATTGAATTTTTGGGCACTTACATTTATTCCAATTTGGTTGAAAAGGTTGTTATACGACGGAATTGTCCCCTAAAGGTCCTCATGCGGAAACCATATAATCAATAGTTAGAAGAAAATTAAATGAAAAAAGAAATGCTAGAAATAGTTAGTGCTGAAGCGAGAAAAAAACTTGAGGATCAATTAAACTCGGTAGACACCATAGATCAAAAGATTGGAGTTATCTTAGGTTTTGTAGGTATTGTTTTGGTCTTGGCTTTTGATAGCAAACCAAGCCAACAGTGGGCATTATTGTTTTATCTGTTAAGCCAGTTTTCATTCGTTGCAAGTATTTTTATATTATTTTTGGGTTATCGTTCAATCAGACTAAAAACCGGCTTAAGTATCAAAGGGTATTTAGAGGAAATTAAAGAATTAGAACCCAAAAAAGATCTAATCACTTTTATCGAAGATCAGGTACTGTATCTTCAAGAGGCTATAAATACAAATAATTCTTTAATGAAACAAAAAATAGATATTTGGCCTACGGAACAGGGATGTTGATAGTTGGTTTAGTTCTGTATGTTGCAAGCACACTAATTTAAAGGGAGGCACAAGCAATGACTGAAAAAGATAAAAAAAAGGAAGAAGAACAAGAGCGCATTAAACCTGAAAGAATGGATTATTTAGAAAAAGGCGCTAAGATTGGGAAATCCAGAGAGGAAGAAAAGACAGAAGAAAAGAAGTAGGATAACTAAGTTTATATTTTCAAAATATCAACTTCTAACAACTCAATCCAGCCGACCTAACCTCCGCCCTATCGGGCCTCGGTCAGGCCGCTGATTTCGAATGTTAGGAGAAACAGGGTGGAATAGGAAATTTAGGGGAATTTCTCATGTTTTCGTATTTTGTATTTTCGAGCCGTCCTCCTCTGCCTGCCAGGTAGCTTGGGTATAAATCTTCATTAACGCACTTCTTGCCAACATTCTCACAAATCCTCCTCTTCTTAAGTGCCTTGCCGTTGAGGCAGCTCTGCTCAGCTTGGCGCAGGGGAAAAGTATAGTGAACACCAACGAGAAATATGGGAAGTGCCCCTAATTCAAGGTACTCACTAAATCCCTGCCGAATTGTACCTCGCTGAAACAGAAAGGTTTTCGATCCACAAGGCCAGAAATGACCCGGGTTCTTATGCAGCAACATCTTTAGATAAAGGTTCATATGCAGAAACCATATAAACCATAGTTAGCGATAAAGGAGGCACCAGTTCGTGCATTCTCTGAAGCAAAATTTTGTTCAACGGTATTTTGATGAAGAATCAGGTGTACCCCTTCATTTGTGTTTTGATGCACATGAACTCGATGTTGAGGGGATAATTGTAAAACTAGAAGGTGTCCCTTTGTTGAAAAATCCGGTAACTGGTGAATTTCACTATCCAGATAAAACAAAGCGGCTGATTTTATATTTTGTCTCAGAGGCAACCAAGAAAGGTTATCCCAAAATATATTTAACCCCTAAAACCGACAAGATTATTCGTTATTCGTATGCTGAGAAATACAATTTTATATATTCGCATATTGATTATGAGTATATCCCAGGTTTAGTTAGACCTTGGGATGAAGGTTTCTTAACTCCGGTTTTTTTCAATATTGCAGTCCTAAATAAATATTCCCAGCATCCTGAATATAAGCTTGAATTATTCTCAGAAACTTACGGCACTATTTGGAAAGAAGACGAATGGTATATCTCATTTGGTATTAATAGAAATAAACGAGTAATAATGTGGCTTGGCGATATAGATAAATTACCTGAAAATGAAAAATATTATTTACGCTCAGAGAACGTGGAGTCAGATCATGAAATTCATTCTGAATTTTATGATGCTCAAATAGAGGTTCAGTTTTCCAATCCTTCTGTACAGAGTACAGTATTTCATAAACGTAAGAAGCTAAATGATATTGTTGAAAAAAAGTATAGATTTGATCTTTATATTTTAGAAGGGGAAGTAAGTGAAATTTTGGGGAATTTAGACCGACCTGTTTTTGGGAAGATAAGCACGTTTCTCCTGTTATTGAATCACTGAACAGAATATTCGTCGAAAGCATTAACACTAAAGGATTAAGAAAAAGTATTGATGATCTTGGCAAAGGAATTGAGACAAAATCAAGAAAAGGATTGAAGCTTTTTCAGTTGTGGCTTTCTGAAAAACTAGAAATCTCAGATTCCGAGAAAGTAACCTGTCCATTCTTTGTCTTGTTAGATTTTCGGATAATGTGTTCTCATCTTTTAAGCAAAGAGAAAAAACAAGAAATTCTCCAATCACTTTGTGAGCGTCTTAGAATGGAGAAACATCCTAATGATTATGAAGAACTTTATGATAAATTGCTTGACCAGATGTTGGATTCTTATTCAGAGATCCTCGATCAGATAAATCGCAGATATCGAATCGCTAACAATGGGGTGAACACGGACGGCAAACAGCGCAGCGGTTTGTAAAAGGCCGTGCCCCGCATTGTTTGCCGTCGGTTACCCCTGACGTTAGGCACGAGGGCCGAATGAAAATCAACAAGCATTTCAATCGTGTGGAAACAGATCTTGCCCACCTCTATATGAGCAACGCAGGGGAAAGAGACACCCGAGAGGAGCGGTATAGCGGTTTCTTGAAATGCAAACTCGCGCATGGCGTGGGCTTCTCGATTATTGTCCCGGACTTGATCCTGCTAGAACAGCCTTCTCTATTCTGGATTCAACCGCTCTTTTTTCTCCCAAATCTGTTCACAAAATGCGATGACGGAATTCTTGGACGGATATACGTTGATATCTCATGCAGCCAAACCCTTCGTGTCGATTTCAGAAACGAAGGATTCGTGCGCCGATTCGAGGATGGTTCCGAACTCTTTAAATGTGACATCGTTGGCCCTCCTGACCTCCATGAGTTCAGCACAGGAGTGTTCGAATGGGCGGCCGACACGCGGATACTGCTTCATCTCTATCACCACACAACCCAAGAGACGAAGCAGTCCATCTTGCAGGAGGAGCAATTTCGCCTGTCGAAGTGGAACATTCAAGGGAACAAGCAAATCCAAAACGCGGGATGCGTATACTTCACGTGTCTACCAGAGATCCTTCAGGATCACGACCTCAACCAGATCGCTATGGCAATCGACGGACGTATTCTGGCTGTTATGGACGGGGCCGACATCCCTGTCACTGTACCACAGAATGGGGGGGGGCCGTTCGCCAACACCGTGCTTGAGATTCCCGTCTATCGGGAAAGCACTCTCAATAGGCGATCCTCTATCCAGTTGCGGATTGACGCTGGACAGCTTTCCCCTCAACACATTTTCCGTCATGCTCCTCCGGCCCAACAGGTCTTCTACGAAATCACGCGACCCTTTATCTATCGCCTGACATGTGCCCCGAACACCCACTGGCACTTCGATCCGTCCTCTTTCCGCGGGGAATACGCCAATGTAGTGCATTTCGACTATATCGTCATAGGTTTTGCCGACACACTGGAGGGTCTCGGCGCGCCCTTCGATGAGGAGAATACCAAGCATACCGCTAAGATTCAAAGAACTGATGCCTATGGCAACATGCTTGATTTTTGGTTCTCGGAAGCCAACAACGACCATTTCAGCCGAGTGTCTAAGGAACAGATGAGTTTTGAACAATAGAAATGTCCAACAAACCAGATGCAGGCGACGGTTTATAGCCGCGCCTGATCCGCGACGTTGTCTGCAGAGGGAAAAGACCTGCGAATGAGCAAATTCGGCGAAAACGAAGACAAACCGTTCCTTGCGGAACTCTATGATCTCGTGCCACGATATGCCGAGCGAGTTAGTGTCCTGCCGAAAATAACTTGAGTGCAGGTTACGGAGTCAGGTTTTGCTTTTTACGCCTATTTTCACCTTCTGGTTAAGACCCCACAGGCTAATCTCTCTGCAGGGATGCGCCAGCTAAATGGGGTTTACGCCCAGAGGTTCAATCTACCCCGTGGAAGGTAGGATCTCTCTTTCTGAGGAATAGGGGAGAAGAGTCCCTCGGAGGAGGTGAGAGGAGAATTCATATTGGGAGAGAGAAGATTTAGGGTGCATATGAGATCCTTTGCAGATGAGTAAATAAATTGAAGGAGATTGAGAGATTTTGAGAGTTACTACTCAACGGTAAGCAGGACAGCCTCCAGAGTAGCAAAAAGCAAGGGCCTGACCCCTTGCTTTGTCCGAACGAGTTTAGTTAAATTGGGGAAGATTGAAAGGAGAAATACATGGAAGACGTCACCGTTCTCATCGTTATCGCCGTTATAGCACAGGCTATCATATCTGGAGCTCTTGCCTCAAATCTGGCTCAAAAAAAAGGATATTCATCTGGGGCATGGTTTGTCTGTGGATTTTTCTTTGGCATATTCGGCTTGATAGCCGCCGCGGGTCTTCCACTAAGGCCAGATCTACAACAAACCGGAGGAGCGCTTATTAAGAAATGTCCCCAGTGCGCTGAACTAATTAAGATAGAGTCCCGGGTTTGCAGATATTGTGGGCAGAAGTTTAGTAAGGAAGAAATCATCAAGGAACTGGGGATCATCTTAGATGAGGATGCAACATCTCGCATACAGGCAATTGAAGTTCTTGCAGAAATGGGAGACGAAGCTGTAATTCCATACTTGGAAAAAGCTCTATCATACGCATCAGACTCTGAAGATTCTGAAGCTCAAGATGAAGCTTCACAAGCATTACTAAACATTGGCACTATCCCAGCGCTGATCAGCGTCCTTGGAAAGGGAGGTTATCGTGAAAAAGAAAAGGCTACCAAAATACTTAGAGAAAGAGCCGACTCATCTGCTATTCAGGGGTTGCTCAGTATTGTAGAAGGAGATTTTCCTGAAGATGCCAGATTCACAGCCATTTCTGTGTTAGCTAAGATTAAAGATGAATCCGTTATTCCTACGCTGATTGGTGCTTTAGCGGACAAAGATCTTAGAGATGAAGCAACTGAGGGTTTAATAAGAATGGGGGACCCAGCAATACCATATTTAGAGGAAGCGATAAAACAGCAAAGAAAGTCAATTGAAAAACATGCGGAGAGAATAATTGTGAAGATTAAGCACAAAGCATGAGAGAGAGAAAGATTAATGAAGGGAATATTAAGCGTGATTGCATAAAGAGGGGGGATCATGAAAACAACGATAGCATCATTCTGTGGAGTGCTTATTTGTTCGCTGGGGTTTTTCCCATCAACTGCACCAGCCCAGGAGCCTATCCCTATCGTCGCAGCCCGAGATACCACATTACCCAGGGTCTTGGGGCTTCGGTTTGGAATGAGCGTAAAAGAGGTTAAAAAAGCATTCAAAGCCAGAGCTTTGGGACTTGTGGCAGAAACTCCACAATCAGATGCATGGAATCACGGAAAATATACAGTGCAAGGAACTTCTGTAGACATTATTGGTGACACTGAATGCAGTCGAGAAACCCGTCTGTGCTTCTGCAATAAAGGCTTGGCAGAAATTTGGGTAACTTTCATGTTCGATGAGCCACATGGCAGAGACAAGGAATGTAGACGCTACAAAAAAATTCTCCTAAAGGAATATGGGGAACCAGATACCATTATTACTCAGCAGAAAACTAAACACATTGTAAGTTTTTCTAATCAATTGGTTGAGTCTGTAAGATGGGACTCTACCAATAACAATTTATCTATTTCAATTAGCAAATATGATGTGTGGTATGATGACCTGATGGAACCTCCAGAATACTACCTGGACATTCGCTATGAACATCTATTATTGGCAAGTTTATGGTGGGAAGAGATGAAGGAAATGGATAAACGGGAGAAAGAGCAGAAACGTCTCCAAAAAGATTCAGAAGAGTTGAGGTAATATGTAGAGGGACGGAAAGCACAGGTCATGGGGTCAGGTCTTGCTTTTTGCTATTTTTGCAGCTAATGCAACCAGTATCACCTTTGGGTTGAGACCCCTAAGGGCTATCTCTCTGCAGAGATGCGCCGGTTAAAAGGCGTTTACCCCTCAGTCCAACAGAGGCCATAGTAGGATAGGACATCTCTCTCTGGGCTGTTGCAAAACCTTCCTTCGCGGGCGGGAGTAGTTACTCGTTCCTGAGCTACCAGATCCTTTGCAGGTGGGTAGGCAAACTGAGGGAAGTTGGGCAATTTTGGGAGTTTACTACTCAAGGGTAAGCAGGATAGCCCCCAGGATGCAAAAAGCAAGACCTGACCCCATACCGAGGAGTGCCCAAAAATATAAGAAATGTCCCCAGTCTACCTCGGCTATTCGGTTTTCCTAAATATCATCGCTACTACCGTCTTGTCGCTCCCCCCCATCGATATCATCATACCATATGGACGATTGGAGTCAATCTCTACTTGACAATCGCCCGCCTCTCCCGTCAGTTGATGTAGCACATCCACTGCCTGCCTCACCCCGGATGCCCCCACAGGATGCCCATATCCCATAAGTCCACCAGTAGTATTGGTGGGAAGCTCAGCGTCCATATGGCTCCTTCCCTCACTCACAAAATCGGCCCCCTCACCATACTGGGCAGCTCCAACAGCTTCAATTGATAGTAAACCACTTATTGCAAAGCAATCATGAACCTCAAGCACTCCGATATCACGAATTGAAAGCCCCGCTTTCTCATATGCTGATTTTACTGCCATCTCGGTGGTAGCTAATTTGGTAAGATCGGGAGGTGGCTTGGTGATATCATCTTCGCATTGGCCCCAGTTTATCACTTCGGCGGCATCCTTTTTGGAGACACCAAGTTTCCTAAGCCCCTCCTCACTAGCGAAGATAAGAGCGGACCCCGCATCAGAGACTTTTGAGCAATGGTAAACATTAATATGCTCACAGAAGACCTTCGGGTTTGGCGGTGTCATAGCGGCAGCGTAAAGATCATCTGTAGAATTGTGGTATTCCTGAGCCTTTGGATTCCTCCGTGCATTCTCAATTGCCTGAACATACCAGTGAGCCATCCCTTCCCTCACCCTCTCTTTGCCAAATTTCTCAAAGCAGACCCCGGCACGGTCTGAAAATTGTGCAGGAAAGAAGTGGGCATGCCCCTCCTTTCTCTCGCTGTACCAACCTGCACCTGCAAGATAGTCTGCACCATAAACCGCCTTAACGCTATTCTGGACCTCAAAACCTACTACGAGGACAGTGTCAGCGACATCTGCCAGTATAGTTTTGCAGGCCAAGACAAGCCCAAGCCCCCCTGAGCAACAGGCCCCCTCAACTCCTGTGGCTGGTTTGTATAGAAAGGCAGGGTCAA